>ERZ1673746.1309-NODE-1309-length-18297-cov-37.920842_pt1 | contig 18297 bp, 19 predicted proteins | sample MGYA00580205_ERZ1673746 | MGnify/ENA primary metagenome ERZ1673746 (study PRJEB41218, sample SAMN15661771) | gut metagenome | host: Homo sapiens | place: Canada: London | collected 2015-08-20/2019-03-30 | study: EMG produced TPA metagenomics assembly of...
GCTGCTGACTGGTATCCGGTATTCGTTGCTGCTGACTGGTTCCCGGTATTCGTGGCTGCTGACCGGTTCCCGGTATTCGTCGCTGCTGACTGGTATCCGGTATTCGTTGCTGCTGACTGGTTCCCGGTATTCGTCGCTGCTGACTGGTATCCGGTATTCGTTGCTGCTGACTGGTTCCCGGTATTCGTGGCTGCTGACCGGTTCCCGGTATTCGTCGCTGCTGACCGGTTCCCGGTATTCGTCGCTGCTGACTGGTTCCCGGTATTCGTCGCTGCTGACCGGTATCCGGTATTCGATACTTTAGCATGTTCCCAGTCAACTTGGTCCTTTATGTATTCAACACCTGCCTTAATCAATCCCGGAAGGCCAATTTCGGCATTGATTTTTATATGTTTTCCAACGCGTTTGCTGTCATCGCTTTTCTGGTCATTCACATCCAGGTCAACCTCGCAATATCTTGAATCAGCCGGTGGGTAATAGCCGAATGCGTCCAAAGGATTCTCACAGGCGTGGAATCCGCAATTGCAGATATCTGCTTTTTCTTCTTCATATTCTTTGCCGACTTCGAACCGATAATCGCGGCACTTCAAATCTTTATCAAATCCCTTATAAAGTTTCATTTACTTTCTCCTTATTTTCTGTTAAACTGTTATTGGATTTATTCTTGTGCCCCTGATCTGAGTTGCCGCTCGGTCGGGGCATTTTTACGAGCGGTCCGTCATCTGTCTGATACCGGAACAGCTGCCACAAGCCGGATAGAAATATCACTATCACCCAAATGCAGAATGGCAAGCCATACGGATTGCAAATGGCTACCGGTATCACTGCGATCGTACTGGCCAAAATGACCGCTCCGGACAACATGTCGATTATCTTTGGTATCAAGGCATATCACCTCCCCCCTGTTGGAAATGAATTTATAAATTTTTCAAGGTCTATCCCTCGAATCTTTTTACTGCCAATCGGCACATAAGGCAATTCGCCTCTATTTATGTATCGGTAAACCGTATCTGGACTTACCATTAAAATGGCAGCCACCTGCTTCACTGTATATAACGGTTTATAAGGTTCAATCATGTCGTGTCCACCTCCTTCTATTTCCCATTGACCAGAACGTTTGTTCATGATATCCTATATTCAACGGATATCAGTTACTTAAAACATCATTATTAAATTGTTCAAATAAGAAATCGTAATCGTATTCTTGGAAGAATACATTTTTGATTTTTTGTGCCTCTGCAAAATAGAAACCACACTTTACAGTACCGTTTAATTTATCTGATACTGTAGCTGGTCTGCACTCCAATAAATTTGCAATTTGTAATGCAGTTACCTTTTTCTGTTTCATCACATTTAATAAATTTCCATACATTGCCTCACCGCCTCTCTTAAAATTCGTTATTCCGTATTTCATATTTGAATTATATTCGTTATTCAGTATTTTGTCAACATTATAATTCTGAATTTCGAATTATTACGGAATTTCGAATTTTTAATATTTACAAAATGCGAAATTTAGTATATAATCATCGTATCAGGAGGTGAAAATATGGAAATGGCAAAAATTCTAGAATCACTGATTCGAGAAAAAGGATATAGCTTAAAATCATTTGCAGCTAAATGTGGAATTCCATATACCACTTTATATGGGATAATAAAAAATGGCGTTGGCAAAGCTAGTGTTAATAATATTATTGTGATTTGCAGAAATCTTGGAATAAAAGTTGAAGAGTTGGAGGAAATGTCCGGAAAAAATATCCCACAAGAAGAACAACCAGCCTATGAACAGATGGAATTATTGATTGCTAGAAATGGAAAAAAATTATCCCCTGAGGAAAGAATACATTTAATCAAACTGCTATCCGAAAATGAAAAATAAAAGCAGGTGGATTATTTGGATAAGAAACATATTCATAGAAAAATATTCGATATCTATCAAGAATGTGATATTCACAAATTCCCATTGGACTGTTTTTCAGTTCTCGAACACTATGGGCTTCGAATTATTACATATCAGGAAATAAAAAAAGACAAACCGGATTTATATCACGCAATTTCAAATTACTCAAAAGATGCATTTAGGTTTAGAATGACTATCTATTACAACGCATTAAATAATATCGGGCGAATTCGATTTTCATTAATGCATGAATTAGGTCATTTTATCCTTGGTCACACAGAAGGATCCTCGAAAATCGAAGATGAGGCAGACTATTTTGCCAGTTGCATATTAGCTCCAAGAGTTGCTATTAAAAGGCTAAATTGTATGACGTCTGATGATATACATAAAACATTTGGTTTATCTTATGCCGCTGCCAATCGTACATTATTAGATTATAAAGATTGGAACAACAGCAAACCTTCTATCACAGACAATCATTTGCAATTATGGATATTTGACAAACAGCAATATCTTGAAATGGAAAATATTCGAAAAAAATTAACAAAGCAACATGAGCGCACCAGAAAACAATTAAGAGAACGAGAAGGAATCGTAAATATGTTTTATGGATATTATCAAATCCATGCCGAAGACATCTTGGAACGACAAAAGCTTGGTTTCGAATAACTTAAGATGTTATTTACGCTAAAGACAAGGAGGAAATATTATGGGATTTTCAGATATGTTTAAAGGAAAACAATATAAAGCCGAATTGGATACTCTTCAGCAACAATATGATGAATTAAAATCCATGCTCACCCCTGAAATGCAAGACATACTAAAACAAAAAGAAATGATACAAATCTTGAAAAACGAAAAACTTGCTGTTGAAAATCAGATTGAGTCCTTGAACCAAACTATTTCAGATAAGACGTCTGAAATATGTGATTTAAACAATACTATTCAAAAGAAAAAATCGGAAATAATCTGGATGGACGACGAGATACTGGTTCAAGAATTTGGCCTATATAAGCCTCAATACGAATTTGCATCCTCTCTTGATTATAAAGAAAAATTAGCCGAAATCCGCTCCTGGCAGCGTGCTATGATAAAAGATAAAGTTGCTGTTTCGGGCAACGCAAACTGGCAAGTAAATGGAAGCACAACCAAGGGGAGAAAGATGGTTTCTGATACCCAAAAATTATTATTACGTGCCTTTAACAGCGAATGCGATGAGGTGGTTTCAAAAGTCAAATATACGAATTTCGATTCATCTTTAAATAAAATATATAAGTCTGCTGAAACTATTTCAAAGCTTGGTTCAACTATGAATATTTCGATCAATAGCCAATACTTAAATGCTAAAGTCCAAGAACTTCGTTTGGCTTTTGAATATCAGCAAAAGAAACAAGAAGAAAAAGAAGCTCAAAAAATTGCTCGTGCTGAAATGCGTGAGGCTGCAAGGCTGCAAAAAGAAATCGAAGCTCAACGTAAGAAAATCGAAAAAGAGCAAACTCATTACCAAACGGCCTATGAAAAAATATTGCATCAACTTGAATTTACACCAAATGACAATGACCTTCTTCTGAAAAAATCTGAATTAGAAAATCAGTTGAAGGATATCGATAAGGCCATGAAGGATATTGATTACCGCGAAGCTAATCAGCGGGCTGGTTACGTCTACATTATTTCCAATATAGGCGCATTTGGTGAAAATATATATAAAATAGGCATGACTCGACGTTTAGACCCGCAAGATCGTGTTGACGAATTAGGAGATGCTTCCGTTCCATTTAATTTTGATGTACATGCCATGATTTTCTCTGATGACGCACCAGCGTTAGAAGCTGCATTACACAAAGCATTTGAAGACAGAAAACTCAATATGGTAAACACTCGACGCGAATTTTTCAATGTTACTTTAGACGAAATCAAAGAAGTAGTTAAGAAAAATTTTGATAGAACTGTTGAATTTGTTGATGTCCCAGATGCTGAGCAGTATAGAATAAGTCAAAAAATGAAACAGACATTACATTAATAAAATTAAACTATTATAGATTCTGATTAATCCGCCTACGGCGTTTTAATAAAATATTATATGAAAAGGGGAAATAATTATGAAAAAAAGAATCACATCTATTTTGCTTTGTTGTTCTATAGTTTTTGCTTTTACAGCATGTGGTAGCAAGAGCGATACAGTCACTGAAACTCAGGTGTCCGAAACAACAACGGAAACCGTTTCTGAAACCGAAACAGAAGCTGTCTCGAATGATAAAGACTTGCCAGATGGAAACTATTCAGAAATGGGGGAAGGTTCTGTTTACATTGCATGTGCCAGCGGAACATCTGAAGATGGAAATATCCCTGTTATTTATACTGAACCAGATCAGGTCTTAATTCAAATAGGATTAAACGCATTTGACTTTAATGGCGCTGCTTTAAGCTTTATTTACATTGACAGCATAGAAACTTCCAAAGAACAGTTGGCAAATAGTCAGATATCCTTAAATTTGCAAGATAAACAGCTTGAGGTTGGAATCCATAAAGTTGAAGTCGTACAATATACTGACGATGACCCTGCATCAGATATGATTACATATAAAACGATGTCTTACGAAATTAAAGCTAAATAAAAAGAAAACCGGCCCCTGGGCCAACAGAGACCGGCTTCACATAGATGTAACCTATCAACTAAGGATATGGTAAACACCTACCTTGAACAAGTAAAGTTTACCATACATCCTTAAATTTTGCTAGGGTGTATTTTTTATACCCAAAATCAGAAAGGATGAACAATATGGGAGAATTAAGAACACGAAAAAGAGGCAAAACTTGGGAATGGTCTTTTGAAAGAGCTAAAATCGATGGTAAACGAAATCCTATATCTAAGGGCGGTTACCGGACCAAAGCTGAAGCAATTGCCGCTGGCACACAGGCCAAGGCCGAATATGATAACGGCGGCCGGGTATTTGTGCCGTCCGAGATAAGTGTTTCAGACTATCTTGATTACTGGTTTGAATCTTATGTCAAAAAGAATCTGGTTTACAACTCGCAGCAAGACTATGCGTCAAAAATAAGAATTCATATTAAGCCAGATTTAGGGCATTACAAATTATGTAGCTTAGAACCTGATATTATACAGAACTGGATTATGAACAAAAAGAATTCAGGAATGTCGAAATCAATGCTAAAAAATTTACTGGCATGTTTTTCCGGCGCTTTAAATTATGCGGTTGTTCCCTGCAAGTATATTAAATCCAACCCCTGCAACTATGTAAAGATTGGAAAGATATCTGAAACCCAATATCAAAAAGAACACCGTGAATACGTTCTGTCCAAAGAGGAATTTGAAAAAATTATATCTCGTTTTGGTCCCGATACTAATTTTTATATACCGCTGATGGTTGCATATCACTTGGGCACCAGAATTGGCGAAACCTACGGATTTAACTTACTCGAAGATGTCGACTTCGAAAAGAACGAAATCACAATTTCAAAACGATTAGCATGTGAAAATAAAATATGGTACTATCGACCGCCAAAATATAACTCTATACGTACCATCAAAATGGACAGCGTGATTTCAAATGTCTTAAAGCAAGAAATATTGACCAGGAAAAAGAATCAACTGCGTTTTGGCGAATACTTCATCCGGTCATACGTAAAGCCCGATGGGGAAATTGTTCAAATTCGTGGAAATGTGAATCTGCCATTTAAAGAAATTATGCCTATATCCACCAAAGAAAGTGGCGAATTACTCACTACAGACAGTTTTAAATATTGTGCAAGAGTTATCCACAATGAATTGAATAATCCTCTGTTCCATTCTCATTGTCTACGGCATACACACGGGACTATCCTAGCCGAAAATGGTGTCAGTCCAAAAGTTATTATGGAACGCCTCGGGCACAAAGATATCCGTGTGACATTTAATACATATATTTTCAACACTGAAAAAATGCAGCAAGATGCCATAGATATATTTGAAAAGGCCGTTATGCGAGATTTGCCTACCGCTTAAAATTTGGTAGGCAAATCGTAGGCAAAACAAATATTTCGACCAATGTAAAATCCGAAAATAGGCTTATTTACGGACTAAAAGGCAAATTGTCTCCACATGAACACTGTGAGCGAACATATCTGTACATCGCACTTTTTGTACTTTATACCCATTTTTTTCGAGGAACTTCAAATCCCTGGCCAATGTGGCCGGATCACAGCTCACATAAACAATGCGGTCTGGCGCCATCTGTACCATACACTGGAGAAGTTTTTCATCACAGCCCTTTCTTGGAGGGTCCACCACGATAACATCCGCATGGGCGCGGGCTCCCGAATGTTCTGCGGCATACCGGTCATAATATTCCGGCAGCACCTCTTCCGCTTTTCCAACAAAAAACTCTGCATTCTCAATGTGATTCAGGCGGGCATTTTCTCTGGCATCTTCAATAGCCTGAGGCACAATCTCCACGCCACAGACCTTTTTGGCATGCTGTGCCAAAAACAGGGAAATGGTTCCGATTCCGCAATATAAATCCCAAACGGTCTCTTCCCCTGTCAATCCGGCATACTCCAACGCTGTCCCGTACAATTTCTGCGTTTGCACCGGATTTACCTGAAAAAATGAAAGGGGAGAAATCTGATAGATAACATCCCCAATTTTATCGGTTATGTAAGGTTTGCCCCACAGGCATTTCACCGTATCGCCCAAAATTACATTGGTTTTTTCCTGATTAATATTCAGACAAATGCTGCTCATACCCGATATATTTTTAAGCACACCAATGAGAGCATCCGCTGCCGGAATCCGTTTGCCGTTAATCACCAGACAGACCATAATTTCTCCGGTATATTTGCCAATTCGTGTAAATATGTGGCGTACCAGCCCCGTATGCGTTGTCTCATTGTATGGAGAAACATTATGAGCTTTCATCCACTGACGTACACAGGCCATTAACTCCCGGTTCATCGGATGCTGAATAAAGCATTCATCCACAGGAACGATGGAATGGGTTCTCCCGGCATAAAATCCGGAGATGATATCCCCTTCTTTACTCTGTCCCACAGGAAACTGAGCCTTATTCCGATAATACCATGGTTCTTCCATCCCTATGATGGGCTCCATGATATAATCTTTAACCTGGCCAACCCGTTCTAAAAGCTCCCGGACCTTATTCTCTTTATAAGAAAGCTGTTTTTTATAAGCCAACGGCTGAATCTGACAGCCGCCGCAGGCTCTGGCCTGAGGGCATCGTGCTTCGACCCGGTAAGGTGATGGGGTCAAAATCTCCATCAGTCGGCCATAACCGTAGGATTTTTTTACTTTTATAATTTTAGCCTGAATCCTGTCACCGATCAGAGCATCCTTGACAAATAATGTAAAACCATCAACCTTGCCGATTCCTTCACCGCTGCTTCCCAGATCAGTGATTGAAAGTGTTACAAGATCATTTTTCCTTAAACTTTCTTTCATCTAAAAAAACCGCCTTTGTTTAAATCTCTTTTATTTCGAGGTTTTCCGCAAATTCGACTCGAAGAGCCGATTATAACCCATCCATTCCATATTATCTGCTGCTGCCGCAAAAATCTCCGTCATAGTTTCCATTTTTGCATCCGTATTATCCGCCAGATTTAATGCCAGTGCTTCGACCAGCGCCGGCTTTTTCGGTGAACCATATTCCAGTTCCCCGTGATGGGCCAGAATACAATGCTTCAATTCATTGGAAAGGACCTTTGGAAAATCAGGAATATCCCGGATCCGGTCATGAATCATTTCCGTTCCCACCACAATGTGACCAAGGAGCTGTCCCTCATCCGTATAATCATTCGCCGGGAAAAGGGAAAGTTCCGTCGTCTTTCCGATATCATGACACATAGCCGCAGTCAGCAACAGATCCCGGTTCAAAATCGGGTAACGCTTACAATAAAAATCGCATAACTTTGTCACACTCAGCGTATGTTCCAGCAGACCGCCGACAAATCCATGATGTACACTTTTCGCTGCCGAATGTTCCTTAAAGCTTTTAATAAAAGCGGCATCTTTCACGAAAAAGCTCTCTAAAAGAGCTTTAAGATAAGGATTCTGTATCGTCCCAATATATCCCCTCAATTCCTTCATCATGTCGTCAATGGCAAACCGGCTTGTCGGCAGATAATCCCGAATATCATATTCCTGTTCCTGCGTCCGGCGGACCCGGCGCACATTTACCTGTAACGCCCCCTGAAAACTGGTCACCATTCCATCAATTTTTATAAAATCCATGGATTCAAAATGCTCAATTCCATTATTCAAATCCCATACTTTAGCATCTACCGTCCCGGTTTTATCCTGAAGAAGCAGAGAGTAGTAACTTTTCCCGGCCTTTGTCTTTAAATTCTGTTTGTTTTTGCATAAATAAATGCCGGAGATATTGTCTCCCTCCCGAAGTTCATAAATAAATCTCATAAATCTATCCTCATTTCTAATCCTCATTGTGTAAATAGTATAGCACATCTCCAAGTTTCCGGATACATTAAATGACGCAAGTAAAAAGGAATACCCCAAAAGGTATTCCTTAAATCACAAAATGCATTACATTTTATCTTTTACTTTTTCAATAACCTCTTCCGCTACATCTTTCACATCGGAAACAACTTCCTTTGTCATCCCGATTGTCCGGTGGATCACACCCTCCGCTTTTACTTTGTGATTTCCGGTAAGATTCCCGGCCATCATTTTGGTTTTGCCTTTAACCTTGTCTGTAAATCCTCTGTCTGCCATAATCACACCTCCTTTGCTATTAATATAACCAATATAAAAATAAAAAATCCATTTTCATTTTTCCTGTTATAGGGTACAATATTAGATACGATCATATGAGGTGTCAAACTATGAATGAAAAAGCATTACGAATTTTAGAATACAATAAAATTATAGAAAAACTGACGGATTTTGCCACATCCCCGATGGGCAAAGAGATGTGTAAAAACTTACTTCCATCAACGGATTTAGGAGAAATCTGCCAGGGACAGATGGAAACAAGCGATGCACTCTCGCGAATTTATGCCAAAGGAAGTCTTTCCTTTTCCGGACTGAGAAACATCCGAGACTCTTTACTCCGACTGAAAGTTGGATCCAGCCTGTCGGCCACCGAATTAATGCACATTGCTTCCCTGCTGGAGACAGCCCTTCGCGCCAAATCTTACGGACGCCGGGAAACCGATGACATGTCCACCGATTCACTGGATGGATTATTTAATACCATCGAGCCATTATCGCCGGTATGCCGTGAAATCCGCCGTTGTATCCTATCTGAAGAAGAGATTGCCGATGATGCCAGCCCAGGCTTAAAACATGTGCGCCGTTCCATCAAACTGACCAATGAACGGATTCACAGTCAGCTGAACACCATGGTCAATTCGTCCTCCGTCAGTTCCATGCTCCAGGATAATCTGATTACCATGCGCGGCGGAAGGTATTGTCTCCCGGTAAAGGCCGAATACCGCAGCCAGATTCAGGGAATGATTCATGACCAGTCTTCTTCCGGTTCGACCTTATTTATCGAACCGATGGCAGTTGTCAAATTAAATAACGATCTTCGGGAACTGGCGGCCAAAGAAAAAGAAGAAATTGAAAAAATCCTTGCTGAACTGAGCAACCAATGTGCTGAATATCTGGAAGAATTATCAACAAATATCACCGTAATGACCCAACTGGATTTTGTTTTTGCCAAAGCCAATCTTTCCAGAAGCTACAGCGGAACAGAACCTTTATTTAATGAAAAAGGCTATATAAATATCAAAAAAGGCCGGCATCCTCTTCTGGATAAAAAGAAAGTCGTTCCCATTGATATTTCCATGGGAAAAGATTACCGGCTTCTTCTTGTGACCGGGCCAAACACAGGCGGTAAAACCGTATCATTAAAAACGGTTGGCCTTTTAACACTGATGGGCCAGGCCGGTCTGCACATTCCGGCTTTTGACCATTCCGAACTGTCTGTTTACGAAGATGTATTTGCCGATATCGGCGATGAACAGAGTATTGAACAAAGTCTGAGTACCTTTTCATCCCATATGACAAATATTGTTTCCATTATTGATAAATCCAATTACCGTTCCCTCGTTCTTCTGGATGAGCTGTGCGCCGGAACAGACCCAACGGAAGGAGCCGCCCTGGCTATGGCGATTTTGAAGAATTTCCTGCGCCGGGATGTGACCACCATGGCAACCACCCACTACAGTGAGCTGAAAGTTTTTGCCCTCTCTACTGAAGGTGCCTGCAATGCCAGCTGCGAATTTAATGTAGAAACTTTAAGCCCTACGTATCGGCTTCTTATTGGCATTCCCGGTAAAAGTAATGCCTTTGCGATTTCGAGCAAGCTTGGTCTGCCGGATTATATGATTGATGAAGCAAAAAAATTCATCGATGTCAACGACCAGAGTTTTGAAGATTTAATTGCCGATCTGGAAACAAGCCGTTCAACTATTGAAAAAGAACGGCTGGAAATTGAACAATACAAATCTCAAGTCGCCGGATTAAAACAAAAGCTGGAAACAAAACAGGATAACCTTTCCAAACAGAAAGAGCGCATCCTCCGTGAAGCCAACGAACAGGCCCGTAAAATTCTTCAAGATGCAAAGGATTATGCGGATCAGACCATCCGGGATATGAATAAACTGGCCGCTGGAAAAACCGGCAACATGAAGGAACTTGAAAAGAAACGTTCCGCTATCCGGGATAAACTGTCTAAGACCGACGAACGTTTGGCTATAAAAAAAGACCAGGCAAAGAAAAACCGGCCGGAAGATTTCCATCCGGGCGACAGTGTTCGCGTTCTCAGCATGAACATTAAAGGAACTATTACAGGAAAACCAAACAGCAAAGGACAGGTCGCCGTACAGATGGGTATTTTAAAATCCATGGTCAGCCTGACAGACCTGGAATTACTGGACGAAGAAGTCATCAAGGCTCCGACCTTAAAGAAAACCGGTGCCGGAAAAATTAAAATGTCCAAGTCCGCTTCCATCAGCACCAGTTTAAACATTATCGGGAAGACCGTGGATGAAGCCATGCCGGAACTGGACAAATATCTGGATGACGCCTACCTGGCTCATTTAAATCAGGTCACCATCATTCACGGCCGGGGAACCGGAAAACTCCGGACCGCCGTTCATAACAAACTCAAAAAATGCCGCTACGTCAAATCCTACCGCCTCGGCGCCTTTGGCGAAGGCGAAACCGGCGTTACTATTGTAGATTTTAAATAATGAAAAAGAGTGTTTATCTGGCCGTTTAACAACCGTCAAAACACTCTTTTTCATCTTTTTACAGCTACTTATCGGAATCATAGTCTATCTTAAAATTCATAATAATCGCCCGAACAAGCATACTTTCAATCCGTGATTTCATATCCCAGTCTACCTCATAGTGTAGGTTTCCCATATCGTCATAAACCTTACGCGTACATAATTTACATATATAGGAATTATGACATTCAAGGACCTTCTCTAATGCTTCCGCGTCTCCGCGGACGGCCGCTTCCACAACAGCATAAGGTAAACGATTATCTGTGAATTTTTTCGTCATCTCTACTCCTCCAAGGCTTTACGCATTAATTTCAAGGCCTGCTCTTTTCTGCGAATTACAGTCCTCAAGGAACAATCACATATCTCTGAAATTTCTTTATTTGTAAATCCCAGAAAATAGTACAGAAGCAAAATGTCCTGATAGATTTTGTCCAACTGTTTAATGGCCTCACCGATATTATCATCTCGAATTTCTACCAGATAACCATTGACACTAAAATGATGTGATACACCAAAATATTTCTTTTCAGTTATTAAATAATCCAGTGCATTTTCACACAGCAAAGAAAGAGACATTTCTTTCTCATTACGCCGGCCAATCTCCTCATAACATCTCCGTGCACTTATCCTTAATACTTTTACACAAAATGCTGCAAATCGATAAGATACCGTCTCTTCGAATTCATTCATCTATTCTCCCCCCCTGCTCATTTCCTTCATGTCCATTTATATTGTTCCATCAAAGCTGTAAATTTAAAATCCCTGGTAAATCCAAAGACAAACTGTAAAGCAGACCATAACCCACACCTGACAACCCGGTCATCAGACTATAATCATATTGCTCATGCAACACGGTCATCGTGTCTTTTTTCAAGAATACTTCCTGCAAAACCTGAATACTCTTTAACGCATTCTTCTGCAATGAATCCTTCCATAAATCTATGCCAGCCAAATTTCCAATCAGGACGTTGCCCAGATTTCCATGACATAATCCGACTTCTTCTCTGCAGAGTACATTCGGATGATCTGACATTAACCTCTGAATTTCCCGCTCCAGGGCAACCTTTTTTGCCCCTCTGAAATATTTCAGTGAAAGTTTCCAGCCAAACAGTATTCCGGCCGTCCCATGACACCACTTAAAATCAGACATATAGGATTCTTTATTATTTCTTAAATCCCGCCATCCGCCTTTTTCCGGGCAATATAATGTTTTCTCGTAAAGAAATGCCTGAAAAGCTGCATCCAGATAGGTACTTTTTCCGGTATATTCGGCCAGCCTCGACAAGGCATACATAATACCCGCGCAGCCATGCGCAAATCCACCAAGCAGTGCGCCATTACTTATACTCTTCCAGCCCATTCCCGTTTCCGTCCGAACGGCATTTTCCAACAACATTTCTGCGGCAATCTCAGCCATATCCAGATATGCTTTTTCCTGCTGAATATCATACATATTCAGAAAGGCCATAATAGCGCCGGCGTTTCCACCGACAATATCAAACTGATTGTCTGATTTCAGATTCTGTACCACTATCCGGCAGTGCTTTGCTGCATATTCTAAAAATACTAAATCCTTTGTAATCCGATATAAAAGCTGATATCCATAAACAATAGAACTTTCTCCAAAAAAAATCCCCGTCGGCAGATCTTTTTGATTGCTGTTGGCTATCTTGTCTGTATACTCAAACAGTTCTTTTATCATCGGCTCATATGCTTTTGAAATTTGATGATCTGGATTCAATTTTAGAATCGCCGCTGAAAAAACAGCCATCCCTATGATTCCCTCATAAAGATATCTGTCTGACATTTCCATATAATAGGTATAACGTTTATCCACATTAACGGACATGATTCTTGTATTTATCCACCGAATCTTTCCTGATGTTTCAATCCGATGCTCATATATCACATCCGCGATCTTTGAACATAAATGCTCTATTGAAATATCTGTATTTTGCGGTATCCGGTCTCTTAAAAACGCTGCCCTCGAATAACTCAACGCTGTTTCGATCAGATGTTTTTGTACCCGCAAATCTTCCAGTGTCCGATTTTGAATTTGATTCTCAATAAATTCCGTTCCCGTCCGATGATAGAAGGTTTTTAACGGTTTCCGCCGGGAATTAAGAATTTTCCCTGAAGCCATATGGAACTGAAAATAGGGAATATCCCCATTCAGCATATCTTCGATTTCCTGCTCCACAATCCAGGACTTATCCTTAAACTCTGGAATCATCAATGCATTTTGAAGAAAATCCCGACGTGCTCCTTCCTGCTGCATAAACTGAGGGTGGTAGGATAAGTCAAGAATCATATGATATTCCTGAGTATTACGGAAAAGCTGACGATAGAGAGACTGCTGCATCATTTCCGCTAATTGGCTGACCTGAGTTTTATGCTCATAGATATATCGATATCCGGCCTCAAAACCTTTATAAATATCATCCAGATATTTTCCCGGATCAACAACCTGCCCGTCTAACCGTACACGATTATTTTTCTCCTGGGTCTCGCCGTATTTATAAGCAATACGCATGGTTGATCTGCCAGGATTGGAAATGACCGGAATCTGCAGATCCATCATCTGCTTACCGCCGCCGCAAAGCCCGCTGAAATCCGCATTGAAATTCTTATTTCGGGCGCCATAGAAGGGCAATATTCCTATTGGCAATACCGACATTCCGATGAACGTGTTTGTCTCCTTTTCCTCTGCCGGTGCCTGTTCCGGAGGCAGCTGAATCAATGTTTCATAATCAATCAACACCGGATATTCACCGCAGGCCACCATGTTTTCGTAATGCATATCCCCGCTATGACACAGGTGGCAAATACACAAAATCATCCCGAGCCGGGTAAAATAATTTTTCACCTGCTGCTCAGACCGGCATTCCCTGTAGGTCGCCTCTTTCTCCCAAACATACGTGTCCCGCTCCAACGCAGGATTTATGTAGGCCGATACCCCACAGGAATTGCCAATCCGAACATACAGCGCGTTGAAAAAATGAATACCTGTATTCACCCTGGATTTATGGTAAATAACCTGGCCATTATCCAGTTCTACACGATACACGACTCGATTTTCACAATGTGTGTCCGAACCGCTTCCCGATATCCGAATGACTTCTTCAAAAGGTTTGTCCGCGAAAAATTCAGCATTTAAATCCATTCTGTCCAAGGCCAAATGTTGAAGAACTTCTATTACATTTCGAATATAGAATTTCGAACTCTGAAATATGGCATCCCGCCAGATCGGATATTTTTGAAACAGTTTCTGTACATACTCCGGCTGCATCAGATGATGACAAACGTAATCCGCATACTCCTTTTTTTCCGAATCCCCTGCCAGTTCCCCGGATTCCCGCCGAACGTTCATGTCATAGATCAGAACCCGTTTTGAAACTTTAATTAAAATCTGCTCCAAAACACCCAAATCCAAGACTTCCCGCACTGGCCGTCCCGGTATCTTCCTAACTGCTATTTCATGTTGGATTTCTTTTAGAACTGCACTGACGATACAGTCAAAAAAGGGATTGAAAATATTTCCGGGATTCTCACGAAACCCATTATTCTGTTTTAAGCTTTGATAAACAATATTTTCGAATTCTTCTTTACTCATTGTCATCTTTTAGTTTTAATTATTTATTAACAGCACATAATTGTTCTAAAATCAGCACAGGTATTCGAAAGTAAAGTCAAAAAATATGGTATTGTTGTTTGCATTTTCTGAATTTCATCCATTTCCTTTCGGATATCACCAGCTAAATCTATGCTATTTTCTTTTTTTCTGTTTTCCATGCCACTTTCCCTCCTTTGCTTTATTTTACGCCTTGATTATACCTTCCTTTTCTATTATTTTATCAATCTGTCCTTAAATTGTCGAATTTTGTCCCTCAATAACTAATTGATAGGAATACTGATATAAATTAGAAACTTATCTTTTTGAATTTCATATTCTTTATGCCCATCATATTTTTTTATAACATTATCGATACTTTTCATTCCAAGTCCATGCAATTTTTTGTCTTCCTTATTTGTTTCAAAAAATTTACTCTTTTCTATTTTTCTTTCTTTCATAGAATTCTCAATCCAAATAAATAACATCTCATTCTGTTTTTTAATTCTCAAATTTATCCAACGTTTATCTTTTTCAATTTTTTCACAGGCTTCAACGGAATTATTCAATAAATTAGCTAATAATGCACACATATCAATATCCTCCATACAAAGTTTACCAATGAAATCAATTTCATATGTTAAATCAATACTTTTTTCTATTGCCTCTGAAATTTTATAGTTAACAATAATGTCTATAATTTTACATCCTGATTCTATCCTTTTATTAATTCTTAAATTCCATTGAATATATGTATTTATATACTCCAAAGCCTCCTTACACCTTTGTTCTTCAATTAATTGATGCATTGCCAACATATGATTTTTAAAATCATGATACATCATCTGATTTTCATCATAAGCTTTCCTCAAAGACTGATAATTAGCTTCTAACAAATCATTCCTTATACTTAAAATTCTATTTTTCTCCTCTTCTTTTACTCTTATAAAATAAAACATAAAAATACCACATACAATAAAAAAGCCTACTAAATAGAAAATCCAATATTGTATCAATTTGTCAGAATACTCAAATCTATATACCCGGCAGAAACATAAAACTCCTAAAAAACTATAAACACAAAAAATCCACTGATAAAATATGTTCATTTGGAGATATTCAAACATTTTTGTCTTCATTATAATATAATAAACAACATAATATCCTACCGATAATATAGCTAAAAATATACTTCGACTATATCCCATATGAATCAGATCCAATTCGACAACACGGCTCATCCGATTAACCTCGTGCATTACGGCAACTATTAATAAATCAAACATTCTCATATCATATACATAAATGACGATTAATGCAAAAATTTTTCTTATCTTTGTTTTTGTATATATCACTATAAAAAGACACATATAAAAAATTAATATATGTGATATAAAATTAGAATATACAGCAAATCGATAATTGTCTGCACACAACCACACCGCTGGCACGCTCGCTACAATAATAATCACATTTTCAACCCACTCCTTTTTATTAGTCTCGACCTCATACTTCTTCAAAAATAACTTTATTCCCCAGAAAATCAATGAAAAATAGTTTAAATACTCCGTGGTCCAAAATAATAAATGTTTATACATGGCTTCTCCAATATGCATTAATCTGCTTTTTCACTCTTTCCAACTGGGGCTTGCTGACAGAAATGATCTCCCCGTTGGACATGTAAATTTCTTTATTCTTCAACTTCATCACATGCTCAATGTTGACAATAAAACTCCGGTCCACATAAATAAATTCTTTTTCTGGTAATTCTTCATAAACTTCCGATAAGGTCTTGCGAATGGTGCTTTCACCATTACGGGTCTGAAATACAACATTTTTTCCGCTTTTATACAGATAATAAATATCTTTTACTGGAACTTTTTCTAATTTTGTACTCACTGTAATTCGATAAGATGGTTCCATTCTGGATTGAATCTCCTTTTGAATATTTTTTAATGTCACATCCAACTTCTTTTCCCATTCATCCTTCAATATGTACTGATACGCTTTCGCACTATAGCCTTCAATCGCATATTGTGGATAGGCTGTAAGAAATACAATATAACAATAGGGCGACTTTTCTCTAAGTATCCGCCCCTAAATCAATTCCCGACATGTCTGGAAGGTCAATATCTAATAAATAGATGTCATAATATTTCCCGTCATCCACTTCATACAATAATGCTTTACCGCTGCTATAACAATCTACGCTTACAGCCAGATGTACTTTTTCATAAAAAGAATAGATTTCTTTTTTAATACTTTCATAAAAAATCTGTTCATCATCTAATACCGCAATCTTTAACATTATACATCGCCCTCTCAACCTTATCTTTTGTTACATATTCTTTATTTGCATTTTTCTTTAGGGTCAGTTTAACATTCCACAAATTCAGCGTAAAGCCTGTAACTTGTGGATTATTTTTACACAAATTTGTGCAAACAAAAAAAATGCTTCACCTTTATATACAGTGAAACATCCTGAAAATGCCTTGTTGTCATCACATTTTAATTTTTTTCCAAACTTTCCTTTTGATTTACTTATATATGGCTTCTCCAATATGCATTAATCTCAATTTTTACCCTTTCCAACTGAGGTTTGCTGACGGGTACCTTTTCACCATTTGACATATATATTTCCTTATTCTTCAGTTTCATTACATGCTGAACATTAACAATGAAACTCCGGTCTACATATATAAATTCCTCTTTCGGCAGTTCTTCATAAACTTCAGACAAAGTCTTACGAATAGAAGTCCTGCCGCTCCATGTCTGAAATATAACATTTTTTCCATCCTTATACAAATAGTAAATGGCTCTTACGGGAATCTTCTCCAATTTAGGTCCTACTATAATTCGATAGGATGGCTCCGTCCGGGCATTAACCTCTTTTTGAATATGACACAGCGCTGTTTCAAGCTTCTGTTCCCACTGATCCTTTAAGATATACTCATAAGCTCTGGCGCTGTAGCCTTCAATGGCATACTGGGGATAGGCTGTAAGAAAGATAATATAACAAAAAGGCGACCTTTCTCGGAGCGCCCTCCCCAAATCAATTCCTGACATATCCGGAAGATCAATATCCAGTAAATAAATATCATAATATTTCCCATCGTCCACCTCATACATCAGTTCCCTGCCGCTGCTATAACAATCCACATTAACCGCAAGATGCATTTTTTCATAAATTGAATATAGCCGCCGGCTTACTCTTTCATAAAAAATCGCTTCATTATCCAATACCGCTATTTTTAACATGGCATACCCCCATACATTCATTACTGTTTTATAAAATATCTCTTTGCTTTCCTCTCACCATTCTCACTTAACATTTCATCCTGAACCATTTCCCTTAAAATCCTTTTTGTTGTAGACTCGGCCAACCCCAGGATTTCTCTTGCTTCTTTATTAGAAACACTTCCTTCCGCCTTTATATATTGTATAATCGCCTGTTGCCGCTGAATCTTTTTATCGGCTTTTTTATCGGCTTTTTTATCGGCTTTTTTATCGGCTTTTTTAT
>ERZ1673746.1315-NODE-1315-length-18218-cov-9.749656_pt1 | contig 18218 bp, 26 predicted proteins | sample MGYA00580205_ERZ1673746 | MGnify/ENA primary metagenome ERZ1673746 (study PRJEB41218, sample SAMN15661771) | gut metagenome | host: Homo sapiens | place: Canada: London | collected 2015-08-20/2019-03-30 | study: EMG produced TPA metagenomics assembly of...
AGGCGTAAATTTCTTTCGTCCACGGATTAAGGCCGTACTGGTTGGCGACGATCAACAATGCGATAAATTGCGCATCGCTGGCATCACCTTTAAATGCCGTCTGGCGAAGAGTGGTGATTAGTTCCTGTGGGTCGACAGAATCCATGCCGACACGTTCAGCCAGCTTCCCTGCCAGCGTTGCGAGTGCTGTACTCATCCGTTTTATACCTCTGAATCAATATTAATTTGGTGACGGGCGATGGTTTCAGCCATGTAGCGGATGTGTTCTGCCATGCGTTCCTGAAAATCGACATCGTCATCAAATGCACGGGAAATAGCTTTTTTGCTGGCCCCGTGACGTTGCAGATTATCGATGCATAGCGATTCAAACAGGTGTTGGGGCAGACCTTTTTCCAGGTCGTCTGCCAGCTCAGCTTCAGTTTCTTCACGGGCAATTTGCTGGTAGTGTCGTGCCCATGACTGCTCTTCAATGCGATCGGGGATAAGCCAGGCATTCATGATTTATCACCTCCGAAATTTTCAAGCCTGTTGGCAATCATGATGGCGATATCAGGGATTGCTGGCGCTGTGGCTATACATGCGGGGTTGGCGCACAAACCATAGACGGCGGCAATCACGAGCTGTCTTTTCCAGTCGAGAGTTACTGGCTCAGAATTGGCGTCATCGCCGGACGTATCACTGCCTGGCTCGTTCTGAACAACGGTTTCGCCCTCCTGAGCGGCATCAACAGAGTTTTCCTGAATGATCTTCTCCTCAGTTTGTGCTGAGTCTTCTCCATCAGCGGCGTCATTTTCTCCAAAAGTTTCTGTGTAAGTGCTATCGCCCATTACCGCACTACAGTCAGGGCAGTTACCCCCGCCAGTCTGACCACAGACGCGGCAGTTTTTTTCCAGCTCCGGTTGCGCTACTGGCCCTGGCTGTTGCTCTTCTGACCCGTTTTGTTGCGTATCCGGGCTGTTTTGTCCCGCTTCTGGGGCAATTTGTTCCACTTTGGACTGATTCTGGTCCTCAGTGTCGCGAGTCTGGATCCCCTTCACCCACTTCGGATCAGCAGGGTTACTGATGCCTTCAACGAATTCTCCACGCGAGGCAGCCAGTAATTTGTCGGCATCGACTGGATTTTTTGGGGGGATGTTTTCCCTGGCTTTATTGAGTTCCTCCCTCAGTTCCTGGTATTTCGTTTCTACAGATGAGACATTTTCCAGTGATTGCGTGTCCTCATTATGTTTAACTGGAATTTCTTCCACTGATTCAGGCGCTGCCTGTTCATTAGCCATTGTGTCCGATGCTTGTTGCTTTTCTTCATCGCCATGTTTTCCTTCTGCTGTTCCGCGCTGCGGCATCGGTGCTGATGAGCGACCGCAGGCAATTTCCACGATTTCCGGATCCGGGTTAGCGTGATCGGTTTCGGTCAACACTTTGTTGAGATATTCAGTCACGCGTGCCGGGATGGCCTCAATGCCGATTGGTGCTTCTTTCACGGAAGCCACCACAATGGCGCGGGAATAATCCAGCCCACCGGGCATGGCGATAAATTTGTCGCGAAAAACAGAAAAGGGCGGCTTATTCTCTGACACGATTTCTTCAACGCGTTTTGCGTGTGCTGGGTGCAGGTTATAAATATCCACATCCATTGAACGGGCCAGAACGCCGGTGGCTACATCTCGTGCGAGTGATGTCTTATCATGTTTGAATCCTTCACCACGATCGGTAAGATTTCCGCCGCCAGCGTTAGCACCGGAAGGCGTACGGGTAATGCCTGAAACATAATTTCCGTTCTGCCATTCTTTTGTCAGCAGGCCCTGATCAAGGTAGTCAGTTTTCATCCAGGTGGAAATGAACTTGTCGAATTCAGCCGGGCTGATGCGATGATTTGCAGAGTGGGGGAATGCTTTCCCTACAGATTCAGCCAGGCGACTAAGGTGATAGTTCGTCAGTTTATCCAGTTCATGATGTGCGGCGCGCACAGCAGTAAGCAGGCTCTGAAGGTAACTGTCCTCTGTGTCCATCTCCATACGGATCACGTTATTGCGTTGTTCTGGTGTGGCGTGATGCCGGTATTTTCCATCTTCATCTTTGCTGAATAAGAAGAGGTGAAGGAAGCGATGAGTAAGGCTCAGAGTGGCGACGGGAATTTCACACTCAGAACAGTCATCGTCGCTGTCCGGGGATTCGCTTTTCTCCACATCATCCGGAATAGTTCCGTCCAGGTTATCGTTGTCATCGCCAGCAGTTGTGGCATCTTCACCGTTGATGTTGTCATCGAAGGGGATAGCCATCATGGTGATGCCATCGTTACCGCCTTTTTCATAGCGGTTGCAGAATTCAGTATCAAACACGCCTTCCGGTGGAAGGTCATTCACGACGGGGAAATTTACGCGAACGGGTTTTTTGAAATCATCCTCGTCGTAGCCTGCATCGTCCATGGCTGCAATGCAGCGGGAAACTGCGACAGAAAGTTTTCTGGCCTCGGTCCAGAAAAAACCGCCTTTGATGCCAAGGCGTTTTCTGACTTTATCGTTTTTTGCTTCGCAGTGTAGTGCAAAAGTCTGTTTATCAGCGCTCATTGTATTTAAACCTCTGGCTGGATTAGAATTAGCGGCCCTTTGTCTGATTTCTCCGAATACGGTGACGCAGGGAGAAATCCGGTAGCCTGCGCTGCCGGATTTTTATTTCAGTGGAAGGTTGCCTGGTTTGCTGTTTTGTGAGTTGTTTTTCCCTTTTCGTGCTGGCATTCAGGGCAGTCGCACTCGGAATTTTCTCTTGCAAACTCAAGAGCCTGCGCCAGTGTATGGATTTGTTGTACTCCAATGTTGCTTCTGACGACTTCACGTGCAGCATGAATATATGGGCTTGGTGTTTTGCCATTTAACCCACATAAAACAAAACGACTGTCCTTATATTCGTTATTTCCAACTTCTGTAAGCACTGAAAAAGAAAATACAAAGTCGATTTTGTATTCTTTGCATATTTTACTGATGCGTTCTGCAATTTCTTTGAGTTCATTTATTGCATCAGGACTGGTTTCGGAAAATATTTCATTTTGCGCAAGTTCTTTCATTTTGATTTTTCCGTGATTGATAATTAATGCGGTTTTATTTCGGCTTGTCTGTTACAGATATGGAAGGTGTATTTTATTACTCGTCACAACGACGCTGCTTTTACGGGTAAGCCATCGCGCCCGATGAAAACTTTAATCATGCAGTCGGTAATGCATGTTTTTGTTGTGAAGTTACGAATATAGAGTTTTCTCTTTTCAATATTGTTTGCTGAAGCGATATATGTCCGACCTTCATGAAGAACATAATCGCCAGGCGTCACGCACTGACGTGGTATTTCATCAGTTCCGAAGTGATGAGCAATCATAATTATCTCCATTTTCACAAATGAACTTTGTTGATGCGGTGCCTGGTGCCTCCAGGTGACGTTAACCAGTTAACAACTAACGCCGGGTCAGGGGACGATGACTTTCCGTGACATCCTGTCGGTTTAACTGTTCCGCGTGCGCATAGCCGCATTCACCGCATCACAAAATTCACTTTAAAAAGGGCGGACATCAGCAATCGGCAAACCGATATCCGCCAAGGGTTACACACAGCAATGTTGTTATTCACAACCGGAAGCGCACGGTCGAAGAAATCTAACGACAATCCTTCTATGGGAAAGAGTCTTCGCCTCGCGCTTTCGTGTAGTACCCTGGCTTTCAGGGTAATGTCTGTTCAGTAAACTGAGAGTGCAGGAACTCACCCGTGTCCGGCGCACGATCTCCACCTCACCCGTGGAGAACTCCTCAACTACAAACCCCGTAAGGAGAGTGAATTTATGACACAAGAAGAAAAAGTGATGTTTCTGATGCGGCTGGCTGTCGATACTTACAACACACAATTTACGGAGAAAGATATACCTCAAAAGGCAGTTCCTGCCGCGGTAGATAAGGGCGGTGCTATTGCCGTATTTTACGATGCATTTGAATCATTTTTTAATGAAAAACTCGACGCTGTTAGCGACTTCGGAACATCGAGTAATAAATAACGTTCATTACGGTTCTTAAACAACAATCAGTGGGCTTGATGTTGTTCTTTTCAAGCTCACTTGCCATCACTTCCATTATTCTTGCACTTACACGAATTATTTGGTGGCTGTAAGCGACGCAACTGTCGCTGATATTGCTGTTTATTTCTATTACTTCATTTTCACTGGCGGCGCTAAATTTGGATATGCCGTTTCCATTGTCCTGTTTCAGTGCTGTTTCCGCTATCCGGATGCGTTCCTGCGTTGCGGAATTTGGGCTAAGTCGATAAACCTGTCTGGCATCTTCCAGAAGCAGGGCGATAATGTGCTTCAGTTCTGTTTCATTCATAGTTAACTCCGGTAGTTGCAATTTATTAATATCAGGCGGTCAGCTCTTTAAGCTTCTGAACTGCTTTATTCATTTCATCCATACAGTCGATGAATTCGTCCAGTTTAAGCTGCATTTTTCCGGCGGCCTGAAGAATTTCAAGTTTTAAGGGCGCAAGTTTTTTGTTGTAATCGACGCAGGTTATTAACTCGCGGCCAGTAATATTTTGGCTTGGCACGAGATCCGGGTCTTGAACCTACACAAACTATATAGCTCTCTTCTTTCCTCGGAAGGCCAGGTGCATCTAGCAGACGGCCTAGTTCGAATTTTTTTACGTTGACACCAGGAGGAATCACCTCGACGATAAACCCGATTTTTACCTTCGTTACACCGTTTGATGAGCTTGACCATTTAACTTCATCGTTCAATTTGAACTTCATCATTAACCTCAATCGTAATAAGCCGGAATTGATTTTCCGCGTTGTTTCTGGCGGCCTGAGCAAGTCACACCCATTTCACTGCGTGGTTTGCGGTAGTAAATACGGTTCTGTTTACTCTCGACTTCTTCTGCCTTCTTGCAGCGAAGGCTTCCGAGTGATACTGCTTTGTCTGCTCCGACGCAACCAGAGATCTTTAGCGCAATCTTCCGTGTCAGTCTTTCACTACTGCGTCGCTCTGCAATAAGTTCTTCCCTGCGAGCTTTATAGCGGCTTTTTGCCGTACCTTTGGATTCTTTCCAGATTATGGTTACCATGATGGTCTCCTTTAAGTGGCTTTGGTGTATGACGCGTCGAGGTGTTTTTCTTCTCGATCGCGGCCTTGCAACTGAAATTCGCGTCATCCCCAAAACCACTTAGATTTTGGTCTCAACGGTTAGGTTGAGAGTCCATCAATGTTAAAGAGCCGGCCAATCTGTTCCGTTTGGCTTCCAGCGTCCTGCTGTTGAATTGAAGATAACCTAAGTTATCTGGTTGTTCAATAACTATATTTATCATTTTATGAAAAACGTTATAAATAACTGATAACAAAAATATTTTATTTTTTGTGGTATCCGCGTGATATTTTCAAGGGGGAAAGGCTGATTGTTATGGGTGATTGCATGTTAATCGAAGGGGAATTTGGTGTGTTGCACCAGCGGGTAGTCGAAATTCTAGGGGTGTCGTTGCTTGAGGTTATTGCTACTGGGGAAGCTATTTCAGCAGATGCTATTGCGGGAATGATCCGAGTGCTTCACCATGATGAATTGGATGATCTCGCTGTGAAGTTAGCTATAGATGTGTTACTTCAGGATATGCGACTGTGTAATTAAGTAAATAAAACCCGGCACTGGAGCCGGGGGATTTAGAAATGGCATTTTATGAATTGGCTACTTGGCGAATGGTTTACCATCGGTGGTATTGAGCACAATAAAAGGCCGTTCTTCGTGAGTGTTCTTATAGCAAAAGTTCAGTTGGAGTCTGATTACCAGCTATGTGATGACCAGAACACTCGCCCTATGATTCTTACGTTTTTGTAGAATTCTTCTCTGTTCATTACTTCATCAGGATACTCTTCGCGGTTTATCGATCTGATAATTACCGATGTTGGCGTGGCTATGAGCGTTTTTACCCTTAACAAATCAGCTTGGCAAATTGCATATGTTTTACCATCCCTGATGCTCGTATCTTGCGTGTTTACCCCCACCACATCACCATCATGGAGTGTTGGCTCCATGCTTTGCCCAACAACCCTGACCAACTTTGCCGCTTTTTCTGGAACTCCCATTTTTTTCAGGTAATAGCGCCTAAAAACTAGAGAGAATTCTGCGGACTCCTCCAATGCACAACTTCCTCCGCCAGCTGAAAGTGAAATATTTAGAAGGGGGAGCGCAACAAATTCGTCATTATCATTTTGATGATCATCCCAGGCGATAGCTTTTAAAGATGATTCCCGAGCATTAGATGGCTCTTCTGCGCTCTGTGGTCTCATTGACCCTATACCAGAGCTTAGCCATTCAGGGCGAACTCTTAACGCGTTGGCTAATTCGACCATTTTACGTGATCCGGTTGTTTTACCAGATGACATCTTTTGTATGGCTGGTTGTGATACCCCCACCATGTCTGCAAGTTGTGCTTGTGACAACCCGGCTGAACTCATGGCGGCATTTAGTCTTTCTGCGAATGTTTTCATACCTGTAATCTATAACCACGGTTATCAAAAGTAAAACAACAATTGTTATTGCCCTGGTGTATAACTCATGTTATTTTTGGTTATGCTTTATTTGCTGTAGAGGTATGCTCATGAATTTAGTGATTCAGCGAGCCTTGAATATTGTTGGCAGTCAAAAACGACTTGCAGCTGATTGCGGCGTATCACAGCCCGCTGTTCATAAATGGTTGCGAGGCGGAAAAGTTTCTCCTGAAAAAGTTTTCGCTATCGTTAATGCCACCAATGGTCAGGTTAAGGCTTACGAAATTCGCCCGGACTTACCGCACCTGTTTCCTCATCCGAACCAGGCTGAATAAGTAACACCGCTCTTTAACATTGCTGGTCGTTCACCTCTAACAGGGTGAGCAAACATCAGTGGCAAACCCATTGGGGATTGCCGCTTAACCCCATATCAATATAGGAAAATTAACAAATGTCACAAACAAGTTACAGCAAACTGTCACAGCGCGATATCGATCGCGCTGAAACGGATTTACTTATCAACCTGTCAGCTCTGACGCAAAGGGGACTGGCGAAGATGATTGGCTGCCATGAATCGAAGGTCAGTCGTACCGACTGGCGATACATCGCGGCGATTTTATGCGCGTTTCAGATGGCATCTGATATCAGTCCGATCAGCCGGGCTTTCCAGCATGCCATTAACGTTCATGCAAATAAAAAACGTCCGGTTGGGGCCGGACGTTCTGAGCAAATCCTGATGAATATCTGATATTCAGGCAGGGCATGGAGCAATACACGGGAATAATTCTGCCACATCTGGAAGAATTTCGCCAGCAACAACACCAACCGCAGCAGCCTGAAGCCGATTGGGTTAACCCGGAGATACCGGGACCGTCTGTGAAGATGTGCAGTCACACCAATGTGCAGTCACACCAACCGCAGCAGCCTGAAGCCGATTGGGTTAACCCGGGAGATACCGGGACCGTCTGCGGTATGGAGTAAATCTTGTATGCGAGGGGACTATGCGTAATTACGCAACAATTTCACCTCAGTTCTGGTTAGGCGAAACAGGGAGAAAACTAAGGAAGTCTGGTCCGGAATGTATGGTAGTGGCGTTGTATATGATGACCTCGCCTCATTCCAATATGCTGGGCCTTTATTACCTGCCTGTTTTGTACATTGCTCACGAAACCGGACTTGATCCTGAAGGGGCTTCTAAGGGGCTTCAAATGGCTTGCGAGGCTGGTTTTTGCAGCTATGACCATGATTCTGAGGTTGTATGGGTGCATGAAATGGCAGCATGGCAGGTTGGTGAATCGCTGAAACCTGGCGATAACCGTTGTGCTGGGGTAAGAAATGAATATTCCGCGTTGCTGGAAAATCCTTTTTTATCATCCTTTTATGATAGATATAAGGATGATTTCCACCTGGATGTCAGACGTGAATCATGTCGGAAAATTGAAGCCCCTTCAGAGCCCCTTTCAAGCCAAGAACAGGAACAAGAACAGGAAAGGGATAAAACCCTTCTGGTCCATGGCGAAAAAATCGCCACGGACCCGCAGGGGGATTTTTGTCCTGTTCTGACTGAACGTCCAGGACCAGCTGGCACGACACCGGAAGCAGATTCCGGGCGTTGTGTGCAGCAGGTGCTGATCGTCGAACCGGAGCAACAACGCCAACCGCAGCAGCCTGAAGCCGATTCCGCGATGAGCGGGAAGCCGATTGGGTTAACCCGGGCGATGCCGGGACCGTCTGCGGGACGAGTTGATTATCCTGACGTGTTCGAACGGGTCTGGCGTGAATATCCGCATCGGGCAGGGTCAAACCCGAAGAAATCCGCGTTCAATGCCTGGAGGGCCAGATTACGCGAAGGGGTGTCACCGGATGTCGTGCTGGATGGCGTGAGGCGTTACGCAAGATACCTGGAGGCTACCGGGAAAGCGGGAACTGAATTTGTTCAGCAGGCATCGACGTTTTTTGGCCCGAACAGGAATTTCGAAAATCCGTGGTCGCTGCCGAAGGCTGGCGCAGTCAGCCTGCGTTGCGTGAATCACATTTCTGAACCGGACACCGAAATTCCGCCGGGTTTCAGGGGGTAATCAGCCATGAAAAACATTTCGACAGGAGGGATTCTTGAACGGGTGCGCCGTCTGGCACCACCGCACGTGGCAGCACCGTTCCGGACGACCGACGAATGGCGGGAATGGCAACTGGCTGAGGGCCGTAAGCGCAGCGAGGAAATTAACCGCCTGAATCATCAGGCGCGGGTTGAAAAAATCCTGAACCGTTCGGGCATCCAGCCGCTTCACAGGAAGTGCTCATTCGGGAACTACCGGGTGCAGAACGACGGTCAGCGCCATGCTCTGAGTCAGGCAAAATCCATCGCGGCAGAGCTGCATACCGGCTGCACGAATTTCGTGTTCAGCGGTAAACCTGGCACCGGGAAAAATCACCTTGCAGCAGCGATTGGCAACTGGCTAATGGCGAAGGGGAGAAGCGTGATTATCGTCACCGTGTCCGATGTCATGAGTGTGTTGCATGACGGCTACGACAACGGCAAGTCCGGGGAAAAATTTTTACAGGAGCTTTGTGGAGTTGACCTTCTGGTCCTTGACGAAATTGGCATCCAGCGTGAGACGAAAAACGAGCAGGTGGTACTGCACCAGATTGTTGACCGCCGGACGGCATCACTGCGCAGTGTCGGGATGCTGACAAACCTGAATCATGCCGCAATGAGCACGCTTCTTGGTGAGAGGATTATGGACCGGATGACCATGAACGGTGGTCGTTGGGTGAATTTTAACTGGGAGAGCTGGCGGTCAAACGTTGGACGTCAGGGTATGTGAGAATTTTTGACGAGGTAAATTTTCGATGGAAACCGTATTGCATGCACTGAAAGCGATGGGAAAAGCCAATTCTGTTGAACTGGCGGCGCGGCTTGATATCAGCCGTGAAGAAGTTCTCAACGAACTGTGGGAACTCAAAAAAAATGGCGTTGTTGATAAAACGGGTCACACCTGGTTTCTGGCTGTCGAAGGTGAATCCCAGGTAACCGAAGAGCGGCCAGTAAAATCTGAAACACAGGATATGCTGACCGAAGAGGTCGCTCCAAAAGTTAGCGCTGACATGATGATTGAGTTTATCTCTCAGGAGGGGGCTAAAACCTGTGAAGAAATAGCGGGTAAGTTCGGAGTTACCACTCGCAAGGTTGCTTCCACGCTGGCGGTGGTAACCGCAACGGGGCGGCTGGCACGCGTTAATCAGAACGGTAAATTTCGTTACTGCATGCCGGGGGGTAATTTACCAGCAGATCCGAAAACCGCGCCGGTAACGGAAAATGATGGTAAGGCCTTTCCTCAGCCAGCAGGTGCTGCGTTACCAGTCCGGGAAGCCGCAACACAGGAAGAAATTAAAACAGAAACTGTGGCGGACATTGTGCAGCCGTTGCCATCGTTTACCGAAACGCAAGCAGATGAGCTGATTTTTCCGTCCCTTCGCAGGGCAAACCTGGCGCTGCGCAGGGCGAAAAGTGATGTTCAGAAGTGGGAGCGAGTCTGCGCCGCGCTGCGGGAGCTGAATAAACACCGGGATATTTTCAGTTCGATTGCTGATATTCCGGTTCATTCACCGACAACAAAGTGATCTCCGGAGGTGCTTATGACAAGAGCATTTACACCAGAAGAGCGGGAAAAAATTAAGGGGCTGATCGTGGAATTCGTACGCCTTAACGGACGAGGCACGATTCGGCAGTTATCGGATGAAATTGGTGTCAGTCATGCGTCTGTCGGTCGTTTATGCATGGAGCTGGCCGCCAGTGGTGATGTTTACAATTCCGGTTACGGAGTATTCCCGTCTGAACAGGCTCGTAAGGACTGGCAAAATGCCCGCAAAAAACTCTCAAGGGCAAAGTCGAAGAAACCGGTTGTCGTTGATCCAGACCTTATCCGGGCATTACCAGATGGGGAAATACGGCGCTACGACAGACGCTACAACACAATTTGTCGCGAGTGCCGTAACAGCGAAACGATGCAGCGTGTGCTGGCATTCTGGCGAGGGAGTGCAGAGGGATTGATGTTCTCCCCGTCGTGAATGACGGGGGCTTACGTGTTCAGAAAAGTGATTCATATAGAGGCTGAATCTGATCTTTTTTGTTCACGTCTGGCTTCCACCATTGCAGGCAGAGTGAAGGCGTAGACTAAAAACATTTCGGTAAAACTCAGGATCTGGCTTGCCTCAATTGGTGTGAAAACTTCATCTGTATGAACTGCTTTATTGGCATCAATTCGTACAATATGAGCCCATTCCTTCATCTGTTCAGTGATCAGGCCTTTTTTGTAAATCATCTGAATACGTTGCGACAGCGATTCTTTTCCTGCTTCATCGCCGAGCAGTTTTTTCGTGGAGATATCGAGGACTCTGCGACAAAGAATAACCACTGTGTCGTACCGCCTCCTCTGTAAATCCTCTTTTGCCTCAACAAAAGTACGGTCTGCAACCGGGGGCGTATATTCTGGTGCGGTAATTTTTTTGACCACAGGATAGATCTTGCGGAAACGGTACTGGCTATTTCCTGAAATCAGAATATCGAGGTCTTTTTTCTGGCTTTCCGCCATGGGACCGTGATAGTGGTCTGATGGGATTTCAACAATAGCAACACCTCCTCGATGACAACTTCTGCATACAAAAGCGACGTTAAAAAAAGGTGTTTTTTCAATTTGTTTTTCGGCAAATGCCTCAATAACAGCTCGCTCTTTTAAACAGTGCGGGCATGTGATATCAAAGGAGACTAAACCCATGGATATTCCTCGCGAAATTAAAGAAATTAACGAAATCATTGAGGTTACTGATCGCCCCGAGTTTACCCTCATGCGTCGTTATGAAACAGGAACCGACGAACAAAAATACATCATGGTTGCAGCATTGGCTGTGATGGCGATAGAAAGGGAGCGAAGGGAAAAGGACGTAATGGTTATTCCTGAGAGAAATGATTCACCGGATTTGAGATGGCAGGAGCCGGAGTGGGATGTGGTAATCCGGTGATTGATATTTCTCTGGGGTAAAGCGCCGCCAGAATGACGGCGCGGTAGTGGAGAGTTAAACGAAGCGGATCTGGAGTTTTTTCCCTGTAGCACGGGCGAATTTTTTCAGTGTGGCAAATGATGGGCCGCTTGTACCTGATGCAAGATTGCTTTCCATTCTGGTTATCGCAGTCGCTTTTGTTCCCATACGTTCAGCAACTTCAGCCTGGGTTAAGCCAGCTTCTTTTCGTGCTGCCAGCATTTCATCAAGTAGTGCGAATTCATCGGCGATGGCGTCGTATTCTGCTTTTACTGCGGGGTTAGACAACATTTTTTCTACCATTTCATCGTGTGTCATGGTAGGTGGGGTACGTTTACCAGTCATGCTTAACCTCCTTCATTCTGGTTTCAGCTTTTCTAAGCTCGGCAGGTGGAGTTTTTTGCGTTTTCTTTACAAAGCTATGCAACATAATGATTCGCTTTCCTTTTAGCGTGCAGTAAAAAACACGCCCTATGCCTTCCGAGCCCTTAAGGCGGATTTCAAACAAACCGTCGCCAAATGCCTCTGTATGCGGGGAACCAAGATTAGCTCCGTAAATACGCATTTTCTCCGTGTACCGAATGTACCGGGCTTGTAAGGTCTCAGGAAGAGAAAGGATCTCAGCTTCAACCTCGTCACTGTAGTATTCGATAATGTAGTTTATGAGAGTAAACATAACAAATTTGTTATATACATTCAAGGTATGTTGACGACAACACATATCCGGGATTATATTCTTCGCACGCCAGCAAAATCTGGCGTCGGGATTAGGAACCCCGGATAGAAACCGCGACAGAGACACGCCGCGAGCGTGTTTTTTATTGTCGTATGCACACGCACATCTGAATTATGGTGGGGCGTATAGGGGAGCTGAAAAGCTCGCCGGTTGGTTTCCCGGTAGTTCCTAACCCTGTACGTCTCGCCACCCGATGATTAGGAACCTGACGGTGGTGATAGTTTAGAAACCACTCGAGGGCGTCATTATGACAACTCAAGTTTCTGTTGAAACACTCTCCACGATTACTTACAAGCAGATCCCCGTTATCACTACCGAACTTTTGGCGCACCTTTACGGCACAGAAGCTATTCGTATTCGCCAGAATCACCACGAAAACAAAGGTCGTTTCATTGAGGAAAAACACTTCTTCAAACTTGAAGGTGAAACTTTACGTGAGTTCAAGCACAGAGTAGCTTTTAACTACTCTGTGAAAATTGCCCGTAACGTTCGCTCCCTCATCCTATGGACAGAACGCGGCGCAGCCCGTCATGCAAAAATGCTCGAAACCGATCGGGCGTGGGAAGTGTTCGAAAAACTGGAAGACTGCTATTTCAGCCAGGGAAAAACAACACAAACCGAACAGCAGTCGCAGATTCAGCCACAATTCACAGCCGAGGAAATCATCCTCCTTTGCTACATGCAACTCTGGATGGAAAAAGCCCAGGACCTTAGCAAGCAGCTGTACCCCATAATGAAAGAGCTGAACTCCTCATACACGAACAAGCTGTATGACATTGCGTTTGAGACCATCTACATAGTGACGAAGAACAGAGATGCGTTACTGAGGGAAGTAACACGTCTCGACATGTCAAGTTCCGTTATCCAGCGGGCCATGCCAATGCTGAAAAGCCTGCGGGCAAGACAATTTGAATTCTGAAACTAAAGGAGCTTCGGCTCCTTTTTTGTTGGGAAAATCCAGTGAGAGGGAATAATGAACCAGACTATCTTCCTCCGAAGTAAGCAGCAGCAACAATTCGCCATTAACGCCATCCTTGCAACAACTCTCGATAAAGACAAACCCGTTACGATCCGTATCACCGATTACAAGCGTAATCTCGCTCAAAATGCAAAATTTCACGCGATGGTCGCTGATATATCCCGCCAGGTTAAGTGGTGCGGCAGGTGGCTAAAACCAGAACAGTGGAAAGTTTTGTTAATCAGCGGTCATGCCGTGGCGACAAAACAGGAAGCTGATGTTTTGCCAGGTCTTGAAGGTGAATACGTCAATATCCGCGAAAGCAGTGCGCAAATGAGCGTGAAGCGTATGGCAAGCCTGATTGAGTACACAACATCCTGGGCCGTGGATCAGGGTGTCAGATTTACCGACAGGAGGTACGAATGAGACGACAGCGACGAAGCATCACCGATATCGTCTGTGAAAACTGCAATTACCTTCCAACCAAACGCTCCCGAAATAAACCCAGGCCAGTCCCCAAAGAATCTGATGTTAAAACCTTCAACTATACGGCTCACCTGTGGGATATCCGGTGGCTAAGGCGTCGAGCAAGATTTAATTGTCACTCCGGATAGCCTACTGCATGAGGAATAAGATGATGACAAACCTACGCAAAGAAGCGCGCGGCAGAGAATGCCAGGTACGGATTTATGGCGTATGCAATGGCAACCCTGAAACTACAGTTCTGGCGCATTACCGAATGGCTGGAATTTGCGGAACGGGAACAAAGCCAGATGATCTGTTGGCTGCATGGGCCTGTAGTGACTGCCATAATGAAATCGATCGCCGTACTCGCATTCTCGACAACAACGACGCCAGACTTTACCACCTGGAAGGCGTGATCAGGACGCTGGCGATATTGCTGAAGGAGGGGAAGATTAAGTCATGAATGAATATGAGTTTGTGCTTCCCTGGCCGCCGACGGTGAATACCTACTGGCGAAGACGGGGAAGCCAGTACTACATCAGCGATAAAGGCCAGAAATACCGAAAAGACGTACAGCAAATCATCCGGCAACTCAGATTAGACATTTTCACTAAATCACGACTTCGCATCACAATTATTGCTGAACCACCAGATTCCCGCCGTCGCGACCTCGATAACATCCTGAAAGGTTTACTCGACTCTCTTATCCACGCCGGATTTGCGGAAGACGACGTGCAATTCGATGACATTCGCGTAATTCGCGGCGTGAAAGTGCTTGGCGGTAGAGTGGGGATAAAAATCACCGAACTGGAGAACATATGAACGCCACAATTCAAACAATACCGGAATTGCTTATCCAGGCACGAGGCAATATGACTGAAGTTTCACGAAAACTGAACTGTAATCGTGCTACGGTCAGAAAATATGTCGGTGATAAAGAAGGCAAACGGCACGCCGTCGTCAACGGTGTCCTTATGGTTCACCGTGGATGGGATAAGGGGAAAGCTACTGATGCGTGATATTCAGCAGGTGCTTGAACGCTGGGGTGCATGGGTGGCAAATAATCATGAGGATGTGAGCTGGTCGCCCATTGCTGCCGGATTTAAGGGGCTGATCCCCGAAAAAGTAAAATCACGTCCACAGTGCTGTGATGATGACGCGATGATTATATGCGGGTGTATGGCCCGCCTTAACAGAAACAACAGTGATTTGCATGAGTTGCTGGTTGATTGCTACGTGCGGGGGATGACGTTTATGTCACTGGCGCGAAAACATGAATGCTCTGATGGGACTATCGGAAAGCGGCTGCAAAAAGCTGAAGGTGTTATTGAAGGAATGCTGATGATGCTGGATGTTCGGCTGGAGATGGACAGATATGTGCAGCGCCTGTGATAGCAGGCGCTTGTCGTTCACTATGTGAAGTATGTCAATTTGTGAACGTTATGCTATTTACTTTACAGGACAAGGACGTAAGAGTTATCTACCGTTTAACCGCAGAGATACAACAACAATGAACAGGGGGCAAAATGGACATTGAAGATTTTCTGGAGGCGGAAGACAATGATCTGTCTCTGTGGAGTGATGATATTTTAAGCATTGACTGGTTCGTTATCCTCAAAGAGCTTTTGAAATACCAGAACAGGTTAAAGTTAAACTATTCAGAATTACTTCTGCTGGCTAATTTTGTTTCATTTCACCAGGACGTAGATTCGCAAACATTACCATCAATATCTCTTTTTGCCACCAGAATGCGTACATCCCGGGACGCCATACAAGGAGTCCTGGTGTGTCTGGAGGAGAAAGATATGTTACAGAAGATAAGTTACGCGCAAATCGATCATGACGATGATTTGCGAAACATCTATGATATCAAGCCATTAATCCGCCGGTTAATTTGGTTATTGAAAAGTGGTTGTGATAAAAAGCATACTTGCCCCCTCTGCGGGAAAGTCGCTATATCTAATGAGGAAATTGAGAAAAAATTCGGATTCAGAATTTGTGGGAATAAGAAAAGGCCGCAAAGCTGGTGTCGTTCATGCAGAAGCCCCAAACAACGCCGACTGAATACATTGTTATGTGGTAAAAAAAGAGCTCGAAAATCCTCGCCCGAGGTGGTGTAAAGCGTCGTAGAACCCCGGTCCTCTTGTTTGATTCCATACCTGAATAAAGTGGGATGCCAAAAAAGTATTTTACGTACGTAAAAATCTGCATATCATGATAAGAGTGGTTACATTGCCACGCAGCCGAACCCGCCGATGCGCGGGTTTTTTTGTACCCAGAATCCTGTGAGCTATACGGAAAGTACACAGAAAGGAAGGTGCGACCGCAATTAATAACAAAATCTTAAAAATATCATATGGCACTATTAGTTTTCTAAATATTGTATATTTTAAGTATTGCAGGATAACCCTGTAACGAAGTTTGCGTAACAGCATTTTGCTCTACGAGTTTGCCAGCCTCCCCTGGTGGCTGGCTTTTTTTGTATCCGTTCAACAGGAATGTTACATACCTCACAATTAAGTCAGTTGAATGTTGTCTGCCCGGATGAGAATTTGTTAGAAAAAACTGCATGGTGAATCCCCCTAAGCGGCGGGGCATCTGGCAAAGTGTATGATCCAGCGAACATGCAAATTCAGTAGCCAGGCTGAATTTACCGGGAGGCACCTGGCACCATGCGACAGACAGAAATTAGGCTATACTTCAGCCCCTCTCCGGAGGGGCTTTTCTGTGCAGGATGTGTCACAGTTTCCTGAATTCTGAGTACTGTCCTGTTACTCAGGGTGCTATATTTTCTGACGTGATGAAAGTCTGCCGGAAGGCGGAACGTATCGGAAATGACCCAGTAGAGAAAACGTTGACTCAGATACCGATGCTGAGTTACCGGGAAACCGGCATCACATGACCGCTATCCTTCCAGGCTCGCTCCGGCGGGCCTTTTTACTGCAGAAAACAGTTTTCCCGTAAAATGCCACGTTACTCACAATTCAGGCTGGCGATTATTGTCTGGCCAGCGGGAAGTTTGTTAAAAAAATATGGCATGGTGAATCCCCCTGTGCGGAGGGGCATATCAGCGACAGGTGTTTGGTCACACCCCTTATCCTTTCTGGTGCGGGTTCAGGTGCTGATACTGAACTCACCGGGAGGCACCCGGCACCATGCATGAACGGTACATAGCGCTACTCTCCAGCCCCTCTCCGGAGGGGCTTTCTTGTTGGATAAAAAAAAGCCCGCGCCGGGAAGCGCGGGTGGCAAGGAATAAACAACAAAACGTGAAGTGATCAATTTTCAGCTGGCGAATAATACCTGATAGTAATCACTCTGCGCAACTGTATGGTCTTTTTCGTATTGCGGGCTGTAGTCATCCTCCTGTTTCTGAACCCTTGTCCATGACTGACGTCAGCCCGCACCTTATCTTGATTGCATACACTATCCCTGCCGGGAGGAATAATGGCATTTAAACACTATGACGTGGTCAGGGCATCATCGCCGTCAGACCTCGCAGGAAAACTGACGCAAAAACTGAAGGAAGGCTGGCAACCCTATGGTAGTCCGATTATCTCAAACGCGGGTTATGGTGCTGAATTTATCCAGGCTATAGTCGCTGAAGGGGATATGACCTCTCCGGTAGTTTCACCGGGGGGAGATGGTACCCGGACTGTTGTTGTTGAACCAGAATATTACTTTGTCATTGCGCTGGCCGGACAGTCAAACGGCATGGCGTATGGTGAAGGCCTGCCGCTGCCGGAGACATATGACCGTCCGGACCCGCGTATTAAACAGCTGGCGCGTCGCAGTACGGTGACACCGGGTGGTGCGGCCTGTGCATATAACGACATCATTCCGGCGGACCACTGCCTGCATGATGTGCAGGATTTGAGCCGTTTTTCTCATCCGAAAGCCAGCGCAGAGCAGTATGGGTGTGTCGGACAGGGATTGCATATTGCCAAAAAGCTGTTGCCCTTTATGCCGGAAAATGCGGGTATTTTGTTAGTGCCGTGCTGTCGTGGTGGCTCTGCGTTTACAGCCGGTGCTGACGGAACGTTCAGTGAAAGTTCAGGAGCGTCGGATAAATCTGAACGATGGGGCGTTGATAAGCCGTTGTATAAAGACCTGCTGACACGCACTCAGGCCGCGCTGAAGGCAAACCCCAAAAACATACTGCTTTGTGTTGTCTGGATGCAGGGCGAGTTTGATTTAAAACAGGGAGCGTACGCCAGTCAGCCCGCCATGTTTGATGCCATGGTGGAAAAATACCGTTCTGACCTGGCGGGAGTATCCGGTCAGTGCGCTGGTGCTTCTCCTTCTCTGGTGCCCTGGATTTGTGGTGACACGACGTACTACTGGAAGGAGACGTATTCAGCGCAATACGATGCCGTCTATGGCGCATACAAAACCAAAGCCGGTAAAAATATCTTCTTTGTGCCGTTTATGATGGATGACAATGGTCAGAAAGTCGGGACTGCGTATTTTCATGAAAGGAGATCACTCAATAACTTCCATCGAGATCGGGTAAT
>ERZ1673746.1333-NODE-1333-length-17970-cov-3.938822_pt1 | contig 17970 bp, 20 predicted proteins | sample MGYA00580205_ERZ1673746 | MGnify/ENA primary metagenome ERZ1673746 (study PRJEB41218, sample SAMN15661771) | gut metagenome | host: Homo sapiens | place: Canada: London | collected 2015-08-20/2019-03-30 | study: EMG produced TPA metagenomics assembly of...
CGCCTTCTCTGGTTTTGTATAGTGCAAATTATTTTGATGATGAGAATCTTGTATTGAATCATCATCGAAGGGGAGAGGCATTTATCGCTCTGGCACTGGAAACACAGGACCTGCCAAACGGTGTAAATATCAGGAATGCCGAAGTGCATCCATTTTATGATGCACAGCATCCGTATAAGCAGAAAACGGTATATACCTTTTCTCATATGTAAAGCTGGTCAACCATCGGCATCAAAATTTGAAAGCAATAGAGATATCGTGTATCCTTCTTTAAAATATCGGGCAGATATAGAGGAAGGCATAGGGCTTTCTTTGAATGCAGATGCTCATACAGGCAGTACTGGCGAAGAAGAAAAACGTGCAGAAAACATAAGAATGCTTCAACAACTTGCTTTATCGCAATAAATTTGGAACAGCTTGCATTCCACAGGCTGTTCTTTTATACAGAATCTGTGAAACTGCATGATCTGTCAACTTCTTTGATGTCTTTTATTGAAATTTCTGAACATTAGGTAATTCATAAAAGAATAGCAGACAGGTCTTCTTGTATAAAAGACACGCAGAAACTGGAGAATAAGCGGCTATCGTATGGTGATTGCATTCGCAGGTTAAAAGGGTACTGGCGCTTAAAAGGTAATGAAGCATATAAAATCATCCGGTAAGATGATGCAGACAAGGGGGAGGCATCATAGTAAGGAAAAACGAAATGAAATTTCATAGGGAAAATATGTTTTTAAGGTAGACAAAATAAAGATTTTAGTGTATTATTGTAGGGCACTCAATTATGCAGGAGTGGTGGAACGGCAGACACGCTGTCTTCAGGCGGCAGTGCGAGCAATCGCGTGAGAGTTCAAATCTCTTCTCCTGCACCATATCGTGAGTGAAGCGCTCTATATCAGCGCTTTTTTTATACTCTTTTCCTTACATGAATTATCTCATGTAAATGGTGAAATTTTTTTAAAGTAAAAACTGAGTTATGTTTAGTGCTTACTTTCATATCATACCATAAATATAGCAAATAAATGAGTCTTATATTTTTTAATATTCTTTTGTATACTGTAAATGTTAGAAAGAGGTGGAAACATGGGAACTTTATTATAATTTTAAATTATAGAATAAAAAAGGAGGATAAAAATTAAAAGATTGGTTATAAACGTTTTTAGTATAATGACTTGTCTATGGACCAGGAGGAACAGTTACTGATATCAATAGAGTTACTAGTTATTATACTGTGGTTCGTCAAACTAACTTTTATAAATAAAAAAAATTATGAGAAAAAATTTATTTTCAGCAATATTAAGATATTCAAGTTTTGCAAGTCTCATTGTAGCAATTATAGCAATTTTATTAAAATTTGATATAAATTTACAAATAAATTATTTTCAATTTTGTTTATTTTTGATAGTTTTTTCTAACTTAATCAATATAGCAAGAGAAAAATCAATTATCAAACATCCCCTTCTATATCTTGCTTATTTTACTTGTATTATATATGCTATTTTGATTATATTTATTTTGTAAACTATGGGTATTAAATTTACTATTTTCTAATTCTAATAAGTGAAACAGGATAGATTGACCAAGCAAATACTTGGTCAATTTTTATCTTTTCAAGTATTACATTTTTGATTATTGTGACTACCTATGTAAAACAATGGCAAATAGATAATCCAGAGGAAAAACCAAAAAAATGTATTCAAGAAACTAGTTTATCTAAGAAAACGGTTTACAAAGGGTAATAGTAATTTTAACCATGTTACGTCATTTTCCTTCCCTTCAGCTATCAGCTTTCACATAGCAAGATATCTACACGATAACCTGTCATTCCATAGGCACTACACTGGAATTAGCAAAAATCGAACAGCTTTTCGCCTTGTTCATGCGCAAGCTAGAAGCCTATGAACAATTGCTTCAAGAAGAAATGCTGCCTAATGCGTGCCTTTATATGTCAAGATGATAAACAGCATACTTGCTATGCTTTTGCAGTAGCTTTATTCGCAATAGCTTTGAAGATATGAAAAATCAAGGTACTGATGAGAAAGAAAAGACCTGCAAAAAGAAATGATAAGCGAGCTCCTGCACCATAAATAAATCCTGCAAACAAAGCTCCGGCAATCATGCCAAGACTTTTCATCGCATTATAAAAACCCATGACCTGATGACTGTTTTCCGTATTACCTTCCCCAGCACATACATCCTGTAATAGTGGAATATAGATGGCATTAAACGCAAAGAAAAGCAGATTGACAACCATGAATGGAACCATGTGCGTGGTAAAGGTCATCATCACAAGTAAGATGCCGGCTCCCGCTAAAACATAGCGCAGGGCTTTTTTTACATTTCCACGTTTCATGATCCACATACAGATTGTCGTATTTGCGAATAAAGACACAAAACCAACAACTGCTTTTAATGCGCCATTGTAGGAAGATGGGAAACCGAACTGATCTTTAATGAAATAGTTGAAATTTTGATCATATGCCGTGGTTGCACAAGATGTTAGAAAGACAACAAAAAACAATAGCACCATGGCCACGTTTAAAAAGTGGCGTGCATCCAAAAAGGCTTGAAAAGGATTGATATCTTTAAAAGAAATAGTATGCGTTTTTGCTTTATCGGGATCAGCTTTTAAAAACAAAGCAAAAAGAACTCCGGCTGCCACCAAGGTCAGACTTTGCATAACAAAAGTCGCAAACAAGGAATAAACACCCATGATACCGCCTATCAAATAACCAAAAGCCGCAAAAACTGTTGGGATGGTGGCAGATAAAGCAAGATAGCGACCTCTTTGTTCAAGTGTGGCATGGGCAATGATATAAGTCAAAAAGCTCACCATGATACCACCAACAAAGAAGCCGGATAATAAACGTGCAACCATGATCAAAGGAAGTGTTTTACTAAGAGCAAACAGCATTTGTCCTGCGCCATAGCCCACGCAACATATGCCCAATACACGCTTACTGCCTAAATGATGTACCTGATTTGCCCATAATGGCGAAAACAAGAAATTCGTAAATGCCATGCCGGCATACAATAAACCAAAAGAATAATCCGGCAGCTGTAATTGTTGAATCAATGTCGGTGTGATGGGATGGGCAAAATTCGCAGCCATGCTTTCCATTGCAACCAGTATAAAGAAAACGACAAAATGATACTTTTGAAATGTTTGTCTGATTTGCATATTGTTACCTCATCTGTAGTTATTGCTTAACTGTTGCTTTCTATCTAAATAACAGCATTATGATACACTACTTTTCCTACAACATGCAATCCTAAAACATTCTTATGATAAGGAAATCTTTGTAAAGGCCATACTGCTGATGTACAAAGATGCTTATCACTATAAAGTAAGAATGTAGCGTTTCATTAAAAAAGCGATTCACCATCACGATGATCCGCTATCTTATAAATATGAAGTGCAAATAAATTACTATTTTTTCTTTTTCCCTTTTACCTCTGGCAACTCCTCATACATTGCCTCAAAAAGGCCCATTAAAAAAGTTTTATCATCAACTTCATTTACCAATAGCATTGCTTTCGCCCCTGCATATGGCAGTTCATAGGTAGCTGTCGGCAAATACTTCACTGCTGATTTTATCGGTTTTACAAGTAATCGATCATCATAAATACCGCCTACGATCTTTCCACGGTAATAGATGATGTATTCCTTCATCATTGCGCGATATGTGATATCCTCTAGCGCAGACAATTGTTCTAAAACATATTGTAAAAAGCTTTTACTAGATGGCATGCTTTCACCTCTCATTTTTATATGGTACGGTATGCTTATTTCACTGCCGGTCTTTGGTATAATGCTTTTCTTTGCAAGCCATTTTGTTTGCTCATTTTATACCAATTTCGATGCGCCGCCAAGATATATAATCTTCTTGGAAAGTAGCTTGGTTCCACATAAATATCCTCGATGCATCGCTTATCAGAAATAGCTTCAGCAAACTGGCGGATGCCTTTTCCTAGTTGTTGATTGGGGCCTTGATCAAGAGGAACCTTTTTTAAAGTGCCAAGCATTTCACCGGCTCCTATGGCAAGTCCTCCTCCATAGAAAAATCCCATCTTGCTGCACCAATTCTTTACAATTTCCAGCAAAACATTCCCTTGTTCACTTTCATAAAAACCAAGGTTAGTTATTACATAAACGGGTAATTGTGCAAACTGTCCTTGATATCGAAGATACATCTGTTCCATAAACTCCATGACTTGGGCAGGAACACCATCTACATATACCGGCATACCTATCACACAGGCATCCGCTTTTTGAAGCAGATCTTTCATAACATTTAGATCTTTTCGTTGATAAAGTTGTACGCTTTCATATGAATCTTTTAGTTGCGTTTTTAATAAATTTAAAAAATGATTTGAATTACTCTTGCTTTTGCGTAAGCTACCATTCAGTAATAGAATCATATCTTTTTCCATACCTTTCTCATTCCCTACGACTTTTTAAATGCATATTGATGTCAAAATGATGAATATAAAAATTAGTTACTTCTTATATCACTAGCTCTTTAAGCTTCTCATAACTATCTACAAAACAAACTTGTTTTAATATGCCGTTAAAATTTTGCACATTTGCTTCTACCAATAGTTTAGCGGTTTTCTTTTCATTTTCAGATAGATCTTCTCCATAAAAAAACACACGGAATTGTATCGTATTATGATATCTTACTTTATGGTGCATTTCCCCTTGGCGTATCTCGAAAAAAGGAAGAAAATATGCGATAGAGCGATCTATAACATTTTTTATAAAAGAACTATAGCTGCCAAACGAACATCGGCTAATAATCATCAACTCGTCTGTGTTACCAAAAAGAGCACCTATTTTTTGATATTCATCTTGTATAACACACTGCCCCGGTGTTTTCGTCCAACAACCAAAGCAGCCCACGCATGGATGGATGACCTTGGTATGATCGATGATTCTTGTATTATTATCTACAGGAAGAGCAAGCGTGCTCCATTCCGCTTGTGCTAAATCATGCAGTATTACCTTCATATCATTTCCCCTTATCATTTTCATTTCATCTGTTTGTATCCTTAATTGTTAGTATTCTATTCCATCTGTTAGTATAAAAGCGCATTAGCCTTTCAAGAATAGAAACAACACTTCCTTATTTTTGCTTACGATAGCGCTCCCCATCTAAGAAAAACATCGTAAATGTTGCGCGTGATAATAAGATTTCTTGATCATTAAAAATAAACACTTCATATACACCTGTCGTTCTTCCAGCAGATATTTCCTGTGCGATGCCAATCAGCTTACCACCTTTTCCCGGTTTTATATAATTGATGGTACCCGAAAGCGTAACACTATCGCGCCCTGTCGCAAAGCTAGCTGCTCCAGCAGCTGTGTCAGCTAAGGAATACAATGCTCCGCCATGAACAAAGCCATGAACATTCAAAATCTGTTCATCTATAATCATCTCCACCTTAGCATAGCCTTCTTTTACTTCAACAACATGCATATCGTTGCTTTGTAAAAACTGGCTGGAGGAGTTTAAACGTTTCTTCAAGTCTTCCATTGATGCCATAAGAAAACCTCCTATCTCAGCTATAGTATAGCATGATAACAAGGAATTATAAAAGGGATACAAAACGTTAGAAGTTCTTGATACGCACATATTTACCAATAAAATGAATCAATTTGATTTCTTTTGAAGACATCCATTGACGAAAACTTCCTTTGTGTCGTATGATAAAGAAAAGAAAGCAGGGATCTTATGCTCAGCAAAGAACGTTTATTTCGCATTATGGAAGTAATTGAAGAACAATCTTTTGTCACCATTAGTGAATTGATGGAATTTTTAAACGCCAGTAAATCTACGATCACCCGTGATTTAATGGAGCTAGAGCGACAGGGATTGATTCAGCGTGAACGCGGTGGAGCGATTCGTAAAGAATTACCACAGACTTTAAGCAGCAGTACCGATTTACCGGTAATGAATAAAGAAAACATTCATTTAGCTGAAAAAGAATTGATTGGAAAAGCAGCGGCTGAGATCGTGAAGAATGGTGAATGTATTTACCTTGATTCCGGTACAACCCCAGTTGCCATGCTGCCCTATCTGAAAGATAAAAACATCAAATTGGTAACAGCCAGTACTTATTTGGTAAGAAAATTGCCGAAACGTTTTAAAGGGGAATTATTTCTGATCGGCGGTCACTATATTCCCGATTATGATATGAGCGTCGGTTTTGTAGCCATTGAAGATATTAATCGATTTCATTTCGATCAGGCTTTTTTCTCAGCAAGCGGTATAGATTTAGAAAGTGAAGAAGTCATGGCTGTTGATTTAGATATCAGTGCTGTGAAAGCTGCTGTATTAAAACGCTGTCGCAAAGCACATATATTGGCCGATGCCAGCAAGCTGCAAGTACAAGCCTTAGCCACCTGGGCACACACAACCGACTTTGATACGATTTTCATGAATGCGCCAACCACCGTTGAGCAATTGCCGGATAATTTTCATGTATGTAAAGAATGATTTTCAAAAACCAGTTGAATGATCACCACATACAAATAAAGAATAATCCTAAAAGCTAGCTTACTTTTATTTTCTAAGAAGATTCACAATCTTTGCCAATACCTTTTGTTTGTATTCCCCAAGTTGAATTAAAAAACACAGGCAACCTGTTGTATGGATATGCTTTCTAAACAGCTCTCCTTAAGGTTTCCTGTGTTTTCGTTTATGCAATGGATCGTAAAATTATTTGTGTAAAAGCTTTGGCCTGGCGCAGATCATTTTCATCTGGATGTGATAGTGCCATATCAAAATTATCGAGAATCCGTTCTATTTTCTTTGGATCTTCTTTTGCTCGCTCATAGCGTTCTCTTAATTCCATCGGCATTTTTCCCTGACACATAAAACCATCCACATAAGTACAATCATCTTCAATAAATGCACTGACTCGCTGTAAGATCATATCATAGTATTCTGCACTGCCGCCAAAGCCACATGTACCGAATAACACGATTTGTTTATTATGCAAGGATGAAAAATAATCTAACAATGCGCTTGGGCAGCTGCCTTTATCCGTCCAGAATCCGGCAAAAATAACATCCGCATCTTTTGTCGCATCCATATCCGGAATTCCGAAATAAAGCATATCCTCTGCCGGAATAACCTGCGCAATCGCCTCTGCCACACGTTTTGTATTTCCTGTGTGACTACAATACACAACAGCGTACTTCATTACCGCCATCTCCTTTTTCCTATATGAATATTGTAACACTTTTTACAGGATTGGAAACATCATTTTCTTTATGATACGCATCACCACGATTTCTTACATAGCATGCTCATGCAGTAGTTATTCAAATGGATATATCATGCCCCATTGTTTTCTTACTTCCCATAAAAGCTTTGTCACATCATAGCTCAACTGCAAAGTTTCGTTTTGCCCAGTTCTTACGGCCTCTTCCATATCACGAATCTCATAACACAATGCCAATGCACTTTCTCCATCCTTCATCATTTCTTCATGACCATCTTGTGTCATTTTCCACGTCGCTTTATCTCCTCTAGGGTATTCACATAACTCCAAGTAACCAAGTTCACCCGCTATAACAGCGCGTTTAGGAAGCTTTGCGCGCATTGTTAAGGTAATGTTCGCCATTTCATCTTCTTTATTGCGTAAGATGATACCGCTCATCTCATCTACTCCGGTTTCAAAAGGAAGCATATCTGTTTTAATGATATGCGGCTGTGCATGCAGAAAATAACGGGCAAGGCTTATTGCATAGGTTCCGATATCCAATAAGGCTCCACCTGCCAACTCTTTCGCAAAGAATCGATTGGTAATATCATATTCTTTACAACTGCCAAAATTTATCTGCAACATTTTTAATTTTCCAAGTTTTCCACTCTCAATGCGTTCTTTCGCTTTCTTCATGATCGGCATATGAAAAATAGTCATCGCTTCCATCAGAATCAGCTGGTGTTTCTTTGCGAAAGCCATAGCCTCTTCAAGTTGTTGTGCATTTACTGTAATAGCTTTTTCACATAAGACATGCTTATGATGTTGAAGTGCCTGCATGATATATTCAAAATGATTGGAATGTGGTGTAGCAATATAGACGATATCCACATGTTCATCTTGCATTACTTCATCAATCGTATAAGCGTGCGCGATTGTGTATTGCTTTGCGAACGCTTCTACCTTTTTCGGATGACGTCCTGCAACCGCATAGATAGTCCCATGTTCCTGTAATAATGCCTGTGCCATTTGATGAGCGATGACACCCTGTCCTAAAATACCCCAATTCATCACTTAAACCTCCTTCTCCAACAAAAGAAAATCATCCTCTTTGCCAATCAATGCTTTCGTTACTTCTTCTGTTAACAGACTTGTATCAATCACACCGGCAATTTTCTTTAGCTCTTGGTTCAATTGCACACTGTCTTGTACGTTAGGAAAGCGCACATCTGCTAATACATTACCATGATCACTCATTAGCAGCCCGAATTTTCCATCACTTGTTCGAGGATGAAAACTTCCCTTTAATTCTTCAACCCTGCGCTTCACATAGGCATAGCTATCTTCTAACAACTCTAAAACGATCGGACATGTAAAACGTAAGGTATCACTCAATTTGTCTTCCGTTGCCATAAGGATATACTCATCTGCCATATGCGCAATCAGCTTTTCCCTTGTATGAATGCCTCCACCGGATTTTAACGCATGCAAATGGCGGTCAATTTCATCACAACCGTCAAATGCGACATCCACATGTGATACCATACGCAGCGGCAGCAGTGGCAATCCTAAACGAACACAAAGCTTTTCTGTTTCAAAAGATGGTGTTACAACCTTTACCGCCAATTGTTTTTCTGTGATAAATTTTGCCAATGTCCCAATCGTTGTTCCCCCACCTAAACCAATGAGCATTCCATCCTTAATAAAGGTTAATGCCGCAAACGCAGTTCTTTCTTTACTATTCATAACAAGTCATCCTCCATTTTTTGATATTGTTCCATCACAAATGCTCTTTGGGCAATACCTTTACAAAAAGCACTGGCACTACCACAAGCAACACCCCAACGTAAAGCTTTTTCATACGTTTTTTCCTTTAACCAACCATACAAAAAACCTGCAACCATGGAATCCCCAGCTCCTACCGAATTAACAACTTTTCCCTTTGGACTCGCTATACGATACACTTCATTTGTTTCACTTACCAACATAGCCCCCTTATCTGCCATGGATATGATAACATTTCTAGCTCCTTCCATTTGTAATTGCCGTGCACATGTGACAAGGTCTTGTTCTTGTAAGTCCGCTAACTGAAACAGCTCTTGTAATTCATGATGATTGGGCTTAATTAAGAATGGATGCTGTGGTAATGCCTGACGTAGAGGTTCACCAAAAGCATCCACAACTACATCAATTTGCTTATCATGAAGTTTCTCCATCAACACTGCATAAATATTTGCTGGCACTTGTTTTGGTAAATTCCCTGATAATACTAAGATATCATTTGGCTGTAAGAGTTCCAGCTTTGCATATAGCTGATGCAAATGGGCCGAGGTAATAAGAGGTCCCTGTCCATTGATTTCACTTTCCTCCTGCGCATGAATTTTGACATTGATGCGGGTAAAACCATCTTCTATAGGAATAAAATCTGTCATGATTCCTTGCTGCTCAATACCTTTTTTTAACGCCTCTCCCGTAAAACCAGCAAAAAATCCTAAAGCAGTGGAGGGTATACCTAAATGTGCAAGCATCATCGACACGTTAATTCCTTTCCCTCCATAGATAATATCTTCTTCCTTGGTGCGGTTGATTGCTCCCTTACATAAGGCATCCAGTGTGATGATGGATTTAAAGTAACGGTGTAGATCATATTGCCACCTCGATAACTTCTGTTTCTTCCTTATATTCATCAGGAATTCCTTTACTAGTGATGATGATTGCATCACTGATATCGGCAGTGCTCATTGCCGTGCAAAGATTAAATTTTGATGCATCGGCTAAAACATAGCATTTTTGAGCATGCTTCATCGCTTCACATTTTACATAAGATTCTTCCATATCCGGCGTCGTAAAACCATTCTCAATGGTAATGCCATTTGTACCTAAAAACGCTTTTGTAAAATTATATTTTTGTAAGGCACTGACAGCACCCAAACCAACAACGGCCATGGTCTTTGCTTTTATTTCCCCGGCTAAGATAAAAACCTTCATCCCCTTGATTGCCAGACGTTCACTTAGATATAAACTATTCGTCACATAGACAGCATCTTTTTCTTCTATAAATTCTGCCATATGTAAGATCGTACTGCCAGCATCCAAATAAATAAAATCATGAGGTTCTATTAAGGTTGCGGCATATTGTGCCAGTCGTCTTTTTTCCTCTATATGTTCTTGGGAACGCTGTGTGACATCGTTCTCTATCGGTGCATACTCCTTTTGTAATAAGGTTGCTCCTCCATGGACCTTACGTAGTTTTTTCATCTTATGCAACGACACCAGATCTCTTCGTATCGTTGATTCTGATATATGCAAAGTTTTCGTCAGTTCATTCACTGTTACCGTCTTCTTTTCCTGTAGCAACTGTAGTATTGCCGCAAATCGCTCTTCTGCTAACATATCCTAATTACCTCCTAAGTAACTACAGTTTATCGCCTATTTCAGTCAATGTCAATCTATATCAATCAAAATTAATCATGAATTCGTGTGATATCCGTCAATTTCAAGCATATATTGCTTCCTTCTGCAAGAATGTTGTTTTATGATGTTCCTATGTAGTACACACTGTTTTCTCGCTTTTAAAAGCATTTTGGATATGCTCTATTCTTATGTATCACTTTACATAGCACTTTCCCAAACTCCTTTTCTTGTTGATTACTTTATCAGTTCTATCCATTGTACACTCTTCGTTTATCGCATTGCATAGCAGATGATAATCTTCTTTTCTTACACATATTGAAAAGAAAATCATATTCCACAAAAAAACACGATTTCGCTAATCGTGCTTTTTTTCATTCTTAACGATGTTTGATTTCAGGAAAAGCTTTGTACAAAGACTTGGCAATTCCGTCCTCATCATTACTAGCCGTAATTTCATTTGCAATCAATTTAATTGGTTTTACAGCATTCCCCATGGCTACTCCATGTCCGGCATACTGCAGCATTGTAAGATCATTCATCTCATCCCCAAAAGCGATGATTTCTTCTCTTTGAATTCCTAAACGTTCTGCAATTCCTGCCAGGGCCTTTCCTTTATCAATTCCATTCGATACCACTTCAATATAGAAAGGAGCAGATGTATAAATACTCAGGCGATCGCCAAAGGGCAGCTTAAAATCCTCAAACTGCATCTTCAGATATTCAGGGGGTGCACTGATTAAAAATTTATTTAGCTCAAAATCAACAAATGTCCGTAAATCATCTACCACCATTGTTTTCATATTCGTCGCATGTGCCTCATATTCCAATTGATAAGTATGCGGATCATCGACAACTACATATTCACCTTTATTCACCATAATACCCAGATTCAATGCTTTAGCATTATTGATAATTGGAAGAATATACTTTTTATCTATGGTCTTGTTATAGATAACCTGCTGATTGGGATAATCACAGACATGCGCACCATTATAGCTTAACAAATACCCTTTGAAACGATCCATTTCTAGAATCTTGGCCTCTCGATATAAACCTGGTGTTGGTCGCCCACTGGCTAACACGATGCTAGCTCCAAGTTTTTGAGCTTCTATCAAAGCTGTTCTGGTTTCCTCAGATATTTCCTTCTTACTGTTTGTCAAAGTGCCATCCATATCCATAACAATTAATTTATAACCCATACAAATCTCCTTTCAAAAAAAACCTTACGCGAGCAAAACTGCGCAAGGCTTTCTCTCTTATACTCTTGACATAATGAAACGGCAATTTCCTTTTACTCTTACACTGCCTGTTCCAGCTGTTGCGAAAATGCTGTCTCCCTTGCGGATACTCAGCATCGTATCATCACTTTCAATCGTTCCTTCCCCATCAACGATAACGAAAGAAGCAAAGCTTTCTTCATCCACCTTGACACTGCATTCACTTTTTACCTCATAAATATAAGTCGTAAAGTAATCACAGGATGCCATCATGGCTACCTGATAGCCATCATATGTCTTAACTTCACCACAAGGCTTAAAATCACTTTCTAATGGAGTCAGATTTGATACATCAATAGCTTTATCAATATGCAATTCTCTCGGTTTTCCATCAGCACCAACACGGCCAAAGTCATATACGCGATAGGTCGTATTTGAATTTTGCTGAATCTCACAAATCACGATACCTTCACCGATGGCATGAATGGTACCAGCCTCAATGAAGAATACATCTCCCTTGTGTACAGGGACACTCTTTAATACATCTAGTAATGTATTATTTTCAATACGTTCACGGAATTCTTCCTTTGTGATTTCTTTATTTGTTCCATAATACAGGGAAGCCCCTTCTTCTGCATCCAGAATATACCACATTTCGGTTTTCCCATATTCTTTTTCTACGCGCATTGCGTATTCATTATTTGGATGAACCTGAATGGATAAGTTCCCCTTTGCGTCAATAAATTTAATTAAAATAGGGAAATTCTCAAAAGCCGCACCTTTTGTACCAAGTGCTTCTTTTCCCAACTTCTGCAAATAATCGCCAAACAGCATTCCTTGATCCTCACCACTGTCGACAATACTTTGCCCATCCTTGTGCGTAGAAAGTTCCCAGCTTTCAGCGACAATGTCTAAATCACTTTTTTTGTTGTAGTTTTCCTTTAACTTTGTGCCTCCCCATAAATAATCCTTAAATGCAGGGAGCAATCGTACCATTGCCATAATTAAATTACCTCCAATTTCTTTAATGCTTCAAATATACCTTCTTCTTTGACTGTGCCTGTTACCATATAAGCAACATCATCCAGCAGTGGATCGTGTTTGCGCATAGCTATGCCATACCGCACACTGGCAAGTAGTTCCACATCGTTATCACCATCACCAAAAGCATAAGTTGCCTCATAAGGTATTCCATAATGCTCCATGATAGCTTTTGCGCCAACACCCTTATGCACCGCTTTTTTCCCAATATCCAAGGTGTCACAATTTCGATGTAGGCTCATCTGATAATGCGGACGTAATAACTGCTTGCTTTTTTGCAAGGATGAACGATTGCCAAATGCTAAGGTTATCTTAGAAATACATCCATGCACCTGCTGCAAATTCTTATACTGGACAAAATTGTCTTCCGGAAGCTGAAAGTTATCCATAAAATGCAGATAACTTGGATCCTTTAAATCTTTTACATAACAGAAATCATTACTTTCCAGTATGTAATTAATACCATGCGCATCCATATAAGCAATCAATGCCGCAAGCTCCTCATCTTCAAAGATAACTTTATGAATCACTTTACCATGCACCGTGACATATGCCCCATTACATGTGACATAACCATCCAGATGCAAATCCTTCGCACCGCTTGGGATATAACTCAATGCTCTTCCTGTGGCTAATACACACAGATATCCCATATCCTGCAATCGGGAAATCGTCTTTTTTGTGATATTACTTGGTACATAAATCGCATCACGCTCATCTACCAGCGTACCATCGTAATCATACAATACCAAACCTTTTACCATATTCATCCTCCATGGTTTAATTATAGGAGAAATATGGTTTGATTGCAATGTATTTAAGAAGGAATTCAGGAAAAGCAAGTGTAGCGAAAAGCATAGCTAACCGATCATGAACAGCTTCCATCTGCATCAGATAAAGAATCGTTTCTTTGCATAAGAAAATAATTATAAGATGCGTAGCAACAGCATGAATTCGCTATGAAGATGGATAAACGCTTTCTGTTCTTTTTCCAACCATATTGCATTTCCTCCCTATTTTCTGCTGAAATGAGAATTGTACAAGCATCGCTTACATGCTAATATAAAACCATGAGAAGAGGGATAGGATGGAGATAAAAGCAGTGTTTTTTGATATTGATGGTACTTTTTTTGACCATCACAGCAATCAGGTGTTACCGGAAACGATGGATGCGATCAGACAATTAAAAGCAAATGGTTATAAGGTAGCTTTATGTAGTGGACGCGCAAAAGAAATGGCAGAGCAGTTAGGAGTCTTGCAACTGTTTCCCTGGGATGGCTATGTTGGTGGTGCGGGTGTCAGCGTATATGATGAACAAATGAACATCATTTTTGAAGATACTTTTACAGCAGCGCAATGTGAGCGTATCTTTGCCTTAGGGAAGGAATATGATATATGTATTAATTCTCATGGCAAATATGAGTTTATGACAAAACCGTTAAATGCCTATTCCAAAGCCGCGTTTGACCAATTTCATTGTCAAGTACCTATTGTGAGAGAGTGGGATCATGAACCTTTAGTTGCGTTAAGTGCCTATGAAAAACCTGGCTTTGACTGGCATATGTTTGATGGTATTGAAGGCATAGAAGTGCAGCATCCATCTTTAACATGTGTGGATTTTATGAAGACAAGTGTAAACAAAGCAAGAGGTATCGCTCATCTGATGAAATACTGGCAATTACCGGCTCATGCTTACTTAGCCTTTGGCGATTCTATGAACGATTTGCAAATGATCCAAGAGGCAGGAATTGGTGTTGTCATGGGCAATGGACATGAAGAATTAAAAAAACACGCAGATGAAGTGATTGGTCCCAGCTGGGAGCCTTCTCTGCGTGATTATCTCCTTATGCATCATTATATTGATGATAAATAAAACTATTCTACGATTTTATATACTTCATTAATATGTTTTTTATATCCTGAATGGTTTTTTGGGGGGATTTTTCAAAAGCTTCCTTTTGATTCAAGGCGTATTCTTTCATAGAATCGCTTTTTTTATCATATAGTGAATATATGTATGGTTTTTTATAATATTCTTGAAAGGCATGTATCCATTCTTCATCACTATGTAATTCTAAAAGCTCTTGAACGACCTCTTCTGAATAATCATTGACTTTTTTCACAACTTCTTTTGTGACATCTTGCGGGTGTAATTGAAAGGCTTTTTCACGACTCATAATATAGGCATTCATGCTGTTACCATCTTTATCAAAGAAATTATAATTCCCCGGATTTTGATAAAACTTTTCTAATACCTGTTGCATATGTACATTCGAGGCAGGCTGTTCCTGAGAATGTCCATATGTAGCATATCGCCAAAACAGAAATAAGCCAATTGCCACAATTACAGCACTCATCCCCAATCCTATTTTCTTCATTTCATCACCTTCAAGCTATTTTGTTAATATATATTATTAGTATACCATAAATATAGGTGTCTTTTACAAATACACATAAGGAAAAGGCTCCGTAACGAGCCTTTATTCATAAACTTTTATCTCATTTTTTGGTGACACGATGTTATAAACATGCACAACATCGCCGTTTTCATTTAGAAAATTCAAGCTAATTGTTACATATGAACTTTTAGCATCACTTTTTGTATGCAAATACGTAAGAACGGCTGTTTCTGTGATCTTCTCTTTTATCTTAACTGTCGTATTTTCTTCAAATAATTGTACGCTGTATACCTCTTCCCCTGTATACGAAACGGTGTCTTCCCCATCTTTTACACTAATTGTGAAACGATATTCATCTTTAAAGATCCTATATTCATTCCATGCTTCAATCATCTCTGGTATTTTTATTACCAACTTTGCCTGTAATTCATCCTTTTTCAAGACGGCATCTGTCATTTTGATATCTTCTATGGCAGCAATTGGATGCAGCGTAACTTGATGATTATTCACAAAACTTTTATCAATGCAGATGGTATCTTCCTTTCCTTGGCTCTTGCTTACTTTATTATCCGTAGGCTGCTTAGTTTGACAGCCTACCAGCATTGTAAGAGCTAATGCTCCAATGCCTAATGATTTCATAAATTTTGTCATATGTTTAACTTCCTCTCCATTTGATGATGTTATTATATGGAATACTTCCATCATAATTTTTTCATCATCTTTTTTCTATTTCCATGCTCTATATTCTATTGAACGTATTTTATCATACAACGTATATTGTGCAAGATAGTTGGCAACAAAAGGCTTGTTTCTGACATGGATTGGTCTTTCAGTCACTTACTGCTAAAAAGAATCTGTCATAAATGTTGTCATATAGTTATTAAATTCATGTTCCACTGTTTTTTGTTTTTTTCTCGATAATGGCAGCCATCTTCCATCTTTTAATACAATGCGACCGGTATCTATATATTTGATATAGCGCATATTTACATACTGTCCTTTCATATTAGAGCAAAAATCATCATTAGGATACTTCTCAAAAAAAGTTTTAAAAGAACCTCTTACGCGATATGCTTCATGATGACAATTGATGATAAGATAATGCCCCTCTGATAGTAAACTATCAATATCATTTAGACGAAGTACGGTTTGCTTCCCTTCAAATGTAATTGGCACAAGAATCGTTTGCTTTCTTATCTTATCCATAACATTTTGTATCGCCAATGGAAACTCTTCATCAAAATAATTTTTTGATACATAAGCTGACGCTTGATACTCATACCCTTTTCGAGCAAATTCTTCATGCGTTGTCAAAAAAATGATATTTACATCCTGGTGTCTTAATTTTAATTGCTTGGCAATTTCAAAACCTGTACTATGCTTTAATTCCACATCTAGTATATACAGATTAAATTTTTCATCTGGTAAACTATCATCATCACATACAAACACCTTTAATTTACTAAAGTTATGAAGAATATATGTTTTCACCTGTTGTGCATAATCAAGATCATCTTCGCAAATACACACATTTATATCTTGCATTAGCATCACCCACTTTATTTGTAATTATATCACATATGCTTACTGATACTTTATTTAGGGATAGATATCATAGAAATAAAATAGTAATCATCTGTTTCTTGTTTGAAGATCCCATGATACCTCTTAACACATTCCTCAACATTCTTTAAGCCGTATCCATGCTGTTCTTTATTTTCTTTACTTGTTTTAAATACTTCATTCGTTTTTATGATCCTTGCCGGATCGTAATGATTCTTTATTCTAATATAATAAAAATCTTTATCTTCCCGTATCTCTACTATAATTCTTTTATCTTCCACATGTTCTTGTGCCTCGATTGCGTTATCTAATAAATTACCAAATATAACTGTCAGATCATACTCACTTATAATATCTAAATCACTTTGTAAGATGAATTTCGCAGATATCCCTTTTTCTTGCATAATGGCATTTTTTGAATTTAAAATATAAATCAATGCTTCATTCTTTCCATCAATGATAGTTGTATTATTCACATTACCTAAAAGTTGTTCAATATATTCATTTGCTTCTTGGGGATCATGGTCGATTTTATTTTTTATCATCAACATATGATTTTTCAGATCATGTCTTAATTTTCTGTTTTGTTCATTTGCCTCTTCCATTTGCTTATGTAATTTTATATTGAACTCTTCTGTTTGTAATCGGCGTTCGGTTTCAAAAAGTATTTTATTTTTTTTGCCCATTGCGCGTAAATAAAAATAAAATAACATATACATCAAAACCATAAATAAGGTATAAACGTAATTAAAAATAACATATTGTAAAGGATCATTTAAATCTATGTTCCATGTGGCAAATACAGAGTATTCAAAAAAACCTGCCGCAAAAATTGCCATTATCATAAATAAAAACCATTCTTTATTATCCATATGATCATCATCCATTTTGTATTTTTTAAACAGTTTATAAGCCACCACTAAAATAATAGGCTTTAACAACTCTAATAAAATCAAGTAATCGTCATCACAAGGAAAGATAAATTGGAAAATAATATTATTGATAAAGATGTATATGGATTCAGCCAATTGCGTCATAACATAAGAAAAAATAATATAATATATCTTTTTAAAGACATTTCCCTTTAACATGATAAACATTAAACAACCCAAAATACTATATTC
>ERZ1673746.1345-NODE-1345-length-17816-cov-5.498789_pt1 | contig 17816 bp, 9 predicted proteins | sample MGYA00580205_ERZ1673746 | MGnify/ENA primary metagenome ERZ1673746 (study PRJEB41218, sample SAMN15661771) | gut metagenome | host: Homo sapiens | place: Canada: London | collected 2015-08-20/2019-03-30 | study: EMG produced TPA metagenomics assembly of...
TATTGTAAAAAATCCCCCCCCCTTAAATGCACGGACAGGAAACCGTGGTCATGTGTGCGACGACCAAACCAGCAGATGTTTAGAAGCCCGCTATTCAAGACCTGCTCCTATTACGGTGTCCGTGATTGCATGATTAGGAGTTTGATTCGGCGCCCCCAAAAGCGAGCTGCAAGTTTACAGATGAAAATATTACCAAAATTATAACACTTTTCGACAAAAATCGCAATAGGAACAGGCGCCATCTCTATTTGTAAGTAAGTCCACGAAAAGGAGCCAACTCCATGACGGCCACAGGCCGAATTTATTTTTGCCTCCTTGGTCGAGATAAGTTAAATAGCGTTTGGAAAATTTTTGTGTTTGGCCCTTGCATTTCAAGAGAAAAGTTGTATAATAAACTCAAAAGAAAGCCCTTTGTAAAGTGCAAGTTTTACAAAAGATAGTTCTTTGAAGGGAATGGTTCCTGAGTCCTGCATGGGCAGAGCGGCATGCACCTTCCCGTAAAATTTAATATGAATCCGGCTTTTGTGGCAAATGCGCGACCCGGTTCCCGTCAGGGACCGGACACGCATCCTTGTTTCTGAACAAGGGAATCAGGTGAAATTCCTGGACATGTTTTGCAGCAGGAGCCGTGGCGAAAGCTACGGGGACGTGCAATTCAATAGCTGTGATTGTGGAGTATATCTGTTTTCTGCGAAAGCAGGTCACTGGCGGTCGTAATGGCTTAGCTGGGAAGGCGGCGGATATGCGCAGGCGGGCTTTAGGCCCGTCGGGACACATCAGTCAGAAGACCTACTAGGAGCTTACCCCCAATTCCTTGGGGCTGCTCTGAGAAAAATGCCAAATAGAAAGATGGGCACGGGATGAGTGCCCTCTTCTGCCCGAAATGGGAACAAAAGCGGACGCATATTTTGCGTCCGCTTTTTATTCGCACGCTCGGGGGAAAGACGGACGTATCGGTATGCGTCCGTCTTTTTGTTTCTATTGCCCCAAGAGGTCTGCGGGGCAGCCGGATTGTGCCACAAGTCAGGAGGCTGTTTTGTGAGCGGCAAGTATTTCACCGGTGATCAGAAGCTCAGCAAAAAACTCATTGGGCGCACCAAGGAAGCGCTTCGTCAGCGAAATGTTCAGTTTGCCCAGACGCACGGTGACGCCAGCGACGAAGAGCTGCTGGACTATGTCCGGGGTGAGGCGGCACGGCTTGGAATGACGCCCAACGCCGGGGAGATCATCGGAGGCCACTTTATCGCGGTTCGCTTTGGCTGCTGGAAGAATGTGGTCACGGCGGCGGGGCTGGTCCCGCCGAAGAAGCAGAAGCCCCTCCCCAAGCGGCAGATCTTCAAGGAGGAGCTCCGCTGTCAGGCGAGAGAGCGGGCATACACAGAGCAACAGAACAGCAGCGAGTAATCCTGATGAAGAAGGGGATCCCCTTCTTCCGTCATAGGGGGCTACCCCTATGACGAGCCTCCTTTAGGAATCCAGCGGGCCTTCGCCCGTTTCAAATGGCCGAAGCGCGGCCGACAACTGAATAGCGGCATCGGAAGGGGATACCGGCCTGGGGAAGCGCGCGGGGAGAGGAGCGCGCCAAGGGCCGAACAACGCGGTCTGCGTCGGGGCGGACGGGAGCGCAGGAACGGGGGCCGGTGCTTGCGCAAGAGCGCGTTCACAGGCCGGACAGGCCGTGACGATAAGTGATATGGGAATTTTATGCGAACTGGAAAGGTCGGGTGGTTGGGAAATGTCTTTTGATTGCGGCCATGGGAGCATGCACGCCTATGGCTGCTGAGTCCGTGTGCATGCCGCACGGGGAATCCTGCTCATGCGGCGGTCGAGCAAAGGAAGTTTAATTTTGAAGGAGAAAAAGCCATGCAAAAGATGAAAAACGGCAAAAAGGTTCTGTCCGTGTGCCTGTCTCTGGCGATGGCCGCGGGCATGCTGTCCACCAGCGCGTTCGCGTCTTGGAACGTCTACGGCGGCAGCAACAATCACAACGCGGTGGTGACGGAGGCTCCTACCAGGCCGGATAAATCCGGCCTGGACAGCTACATCCAACTGCATTGTACCGGCTCCGGCTGGGACGGCGTGGACAACGTGCCCGTATTGCAGACGGTGAACGGGACTACCTATGCTTACGTTCTCTACGATGGCTATGGAGCCAGCGGCGCGCTGGTAGCCAAGATCAGGTGCGCGGAAAACGGCGGCAGCAGCATCGTCTGGACTACCGATCCCTACGGCACGGAGGGAACCTCTCTGAACGCCAAGAGCGGCTTCCAACTGTCTACCCCCTATCTGGACGACAAGGGTACCCCCGACGACGCGTCGGACGATACCCTCTATGTGGGTACCATCAGCCAGTATGACGACTACGAGGGCGGTGAGTGGCTTACCGGTACCGGCAGCAAGGTTATGGCTCTTACCGGCCTGGATCAGAACAAACCCACTGTGACGAATGTCCTGACCGGCATCAATGGCCAGATCAACACCCCCATCACCACCGACGGGACCTACCTGTACTTCGGCACCTGGCCCGGCGGCAGCAACGCGGGAACCTACTATCAGGTCAAGCTCTCCGACTACTCGGTGAAGACCTTCACCCCCGACAGCTACGGCTTCTACTGGGCCGGCGCGGTGAGCGACGGCACCAACGTCTACTTCGGCAGCGACAATGGCCTGCTGTACTGGCGGAGCATCGCGGATTTTGACACAACCGGCGGCGTGCTGGATCTGACCGATGTGGCCAGCGACGCGGGCAATGTGCGCTCCACCGTCATGATGGACGAAGACGGATTCCTGTACTTCACCACCCAGGGCGGATACCTGTGGTGCTGCTCCTACAAGGACGGGCTGACGGTCGAGTGGAAGGCCAAGCTGGGGCCTGATCCTGATACCAATGTTACATCTACATCTACCCCCACCAAGGTGGGCGACCGCATCTATGTGGGCTACTACTCTGGCTTTAGTGATGGCGGCGTCCAGTGCGTCACGGTTTCTATTGGTGAGGATGGTAGCAGCTATATCCCTTCTGTCGCTCCGGTGGCCTCCGGCTTCCCCGTTCAGAGCTCCATCGTGGTGATGGGCGACGGCACCGGCACCGACTACCTGTACTTCAGCACCAACGCCCAGAAGGGTGCCGGCTACTGCTACAGCTATGACGGTGGCAAGACCGGCAGCAAGGTTTGGGGCACAACGGGCGACACCTACGCCCTGGGCGGCATGGCCATTGACTACGGCTCCGCGGTCTTCGGCAATGACTATAACCACCTGTTCGTGGTGCACGACTGACTGGAGTGGGCGGAGCTCCGCCCACTCCATGAGGAAGAGAAACGAAGCGCCTGGCCGCCGATGTGCTCGGCGGCCAGGGGTATTTTTCGGCAAAGCCTGGAAGGCTTTGCCTGGGAGGTTCCATAGTTTGTGATGAAGAAAAAAATTCTTTCCTTGCTGTTGGCCGTGTCGCTCCTGTTATCGCTTTGCAGTCCTGCCGCCATGGCGGCAAGTTCTGTTACAATCGTCATTGATCTGACAAATTATGCAGGAGAGGTAAGCGGAAAGCTGATAGGAAAACCTATAGAGGCTCAGAAACGAAATGAAATTGTCATTTCCGGAACAGGCTATGTTCTTGCAACGACGATCAGTTTGGGAGAGGACATAACCTGTAGCTGGAACGTAGAGGGGCTGGACAGCGGATATCTCACATATGATGAAAACAGCCATCTAAGTGCTATCAAGCTAAGTCCAAGCGGAACGAAAAATGTTATTACTGTTGTTGACAGCAAGCTGGAGGTAACACGAACAAGTAGGAGTACTCTGATGGGCTCCAGAGGATGGAACGGCGCGACCGTTGTACTTACGCCTGTTTTTGAAAAGGGGGAGTACTCCGCCACCGTAAATGTGAAAGACGCAGGCAAGGGAACTGCGGGAGCGTTCTCCATAGGCGGTGAAACATACAGGCTAGCCGCTATGGGGGCGGATGGCTACGCGTTCGACTACTGGCTGGCGGGGGAAAGCAGTTCCCCCATCTATGAGAATCCGTATACCGTGACCCTGACGGAGAACACCAACTTTACCGCCTACTTCCGGGAGCGCCGTGTTCCCACAGTGAATGCAGAGACGAACGGAACGGCCGCATTTACTTATGAAAATTCTTCCGGCGGCGCGGATCAGTACACCCTGACGGCCACGCCGGATGAACTCTGTGTATTTGACTACTGGAGCTGGGAGGTCGTTCCAACCGGCGCGGAAAACAGCGCGCCGGAGGAGCAGGCGCTTCCGGATGAGGATATGCCGGAGGATGGCGGCGAGGCGGAGCCCCCTGCCGAATCGCCGGAGCCCGCCCCCTCCGAGCCGGAGACAACTGCGCCGCCGGAGGAGACCGGCGCGCCCACGGAAGAGCCTGCGCCGGCCGAGCCCGCCCCGTCCGGGGCGGAAGCGGCTGCACCCTCCCCGGCGGCTCTGCTGCGTCTGAACGCGGAGGAGACCCCCGATGTGGAGGAGACCCCCGATGTGGAGGAGACCCCCGATGTGGAGGAGACCCCCGGTGTGGAGGAGACCCCCGGCGTGGAGGAGACCCCCGGCGTGGAGGAGACCCCCGGCGTGGAGGAGACCCCCGGTGTGGAGGAGACCCCCGGTGTGGAGGAGACCCCCGGTGTGGAGGAGACCCTCGCTCCCGTGGAGAATAATGGCCTCCAGACGATAAACCTGGAGGAACTGACCCAGGAGTGGGACAAGACGGCCAATCCCATGACGGTGGCCCTGGCCGAGGGCATGGAGAACGTGACCTTTACCGCCCACTTCAAGCTGGCGGAGGTCACCCTGGGCGAGGGCGCGTATCTGGAGGGGAGCGGATCTTGGGAGAGCATAGTCAATCCGTCCTTCGCAGAGGAGGAGGGGGACACGCTTCCGGCGGGCAGCCGGGCCCGGCTCTACCTCCCTCTCAGCGTATCCGCCGCGATCCCGGACGGACAGCTCACCGTCACGCTCTACGAGGGCGGTTCGGCAGAGGGAACGCTTCTCAGCAGCAACGTCAAGACACAGGATTGGGAGGCCGGCAAAACCTATTGCATCTGGCTCCCCATCGACCCGCTGCCCTACACAGACAAGCTGACGGTGACGGCGTCGATCCGAACCACTGTGGGCAACACGGAGACGGTGGAGAAGACCTACGATATCTCGACGGAGGCCAACGAGAAGAATAGCGCGTTTACCTATGTGACCAGCCCCAACGTACCCGCCGGCACCGAAGGCTCCACCACAGAGGCGGGGCCCGACATCCGCGGGGTGTCCGGCTGGACCGATCCGGAGACCGGAGAGGCCGAACTGTACTTCTACGGTAAGGACGGCGTCTACACCTGGGCGGACAGCGGGGACCGGGATCTGATGAGCATCAGCGACGGCCTGCCCGCCGCGGAAGGAGACGCGGCTGGCGTCCTCGCCGTGGGGCCGGATGGACAAGGCGGCCTGCTGGCCGCTGTCAGCGAGGTGGGGAAGGAGATCGATAAGGTCACCTCGCCGGGCTATGTCTCCGCCCCCGAGGGCACGCAGGTTAGAGGCGGCCATTTCCTCTACCGCTACAACGGGACGTCCTGGAGCCAGGTGGAGGACTCCTGCTTCTCCGATTATCAGAAAAACTCTTCTGGCCCCGATTATAGCATACCCAGACTCTACAACGAAGCGTTGGTCATCCTCTCGGACGGCACCGTCTGGCAGTACCGGGGTCACTGGGACGGGATGCAGTGGATTGAGAATGATGTGGAGTTCAACTCCTTCTACCGGGTGAGCGACACGGAGATCTACGCCGGGGCGGCCGACGGCCTGTACCAATACAATGGTACAACCTGGAACAAGGTAGAAACCGCAAACATCTCCGGCTCGCTCGAGGTGGCGAGCGGCAACGCCGACGGCAAACTGCTCCTCATGGCAGGGAAAAATAATTATGACCCGTACCTGTGGGATGGCAGCTCCGCAACGAAGCTGTCGCTGGAAGGGCTGCACCTTAATAATGCAAATAGTGCCCAGAGCAGATTCTTCGGGCTGGACCAGGACGGGATCCCCTATGCGCTTGTCAACGGTTCGGGCGAAGGACGGAACTATCTCGCGGTCAACGGTTATGACGGCAGCTACGTCTACAAGTGGGATGGGAAGAAGTGGGTCTATCAGGTTATGGCCGACTTCAACGACCCCAATGAGGATCCCAACGACCTGAGCAAGAAAATCCGCCCTGACGGTGTGACCGCCTTAAGCGGCGTCATAGACGGCGTCAGCGCCATGTACGGCGAAGACGGCGCGGGCGCGATCTACCTCTCGGTGGATGATGCAACCATTACCTTTGACGCCCAGGGCGGCACGTTTAAAGATGACTCGCTGAAAACCATGACCGCCCCCATCCTCAGCGAGGTGGATTCGTCCAAGGTGCCCAGTGTTGCCAAGAGCGGCAATGCCTTCGGCGGCTGGTACTATGATGCGGCCTGTACCGAGGGCAAGAAGTGGGACGCCAATACCGCCCGGATGCCGGGGAAAGGCATCATGCTCTACGCCAAGTGGACGGAGCGCACCGGCCCCGTGGCCCCCGACGACCCGGAGATGCAGTATCACCGGGAATCTGCCCTGGACAACCTGGAAAAAGCATTTAACAAGTATAAGAAAAGCGACTACAGCGAAGCAAACTGGAAAAAGCTGGTGGCCGCATATGAGCAGGGAATTGCGGATATCAACGCCGCTCTGCCCGCTGAGGACTTCATCGAAAATAACATCATCGCGGCCCTGAACAAGGCGCTGGCCGCTATGCAGGCCATCCCTGCTGACCACGCCGGACGGATCAAGGTGGCGGTGTCTATGGACGCAAACACCTTGAGTCTGGGCTATCTGATTAAGCCGACCCTGGTCACTGTGGATGACCGTACCCCCGCCAGCGTGGTCATTACCGACCTGCTCAGCGAGAACGGCTACAACTGGGAGAACACCGGAAGCATTACCAACAGCTTCTACCTGGCCGGTGTGAAGCCTGTGAACCAGACCAAAGCCAAAATCCCACAGTACATCTTGGACCATGCCGGCTCCGTCAACATGGGTGACAGCAGCGATAAGACATTGAGCGAGTTTGATTACCACAACATGTCCGGCTGGATGTACAGCGTGGACAACGACTTCCCCGGCGTGGGCGCTTCGAACTGGCAGATGTCGGACGGCGAGGTCATGCGCTGGCAGTTCACCGTCTGGGGATATGGCGCAGACTTGAACGCAGACAATACCGCCTGGGGCAGTTCCAGTATCGTGAACGTGGGTGACAAGGGCTCCCTTACCTGGGCCGTGGCCGAGCTGCGGAGCGAGTACGACGACGAGGTTCTGGAGGCCAACGAGGTCTATATGGACGCCATGGAGGTTCTGACGGACCCTGAGGCCAGCCAAAGTAAAATTAACAGCGCGAAAACCGCGCTGGCCAAGGAGGACTTTGACAAGCAGCCTGAAAAGCCGGACGTTCCAACCGTGGATGTGAAGCCGGGGGCCAATGTGGATAAGGACGGCAACGCCAAGGTGGAGCTTACCGAAAAAGAGATCGAAACGATGATCAAGAATGCAGTGGAAGGCGAGGCGGAGATCATTGCCATCTCTCCCGAGATGGACAGTGAGGCCACCAGCCTGGAGGTCACATTCCCCAAGGGCGCCGTGGATGCTATTTTGGAAGAGACAAAGGCGAGTGTATCCATACAGAGCGATCTGGGCCGGGTGCTTCTGTCCCGGGATGTCCTGACCTCCATTTCCGAAACGACGGAGGGTGGCGCGGTCACCGTGACGGTGGCCGCCGGTAAAGCTGAGAACGCCGGTGGGCTGCTGAAGGGACAGAAGGATGTGACCGAGGAGGCCCTGAAGGACTGCTCTGTGACCGAGGTGACCATCCGCTCCGGCAAGGAGAAGGTAACCGCTTTCGGCGGCAAGTCCATCACCCTCTATCTGCCGGTGGAGAACAAGGCGTTTGAGGTGGGCAAGAGCTATGTCGTCTATCAGATCAGCGACGACGGTTCTGTGGAACAATTGGTGGGCAAGTGTGTCAAGACTGGTGGAAAGCGCTTCCTTGAGTTGACCACCACCCACTTGAGCACCTTCGTGGCGCTGCCTGTCGAGGTGGTGGATATGCCCTTTACGGATGTGAAGGAGGAGGACTGGTTCTACGGCGCGGTGGTGTATGCCTACCAGAACGGTATCCTGACCGGAACGGGTGAAACCACCTTCTCTCCCAACGGCCCCATGACCCGCTCGATGCTGGTTACGGCGCTGTGGCGGCTGGAGGGCGAGCCTGAGGCGTCTGGCGCATCCGGTTTCCCGGATGTGAAGCCGGATGCGTGGTACGCCGAGGCTGTGGATTGGGCCAGCCAGACTGGTCTCGTCAGCGGCACAGGTGCGGGCTTTGACCCGGAGGGCAGCGTGACCCGTGAGCAGATTGCCTCCATCCTGTACCGCTATGCAAAGCTTAAAGGCTGGGATGTGAGCAAAACGGCCAGTCTACAGGATTTTGCCGACGGTGCGGATACCTCCGCTTGGGCAACCCGGGCTATGGAGTGGGCCTATGCGGAGAAGCTGATTACCGGAAAGGATGGAAATCGTCTGGACCCGCAGGGCCAGGCCACCCGCGCTGAGGTTGCCGCCATTCTGATGCGGCTTCTGGAGAGCAAGGCGGAGAAGGCCTGAGACTCTGGAAGAACCATAAAGGCCCCGTTTGGCTCCGGTCTGCAAAACCAGGCCGGGCTGTATGGGGGCTCCCCCGGTAAGGATAGAGGGAGCCCCTCCTTACTCGAGCAGGAGCCCGGCAGACCGAATTCGACCTGCCGGGCGGCCCTGCCCACAATCAAACAGAAAACACAGTTGGGTGAAACTCCGGGAAACCGGTACGGGCCTGCCCCCGCCGTCCAGTCGGCAAGACCTGATTGTGGAAAAATGGGTGGGATGTACCGATACAAGGCACGTTCACCCAATGGGAGAGCGTGCCTTTACTTGTTGAGGTGAGCGGTATAATGCTCAAAGAGCAAAAGCTGACGGAAAAAGAGCTGCGGGGATACCGCCAGTGGCTCTCAGAGCTGGACGAGGAAAGCCGGGGAGAGCAGGGAACTTCCAGACAGGCGATGGATCCGGACCTGTGGAGAATTTTTGACCCCAAAGGGAATATTGGCCGGCAGATTTATGAGAGCTATACGGATGAGGCGCTTTTGGAGGCTGTGGTGGTGACAATGGACCATCCGGGGCATAAGCCTCGGACATATCAGCTCAGTCCCATTCGCCAGGTTTATTTGAAGCAGCGGTTTGGAAACATCAATAAAGCCTGCTGGGCGGCCAGAGGATTCCGGAAGAGGCTGGAAGAGCAAAAGCGGTGGCCGCCAGACTGGCCGGAGCGGGTATCCGCTGACGGATTCAGGGCGTATTGTGAACGGATTGGTTCTCCCCTGACGGAGCGGGAGGCAGAACTGGCAGAACGCATGTGCGGGCTTGTCAGAAAGAGCTGGCGCCCACCGGAGGAAGAAGAAATCCCGCCGGAGCTCAAGAAGCTGTTTCAAAAAAAGCGATGCACCAATAAAAGGGCCATGGAGCTGATGGGTATACCTGTCCTTAGCAAGCTGGCCATGAAGCATTTGTGGAGCTATTGGCTCAGTGCCTGGGGGAAACCTGCAGGGCCTTCCGAAGAAAAAGCAGAAGGAGACTCGGTCATATGAAGAAATGGAAACAGCGCGGATTCGCATTTGTGCTTGCCCTGTCCCTGACCACAGGCCTGTTGACGGGAGCACAGGCGGCCGTATCCAAAGAGACCTTGAACGATGCGGTGCAGGATACCGCAGAATATATGTACCGCACCGTACAGGATCCGCAGGTAGGGTCTATCGGCGGTGAATGGGCTGTGCTGGGGCTGGCCCGGAGCGGGTACGATGTACCGGACAGCTATTATCAGGACTACTATGCCACTGTGGAGGCATATGTGAAGGCCTGCGACGGCAAGCTGCACGATAAGAAATATACGGAGTATTCCCGGGTGATTGTCGCCCTCAGCTCGATTGGGAAGGACGCCAGAAATGTGGGGGGATATGACCTGACTAAACCGCTGGGCGACTATGACAAGACCATCTGGCAGGGCCTTAACGGCCCCATCTGGGCGTTGATTGCGCTCGACTCCAGAGATTACCCCATGCCGGAAAACCCAGGGGCAGAGACACAGGCGACCCGGCAGATGTACATAGACCGCATATTGGAGTGCCAGCTGCCTGACGGAGGGTGGAGCCTTTTCGGAGGAACCTCTGCGGCATCCTCCGGAGACGGCGTATCCGACCCGGACATCACAGGGATGGCGCTGCAGGCGCTGGCCAAGTATCAGGATCAGCCAGCAGTGGCAAGGGCGACGGAGGAAGCGCTGGCGTGCATGTCCAAGAAGCAGAACAGCGAAGGCGGTTTTTCCTCTTGGGGGACTAGGAATTCCGAGAGCTGTGTCCAGATTATCGTAGCTTTGTGCGAGCTGGGAATTCCGCTGGACGACCCCCGTTTTGTCAAAAACGGAAACACGCTCCTGGACAATCTGATGACCTTTTATCTGCCCGGAAACGGGTTCCTGCACACGGCAGACGGCTCCGGCTCCAATCAGATGGCATCGGAGCAGGCGTTCTATGGCCTTATTGCCGCCCAGCGGCTTCAGGACGGCAGAAACAGCCTCTACCGGATGAGCGATGCCCGAACCATCCCAGACGGACCGGCGACAGGTCCTGCCAAAGGAGCGGGATTGGAGGGGAAAGATCCGGCAGTCCATTCCAGCCCTATCACTCAGATGGGCAAAACATTCGATGACATTACCGGGGTCAATGCCCATAAAAATCAGCCTGCCATTGAGGCGCTGGCCGCCCGCGGCATTATTGACGGCAAGTCCGATGGAAGCTTTGACCCGGAGGGAAGCATGACGCGTGCCGAATTTGCTGCAATCGTGGTGCGGGCACTCGGGCTCACACCGGAGGGGAAGAACAGCTTTTCTGACGTTGCCGCAGAGGCCTGGTATGCGCCCTATGTGGGGACAGCCTATTCCTGCGGCATTATTACCGGAGTTGGAGACGGCCGGTTCAACCCCAGCGGCACGATCACCCGCCAGGAGGCCGCGGTAATGGTTTCCCGTGCAGCCAAGCTGTGCGGACTGGAGACAGAAATGGACAATGCAGCAACCCGAAATATGCTGGCGCAGTTCCCTGATTATATGAGTACCGCCGAATGGGCCCGCACTCCACTGGCATTCTGCTATCAGGAGAAAATTTTGGACCAGGCTGAGCTGAACATCAGGCCCCTGGAGGCTGTAACCCGGGCTGAAGTGGCCCAGATGCTGTTCAACCTTTTAAGCAGTGCCAATCTGCTGTAAATTTATTGTATAGGAGTGAAAAGAACCATGCTGAATCAGAGCTGGTTCAGGAACCAGAATAATGTGGTGTGCTGTCGGAAAGAAGAGGTTCTGCCCAAACTTGCACGGGAGCTGGCAATTCCGGATTTGTCCCAACGAGTGGAGGAATTCCAGAAGACGCCCACAGCGGAAGGTGTGAACATAAGTGGGCGCAAACGGACTACACTGAAGCTCCTGATTCCGAATCTGACGTTCTCTGAACCTATTGATATGGGCGAAAACGTGTGGATCTATATGGGAGAACTGTGTCCGGCTTACTGCCTGTATATGCCGCAGGAGGACGGTGAAGAAAAGAAATGAAGCTGACGAAGGGGAAGGTAATCGGGGCGCTGGCTATCCTGGTGATCCTGGCGGCGGCCTTTTGGTATGGGGGCAATGCACCGGGACTTCAGGGATGGACAGTAGGCGTCCGCGAGAGCAGCCCGGTGCTGGAGAGCATACAGCCCAGCCAAACACCAGAGGAAACAGGGAAAGATGGCAATAGCCCAGAGCCGACGGAGACGGCAGGGGCTTTGGAAACCCCTGCGTCTCCGGGAACCCCGAAGCCCTCGGAAACTCCTGCACCCACGGAGTCTGCGGCTCCAGAGACACCAACGCCTTCGCCGGAGGGGCTGGCATCCCGGCCCGGCGGGCTGGAAGGCGGAATGACGGCGGAGGAAAAAATTGCGGCGGCAGAAGCCATTGCGGGCGGCTCCTCCGCCGGTGTGGAAAAGGGAGACAAGGAATACTCAGAGGCCAACGGCATGGAGATCAATCCGGAGACTGGAAAGGACAAGTATCTTACGGATCCAGTGCCGGAAGGAAAGCCCCTGCCGGTGGAGCCGCAGGATGTGGAGTTCTCCGATGTGACCCATACCTGTACGCTCTCTGTCCGCTGCAATACTATTTTGGACAACATTGACTGGCTGGACCCGGAAAAAGTGGAGCTGGTGCCGGAAGACGGAGTCATATTCCCTGCGACGACCGTTACGTTCTACGAGGGTGAAAGTGTGTTCAATGTGCTCCAACGTGAGATGCGGAAGGCCGGCATCCACATGGAGTTTGAGGATACACCGATGTACAACTCCGCCTATATTGAGGGGATTAACAACCTCTATGAATTTGACTGCGGAGAGCTGTCCGGCTGGATGTATAAGGTGAACGGCTGGTTCCCCAATTATGGCTGTTCCCGCTATCAGCTCAAAGAGGGCGATACGATAGAGTGGGTCTACACCTGTGACCTGGGTGTGGATGTGGGCGGCTTCTATTCCACCGGCGGTTGAGTACAGACGGAAGCGAGCTTGACTTTATGCCATATGTGGTGGAAACAGGAAAGGCGAAGGTTTCTGTAAAAGAGTATACCGAACGCTGTGTAGATGTAGAGCGGTTTCTGGGATTTTGCAGGGAGTGCAGCAGCTATAACACGCGGTGGTCCTGCCCGCCCTTTTCCTTTCAGCCGCTGCAGCTCTGACATCAATTTAACCATCTGACGCTGTTTGCGCGTATACTGCACCCATCCCCGGATGAAACGCTTCCGGTGCTGATACGGGGAATGCGGGAAGAGAAGGCGGGGATGATGGCGGAGCTGTTGAACAGGGAAAAAGTCTCCCCATACGTCGGCACATTCCGCAGGCGGATGCAGCTTGTGTGAGACAACTGCATCAGGACATGCGGGAGCCCCTGGCCGGAGGAGACGCGCTATTCCTTCAACGTCCTTGGGGGAGACAGCGGGAAAACCATGGAGCTGTATTTTGGACGCCCCATAGTTTGGAGTCATAACGGCGAAGTGCCGGAGTACCTGACCTCTCATGGGCGGACTTCTGGTGAACTGACACGCTATTTTCGTGAAAAACTAATAAAAAATTTACGTGGGGCGCGGCGCCTCACCGCGCCCCACGTCTGGAAGGGATGCCTTATTCAATACAGGGATACATTTTCCAGCTATCACCCTATTATAAACTTTTTGTATTTTGGATTGGTAATTGCTTTTACCATGTTTCTGATGCACCCGGTTTCGCTGGCGATTTCTCTGGCTTCCGCTTTGGTCTATGCCGTATACCTGAACGGACGGCGAGCAGTGCGCTTCAGTCTGTTGTATATGCTCCCCATGATGGTGGTTGCCGCCCTGGTTAACCCGGCGTTCAACCACGAGGGAGCCACGATTTTGACCTATCTGCCCTCCGGGAATCCCCTGACGCTGGAGAGTATCCTGTATGGAGCGGCGGCAGCGGCCATGCTGGCGGCGGTTGTCACCTGGTTTTCCTGCTATACGGCGGTCATGACCTCGGACAAGTTCGTGTACCTATTCGGGCGCGTTATTCCGGCCCTCTCTCTCGTCCTGAGTATGACACTGCGCTTTGTACCAAAATTCCAAGCGCAGCTTCAGGTCGTATCAGAGGCCCAACGGTGTATTGGCCGGGATGTCTCTAATGGTGGGGTGCTCCGGCGGCTTCGCAATGCAATTACGATCCTCTCCATTATGGTGACCTGGAGCTTGGAGAGTGCGATTGAAACAGCGGACAGCATGAAAAGCCGTGGGTATGGGCTGCCTGGACGGACAGCATTTTCCATCTACCGGTTTGACAGCCGGGATCAATCGGCACTTTCATGGCTGCTCTACTGCGGATTTTTCCTCTGCTGCGGCGCGGCGGCAAAGGGCTTTTACTGGCGTTATTATCCTACGGCGAGAGGAGTGCCGCTGACACCGATGACCGTCTGCCTTCAAGCAGTGTATCTGGCTTTGTGCCTGATGCCGGTTATCCTGAATATACGCGCGGACCGGGAGTGGGGAGTGCTGCGCAAAGAAAACGAGGTGCAGCCATGTACCAAACAATGAGCCTCCCGCTGTATTCGGGGAGCTTTGAAGAATACCACGGCTGGGGCGACCTGCGGGCGGAGCTGGCAGCTCTGGGATGCGACGGCATGGAGGGTATCTGGAGCGGTGAGGAATTTCCTGAGGATTTGCCGGCAGACCTGGTTATCGGCTATCACCTCGCCTTCTATCCGGACTGGCTGGACTTCTACCGGGATGACCGGAGGGCGCTGAAGCGAAAATTCGGTTCACTGGATGCTGCGGCACGCTTTTACGGCGGTCCAGGGCCGGAGACACTGCTGGAGCAGTACCGGGCGGATCTGCGGCGCGCGGCAGGGCTGAATCCCCACTATGTGGTCTTTCATGTATCGGATGTCTCAATTGAGGAAGGGTATACCTACCACTGGCTGCACACCAATCAAGAGGTCACTGATGCGGCGGTGGAGGTGATAAACCTCATTCTGGGCACGGAAACATGGCCCTTTGAATTCCTTGTGGAAAACCAGTGGTGGCCCGGCTTTACGTTTACGGAGCCGGAGGAAACCGTCCGCCTGCTGGAGGGAATCCGTTTTGCAGGGAAAGGGATCCTGCTGGATACCGGACACCTGATGAATGCCTGCACCGGGCTGAAGAGTGAGGCAGAGGGAGCGGACTATATCCGGCGCATGCTGAATCGGCATGGCAGCCTGGCAACGTGGGTGCGGGGCGTTCATCTGCACCAGTCCCTGAGCGGGGCATATGTGAAGGCCCGCACCGGCTTACTGCCGGCAGGGTTGCCGGAGGATTATGGGGAGCGCTTCGGGGTGAGCTACCAGCACATCCTTCAGATTGACCAGCACCGGCCTTGGACGGATCCCGCCATTCTTCCGGTTCTGGAGCAGATTGGCCCGCGCTACCTGACCCATGAGCTGTCCTCCCGCGGGCGTATGTCCCGGGCGGAGGCCATGGCCGCACAGGCAAGACTATTTCAGCAGGGAGGAAAGATGGGTGTCTGAGCAGAAAAGACCATACATAGAAATTGAACATTTTTCCTTTTATTACCCGGAGCGGACAGAGAAAGTGTTGGACGATCTGACGCTGACCGTGGAGCAGGGGGAATTCCTGGTGCTGTGCGGCCCGTCGGGGTGTGGGAAATCCACGCTTCTGCGACAGCTCAAGACGGTGCTGGCGCCCCACGGCCGAAGGCTGGGAAGCATCCGTTTCGAGGGGCGCCCTTTGGAAGAACTGGATCAGAGGGAGCAGAGCGCCGGAATCGGCTTTGTGCAGCAGGACCCCGAAAACCAGATTGTCACCGACAAGGTGTGGCACGAACTCGCCTTTGGCCTGGAGAGCCTGGGGTATGACACGCCTACCATCCGGCGCCGGGTGGCTGAGATGGCCTCCTTTTTCGGCATTCAGACCTGGTTCTACAAGAACGTCACGGAGCTGTCCGGCGGGCAGAAGCAGCTCCTGAATTTGGCGTCTATCATGGCGATGCAGCCCAGTGTGCTCATTCTGGACGAACCGACCAGTCAGCTTGATCCCATTGCAGCGGCAGACTTTTTGGCGACGCTGGGGAAAATCAACCGGGAGCTGGGGACGACGGTCGTGTTGACGGAGCACCGGCTGGAGGACGCCTTCCTGTTGGCCAGCCGTGTGGCGGTCATGGACCGCGGGCGGCTGCTCTGCACAGGGAGTCCCGCGGAGGTGGGGGCGATCCTGCGCGGGGCGGGACACTCAATGTTCCTGGCCATGCCAACCCCGATGCGGATCTGGGCATCCGCGCCGGATGCGGGCGGACACTGCCCGGTCACGGTGCGGGAGGGCCGGGATTGGCTGACCGGGTTTGCTGACGGCCATCCGCTGGGAGAGCTGCCCGCCGAGTCCCGGCATGTGTATCCGGATGAGCCGGCCATCACGGCGGAAGGGCTGTGGTTCAAGTACGAAAAAGAGCTGCCGGATGTGGTAAAAGGGTTGAGCCTTACGGTGAGGCGAGGAGAGTTTCTGGCCTTACTGGGCGGCAACGGCACCGGAAAGACCACCAGCCTGAAGCTGCTGTCCGGACTCCAGAAGCCTTACCGGGGGGAGGTGAAGCTGGTTGGGAGGGTAGGTGTGCTGCCGCAGAATCCCCAGGCGCTTTTTGTGAAGAAAAGCGTCCGGGAGGACCTCATTGAGATTCTCAAGGGCCGGGCTTTCTCCAGAAAGGCGCAGGAGGAGCGGATCGCTTGGGCGGTGCGGTTGTGCCGTCTGGAGGAACTGCTCGACCGGCACCCTTACGACCTGTCCGGCGGCGAACAGCAGCGGGCGGCTCTGGCAAAGGTGCTCCTGCTGGGACCGGAAATCCTGTTGCTGGACGAGCCCACCAAGGGGCTGGACGCGGAATTTAAGCAGACATTCGCTGAGATTTTGCAGACACTCCTGCGACAGGAGGTTGCCCTGCTCATGGTCAGCCACGACATTGAGTTCTGCGCCCGGTATGCCCACCGCTGCGCCCTGTTTTTCGACGGCTCCATCGTCACGGAGGCCCCGCCGCGGGCTTTTTTCTCCGGCAACAGCTTCTACACGACCTCGGCCAACCGCATGGCCCGTGGCCTGCTCCCGGAGGCAGTGACAGCGGAGGACGTCATACTGGCCTGCGGCGGGACGCTCCCGCCTGTGCCGGAACTCCCGGATCGCAGGGAGCCGCTCCCGGAGCCGGAGGAGGCCGGCGCGTACTCCAAACCAAAACCGCTGACCTGGTGGCGCAAGCTGGGCGCGGCGCTGACAGGAGCTATGGCCTTCCTCCTGTTCCTGTCCTTCATGAACATCACAGATTTGACCAAATTGATCACCGCAGGCGGTATGACAGAGCTGGCAAACCATCAAATGTTTCTGTATGCGCTCTTTATTCTCTCGTTGTTCCTGTTTGCTGCCTGCATTACGCGCCGGTCACACCGGAAGGATTATGTCCTCCAGGTGCCCAGAGCCAAGCGGAAGCTGGCTAAGCGGACCATTGTGGCAGCCGTGCTGATTTTACTGCTAATCCCGCTGACCCTATATATCGGAGTGTTCTATTTGGGGAATAAAAAATACTATTTCATCTCTCTGATGGTGCTGTTGGAGTGTATGCTGCCGTTTTTCCTGATCTTTGAGGGGAGAAAGCCGCAGGCCAGGGAACTGGTGATCATAGCGGTCCTGTGTGCCATTGGCATTGCAGGACGGGCGGCGTTTTTCATGCTGCCGCAATTTAAGCCGGTGATGGCGTTAACGATTATTGCTGGTGTTGCCTTCGGGGGAGAGACGGGGTTTCTGGTGGGCGCAATGACCATGCTTGCCTCCAATGTGCTCTTTGGACAGGGCCCGCTGACTCCCTGGCAAATGTTCGCCATGGGCATTATTGGCTTCCTGGCAGGCCTCCTGTTCCGAAAGGGACTCCTGCGCAGAAACCGGGGCGCGCTATGCGTGTTTGGCGCGCTGGCCGCCATACTGATCTACGGCGGAATTATGAATCCGGCATCCGCCCTCACCTGGGTGGGAGAGCTCAATGAAAAGGTCCTGCTGACCTACTACATCTCCGGACTCCCCTTCGACTGTATCCAGGCGGCTGCCACTTGGCTTTTTCTCTGGTTTGGGGCAGAGCCCATGCTGGAGAAGCTGGACCGC
>ERZ1673746.1352-NODE-1352-length-17679-cov-34.979800_pt1 | contig 17679 bp, 17 predicted proteins | sample MGYA00580205_ERZ1673746 | MGnify/ENA primary metagenome ERZ1673746 (study PRJEB41218, sample SAMN15661771) | gut metagenome | host: Homo sapiens | place: Canada: London | collected 2015-08-20/2019-03-30 | study: EMG produced TPA metagenomics assembly of...
CGTGTTCGGGACTTGCACCCGTTAGAGCGCGCCCATGGCGCGCAAACAAAAAGAGAAATTCCTAAAACACAAGGAATTTCTCTTTCTAAATTCACACTACTGAATCGAAATAAATTCTGCCATGATATAACCGCTTGTTCCGGCGAAAGCTACTTTGTACCAAATGACACCACTGGCATCCCGTTCAGCTCCTTCAATAAGAACGGACACACCGGATTTAAGGGTATTCATAACCTCCTGATCCGAACCAGCGCCTACGCGAACATTGACAAGTGCTGCGTTAACCACACCTTCTTTGCCCTCGATACCTTCCATTGGATAATTACCGCCGCCGTTATTGTTGTTGTTATTACCACCAACGGTAATATAATCAGAATGCATATAACCTGAGCCACCGTCATACTCGATCTTGTACCAGGTTGCTCCGCTGCCGTCCTTTTCTTCACCAACAATGGTAATGGCTGTGCCGGAGGAAAGGTTGCCGACAATGCTGTTGCCTGTACCGGCGCCGCTGCGGACGTTGACAGAACTTGCATTGACAGTTCCCGATTTCTTTTCGTAACCGCTGTTATTATTATTATTGTTATTGCCGCCGTTCACCGTAATATAATCAGAGTGCATATAGCCCGAACCACCCGCATAATTAATCTTATACCAGGTTGCTCCGCTGCCGTCTTTTTCTTCGCCGACAATCGTTACGGCTGTGCCGTTGCTCAGACTGGTCACCCGGCTGTTATCTGTTCCCGCACCTGTCCGGACATTGACATAATCACCATTTACCGTACCTGTCCGAGGCTCTGTGGTCGTACCGCCGTTATTATTGTTATTATTGTTATTATTGCCGCTGATGGTTACATAATCAGAATGCATATAACCTTCACCGCCGTTATACTTAACCTTATACCAGGTTGTTCCGCTGCCATCCTTTTCTTCACCAACAACAGTCAATGGCGTATTCAGAGCCAGTGTTGCAACAACTCCGTTATTTGTACCAGCACCGCTGCGGACATTGACAGAACTTGCGTTGACTTTAGCTGCTTTTTCCGGATAATCGGTCGTATTGTTATTCGATTGGTCCAGAGTCACATAATCGGAATGCATATAACCTACCGTTCCATTATATTTAATCTTGTACCATTTTGCTCCGGAACCATCGGTTTCTTCACCCAGTACAGTAATCTCTTCATTCTGAGAAGCCACTGCAACTACAGAATAGTTTGTACCGGCGCCGCTGCGAATATTGACATAGCTGGCATTCACCTTGGCCGGTTTTTCTTCCGACGGTGTATTGGTATTATTACCTGTAATCTCAATATATGCTCCAAAGACATAACCGGTCAGACCATTAATCGCTATACGGTACCAGAGATTTCCTGAACTGTCATTTCCTCTACCGGTAATCGTCACGCTTTCGTTATTCTGAAGCGTGATCCGGTTTCCGACACTATCTGTCAGATATCCCTTATCAGTACCAACGCCCTGACGTACATTCAAATAGGATGCACCTACGTTTACCTTACCTGTGGCGTTGTAGGTTTCCATCGTCGGATTATTTGACGGAACGTCTATACTGCCATTGCCGCCGCCATTAGCTGAGAATAGGGCGATACGGGTAATGCCTTCATCCGAATAGTTTCCAAATAATTTCGTATAGGAATAACCCGGGTCAAAAATATTAACATTACTGTTCCCGTCTACAGAATCTACAGCAACCCAATGTTCACCGTGTCCAACGGAAACAACAATATAATATCCTCTGTCAAGATAGCTCTTTATCTGAGCCACTTTATCGTAACGGCTTCCTGAAAGGGCTACTTTCCAGCTGGCCAACGAAAACCCTTCGACGGCGCCGTCTACTTTAGCCCAGTATAGTTCACCATTGGATGTGAAACCTCCGTTGTTACTTAAATATGTACATAATTTCCCCGGATCCACGCCATTTTCATCGGCACAGCCAGAATGTACCATCAATGTGGCGATAGCCGTTATAAGGCATCCATAGCCAGCCATCGTATCTGAACTGGAACCCAAACGCTGACTGCCCCATCGGCTGTCATACTGTTTCCAGGACCGGTACTCGCCGGTAGCGGCCTGGAGAGTTGCCCGCTCCTCCACAGCTTCAATGGAGGCTGTAGGCCCGTTATATTCACTGGCGAAAACGCCCATCGGCGCTGCCGCTAATGACAATGAAGTCATAAAAAGGATAAGCTTCTTGTTCATAACATGTCCCTTTCAAAATCTTAATTATAAAATATCTTCTATATTCTAACATACTTCGCACAAAATTTGAAGTGTTTTTGTAATATTTTATTAACTTTTTATTCATAAGTCGTAAACATATAGGCGGACATCCGATTCTTTTTCCAATCTTTGCGTCAATAAATGAAAGCCCATCTGTTCTGCGAAATGCCGGGAAGGCCGATTTTCAGTATGAATACGCAGGATAACTCTCGGCGCTTCCAACTCTTCCGACGCATATCCCAGAATAGCTTTGACAGCTTCTTTGGCATAGCCCATCCTCTGATACCTGCCGGAGATCATGTATCCCAACTCATATTCACCCTGATTTCCAATAAATTCAACCTGAAGACCACAGCGTCCAATGAGACGGCCATTTTCCTTCAGGCAGACCGCCCAGAGACCAAAACCGTAAAATCCATAAATATAATGAATATAGCTTTTCAGTTTTTCCAGTTCTTCTTCCCGGTTTTCCGATAAAGGTTCCAGAAATTGTGTATCACTTTCTTCATATAAACAGTAAAGTCCCGCCAAATCCTCCGGGACAAATTCCCGGAGAATTAAACGAGACGTTTCAATCATGATATTCTTCATATGACATATCCTAAGCTTCCGGATAGAACAACCGGTTCAGAGCACTGAAGATTGCGCGGAAGGAAGAACGGTTAATATTGGAACTGATACCCACACCATAAGCGGAAGCCCCTGTATCCGAATTAACAAGCTCGATGTAGCTGGCCGCCTGAGAATCGGAACCAAGTGTCAACGCATGTTCGTGATACATGGTCAGTTTTGTATGGAAACCAGACTGCCGACAGAGACCATGTTTTACCGCATCGATTGGTCCATTGCCGAAGCCTTCGATAACCCTTTCTTCGCCGTGATCTGTATATGTGAGAATAACTTTTGTATCGTATTTGCCCTGATCATCACTGATATCTTCAATTCGCGCTTTGCGGAAGTGGAGCGGTTCTTTTGCGTCAATATACATATTTCGGAAAGTATCCATAATCTGTTCCGGTGATACTTCGCCCTGGGTCTCGGACATAGCCTGAATCTTGTCGGCCAGTTCTTTGTGCATCTCCTTTGGAAGCTTGAAGCCATAATACTGTTCCAGGACAAAGGCTACACCGCCCTTGCCGGACTGGCTGTTGATACGCACCAGCGGCTCGTATTCACGACCCACATCCGATGGATCAATCGGCAGATACGGAACTTCCCATATCGCAGAATTCCTTTCATGAAGCGCCTGCATACCTTTGCTGATCGCATCCTGATGGGAACCGGAAAAGGCCGTAAATACCAGTTTGCCCGCATATGGATGTCTCGGTGGAACCCCCATCTTTGTGCAGCGTTCTGTCACTTCGATAATTTCATTCACATTTTCTATATTCAGTTCTGGGTTAATACCCTGGGAGAACATGTTGTAGGCAACATTTAAAATATCTACATTTCCGGTACGTTCTCCGTTTCCAAACAACGTACCTTCTACCCGTTCAGCTCCGGCAAGTAGTGCCAGTTCTGTTGCCGCAACACCGCAGCCCCGATCGTTATGCGGATGAATGCTCAGAATAATCTTTTCTCGTTCAGTAAAGTGGCTACTCATCCATTCAATCTGGTCAGCATAAACATTCGGCGTATTCATCTCCACCGTCGCCGGAAGATTGAAGATGATCGGACGTTCAACCGTCGGCTGCCATACTTCTTTGACTGCCTCGCACACTTCCAGCGCAAAATCCATCTCTGTTCCTGTAAAGCTTTCCGGAGAATATTCCAGCCAGAGATTACCGTCAAAATTCTTGGCACCTTCCTTGACCATTCGGGTTCCCTCAATGGCAATCTGCTTAATCTCTTCCCGGTTCATGTGGAATACCACATCTCTCTGAAGTGTGGATGTGGAATTATAAATATGGAAGACAACATTCTTGATACCTTTGATAGCTTCAAAGGATTTATCAATCAGATGCTGACGGCACTGACACAAAATCTGCACACGTACATCATCAGGAATCATCTTGCGGTCTACCAATGTCCGCAGAAAATCATATTCCAACTGGGATGCGGAAGGAAAACCAATCTCAATTTCCTTGAATCCCAACTTTACGAGCAAGTTAAAGAATTCCAGCTTTTCTTCAACCACCATAGGTTCGATCAACGCCTGATTACCATCCCGCAGATCCACGCTGCACCAGATTGGAGCTTTCTGAATCTCTTTATTTGGCCACTGACGTTCTTTATAATCTAATACGGGTACGCGTTTATACTTTTGATAATTTAACATTCTTTCTTCCTCCTAAATAAAAAATAATAAAGAGTATTGCAGAAGCAATACTCTTTAAACACACTTAGATATATTCATGATCAACACTACTCGCCCAGGCCGGTTTCGATGACTTTCCGCATAGCTTCCAAAGCCAATTCCTCGTCCTCGCCGTCGCAGCATAGCTCGATGATGTCTCCACATTTGACACAAGCTCCGAGAACACTCAATACGCTCTTTGCATTAGCTGTACTTCCCTTAGCTCCAAATGTTATCCGTGATTTAAATCTCATCGCTTCTTTGCAGAAAATTCCGGCCGGTCGTAGGTGTAGCCCTGAAGGATTTGTGATTTTAATTTTATCGCTTACCATATACAATCTCTCCCTGCAATTTATACCCGGTCTTTCGTCAAAATTCCGAACATCTAAAATGTTACCACTTTTTAAGCATCATGGCAACTATTTTTTACTTAGAATCTATTTTTATTTTTACCGGGACTTCTGCTGCCAGCGATATCTCCTGACTTGTCGTCATCTGAAGATTGACCGTATGCGTTCCCGGCTCCAGTCCCGTAACATCCAGACTGAATTTCATTTTTGAACGTTCTGCCGTCTCAATGTCCGCATCCAACCCATATAGTGTATAGGAAATAGATGTATCGCCAATGATTGAATAATTATAGTTATCGTCTTTTCCCGTCAATTCAACCGAATCAAATGCAACTGTTCCGCCGACTCGATTATAAGGCTCCACCTTCACAGCCAGTTTCGCTGTTTTATCCGTATCCGGATGAGCCAACGCAGCCCCCAGTCCTTTGACAATGGATTCCAAATCTACTTCCGCTTCCTGATTCTCCGAAATATCTTCCGCCGAATAATCATCCAATACAATCTCATCAATGGCATCCAGTACCTCCGGACTTCCGGCAATATCCACCTCTGACGGAGTATAGTCCGAGGATTCGATGCCATAGCCCTCGGCCGGACTGACATCAATATTCCACCTTACCGGTACAGTTTTCGTATCCAGCAGACTTACATTAACTTTTAAACTATCTTCACTGAAAGTAATATCCGTACTGTCAATCTTATTGCCATTGGAATCATAAAGTACCGGTTCCACCACAAAGGAGCAGTCCTCCGAAATCCCTGACACATTGACCACCGCATAAACACTGGAAATCCGGTCAATCGTCGTCTTTGCACCTTCGATACGAATCATATTTGGTTCCACGGAGATGCTTCCCAAAGCCTTACCGGTAATAACCGTTCCTTCGGCCTTAGACGACACCATCTTATCCACAGTCGCCAGATCTTCGATGCTGACCCGCATCATCGTATTGGCTCCCCTCTCAATCGTCACCTGGTTGACATTACGTAACACTGTAATCTCTATTGGCACAGCACCGGTAAAAGAGAGGTTGGCAAAATCCGCCACAGCTTCAAAATCCTTCGCTGTCAGATCTTTTAAAATTGACTGTCGGGCACGGACAGTGATCGTCACCGTATTGCCTTCAATAACTTCATAGGTTTTATCATTTTCACGAATTAATTCCTCGTTGATCTTTGTAACGGGAAGCTCCAGAGGTTTGGTCTGCTCCGGGTCCTCCATCGTCACGACAACAAGCCAGAAGACAATCGCCAATAATAAGGATATTATTTTCATGCCTAAATTATCCGTTAGCTTTTTTTTCATTTTTAATGATTCTCCTCCATCGGCTGCGCTTCGGTGCATCCTGATTCTTCATCAGCGTACTGAGCTGTTCGCGAAGCTCCTCCTGACTTAAGCCTCTGAAAAGCATACCATCATGCGCAACGGAAATCATTCCTGTCTCTTCCGATACAATCAGCGTAATGCTGTCCGACACCTCACTGATTCCCACTCCGGCCCGGTGACGGGTTCCCAATTCTTTACTGAGAAGCATATTATCTGATAAAGGCAGATAACAGGTTGCAGCCACAATACGGTTATTGCGTATAAACACAGCGCCGTCATGCAGCGGCGTATTATGTTCAAAAATGTTAATTAAGAGCTGACTGCTCACCAGCGAATCCAGAAAAATACCTGTACGCTCATATTCACTGAGCTGAACATCCTGCTCAATAACGATCAAAGCACCTGTGCGAACCTTCGACATCTCCATACAGGCCTTTATAATTTCTGATTTTGTCTTTTCAACGGTCTTTACCGTCTGCTCATCAGCCGCCCCACTGCCGCTCAGATTAAAAAAGGAGGACAGAATATTTTTTCGTCCAAGCTGTTCCAAAGCCCGACGGAGTTCCGGCTGAAACAAGACAAAAATAGAAATGATCGCTACACTGATCAAATTCTGGAACAACCACAGGATCGTATCCATCTGAAATACATAGGCAAACAGCATAAAAGCACAGATAACTAAAATTCCCTTTAGCAGAGTCCAGGCCCGTGTATCCCGAATCCAGATTAAAATATAGTAGATCAATACACTGATAATGAGTATTTCCAATACATTATTCAATCGTATGGCAGGTATAAATGATACCATACGACTCACCCAATCTGCAATCGCTCCCATGCCGCACCTCCTTTACAGTAACAATCTGTCCCCGACGGACATATCTTATTTCTGGTCTAATTCATCAAAATCAAAGCCATCAAAAGACAGTTCATCAAAGTCATTGACCGGTTTCTGTACCGATACAGTTTTTTCCGGTTTCAAATCCTCATAGACCTGTGTTTTCTGTTCTTTCGTTCTTCCTGAATCTTCTGCCGCAACCGTCATTTCTTCCTCATGCACGGAACCTTTTTTAGTTTTTTTCGCTTTTTTAGACTTCTTTCCATAGGTTTTTACAGTCCGTTCTGCCTGTGTGATCTGAATCTTCGGAACCGCTTTAACATAGTAGTAATAATCATCATCTTCAAATTGAAGAGATTCTTTCCGGGCATAGTCCAGTGTACATCCCATGAACTGGGCTGCTGCCGCCAGAAGCCCACCGATGACTGAGCCGATAATCACCATAACGACACTCATCCCTTCAATACCGGAAGCCTGCATTGCCAGACCAATGACATTCACCAGAGTACCCACACCGATGGCAATATACCAGGAATAGTCAACAGCCAAACGTGAAATTCCATAAACAATGAGAATAACTAAAGTGAATACCACAATATATGCAACCATCTCTCTGTCTGCGAACAATTTATCAAAAATGTACTGATAGCTTGTCATGATCTCTTTAACATCCGTTCCCGGATCTCCCAGGCTGGCTGCTTCCTGCAGATAACCAATGACCTTCATAAATATGACACCAAAGGCGATCGGCAGTGCCGCAAAGGGATTAAAGGCCATCGCACCAACCAGCGGAATCATGTAATGCAGATTAAACTGGGCCAGTACCGGATAAAGAACGATAAGAATTCCCTGGTCCGGAGCAAATTTTAAATAGATAAAATAGAATAGCAAAAATACAATAAGGGCAACGGCCGACAGCACCATCGACAATTTAAACAGATGGAGCAATACGACCAGCGCAAAAATCAGCACAAATATAGCTACCGGGACAATCGCACAAATAACAGATAAAAACAGCATCGGAACTATCCCTGTCAATGCCTCAAAATATCCCAGATCATTATTAATGTAATTGAAAGCCAGTATCGCCAGAATAAATTTTCCAACAATCTGAATCGGGTATTCAAAATTTTTATAAAAACCTACAACTTTTTCTTTTAATACTAACAAATTTGTCATTATTTATTGTCCTCCGTCAAATTCTTTTTATCACTTCCATCATTAATCTCATCCAGGCTCTGCAGGTCTTTATAATACCATCGCACCCGCTTCTGGGTATCCGCATATTTCCATCCGTAAAACAGAATACTGATCACAGCAAATATAATCAGAACAATGACGTAATATTTCAATATGCTCTTTCCAAAGGCCAGAAAGTCCATTCCGACAATATTTTCCATGTAATATTCCGCTTTCAGCACCAGATAGAGTCCCAGGCACATCACGAAACCTATGGTCACTCCAATCAATGTTTTTAATGTATTCAGCCGGACATAATCCCCCTGAAAATACCGGTTGATTGCCAGATCATCTTTGCCCTGCCCCTTTTCATACATGGCACAGCGGCTCATAATTTGAATTTTATCTTTATTGAGCATATGAACACCTCACATTTTCTGTTTTTCCGCCCTTCATCCCTCTCTAAGCATAAAACGGCATTATTGAAATATTATAGCACAAAAAAAAATAAAAGTCACCCCATTGTATAAAACAGGATTTTCATATACAATAAAATACGACTTAATTTTTAAAGGAGGAACAAACCATGGGTGGTTTTTTTGGCGTCACTTCAAAGCAGGACTGTGTGCTTGACGTTTTTTTTGGAGTTGACTATCACTCACATCTGGGGACCCGGCGAGGCGGTATGATCATTTATGATACAGAGCAGGGGTTTCAGCGCCAGATTCACAACATCGAAAATACCCCTTTTCGTACAAAATTTGAAAAAGATCTGTACGACTTTCACGGCTGCTCCGGCATCGGCTGCATCAGCGATTCCGATCCCCAGCCGCTTTTAGTGCGTTCCCATCTGGGATTGTACGCGATCACAATGGTCGGTATCATTAATAATGCGGATGAACTTATCAAACAGTATTTCTCTGACCATGGTCACCAATTTATGGCCATGAGCTCAGGTAAAGTCAATTCCACTGAATTAATTGCGGCGCTCATCAACCAGAAAGAAGACCTGGTCTCCGGCATTCGTCATGCCCAGGAGCTGATCGACGGTTCTGCAACCATTCTGATTCTGACCAAAGACGGCATTATCGCTGCCAGAGATAAGTTTGGTCGCCTGCCGGTTCTGATCGGAAGGAGCGACAACGGACACTGCGTTTCTTTTGAGTCCTTCGCTTATACGAAACTTGGATATGAAAGCGTCTATGAACTCGGACCTCAGGAAATCGTATTTATAGATTCCGATCATTATGAAACTCTGGCACCGGCGGGAAAAGATATGAAAATCTGTGCCTTCCTCTGGAGCTACTATGGATATCCGAATTCCAACTATGAAGGTGTCAATGTTGAAATCATGCGTTATCGCAACGGCGAAATCATGGCCCGTGATGAGATGGAAGCCGGAACCCTTCCAGATGTGGATTACGTGGCCGGTGTTCCTGACTCAGGGATTCCCCATGCCATTGGCTACTCCATGCAGAGTGGAAAAACCTTTGCACGCCCATTTGTAAAATATACTCCGACCTGGCCCCGTTCTTTCATGCCGGCCAATCAGGATATCCGTAATCAAGTTGCCAAGATGAAACAGATTCCGGTTCAGGAATTGATCGAAGGTAAAAAGTTGCTCTTTGTTGACGACTCTATTGTCCGTGGCACCCAGTTACGGGAAACCGTTGAATTCCTTTATGATTCCCATGCCACAGAAGTACATATTCGCTCCGCCTGTCCACCGATCATGTACAGCTGCAAATATTTGAACTTCTCCAGTAATGGTTCCGATATGGATTTGATCGCACGACGGACAATTCAGGAGTTGGAAGGCGATGAGGGTCAGAAACATCTGGAAGAATATGCCAATTCGTCAACCGAAAGGGGGAAGTGTCTGCTTCGCTCTATCTGTGAAAAAATGGGCTTTGATTCTCTTGGATATCAATCCCTCGACGGACTTCTGGAAGCCATCGGTATTGACCGTGAAAAAATCTGTACCTATTGTTGGGACGGAAAGAAATAATAAATATTAAAAAAAGACAGACCATCCGCCCACTCCTGTGGACCAATGGTCTGCCTTTTTTAGTTTTGCATGTAAATCTGCTGATTTTGAATCAATGGATAGCAGATCAACTGTCTGCCATCCAGATTTTCCCTGTACATATCTACACCGCTGATCTGTCTGTTTTCATAAGTTGTATAATAATAAATTCCCTTGTCCGTGTTACAGCAGGAAGAATACACCGTTATCTCGTACAGTTGATTTTCTAACCGTACGCAGCCACGCTGCTGGTCCACTGAACCAAGGATGTGGAAAAATTGGCTGATACTCTCCGACTCCGAATCCCCCGAAACCGAATTCAGCCGGGTAAACGCGGCTTTGACAAATCGGGAGGCTGAGGATAAATCCCCAGGCAGGCCCAGACCTCCCATGCCTTTGCTGCAGGCTTTCAGATCAATTTCCTTTGAAAACCGGTTTTCCGCCTGACCGGCTGATACATTCATGTAATTGCTCAGATGAAACATCTGAAAGTCGAAAGGCGGATTATTTGTCAAAACTCCTACCGGATTATCATAGATTTTAAGGCCGTCGCTGACAGCCTCCAAAACGATGGTTTCTTCTCTGTCAGAAACCATCCAATGAAGCGGCATCGCTGGAAGTTCCCTGCTGAAATTTTCATTCCAGATATTTATATGTTCCAGTAAAACTCTGACTTCACTGATACTCCCGCACTGTCCCAAAACCCAGGGGATCAATTCAAAAGTGGCCACATTATCCATTTCCCGGACTTCCGGCTTATAATGTGCATTCCCCGGAAAATATAATCCTGCCATGCTCAGTCCTTTTTCATTGGTTGCATCATAATACAGGGGAAAATCTTCAACCACGTAGGCCATACCGACCATAGCATAATGCTGCATCAGGTCATTCACCTTCCGAAAACGAAAGGGATAATTTCTCGGTGTGACCGTAACCGTCTCATCATAAGAATATTCTAAATCCAAGTTTCTCCCAAAATAATGATCCTTTGTTTTATACGTTGCCGCCGTACACATATTTCACATCTCCTCCTGGCATCTTGTTTTTCGCTTCTTCCCGGCCGAACCAAAGAACGGTCATACATTATATTATATCCAAAAAACAGCGCTACAACCGTCTCAGAATGTTTATTTTTTCCATATTCTCTGAATCAGTGTCAATTTTTGCCGTTCCCATCCTATCTCCAAGAAATGTCAGCAAATTTCTACTTACAGCATGGAAGCCCTAAGTTCTTCACCGCTTTTTGCACTTAAATAAGCCGGTGCAATATCAAATACGGTCTTGCAGCCTGTCTGTCCTTCTGAAGCCAGCCGATAAGCTGCCCGGGCATAAGCCACAATGACACTGGCTGTAAATTCCGGATTAGAATCCAATTTTAAGCTATATTCGATCAGATGGCTGTTTTCTTTCTCCCATCCGGTCACACCGCTCCGCAGCACAAAGCCTCCATGCGGAATACGACTATGGTCTCTCTTCAATTCTTCTTCACTGATAAAATGAACGGTTGTATCATAATCGGAAAAATAGTTCGGCATATTTTTAATCTCTTCTTCAACCTTTGCAGCATCGGCACCTTCCTCTAATACAACAAAGCATTCCCGCGTATGTTTCTGACGCGTTGTCAGTTCCGGATTTTCACCTGCACGCACAGCCTTCAGAGCACTTTCCACAGGAATGGTATACTGTTTCGCATCCTTGACCCCCGCAATCCGGCGAATCGCATCGGAATGTCCCTGACTGACGCCTCGGCCCCAGAAGGTATAATCTTTTCCTTCCGGTAAAATGGCATTCGCATACATACGATTTAATGAAAACATTCCCGGATCCCATCCAACAGAAATAATGGCAACGTTGCCGCCTTCTTTTGCTGAAGCATCAACATTGGCAAAATGTTCCGGAATTCTGGCGTGGGTATCAAAACTGTCGACCACATTAAACAGTCTGGCATATTCCGGTGTCTGCATCGGCAAATCTGTAGCACTTCCACCGCAGAGAATCACCACATCCAGCTTATCCTTCCATGCCGCCGCTTCTTCCAAGCGGCATACAACTGTGCCTTCTGTTAATATCTTTACCTGTTCCGGGTTCCTTCTTGTAAATACGACCTTTAATTCCATATCCGGGTTCTGGCAAATGGCACATTCTACGCCTCTACCCAGATTACCGTAACCTATAATACCAACTCTTATACTCATTGTCTCTCTCCTATTTGATTCCAGATTTATTGTAATTTATTATAAGCGCACTTTTTTCTTTATGCAAGGTATTTCATTTTTCTTTGTCTATTATTGCAATCCCCAATGACATACAAAACAGATATCCGGACGTTTTTTATCATGATCACAAAATCATGAATAGTTCCCTGTACGCACAAAGCGGTTACTTCCACACCGGCACATCGAAGCTTTTCCCCAAAAGCTTCTCCTTCACTACGCAAAACATCCGTCTGACCATTGATGATCATAGTCTGAGGCAGACCTTTTAAACAATCATGTTAGAACTGGTTATTATTATAATATGCAGCATTCCCGCCCTTGTATATCCAGACTTCTCCAGATTCCTCTTCACGATCAACCCAAACATCTAATTATAAAAAACCTCCTGTTTGTTTTCTGGGGGGGGTATTTTAACACCCCACCTTAAACAAACAAGAGGTAAATTTCTCAATAATTTCGAAACTCTCAGTCTTTCTGCTTTAAACGACTGCCAGTAACACCGTTCCCACTGTAATCAGTATCACTCCAGCGGTCGACTTTTTCGTCAATTTTTCATGAAATACAATCCACGAAAAAGCAATGGTAACCAGCATACTCAATTTATCAATGGGAACGACCACACTTGCCGGACCGTCTTGCAGCGCCCGGTAATAGCACAACCATGATGCCCCCGTTGCCAGTCCGGATAAACAGATAAAAATCAGTTCTTTTTTCTCTATCCTCCGGACTTCCCCCTGTTTCCCGGTAAGAAACACCATCAGCCAGGCCATAACAAGTACCACGGTTGTACGGATTGCTGTCCCAAGATTTGAGTCAATTCCCGCAATACCAATCTTTCCCAAAATAGCAGTCAAACTTGCAAATACCGCAGACAGAACCGCATAAATCATCCATCCGCTGCTTTGTTTTTGTACATTCGTTTCCTTATCCTTTTTATCAATCATAAGCAACGTGCCGCCACCGATCAGCAAGACGGACAGTATTTTTACTCCTGAAATCCCTTCCTGAAGAAATATAAGCGCCAACAGAATTGTCAACACCGTGCTGGACTTATCAATGGGCACAACTTTGTTAATATCCCCTTTTTGCAGAGCATGAAAATAACACAGCCAGGATGCCCCTGTCGCCAATCCCGACAACACGAGAAACAGGAAGGTCCTGCTGTCAATCTGTCTGATTCCTTCCCCGGTTCCCGTAACCAACACCATCAACCATGAAAACAGCAGTACAATCACTGTCCGTATCGCTGTCGCCACATTAGAATCTGTTTTCCTAATCCCACACTTTGCAAGGATTGCTGTAATTCCCGCAAAAAAAGAAGACCCCACCGCATAAAGTATCCACATCGTTCTTTTCCTTTCTCTTTTCCATAAATCCCCATACATTATGCCTCTTCATTTTCCCATATCGGTCACAATATTTTCTGCCACTGGAGAGGATGCAAGTAACATCCCTATTATACCGCAGCCTGATATAAGTGCAATACCTCCCTTGTGTTCATGCATCTATGATACGATTCATATTTAAACAAAATATATCCAAAAGCCTGAACATTTTCTAAGCAAATTCTTTATTTTTGTTTTACATACAAAGAGCCCGAAAATCCGCATAAATGCTGGATTCCCGAGCTCCATTTTTTTATTCAAACTCGCTCCCGAAACCTATGTTTTAAACAATTTTGTATAGGTAATTTGGCAAGAGGTATTTATATTGTATGGATTATACACAGCTATCATTATTTTGAGAATAATGCATCATTTCTGGAAAGAAGATAAACACAGTATTGATTCATACTGATTCCTTCTCTCTGAGAATGTTCTGCCAGTGACCTGTGCAAACTGCGAGGAATTCTCAACTTAAACTGCCCCGAATAATCTTCCAGACTATCCGGCTCATGAATCTCCACACCATCTTCCAATGCTGCTTCTATCCACGCTTTTTTCGCATCCAGCGCATTTGCCACTGCGCTTTCCACAGTCTCACCACAAGTAATACAACCAGGCAAATCCGGATATGAAACCACAAATCCGCCTTCCTCTTTATCTTCTACAATTTCCATACGATAAGACATTTCCATATAATCATTCAGCGTCTTCATTATTTTTCGCCTCACCTTCTACAATCCGCCTTACCATTTCTACATATACTTTTTTGATTGGTTCATGCTTCGGTATCGTAATTGGCATACAGCCCTGTTTTCTGAATGTATAATGACTGCTTCCACTTCTTGGGGCATTCATTTCATATCCGTAGCTTTCCAATACCTTCCGTAATTCATCAAACCGGAGGTCTTTCGATAAATTGCATATACGCATTATTAGTTTATCCCATTTTGACATTTTCGATGCCTCCTGATTACATTATATGTGGTATCATATATGGCGTCAATCTTTTTCTCTATAAAAACAGCGGAAGCTTTAGTTCAATTATTGCCACCTCTTTTCGGAAATCTCACTACTATTTCATCATTTTTACAACTACATTACCCGAACGATTCACCCCTGCTTTTTCACAGATTTCTTTAACGGTGATATAAGCAAAATCTTTCTTTTCAATAAGCGCTAAAAATGCCTTGTCCATTTTAACAGCTGTATTAAAATACTTACTTTCATTTTTGTTCATTACATTCTTAATTCTCGTCGATTTCCTTAGCGAGCTGCATAATCTCAAAAGCATACTTTTGTTTACTGTTTGCCAACATTTTCTTGTAAATAGGATAATTGATTCCCATTCCAATGAGCCCGATAATACCCATAATAACGCCCAAAACAAACATTGTAGTAGTACCACTTCCAATCACTTTCATAGAAAGACACATTCCTACCCCTGTAATCAAGGATGTAATAATACCGAATGTATAAGTGAAAATCGTAGCCGGTAATTTTGCTCTTGCATCTAATTTGCGAAGTGCAATTACCTTCGATGTGTCTTTGGGTGCGTACTCATTCGCGAGCTGTTCCGCATAAATTTTATCTGTGTTCATAATCATAACCTCCTGTATTTGATGAGTTTATTATACGGAAAGCTGATATGAAACTGAACAACACAAATGACGGTTTGTGTGGTTTTCAAAAAAACATTTTGCTGTTAATGTTCATTAAATACTGACAAATTGCCGCAGCACATCTCTCCGCTCCAACAGAACTGTCTATAAGTAAATCATAATTGTGTCGCTCTCCCCAAGATTGTCCTGAAATATTTTTGTAGTATGCAGCTCTTGCTTCATCAGAATGGCGAATATTTTTCTTTGCTTCTTCTAAAGTGTCCCCATAGACTTGCATAACACGCTGTATACGATACTCTGCGGGCGCATAAACAAAGATATTGACAACATTTTTATATTCCCGTAAAACATAGTCAGCAGCTCTGCCGACAATAACACAGCTTCCCTCATCTGCAATTTTACGAATCACCTTATCCTGAGCAATAATCGCTTGCTGTACCGCATCTGTACTCAAATAGAGGCTGTGCAGCATAGCAGGGGAATTTATATTGATGTCAGAGATAAATTCTTTATCAAGTCCGCTTTCCTGTGCAGCAAGTGCGGTCATTTCCTTGTAATAAAAAGGAATACCCAATCTTCCAGCTACCAGCTTGCCAATCTGTTTTCCAGACGAACCATGTTCTCTGCCAATAGTTATGATAACGCCTTGTTTTGAAGATTTCAAAACGGTTTCATCCTGTTTTTTTGCTTGCTCAGGTTTCATAGACCTCATAAACGCAACTGTCAAAGCTGCCGCCACAATCATAGCAACAAAATCCGCCACAGGTGCAGCAAATAAAATACCCTCGATACCAAAGAATCCAGGCAAAATTAGGATGAGCGGAATAAAGCAAACAATATCTCTTATCATTGAAGAAATAACTGCTTGCACAGGTTTTCCGACCGCCTGAAAGAAAATAGAGGTCATCTTAATAATACACGTAAAAGTAACGAGTGCAAGAAATATGCGGAAAGTCTTTTCGGCAAAAATCCAGTAATCTTGAGGATTCGGTATGTTGGTAGGTGTCCCGAAAATACCGACAACTGCCTGTGGAACTAACTCAAACAACAAAGTAGAAATTACGCCGATAACAATAGTGCACAAAAGAATAGACTTGTAGAGTTTCCTTACTCTGTCATAATTCTTTGCGCCCATATTATAGCCGATAATTGGCTGACATCCCAGAACAATACCCACAACCAAATTGATGACAACCGTAAAGACCTTACTTTCAATACCGATAATTGCAATCGGTATATCTATTCCATAATGGGACATAGCGCCGTATTTTGCCAGCATAATGTTGCAGACCAGCGAGATGATCACGATAGTCATCTGCGTAATGAAAGAAGATGTTCCGAGCTTTAGAGCGCCTGAAAATGCTTTGAAATCAGGAATAAAACTCTGCTTTGTAAGTTTAAATGTCCTGGTACGGAAGAAATAAGTCATACTGATCACAAAAGAAACCAGCTGACCAATTACCGTAGCAAGAGCTGCACCTTTCATACCCCAATGTAAACCAAAAATAAATACAGGGTCTAAAATAATGTTTATAATAGCACCAATAGCCATCGAAGCCATAGACCAAGAGGGACTTCCATCCGCACGGACAACGGCGTTCATCATATTAGAAAGCATATACACAGGGAAAAAGGCTAAGATGATATTGAAATATTCAACTGCCATACGAATACTGTTTTCCGATGCACCGAAAAGCATTAAAAGCTGTGTTTTTAACGGAAAAAACACAACCATCAGCAAAACGCTGGCAAACAGTGTGACCAAAATTCCTGTTCCGATTGCTTTATGTGCAGACTGTGTATCTTTTTTGCCTTGACAAATATTTAGGTAAGCGGCACAACCGTCACCGAAGCACCAAGCAAAGGCTTGTGCAATAATAAAAATTGGAAAGACAACACCCGTTGCCGCATTTCCAAGAGCACTCAATTCACTGTTACCAATAAAAATCTGATCGACAATATTATAGAGTGCACTTACCAAAAGCGAGAGCACACAGGGGATGGAAAATTTGAGCATTAGTTTTCCGATTCTTTCCGTCCCTAAAAATTGACTGTTTTCTGATTGATTCATAAAATCCTCCTTAAAATCATTGATTTTGTTGGAGTCTTTATCAGAGAGAAAGCTACCTGAAAACTACGAAGAACAAAGAATCGAGTAGGAGGAATTTCTCTTGATTGAGAAATTCCGACCTCTCACACCAC
>ERZ1673746.1356-NODE-1356-length-17612-cov-9.841032_pt1 | contig 17612 bp, 35 predicted proteins | sample MGYA00580205_ERZ1673746 | MGnify/ENA primary metagenome ERZ1673746 (study PRJEB41218, sample SAMN15661771) | gut metagenome | host: Homo sapiens | place: Canada: London | collected 2015-08-20/2019-03-30 | study: EMG produced TPA metagenomics assembly of...
GCGAAGAATAAAGATGATTTATTGCGAGCGGTCGAAGCAGCTAAAGAGCTTGGTATGGAGGAGTATAAAGATTACTTTTTGATTTATGATGCTTGCAGGACAGAGCTGGAAAAAGAGAGTCCTGAAGGGACTCTCACTTGTATTGGATTTAGACCAATGGAAGCTATATCAATTATACCATTAAGGGATATTTTTGCCCTAACTGTGGAGAAAAGATGTTTAGCCTTTCATCTTTTTTTCGTTATTGAGATTGAAAGTGCGATTTAGATTTTGAAATGGCGTGGCAGAACGAATTTGCGAAAAAATTTCCAGTTTTTCCCAAAATACACCCTCCCCTTTCACATGGTAAAGTGTTGAAGTGTAGTTGGCCTCTTTCGCTCGCTAAAGCATGAAAGTAAAAAGCCACGCCCTAAAGGAACACGCGCACGCGCGTAAAGACAAGACTTGTGCAAACTGCACAACAGGACAATGCGGATCTTGTGCAAAAAAACTGTTGACAAATGGGGTCAATGGGTGTAAACTGGACTTGTCCAGTTAAGACAAGGGCAAAACCCCTGAACCTTGAAAATTAAAAATTTTTCAAAAAAAAGTATTGACAAGTCTTAAAAGACTTGATACAATACAGACAGAACACAAGAGAACCACACCACAAAAAGAAGGGGAGTAAAAAAGATGAAAAAGATTGATTTTACTAATGATGATAGGAAGGTCATCATGGAGTATCTAGCCGCTAAGCAAGCAGTAGCGGCGGCAGAGGTTGCAGAGAAAGCGGCCAAGGCCAAAGCGAAAGAGCTTTTCACCCGTTTGGGGAAAGAGTTCAAGACCACGGATAAGACCTCTTATCTGTACGGCACAGTCCAGATAAAGGGCGCCGTTCATGCGGTGGTCTATAAAGAGACTACCGCTAAAGGAGCGATAGACTGGAAAGCCTACGCTATGGCGTTAGGTGGAACAAAGGCAGAGGCGGAGCAATACCGCAAGCGTCCGACGGTCAGAACCTCTCTTGATTTGGCAACGAAAGACCAGCAAAAAGAACTCAATCAGCAGTAGTTTATAAACCCTGCCTTGCAAAACCCAAGGCAAGGCAGGGTTATAATAATCAAAAGAAAGAAGGCTGTATTATGAGGTATCAGTTGCAGGTTTTAGTGGGTGACAAAATGCGATACTATGAGCCGTCTACTTTTGCACACGCAAGATGGAGAGTAGACCATGAGCTTGTCAATCCTGACTATTGGATTGTAGACCTGTCTACCGGCGAAGCTATCAAGTAACCATATACCACAAGAAGCTGACCTAACGGCTATACGGGGAGAAAGGATAAAAGATATGTCTAACTTCATCAAGTATTACACCAATCCCACCTTTAATAAGCCTGAGTTCGTGCGTGTTCTCCGTTACTCCATGAATGTGAAGGCGGCCGCTGTGGATGATGGTATCATCCTTGACTTAGACGCTTTTAATGCTATCTCTAAGGCCGTCATGCCACATTGGGCCTTTATCAATGCACGGTATATCAACAGCAAGCTTCACACTCGTCCTGCCTCTCTTGACGAGTATAAGGCCGCTCTGGATAAGGACACCACAGAACAGCTTTATATCATTCGGGATAACTATTATAATGAGTATGACAGGGTAACTGCCAAAGAATGGGATAGGCTTAATGCCGAAATCCCTGGACGGTATGACCTTCTGGGGAAGGAGCCTGCGGTATGAGAGTGCTACGGTATATAGGAGGCGGCCTTTGCGCCGCTCTCCTTCTCTGGATTGCTTTGAGCTGGGCTGACATAGTAGCAGATAACAGCTATCCAAATCCACAGCATAGTGAGTATAACTTCTTTACTGTGATGTTTTAATATTCTATCCGGTAATCTGCACAAAGATTGCCGGATATTTTTGTGCACTTTCCCATATTGACTTTTCGCCGGGCCGCCAGCGTGCGCCGCGGCCCGAATTTTTGTTTGTTCGGCAGTTTCAACAATTATATGGCCAAAAGTTTGTGCAATCTGCCGAGAATTTTTCTCCCGAAATCGCTTGACATTCCTTTGTGGGTATGGTATATTATACTTGTCCAGAGAGACAGACCACAAAAAGAATTTGAAAGGAAGTAAAAGAAATGGTGTGCTTCAAAGACGTTGTGATTTTGTTCCGGCAATACTCTTTCTGTCTGGAAGAGGATGCGGCTATTCAGGTAATCGACAGCAATACCGGCGCACATTTCCGGTTTGACAAGGAATGGAAGCTCCAGCTCGGCGGTGACTTTTATGGCGATGACCTCAGCGCCCTGTTCAAGAAGCAGGTGACTGAGATTGAAATGAGAGAAGAAGGTGGCGTTAATATCTACATTAACGCATAAGAAACCTGCGGGAGTGGAGGTCTATGACTTCCACTCCCCATGATAAAAAATTCTATGGAGGTCGATTTCCGCATGGGAAAATATGTAGTTTCGTTTAACTCTCTTGAGGATCGAGCAAGTTTCGAGTGCTTAATTAGTCAGATGGGCGCGGACTGGTCTTTATCGACTATTGATAATCTTCGCGGTGCGTGGTTGTTGATAACTCCGCATAAGTCCAGTGCAGCAGAACATCTTGTCGGATTCTTTACAGAAAAGGGGATTATCAATGACTATCGAGAGACTTCCGCGTGAATATCCTATTGGTTCCACCGTTTGGACTAATAAGGGATATGGAACAGTTTTGGTAAGATTGGGGAAATATCACCTTGTCTGGTTGCAGAGGCTGGGGCTGGCATAAGTCAGCCCTTGCTTTTTTTAAAAAAATATTCTATAATATATATAGAAAAACAAAGAAAGGAGTTTTCTAATGACCTTAGAAGTGCTGAAAGCTCTTGCGGTCATTCTGGAGTTCTGTTTGAACTAGGATTCTTGTAAGAATTGTCCTATGGCTCAGTTCTGCCAGAAAAATGCCTTGCGAGTGGTAATTATTTCCTCCGATTGTTACAAATCGGCGATTCCCGTGATGGAGTCGTTTTTCGCACGAACCTAGGTCACTAGAATTTATTTATCAAAATGCAAGAAACTACTTTCTCAAGGAAATTGGATTCAAGTGGGCGCATCATGATTCCCGTAAGACTACGAGAGTAGATGGGCCTTGTTTCTGGTCAAGAATATTATTTCACTACTATGGTAAAGGATGGCAGAAAATATATTTGTATCGACTGTGGCTCCGTTGACAATACTTCTCTTGAAGAAGCTATGCGAATTATACAAGCAAATGGAATGAAAATTGTTGAAAGTACCGATTGACTTCCCGAAATTCTTATGTTAAAATTAAGTTATCAAAAGAAAGGAAGTTGAGAGATATGTATGAATTTGAGATTTTGCTTGAAAATGGCTCGACCGACAATATCTCTGGTTATTCCTATGAAGATGCTCTTTTCCGGTCTCGACGTAAACCTGAAGAGGTTGTAAAAGTTTTAAATCGAGAATATGTAGATTGAGATTTTCCTCCCAAAATGGGAGGAATTTCTTTTCCAATTCAAAATATATTGTTCAGCCGGCCGCGCATGAGCGCAGCGGCCGGAATTTTTTGTCAAGAGGCAATTTGCACAATTTTTGGATCAGTTTATTGGTGAAATTGACGAGAGGAAATTTCCCAAAATCGCTTGACTTTCCCCTCCCGTTCTGGTATACTTAGACCATCAAGAGGGGAGAACAAAAGCCCTCAAGAAAGGGAGTAAAAGAAAATGAAAAGTTATGTGGTTATGGCTGATAATCGTGAGAAGATTATCTGTGTATCTGATGATCTGCGGTTAGCTCGTGGCGCGGGCTGGGACTGGCTGAAAAAGCAATATAATCCCGATAACTGGCAGGATATTCTGGAGGATATGGACTACGAAAGCGAAAACGACCTGCGGCATGATATGCTCCTTGGGGCCTGCTGGGAAGATTTTGACATGGAAATTATCGAGGTGGAGAGGGTGTAATCCCTCTCCACCATAGGAGAAACAAATATGACAACTTTTATCATAATCATTCTTGCCATTTGCCTAACGATCCAGTATGTAGTGGCTCTGGTAAAAGAGCATTTCTGGCTTGCTATATTCTTCACGGCTGAAATCGCAATGTTCGGATATATTATAAATACTCCGATGTAAAGGGTATTGACAAACCTAGCCCTTTATGATGCGGCCGACATTTTGAAGGCAGTCTTTGACGAGGAGGCCGACCGCGTATCCAGTGAGGTTGACATTGACGCCCTTCTGTCTATGCTGTAAACTGGATAAAGGCGCCTGGGCAACTAGGCGCCTACCATAAAATTTAGAAAGGAAGTATAAAGATGAAAGTTATCGGCATCACTCGGAGGATGGATGATCTGGGACGCGTGGTTATCCCCAAGGAGGTGCGCCAGTCTCTCGGAATTAACGAGGGCGATTTTCTGGAGATTGTAGGTACTGACCGGGGCCTGCTTATGCAGAAATGCGGCGAAGCCTATGGGAATGAACCCGTCCCGAAGGGAGTGGAAACCGAAGAAAAGGACAAGATATTTGTTTTCCGGGATCAGGATTGCATGGTTCATCTGGTTTCACTTTCCAAAAAGGCAGAGGAACTTTGCAGGTGGCTTGAAGACCTGGGCCTGCTGGATGAAGATATGTGGTGGGAGGTTTGTAGCGACAATGTAGAGGGAAATTTTTAAAAGATTTGCCCCTTTCGGGGCATTTCTTTTTGTCTTTTTTCGCGGGCGGACCGCGCAGGATGGGCGCGGTCCGATTTTTTCTGGATCAGCAGTTTCAACAAAATATGTTTGCAAATGTTGTGCATTTTGACGATTGACACTTCTCCCGAAATCTGCTATACTATTAAATGTAAAGAGGGGAAACGAGTAAAACCTCTCAAATTAAAACAGAAAGGGAGTTTTTAGAAATGCGTGTTACTAAGAGAATTGAAGAATATGTTCGTGACGAGGTTCGCAAGATTTCTGCCTGTAAGGAGGCGGCTATCCGGGAGAGGTATCAGCCAGAGTTCGACGCGCTGGAGGCTTTTAAGGAGGCTATCGTCAAGTCGGCCAATGAGCTGGGCGATACTATCCAGGCGGAAATGCAGGCTAAGGGCTATAAGACTTCCAGATATTGCGAGAATGTCATCCAGACCTGCACTTGCGGCATTTATACTCCGGCCAAGGGAAAAATGGATGATGAAATCGCAGAGATTAACACATGGATTAACGAGCAGACCCGGCTCATGTGCGTCAAATTGGAAATGGGTGGAGATATGAACACCTTAACAGCCATGCTTGAGGAACTGCGCAAGGAGTTTTAAGGAAGGAGGTAGAGAGGGCAAGCAATAGCCTTGCCCTCTCTAATAAAAAAAATGAAAGCAACTGGCATTGTGCGGCGCATTGATGATCTCGGCCGGGTAGCAATTCCTAAGGAAATTCGTCGGAATATGAATATTCGGGAAGGCGACCCGCTAGAAATCTTTATTGAAGATGGCGAGGTGGTTTTCAAGAAATATTCCCTACTATCTTCTTTTGCTCCTCAGGCCGCACATATTCAAAAAGTTTTAAGCATTAACGGCATTTCAGCGTCGGTTTTTGATAATTCAAGTCTTTTGTGCGGCCCTCGCCCCTTCGGAATGTCAAAGACCCCGGATGAATGGTTCAATATTCGTAATTGGGGTACTGAATGGAAGGGAAAATCGTTGTTTGTTACTCCTATTATTGCAGAAGGTGAGGTAATCGGCTTTATTTGCTATAAAAACGATAAAGAATCAGCGCATGATATGGTTCGACTTTCTGCGCAATTTCTAGCTCAATTTGCAGAAAATTAAAGAGGGCTTCGGCCCTCTTTTTTTATACCAAAATTTCGACGGCGCGCTGACGCTCACAGCGCGCCGAGTTTTCTTGTTTGTAAGTTCTGCACAATTTTTGACTTGAAATCTTGTGCAAAATGTCATCTTGCAATTATCCTTAAATTATGGTATTATTAGTACAGAAAGAAGGAGGGACACTAAATGAAACCTTCAAAGTTTATTCGGCCTAATGAGTGTTTAACTGTGGCTGAAATCTACCGCCGCCAATTTGGTGGTACTACCACCACAGAGAATTATGGGGTCTATATGCAAGCTATTCTTTTGCGCGACCCTCTAATTTATGTGGATTATACGTCAATGCCTTATAAGGTATATCGGCATAAAAATTTCTTTGAAAAACTTGTTGACAAGATAGGCAACAGGTAGTATAATAAAACAAAAGGAGGTTATATATATGATAACTAAAAAAATGCTCTGCTTTGATATGGACGGGACAATTGCAGATCTATACGCAGTCCCCAACTGGCTTGAAAAACTCCGCGATGGAGACCCCAGCCCATTCCGAGACGCCGCCCCCATGTGGGATATGAACGCCCTCCGAAATGCGCTTCTAAACGCAATTAGTAACGGGTGGGAGGTTCGAGTTATTACATGGTTGCCCCCTGAAAGCCCCCCTGAATATAAGAAAGCAGTCACAGCCGCCAAAAAGGAATGGCTTGCAAGGCATAAATTTCCGGCCCATAAATGCCATTGTGTGGCGTATGGAACAACTAAAGCTAAATGTGTATTCCGTAGTTTCTATGAACCGCCGTTTATCCTCTTTGATGATAACGGCAAAATTAGAAACGGCTGGCATTTAGGGGATACCGTAGACCCCCAAACTACAAACATTATTGAATATATCAACAATCTGGACTAAATAAAAGGGGCGGGTGAAATCCCCGCCCCATATCTGGAAAATACGTAAAAAAGTTCTTGACAATCTCACCGCATTGTGGTATAATTTAATCATCAAGAGGGGATAACCCTCATAAAAAAAAGGAAGCTTTACTATGATGAATTTCTACTTTAAGACTGCGGCGGGCCATGTGTTCGTGGGTGTGGGCAAGAATGTTGACCGCGCCCGTTCTGACGCCAAGCGCAAGGCCGGTTCTCTTTGGTCGCCTTCGGCCAAGTGCTTTAAAGTCGGGAACGCTATTTAAGGCGTTCCCGATAGGAAGGAGATGTTTCAAAAATGCTTGCTTTTCTCGTTGCCGCCCTTATAGTTCTTGTCGCCTGTGTGGTTTCTTTCTTCGGCACGGCCCTGCTGATCTGGCTCATCTGTTGGGCGTTTGCCCTCACCTTCTCGTGGAAAATCACTTTCGGCATCTGGATTATCATTTGCATCCTTAGGAGCATTTTCAAGACCGTAATTCATAGGGATTAAATAAAAGCGGGGAAAACCCCGCTTTTATTTTTTTCATAACTTGAGCGGCCCGCGCTTGAACGCCGCGGGCCGCATTTTTTTCTGTTGTGATGTTGCACAATTTTCAAGTGAAAATCTTGTGCAAAATCCCATCTTGAAGTTATCCCAAAATTATGGTATTATTATCATGTCAGGAGGAAAGGAAAAAGTTCTCCAGAGTAGGGTAAAGAGTCCCTTTTGTGAGAGAGGTTATCGCGACGCCTTTTTCAACGGAGAAAAAAAATATAAAATTCCTCTTGACACCAAGCATAAAATATGCTATAATAATACCATCAAGAGGAGAAAGGACTTGATAGATTATGATTGATAAACGCCGACATTATGTGCTGGTGGTCGATACAGAAACCGCCAACACATTAACCGAGACTGTCCCCGCTGAAATCGGGGAGGATGGGGAAATCATTACCCCGGAGCGTGTCCGTATGGATATGTCAAATGTTTTGGTGTATGATTGCGGCTGGGCGGTCGTAGACACCAAGGGCAATATTTACGAAACCGCAAGTTTTGTAAATCGGGACATTTTCAACGATGAACGGGATCTCATGCGGACGGCCTACTATAACTGGAAAATCCCCCGGTATGTAGAGGAATTGCGGGCTGGCAGTCGCAAGATGGCTACTACCTATGAAATCCGTCAGGCCATGCTGGACACTATCGAGCGGTACGGCATTAAGGAGGTCGCCGCATATAATGCCCGCTTCGATGATAACGCCCTTCGGGTCACTCAGCGTTGGGTCACTTGTTCCAAATTCCGGTATTGGTTCCCATTTGACAGCGTGGAAATTTGGGACATTATGAAAATGACGCAAGATGTCATTTGCCAGATGCCCACCTATAAGAAATTCTGTGAGGAACACGGGTATGTGCAGGCTAATGGCGTTCCCCGCAAGACTGCGGAAATCGTGTGGCGGTTTATCTCCGGCAACACTGATTTTGAGGAAAGCCACACGGGACTGGAAGATGTTCTGATTGAGGCGGAAATCATGTGGTACTGTATGCGCCAGCATAAGCCCATGAGAAAGGCCCTGTATGAGAACAAGCGGGAGTTTCCGCCCATGACAGATTTTCAGCGTCAGCTTTCCGCAAGTTTGCGGCAGATTCCGACAATCCGGGTCGGGGCTTAATGCCCCGCCCGGTAGAAGGAGAAATAAGAAATGTTTCAGGGATTAAAGAATAAGGCTATCCGCTTTCTGCTTGAGCGGACGTGCCCGGATGTATTTACCATTAAGGCTATGCTTTCCAAAGTGACGCGGAAAGAGATGCAGTTTTATGTCGATCAATTCTACTCAAAGAAAGAGGGTTAAATATGAAAATAAAAACTGTATATACCTCTTCCCTTTGTCCAGATGCTGTTTTCATGGCGCTTGAAATTATCAAGCGTATGGGATGGTGTCATGATGAACCAGATGAAAATGGGGATATGTTGGTATCTATTCCCATTGAGGATGAACACTTGTTTGATTTTTTGGATAATTGTCTTTTTGGATAAAATAAAGAGAGCTTCGGCTCTCTTTTTATTTTTTATTTTTGGCGGGTCGCGCATGGGCGGCGCGACCCGAGTTTTTCTTTGTAAATGTTGCACAAAAATTTCAGCCCCATTTTGTGTAAAATTCTGCACAAAAGCCCTATCCCAAAATTCTGATTTTTTGTGCAATTTGCCTATTGCAATCTGCTTTCTGGTATGGTAAAATACATTCAGAAAGTGAGAGAGACGAACGGCAGACAGCGACAGCGAACTTTCAAAAATCTTTCAAAAACCCCTTGACAAGCCCTTGTGAGTGTGCTATAATAAGTACAGAAAACAAGGCAAGGAACCTTGAAAAGTGAATAAAAAGGGCTTGACAAACTCTCCAAAGTGTGTTACACTATAAGGGGAACGAGAGAGGGCAAACAAGTAAAGGGCAAAAGTTCTTGAAAAAAGTTTGAAAAACCTCTTGACAAACTCCTAATAGTGTGGTACAATATAATCAAAGGACAAGGACAGTCCTAAAAACCAGAAAGGATGTATCATTATGAGTGAGAAGAAAATCCGCATTACCAAAGCCCAGCGTTTTGAGGACATTAAGGCCCTCTTGACCGGCGGCGAGGTAAAGCATGGCACGACCATGGAGATTGCCATGACTGTTATCGACCATGAGTTGGAGCTGTTGCGGAAGAAGAATAGCTCCGGGGGAGATAAGAAGCTGACTCCGACTCAGCAGGAGAACGAGAGCCTTAAGGAGCAGATTATGGAGTATCTTGCCGGTCTGCCCGAGGACACCGATGGCGTGACCTGTACCGACATTTTCAAATCTGTGCCTTCTCTGGCCGCTTTCTCCACTCAGAAGGCCGCCGCCCTTGTGCGGATGCTCAAGCTGGACGGCCGTGTGACCTGTCAGGAGAAGAAGGGCAAGTCTCTCTTTAAGATGGCGTAACCCCGTATAGGGCGGGGTGAAAATCCCCGCCCTACTCTATCTTAGGGGGTGAGACTATATCGAGCCGTATCACTGACGCCGAGAGGTTATCGAGATATAAGCCTCTCCAACTGACACCAGAGGAGGAGGCGGAGCTATTGGCCTATGACAAGGCGGTGGAAGCTGGCGAAAAAACGCAATACGATTTATCGCCCGATAAAGCGAAAATCGCGCAGAAATTCGCCCATGCTGGCACAAGAAAAACCCCTACCGCCTACAAATTTACACCACGGCAACGCAAGCCAAACGCAACTAAAGGCGGCATAATCGCAGAGCTGGCGGACTTTTTGGAAAAAAATAGTCAATTCTCGATTGTTGACCTTGCCATAACAAACAAGGAACGCCAAATTGCGTTTTCTATCGGTGGGGATAGTTTCGAGTTAACGCTTGTGCAAAAGCGTAAACCGAAAAAATAACGGGGTAGGGCTGGCCTACCCCAGCCCTACCAGAAAAGAGGTATTCCATAGTTAGCACACAGACACGGGAAAAGGAGTTTCTATACGTCGGGCATTATGTAGACGTAAAGGGGCGCTATATTCTCAAGATTGGCACGACAAACGACCTTGAAAGACGTGCCGCCGAGCATACAAGGAATTACAAACGAGCGAGAGACTATACTATGCCTACGGATAGTGCTTTTTCCTATGATTGGCATATCCGGTTATCTAAGTATAATACCCTTCGATATGAGGACTTGAACCGGACTTTATGGCAAAATATGGGAATTGGACATTTTATCAGAAATGACCGTTTTCTCTGTAATACGCCCCCGCGCATGGTAACAGTCATTATCCGCAAGGCATACCCCGTTATTCTGAATTAAGAAGAACCACCCCAGAAATGGGGTGGTTTTTTTATCCCAATATGCGGGCGGTCCGCTTGCGTGCGCCGCGGACCGAGTTTTTCTTCTATTTGCATTTTAGATAATTTTCGCTCGATTTTTTGTGCAAAATGACTACTTGACATTCTCCTAAAAATGTGGTATTATTATCTCAACAAAGGAGGTCAAAGAGAATGGAGAGTTTGAAGCAGTTTCGAGTTAGTTACAAAGTAACTTATCACTGTTGGGGCTATAAAGGAATTTTCCGCAGAAAGGCTTATAGATTTTCAGTCACGTTTTACAATGACCCTATGGAAACTCTATCCTATATTAACGCCAGAACTGAAAAAGAAGCTATTGAAATAGCAGAAACCTATATCAAAAAGCATATTAAAAGATATGTTGAGCAATCGGAGAAAAATCAAGAAACCGGCGATTATATGATTTTGGGCGGGAATACTCCTCCCGATGGAAAATTCAAAATGTCAGATAAAATCTATTTTATCTCTGGATATGAATATGAACTTGTTTCTTGTGAAATGATTTGCGACTGGTCAAAAGAAAGAGTTGAAAGAGCGGCTAAAGAGCTTACTATGGAACAATTCAAGCAAATTTTTAATGAAATTCCAACTGAGATTTTCAAATAAAGAAGGGAGATTTTAAGATGGATAATTCTGGATTCAATATTGCGGAAATGAATGATGAAACTTTGCAATATCTTCTTTCCGCTTGTGAAAAAGAAATGCAAGCAAGAAAGAATAAAGATAAAGAGAGAAAATGGAAGGCTGTCAGAACTGCTATTGCTGACTATGTAGAAACATATGGCGATATTGTTTGTTCCTTGGCATATGAGGATGACTTTAGAATAAATCTCCACAATATTGATTTTGATACCATCGGAGTTTTTGAAGAAAGAGATAATTACTAAAATAAAGAGGGCTTCGGCCCTCTTTTTATTTTCATTTTTATTAAACTTGGCGGGCCGGTCGCGGGCGACTCGGCCCGAATTTCCCCGATCGGACCATAGCGCAAAATTTTCATAGCAAGTTGGCCATAACGCAACTTAGTCTAGAATCTCCCGAAATTATACCATAATCCGATCGGTTTTCTATCTTACTCCGATCAGTCCAGCAATAGCGGCTTTCTCGTCCATTTTTTATAATAAAAAAATTCAAAATTGTCAAGTGTTCATAAGACTAATATTATCCCCTATACAGCTAACAATAGCAAAGATGTTGCTATGAAAAACAAATACCACCGAGAGATTTTTCTGCGGTACCGATCGGTTTAACGAGATTTTATAATAAAAATAGCTAGAAAATTCTACTTTTAGCTAGATAAACCGATCGGTCCGCGGGTTTTTCCTCTTAATATAGCGAAAATTCTCTAAAAATCTAGCAAAAACGCACATTTTTCTAATAAAATTACTTAAAAATTAGCAAAATTTGCCTCATTTTCAGCAAATCTTCTTGATGTTCACCCTTTCTATACTTTTATAGATACAATTAAAAAGACTTATTCTCTAGCTAAGAATTTTCTAGTCGATGCCTCAATCAGAGAAGTTATTTTAGAATAAAAGATCTTTAAGCTAGGGCCGATCGGTTGCAATTTATAAAATAATATTATATAATATAAATATAAAAGGAAAGAAAAGAGGAATATATTTCATGGATTATACTAATATGATTAAATGTGCTCTTGATGGCGGTGCGTCTCTCGACGATATTGCTAAGGAGTTTACTGATGCTCTAAATGTCTTTAGTAAGCAGAATCAGGTTCGGAAGGCTCGTCAGCAAGCTTTGGATGAAATTGAGTGCGACTTTCTAAATGCTGTTGATGATGAGCATCTTGATGCAGAGCATATCGGACAGCTTGCAGTTCTTATTTATGCTCCTTCTCACCCTGAGTGGGATGCTGATACTATCAATAAATATGCAGAGGCTATCACTGAGACTGCTCGTATTTCTGCCCGAATTGTCGGGATGAATAATATCAATGATGTACTTGCAGCGACAGAGGAAGAGCTTGAGAAGGCGATTCAGGAGATGCGAAATGAATCGGTCTCCGTTTCCATCAAGAGCAACAATGATGAAGATGTGGTAGCTAAGTTCTTGAGAGGGCTTAGATAAAAGAGAGGTAGAGATACCTCTCTTTTTTTATTGCTATTAAACAAGAGGAAAGAAGTAGAAGAATTGCGGAAGCCTAGGTTTACGATCGTTTTGACGAGTGTTGTGATGGTTGTACCTAGACCCGATCGGCACCCAACTCTACTATTCTTCTAATTTTCTCCAATTTTCTCTACTATTTCTCCAATTTTCTCTACTATTTCTCCAATTTTCTCTACTATTCTTCTAATTTTCTCCAATTTCACTTATATTCTCCCTATAGTCTATCCACTTTCTTATGGCTTCGCTTGTAATCTAACTCGAATCAATAATCCCTTTTCCTCTACCTCTATTAATCTCATTACTCTTCTTCTTGACTTTTCCCTTTAATTTTTGATTCGATTTTTCTAAAACCTTCTTCCAGCTTTTCAATTCGATTTTCTAAATCATTTGCTCCCATCGTCCCATCTATACTTCCTTGAATATCCTCCCACCTCTGAAAATCTTCCATGGTTATCCTCCCTATCCATCGCTTTCTCACAAATACATGAAAAAGTCGCCGTTGTCTTTTCTTTGTTATCTTATATATGTTATATTTATGGTATTGTCAGAATACCATGAAATGGATTTTTATTTACTTTCATGGTATTGTCAGAATACCATGTCATAGTATTGTTGGAATACCATGAAATAAATCTTTCAATTAAAATCATGTATTTGTCACAATACTATGAAATTTTCATGGTATTCTCAGAAATACATGATTTCATAGGTTTCTCACAATACTATGAAATTTTCATGGTATTCTCAGAAATACATGAAAATTAAAACGAAAATTTTTCTCCGTTAGGAGCGACATAATTATATTTATCCTCGTCAATAATTTTAGGAACTTCGTAAAAATCATAATACCCCTTCTTCTCAAGAGGAATCAAATACCCTTTTTCTACCAATCCTTCTATTGCATTTGTATATTTAGCTTTCTTTATACCCAACTCCCTCTCAATAATAGTAGGGCCAAAATCATAATCTGTCAACTTCTCTGACTAACTAGCAAAAAATATCCATAAAGAAAACTCACCATCACTAAGTTCTCTTCTCGCCGCAAATAAAGCATCCTTATTAATTCTAGCATATATATTATTAGTATTACAAGGCTCTTTATGAATATGACTTACTGTTCGCTAATTAGGACTTCTTCTTTTGTCTGCCATGGCAATCATCCTCCAATAGCGAACTTTGTCCCTTATATTTCTCAATCGCTTCTCTTAATTCCTAAGTATCTTCAAAAAGATAAACATTTAACCAAGGTTTCTAAGCATTTGGTGCTGTTCCAACAACCTTAAATCCCAACTCACATAGCTTTCTAGCTAACTTCAAAGTAAAAACCTTATAATTATTAGTCATTTTGTTTTCGTCTCCTTTAGTCGTTCGAATGGTTTTCTATATATTCTTTTACTGCTTTTCTAATTACTTGCGACATAGTTAAATCTCTATCCTTCGCAAACTCTTCTAAAGTCTTTTTTTCTTCCTCTGTTAATCTAACAGAAACAGTCGAATAATTCATATTATCACCTCTCTACTATATTTCACTTTTATTATACCATAATTTTTCCGCTTTGTCCTAAAATTTGTTAAACTTTTTTCTAAAAAAATAAACATTAATACGCGCGGGATTGCCAATTTTCTTACCTAAAAAATTACCAATCTGCATCCTAAACCGCACTTTTCGTTTACCTTCAACATCCTTTTGCATTATAACATTAAAAATGATATAATAAATATAGAAAGAATAAGAAAGGAAGTTATATAAATGGATATGCCTTTCCTCGCATATACAGGTTCTTTTGAACTCGCGGCTAGAGAACTTGCAAGAACTCCTTTAGCAAGCGAGAACTATGAACTCCAAGACCTCATTTGCCGCAAATATGGAGTTTTTCTCGATAACTTAACAGATAACGAAGTCATCATGCTTTCTCGAATGGTTGAAGAGTATGCTAATTAAAGAAAGGAAGAATAGAATGATTGGAGATATTATTACCGTAAAAGGAGTAAAATGCGTCGTCCTTGACGAAATTAATGGTAATCCCTTCGTCATTGCTCTTGATTTAGACATCGAATCTCCCTTCGGAAAATCTAATAACTATAAAATTAGCAAGTTGCGGGAGCACGTCGAATCTTGGTTTAAAGATACCGGTATCAAGGCTATTGCTCGTGATGTCGATCTAACCGCGATGGATGGATATAAAGGATATGGAGCGCTCAATACTGTTGTCGCCCCTCTCACTTTCGACGAATACCGTAAGTATAATCATATCCTAACTCCTCATATCAAGAATTGGTTCTGGCTTGTTACACCTTGGGGATCTTCTGAGAAAGATAATTGGGCCTCGAACTACGTTTGCAGTGTCTACGCCGATGGGTCTGCGAACCACAGCTACTACGACTACAGCTACGGGCTCGCGCCGGCTTTCATCCTCGACAAAAACCAGTATTTTAACAAGTCTCTTAGTGATTTCACCAATGAGGAATTGATTGCCGAGCTTAACAAGAGATTGAAGGTGTAATTATGTATCTTCTCCCCTCTGCTCTTATTGACTCTATCTTAAATAAATATACTGAAAGAGTTAATTCTAAGTCTGGATATTATAAAATTCCATATGAATCGTGGAGACTTCTAAAGAAACTTGCTTCTTCAGATTTAATTTTTGAAGTTGAAACTAAGCTCAAAAACGGAGAAATCCACCTATGTTTGACTAGCGATTCCCTCCACTACGAGATCCCTGTTACCTACGGTTTTGTAAATGTTATGAAAGAAAGGTTGATTAAGATGACTGATACCAATTCCACTTATCCCACGACTGATACCAATTCCTCTTATCCCATGCCTGCGAAGAAGAAAACTGCGCTTAATATGAATTTTGATTTCGGCCCCATCAATGAAGGCGTGGCTATTTCTCCTTACGGCCTTGCTGTCCTCACCGCAGATTACCGTTGGCTGACCTACAATCCCGCAACCGCGCAGACTGTTGAAGTAACTGGCTTTACTTTTGATTTTAAGGGCATGATTTACAAGATTCCTGCCACCATTAAAGACGTTTCCGTGGGCGATCTGATTATCCATCAGAAGAAGCCTATGTACGTAACTGAAATTACTGATTCTAATATCGGAGTTGTAGATATTATCAATTCTGAGGTAAAGACCGTCATCCCAATTACCAATATGTTCGGCTTTAATTTCATCACCAAGATCGTATCTTTCCTCAATTTTGGTTCTTCTACTCCCACCGAGGAGCAGCCCTTTGGTAATATTATGCCTATTATCATGGCTAGCATGGTATTCAATGAGGATGAAGATTCTACCTTCGGCAACATGGATATGAGCAAGCTGATGATGATTTCTATGCTGTCCGGTAACTCCAATCCCTTTGGCAATATGTTCAATTTCAACCTCAATACTCAGAATAAGTAATTTAAAGAGGATGGTTTTCTGCCATCCTCTTTCTTCTTTTGATTTTTTATATATTTTATAATATAATATATACATAAAGAATAAGAAAGGAAGAGGATTGCCAATGACTGCTATTATTACTTGTTCCATTGAAGATGCAACTTTTGAGAGCCATTTTGCTATTGATAAGGAAACTCCCGAGTATATGATTGCGGATGAGGCATATCGACTTGCTATTCTATTCGCACAAACTCAGTTTATCGCAAGATTTGGTCGTCTTATCTCTGGATATGATTTTGGTGAATTTCTCAAAAAACTTGATTATGATTATAAAATCAAGGAGGGAGAATGATGAAAGATATTTTTATGGTCTATTAATTGGCAAAGAGCTTTCTTGAGGAAGCTCTTTTTCTTTTGCAAAAATTAAAAAATAATGATATAATAATTATAGAAAGTGGTTAAGGAGGTTTAAATTATGCCTGTTGCTCCTAGTTTTCAGTCCTATAAGCGTATCACTGAAGAGCCTTTTATTAAAAATGGCAAGTATTATGTAACTGTAGAACACCCAAATACCAAGAACCATCGAGATGTTCGTTGGTATTCTGAAGCTGAATTCGCCAAAGCGTATGGTAAGAAAATTGTAGATACTGATAAAGGGTATGACGGACTGAAGCACGCAAGAGGCTTTGATAACGGCCCTATCCTTGTAATTCGTGGTAATAAGGCTGCGGATGAAGACTGGTTGCGGGAATCCGTAGCTCGATATGCCGTAGGGATTGGTTGGTATATCGCTTCGACTGATACTTTTCCTGATGACGCTCCCGATCATCTAAAGTATCTCTTGCTCGGATGGGACGAATTTCGTGATGGGGATGACCGCCATATGAAGAAGCCTGCGGATCTGTCTACCCTGTTGGATAAGAAAGCAAGAGCAAAAGAGTGGGTGAAGATGAAATAAATACCTTATTAATCATTCTTGACACCTTTATGTCCGCATCATTCTTTGTTTTAGCTATTTTGGCCGATGAAAAAACTATTAAAGCATTGAGTAGTATCACAGCAGTTTGTTGGCTAATCAGTTGTATTCCTTACTATAATCGGAAAATTGGCAATCTGATTACCACTTTAGTTCAAGGAATCGGTTTGCAAAAAACAAAAAAATAAGTTATAATAATTATAGAAAGTGAGGAAGGAGATTTCTTGTAATGAGCGTTGATTATCGCACTGAAATAGTCTACGGAGTTCTTCTTGATAAGAATGAAATTGACATTCTTAATCAAAAGAATGATGAATTTCGGGATACAAATTGTAATTTTATTCACATAGCCGACTGTTATACCGATACCAGTGATATTGTCATCGGTGTTGAAATAGGCGGTGCTATCGAGGAAGGTACAGCCAGAAAGATTACGCTTCCTAAAATCATTCCCGAAATGGATAAAGTGGAAAATATTCTCCGTGAACTTGGCGTTACGCGAGAATTTGCATGGTATGCAGTTCATTGTGTCTCATAATCCAAGAAATTTTCTTGACTCTACTCAAAAAATATCA
>ERZ1673746.1361-NODE-1361-length-17541-cov-11.952190_pt1 | contig 17541 bp, 9 predicted proteins | sample MGYA00580205_ERZ1673746 | MGnify/ENA primary metagenome ERZ1673746 (study PRJEB41218, sample SAMN15661771) | gut metagenome | host: Homo sapiens | place: Canada: London | collected 2015-08-20/2019-03-30 | study: EMG produced TPA metagenomics assembly of...
GACATTCAGAACCACAATCTGACGCTCTAACCAACTGAACTACATCCACCATGTTTGCGTTTCTCTAACGCGGTGCAAAGATAGATATTATCTTCTAATTTCCAAAAGATTCTGCTATTTTTTTTTCGAAAAAAGTATATTCTTTTATTCCCCGATTGTGCTTGCTGAAAAGGGTTCGCGCATCATTTACAAAGATTTTCAGAGAGTTACGTGCTTGTAAAGGAATTGAATCAATCGGCAAATTGATTGGGAGCAATTGATGATTTTTTTTTCCTGATTGAATGGGACGGGCTGTCCATACCAAACTATAATCACAATTATTGAGGCGGACAGTGCTGTCTTTTACTAATTCCATTCTTACCATCAGTCCTCCGTCAGTGCGGCGGGCGGACATATTGGAAATATAATTTCCCAGCGAATAGACTACGAGATGTTTGTCATTCGTCAGGCTGTCTGTGCGAACTTCGATGGGCTGAACTACGTGAGGATGGGAGCCGATGATATGGTTTACTCCTTTTTCAATCAGCCAGTCGGCGAGGAATTTTTGCTCTTTGTCCGGGAGTGACTGGTATTCGATTCCCCAATGCATACAAGCTATGATGGCATCCGGCTTCATTGCTTTACTCTCTTCAATATCTTTGGCGATGATGGCTGTATCGATATAGTTCACGATATTAGGAGGGGTAACGGGGATGCCGTTTGTTCCATACGTGTAGTTGAGCAGGGCGATGCGGAATCCGTTCTTTTCTAATAAAAGAGGATATTTCTTTTCGCGTTCATCAGCGTTGATATACGTGCCTGCGTGTGGAACCTTTAAAGAGTCTATTAATTGAATGGTTCTCTCCAGTCCGGATTTACCACGATCGAGACTGTGGTTGTTGGCAGTCACTAAAACATTGAAACCTGCATCGTGAATTGCGGTCAGAAATTCGTCCGGCGCGCTGAAAGCAGGATAACCTTTGTAAGGTTTGCCTCCTAATGTCACTTCCAGGTTGGCGATGGAGAGGTCGGCTTTCTTTATTTCTTCTTTGACATACGTGAAACATGTGGAGTAATCATAGCCGGTTGATGTTCGTGCAGCGTTGATTTGTCCCTGATGTTGCATGAGGTCACCTACGAAAAGGAGGCGTAGGGTGTCGGTGGAGAAGATGCTGTCGGAAAGGCTGTCCGACAGGGTGTCAATGATAGAATCTCTCTTTGCCTGCGACCGGGAGGTGCAGGACAAAGAGAGAAGCAAAATCATCAGAAACAGGGTATGTCTCATTGATAAATAGCTTTCTTACCAGCTAAGAGTGTATTTTTCATTAACGATACAATCGTCATTGGTCCAACACCGCCCGGTACGGGAGTGATGAATGAGCATTTCGGTGCAACTTCGTCAAACTTCACGTCGCCGGTCAGTTTAAAACCTGATTTCTTGGTTGCATCCGGCACACGGGTAGTACCTACGTCAATAACTACCGCGCCTTCTTTCACCATTTCGGCTTTTACAAAGTTCGGTTGTCCCAAAGCAGCGATAATAATATCAGCTTCCTGACATTCTTTTACCAGGTCTCTGCTACGGCTGTGGCATACGGTTACTGTGGCATCGCCCGGATAGGCTTTCTGCATCATCAGGGCAGCCATCGGTTTGCCGACAATATTGCTGCGTCCGAGTACGACGCACTTTTTTCCGGAAGTTTCTATGTTATAACGTTTCAACAATTCGAGGATGCCGTTGGGAGTAGCGGATACATAACACGGAAGCCCGATGGACATACGGCCTACGTTGATCGGATGGAAACCGTCTACGTCTTTACGGTAATCAATTGTTTCGATTACTTTCTGTTCGGAGATATGCTTGGGTAAGGGAAGTTGTACGATAAAGCCGTCCACGTCGTTGTCTTCGTTTAGTTCACGTACTTTGGCAAGCAGTTCTTCTTCGGTCACGTCACTTTCATAACGGATGAGGGAAGACTTGAATCCACATACTTCACAGGCTTTTACTTTGGCAGCTACATAAGTCTCGCTACCACCATCGTGTCCTACAAGAATAGCGGCCAGGTGCGGGCGTTTTTCGCCATGAGCCACCATTTCGGCTACTTCGGCTGCAATCTCTTGTTTTACTTGTTCGGAAATTGCTTTTCCGTCTATCAGAGTCATATTTTCAGAGTATTTATTGGTGATGGACAAAAGTAAAATAAATAACTGAACTCTCCAAAGGGATTGGAATTTTTGTCAAGAGATGGGGGGATAAAAAAAAGAGGGAGCCGAAACTCCCTCTTTTTACTTATCATTAGATTTGGATCTACAGAATGATTACTTTTTCATCTTAGGCATCATCTTACCCATTTTGCTGCTAGTCACCATTTTCATCATTTTGCGTGTCTGGTCGAACTGTTTCAATAGGCGATTCACTTCTTGGATAGTCGTTCCGCTACCTTTGGCGATACGCGTACGGCGTGAACCGTTCAGTATTTCCGGATTGGAACGTTCTGCCGGAGTCATGGAATAAATGATGGCTTCGATGCTCTTGAAAGCATTGTCGTCAATATCAATATCTTTGATTGCTTTTCCTACTCCCGGAATCATGGAAGCGAGGTCTTTCAGATTACCCATTTTCTTGATTTGTGCAATCTGGCTAAGGAAGTCGTTGAAGTCGAATTGGTTTTTGGCAATTTTCTTCTGTAAGCGTTTGGCTTCTTCTTCATCGTATTGTTCCTGTGCGCGTTCTACCAATGAAACGATGTCACCCATACCGAGAATACGGTCGGCCATACGGGCAGGGTGGAACTGATCGATTGCTTCCAGCTTTTCACCTGTACCTACGAATTTAATCGGTTTGTTCACTACCGAACGGATAGAAAGAGCCGCACCACCGCGGGTATCACCATCGAGTTTGGTCAGTACCACACCGTTGAAGTCCAGACGTTCATTGAATTCTTTAGCTGTGTTTACAGCGTCCTGACCGGTCATGGAGTCTACCACGAACAGAATTTCGTCCGGGTTGATTGCTTTTTTGATAGCGGCGATCTCGTTCATCATCTGCTCGTCTACTGCCAGACGTCCGGCTGTATCGACGATAACGAGGTCGTATCCTTTGGCTTTGGCTTCCTGAATGGCGTGTTGTGCGATTTCTACCGGATTCTTGCTGTCCAGTTCGCAGTACATCGGTACTTCAATCTGTTCTGCCAATACACGTAACTGTTCGATAGCTGCCGGACGGTAAACGTCACAAGCCACCAATAATGGCTTACGGTTCTTCTTGGTTTTCAGCATCCGTGCCAGTTTACCGGAGAAGGTGGTCTTACCCGAACCCTGCAAACCTGACATCAGGATAACTGCCGGACGGGCGTCGATGTTGATCTCGGCTGTCTCTCCACCCATCAATTGTGTAAGTTCATCATGCACGATTTTCACCATCAATTGGCTTGGCTTCACAGCCGTAAGAACGTTCTGGCCAAGCGCTTTTTCTTTCACTGTATCCGTGAAAATCTTTGCCACCTTGTAGTTTACGTCGGCGTCGAGAAGTGCTTTACGTACGTCTTTCAGCGTCTCCGCCACGTTGATTTCGGTGATTTTGCCTTCACCTTTCAGAATCTTGAATGACCGTTCTTGTATTTATATCTTTTTATTCTGCCATTTTGCTTTTTTGAGATAAATATAACTTGTTATCAACAGCAAGCTATAATACACAATCTCAATCGTAAAGCAAATTTCGATCGGTGCTTTCAGCCACATTCCGATGAAAATGATGTATGATCCGTAGATGATAATTGTAATCGTTTCGAGCAACAGGGCTGCCTGTGTATTTCCTGTTCCGGAGATACCGTTAAACACCACGTTGGCTACGGATGCGATAAGCATGGCGCAACAAATTACATATACCGAGGGTACGGATTCCGTAATGAGCGCAGCTTCACTAGTGTAAATGGAGAGCAGGAATTGCGGAAACAGTGCCGATACCGCTACTAACCCCAGCATGATGAAAAAGGAGAAACGCGCAATTTTATTAATGAGCGGCATCACGTGCTGGATGCCTCCTGCACCAATAGCATTGCTGACAAGACTGTTGGTAGTCGTAGCCAGTGCGTTGACCGGAATCAGCAATACGACATAAATACTCCGGACGATATTGGCAATCGCCAGTTCCCGTTGTCCCAACCGTTCTACGGCTACGAAGAAAACGAACCAGGTAGCCATCGACAGGAAATATTGCAGCATGGTGAAGCAGGAGATACTAAGAATCCGCATCAGCAATGCTGGGTCGAATGTGCGCAGGCGGTTCATACCGTATTTCTTTAAATCGACCGTGGCATACGTATAGATGACGAAAAAGAGAATGGAGGAGGCTTCTGCCAATACGGAAGCAATAGCAGCCCCTTTGATACCCATTTCCGGCAAACCGAACTTTCCGAAAATTAATACATAGTCCAGTACGACATTAGTTAATGCCATGACAATAGCATTGATGGTTAGCACTTTAGTGCGTGTAATGCCGATGTACAATGCCCGGAACATGACATTGATAAAAGAGAAAAAGAATCCGTAAATACGCCAGTTCAGAAACTCCATTGTTCCTTCGTAGATGGATTCTGAAGAAACTAGCAAACGCATGATGTTTCCACCGAATGCTTTGGTGAATCCGAATAGCAGCAGGGCCATGACGAACAGGAACATGATTCCTTGAATCATGACGGGACCGACATCCGAATAGCGTCCTTCGCCATTGCGTCGTGCGATGACTATCTGCGAACCGGTACTGAATCCGAATGCGATGGTGAATACGCATATATAGAATAACCCGCCCATAGCTGATGCTCCAAGGGCTACTTCACTCACGTGTCCGAGGAATGCTGTGTCGGTGACATTGATGACATTTTGTGCCAGCAAGCTTAGTAGTATCGGATAACTGACACTCCAAATCTGTTTGTTGGTGTACATAATTAAGTGTTTAAGTTTACACTTTGCAAAGATAGTGCTTTATTTCGATTCGGAAACGATGGGGTAGATGAAAACAATTTCCGGACCTCCGGGAGTTTTATCGTTGACGAGATAGTTTCCTCCGAAATGTTTTAGTAACAACAGGTTGATATCATGCCGGATGATGGTTTCCTGTGATACGAATGCATGGTCTGCCAAAGGTGAATTAGTGATCCGGAAACAAAGCATGTCTTCATTCTGGCTTAATGTGAACCGGATGATTCGTGCTTGCCGGTGTTCTTGTGGGTACACCAGTACGCTAATCAAGGCCTGTGTCAGTCGCATTATATCGGTATGAATTTGGGCGTCCGTTTCGCTGGAAAATTCAATCTGGATACCTGTTTCTTCGTTCCTCATCTGCGCCATGCTGCATGCTTCCTTGCATAGGGTAGTGGCATCATAGTCTTGCAACTGGAACTTCATCATCTGAGCTTCCAAACGGGATAAGTCGAGAACGTCATTGACAAGTCTCATTAACTTCTCCGAACTTTTGTGGATGATGTTTGAGTATTCTTGCCTTATTTCCTTGTCTATATTGGGTTCGCTGGCTATGAGTTGTGAGAAACCGACCACATTGTTGAGTGGGGTACGGATGTTATAGCTCATGTTGGACAGGAAGCGATTTTTTATTTCATTGGTCTTCCGCACGTTTTCTGTTGTTTTCCGGATTTCGTTTTCCGCGTATTTGAGTGCCTTCCGTACCATAAAGAGTCGTGCCATAAAGATAAAAAGCAGAATCAGGATAACAAATATAAAGATCAGATAGGTGAGCTGGATCCGGTTGTTTTCCCTTTTTTGATCCAGTTCTGTTTTTTCGATATTGTATTTGCTTTGTATCTGTGCCATCTGATTGTTTGAGAGTACAGTGGCTGTCGAGTCTTTGATGGCAAGTGCCTGCTCATACAGGGGGATGGCTTTTCCGCTTTGCCCTGCCTGTTTCCATATTCTGGCCTTTTCGAGTAGCTGTTCGGCATAGTCGCTTGTGAAGTCTTTCTTCAACATCGTCAGTGTCGTGTCGATATAATCCGATGCCTGTTGGTAGGCTCCAATTGCCTGGTAATATTTGGCAAATGTGTCGAAATAGAGTACTTTATACATGAAATAAGTATTCTCGTCCAGATATTCTTTAGATTTTACGAGATGTTCATAGGCTTGTTGCGGCTGATGGGTATTCAGGTAATAATAGCTGTAGAACAGTTCATTGAACAGGTATACATCGGCAAATCCCGCTTTTAAGGATGGGTTTGCACTGATGTGGTTATGAAGAGTGTTTTCCAGTTCCTGCAAATATTTGAGTAGTTTTTTATTATCCTTCTTTTCTTTGACAACGGATACTAACTGTGACAATACCGAGATACGGACCACCGGATTTTCTGTCGGAGTGAGTAGCTGGTAGGCAGCCTCCAGTGCTTCTATTCCTTTATCCCAGCGCTGGCTGCCGATATATGCATTACTCAAGCATTGATAGGCAGCCATACTACCCCGGTTACTATTCATTTGGGAGGCTTGCTGTTGCATCTTTTGAGATTCGTTGATAGCAAGTTCGTATTGTTCGTTGAATGTGTACAGGTCTATCTGGAAACGTTTGGCATCAAAGAAGTAATTCCATAAATCTGATTTCCGGGCATGAGGCTCCATTATGGTGAGCCATTTGGCTACACTGTCTTGATTATTACGATTGTAATAGTATAAAATATGGTAGTAAGCAGCCAGACCGGCATATTTGTCATTTCCCAGTTGCAATGCTTCTTTCATTAATGCATCTGAATATTGGATACATTGCTGGTTGTTTTGTTCTATTCTGATGATTTGATTGAGAACATTCAGCCGTGTCGTATCGTACGGTAATGTTTCCAACACCTTTATCAGGCTGTCGGATTCCAAAACAATCTCGGTGCTGGCTTTTTCGGTGAGGGTGCAGCATAATAGAAGGATCAGGAGCAGGACTTGTTTCATTCGGCTTCCTCCTTTCCTTGTTGCTCATGGTAAATGGGGTGTGTGAACAGGAAACGGGCTCCTTCCTCATAATTGGAGTCAATCCATATTTTGCCGCCCAGCTGCTCGATAATGAGTTGGCAGATAGACAGACCGAGTCCTGTCCCTTGAGCATTTTCATTCAGTTTCTCAAAACGGTTGAATATTTTATTCTGATTCTCCGGAGAGATACCGCAACCGGTGTCGGTCACGGAAAACAGTGCTATGTCTTCTGTCTGTTTTTCCAGTTCCATGGTGATGGAACCTTGCGGAGTAAATTTGGTTGCATTGATGAGAAGGTTGATTAATAATTGTTGTAACCTTGCATTGTCTGTCGTCAATTCTAATGAATGGAGAGAGGTCGAAAAACGGACGTTAGCATTCGTTTGTTTTATTTTCTCAACCATGTCGATAACGTTTCTGCATATTGCCACTGCATCACATCGCTCATATTTGAATTTCATCTTGCCTACTTCGAGACTGGACAAGTCGATTACGTCGTTAATCAGCTTGAGTAACAGTTCTGAATTTTGCTGAATAATATCGCTACACTGTTTCCGGGTCTCGTTGTCGATGGATTCTTCCGTCAGGATGGAGGAGAAGCCGGACAACGCATTGAGCGGCGTGCGAATTTCATGGCTCATGTTGGAAAGGAAAAGGCTCTTTGTCCGGATGGAATTTTCTTCTTGCTTTTTCACTTTTTCCAGTTCCTGCTGTGATTGGCGCAGTTTTTTATTTCCTCGTCTGACCAAAAGGATGAAAAATACAATCAGTATGACTATGAATAGGATGGTGAACCAGCTCCAGTAGAGGATTGTCTTCTGTCTGTTTAAGTTGTCCAGTTCATTTTTATCTATTTGGTAGAGGGTGTGCAATTCATTGATTTGGCGAATATAATTCATTGCGTCCAAAGAGTCTTTGTACGTATTGAATATTTCATAAGCTTCACATGCTTCCTTGCTGTTTCCCATTAGTGTAAGTATGTGTGCACGATCTTTCAGTACTTGCAGGGATCTGTATGAGTTGGCTGCTTTGGTATGCGAAAGTAATTCGTCAAGTGTGGTTAGTGCCTGCGTGTATTCTTTGGATTCAGTGTAGTAGCGTGAATACAGGTATTTAATCATTAAATGAAAATATGGGTACTGGTGTTGCCGGCTGATTTGTTCGGTTTGTCGTATATAGTTTAATGCTTCCGGAAGATGATGCATCTGGATGCGATAGAATGCCTGACAATAAACAAGGTGGAAATCGTCTTGGGGATTCGTATCCTTGTTGATAACAGATTCGAGTTCCCGGATATTGTCTTCTATATCTGTCATTTGGTGATAGTTGAGCTTCGTCAGGATAAATTGGGACAAGATCGTTTTGATATATTGGTTGGCATGAGGGAGTTTCTGAATGATTTCTAATGCTTCCTTATACGATTTGATGGCAACTTGTGGTGTTGACGAACTTAAATAGGTATTTCCAATGGCGTGTAATGCGAGTGCTGTTCCCAAAGGATAGTCCATTTCTCTGGCTTTCTGGTACATCTGATTGGCCTGGTTGATGGCGAGACTGATGTTGCCTTCTGTGATTAAGGCTTGAACGGTCAGCAGATTTATCTGGAATAGGAGTGGGTATTGTTGTTCCTTTTGTAATTCCGGTTCTAAAAGTTTTTCCCAGGCAATGATGCTGTCGACAGGGGCGTCCGGACTAAATGGATGATTGTATTCAAGTAAAGGTTGTAATAAAGAAAGACGATCTGAATTTGTACGTGCAGCATATAAGGTGACCGATATTAATGCGGTTACGACTATTGCAATTATATGACGTCTGTGTTTTTTCACCTGATATAAGAATTGCTTGCTTGTAAGTTTATCTGCAAAAGAACTAAAAAGAGTGAAGATTACAAAGAAATCTTCACTCTTTTTATAATTTATTTTCTTTTGAGTATCTCTCGTACCCCAGGGCCCTCGTGGTTGGGGTAGCCGGGAGTATGGTTTCTGCATCGTGGATCGGCATCTACTTTCAAACTCCGGTAATCGTCTTTGGTGCGGGCGATGTAATCATCAAGCATGGCACGGTGTTCGGCGAGGACTTTACTGTATTTAGGGTCTTTGGCGAGATTCTTGCGTTCTCCCGGATCCTTTTTCATATCATATAGCTCTTCTCCGTTACCTTCCAGATAGTGAGTGTACTTGTATCTCGGTCCGCGTACCATACGTCCGGGAGTAACGACATATTCATATTCGCTATGCCATTCGGAAACGACATAAGGGTGAGTTTTTTTCTGTTTCTCTCCTTTTAATATAGGTGCAAGGCTGATTCCCGGTTTTTCGGCCGGAACAGGAATTCCTGCCAAATCACAAAGGGTAGGCAGAAGATCCAGTGTAGGCTGTGTCAATACTTGGTCTATGGGCTTTTTCTGTTGTTTGATGCCGGGACCTGCAAAGATAAACGGTACGTTGGTCATTTCATCGTAGAAGCTGATGTGTTTGGTCACCATGCGGTGTGAAGCCATCCCATCACCATGGTCAGCCATGATAATAACGATTGTGTTTTTTCCGGCAGGAGTGGAGTAAAGTGCTTTCAATACGCTGTCTACTTGCTTGGAAACCATCTTGGTATAGTGTTGGAAAGCAGCAATGTAATGACGGTAATTCTCTTCATTCCAATGAGAGGCCTGGGTCATGCGGCGATGACTGCAGCAGATGTATTGTACAGGTTTAGGGATATTGCTCCAGTCTTCTACATTGAAATTGGCTGGTAGTTCCGGAAGGGTTCCGCTAATGGGGCGGTCGGTATGTACTCCTTCGTTCGCTCCTACAAATCCACAGATATTGTGAGGGTTCTGAAAATCTGCGATACAGATGAATGGTTCTTCCGGCGGATTACTTAGATAAGCAACAGCGTCTTCGCATGTTCCTACATCCAGGAAGCTGTCGTTATTGACCGGGAATTCCGGATCAGTGAATGGCTTGGCTACTGGTTCTTTATGCTTGAATCCTCTAAGTGAACCCATGTCATGCGTTTTTCCGAAGTGTACGGCTTCGTAACCGTTTTCAGAAAAAAGACTTCCTAATGTCGGTACATTTTCGGGAATACGTGGGTTGATAGGTTCGCTGGAGTTGGAACGTACATTGGTTTGATGAGGCATCATGCCACTCCATAAAGCAGCGCGTGAGGGTTGGCTGAGAGGGCAGCCTACATAAGCATTGGAGAAGATAACTCCTCGTGAAGCGACTTCGTCAATAGGGAGGGTGCAGCCTTGTGTTTGTCCGTAAGCTCCCACAACGCGTTGTGTCAGATGGTCGCACTGGATAATCAGGAAATTGGGCTTTTCTTGGGCCTGTGCTGTCACGCTGCACAGGGCTAATCCCATGAATGGATAAATAGTTTTCATTACTGGTTAGAATTAAGTAATATTTGATTTGGAAGCAAAAGTAGGAAAAAAGGAAACGTAAAAAAGGGCGAGGTAGTAGTTTTGGACGCAAATGAAAGTATTTTGTACAAAAATGAAAGGTGTGGCAAGCGGTTAGGGGTAACTATCGGTGATGGGAGTTGAATGATAAGTGATAAACGGCAGGTGATAAGTCATAAAATGGGTTACCGAAAAAGAAAACGGTGAATAAACTGCACTTGTTATGGCGCAGTTTGTTCACCGTTCATTTATAAGTTTGCTGTTGATTAGCTGTTCATGCTCATCAGGAATTCGTCGTTGTCTCTGGTTTTTTCCAGACGGTCTTTAACAAAGTCCATTGCTTCGATCGGATTCATGTCGGCAAGATATTTGCGCAATATCCACATGCGGTCAAGGGTTGTTTTATCAAGCAACAGGTCGTCGCGACGAGTGCTGGATGCGGTAATGTTGACTGCCGGGAAGATGCGTTTGTTGGACAGGTTGCGGTCGAGCTGCAACTCCATGTTACCTGTACCCTTGAATTCTTCGAAGATAACTTCGTCCATTTTAGAACCGGTATCGATCAATGCGGTAGCAATAATAGTCAGTGAACCACCGTTTTCAATATTACGGGCAGCACCGAAGAAGCGTTTAGGTTTATGAAGTGCATTTGCATCCACACCACCGGAAAGAACTTTACCGGATGCAGGAGATACTGTATTGTATGCACGAGCCAGACGAGTAATAGAATCAAGGAAGATAACTACGTCGTGACCACATTCTACCAGACGTTTTGCCTTTTCCAATACGATACCTGCAATTTTTACGTGGCGTTCTGCCGGTTCGTCGAAAGTAGAAGCAATTACTTCTGCATTAACGCTGCGCGCCATGTCTGTTACTTCTTCCGGGCGTTCGTCAATCAGCAGCATAATCATGTAAACTTCCGGGTGGTTGGCTGCGATAGCGTTTGCGATATCTTTCATTAAGATGGTCTTACCTGTCTTTGGCTGGGCAACGATCAATGCACGCTGGCCTTTACCGATAGGAGCGAAAAGATCGACGACACGGGCAGACATAGAGTCTGAATAACCGCCTTTGCAAAGTTTAAACTTTTCATCCGGGAAGAGAGGTGTCAGATGTTCGAAAGGAACACGGTCGCGAACGAAAGCTGCATCACGTCCGTTGATCTTCGAAACCTTTACCAATGGGAAATATTTTTCTCCTTCTTTGGGTGGACGGATAACTCCTTCTACTACATCACCGGTTTTCAGACCAAATAGTTTGATTTGAGATTGTGATACGTAAATATCATCCGGAGAAGAAAGGTAGTTATAGTCGGAAGAACGGAGGAATCCGTATCCATCCTGCATAATTTCCAGAACACCTACTCCGTTGAGAATATCGTCGAATTCATAAGGCTTTTCGCGTTCAATAACCTTACGTTCCTGCTGCTGTTGTACCGGAAGATTTTCACCCGCATTGTTCTGCTGAGCGGCACGTGGCATCGGTGAGCGTTGTTGGTTTTGGTTCTGGTTCTGATTCTGATTTTGATTTGGGTTCTGAACCTGATTCTGGTTATTGTTGTTACGCTGGAAATTATTATTGGCGTTATTGCCATTATTTCCATTGTTGTTAGCATTGTTATTACCGTTGTTATTGTCGCGTGAGCGAACAATACGCGGACGTTGCTGCTGGGGCTGCTGCTGTTGAGATTGTTGTTGCTGTTGAGGATGAGATGGCTGTTCCGGTGCTGTCTGTGCTGATTCTGTTTTAGTAGCTTCGAATTTTCCGAATAATTCGGTAGGAAGCTCTATTTTTTCAGAAGGCAGATCTTCGATTGGAATAAAATCATCGTCGTCAACGCTGGATAAGATATTACTTTCCTCGTCGATAACGGGTGCAGCTTTCTTTTGTGGTTTATCTATTACCTTTTTCTCTACAACAGGTTTGTTAGGTTCAGTAGCCGGTTTATTTGTTTCTGCAACAGGCTTATTTGCTTCTGCAGCTGGTTTGTTTTTTGCTTTCTTCTCAGCTGTTTGCTGTTGTACCGGAGCTGGCTTTTCCGGAGCACCAGTAGCTTTCTCTGCAACAACAGGTTTAGGTTCCACTACTTTGGGTGCTGCCGGTTTTGCATTTTCTACTTCTTTTTTCTCTTCTGCATCAGAGCTCTTACGAGGACGGCCTACTTTACGCTTGGGAGTAGCAGTGTTTTCCGCTTTAGCTTCTACAACAACAGTTTCTTTTTCTTTGTTTGTACTTTCTTCTTTCTTGGAAGGTTGTGGTGCAGCTTTTACAGGAGCGGTCTCTTTTGTCTTGTTAGCCTCTTCACTCTTTGTTGCGGAAACCACTTTGTCTTCTTTTTTGGTAGGAGCTACCCGTGAACGCTTTTTCTTTTGTTCTTCATTTTTGCGTTCTTCTTTTAGCTTATCTGCGGCAACTTTCTTTGTAGCTCCTACAATGGCCTGTTCATCGAGTATTTTATAAACAAGGTCTTCTTTTTTGTATGAGTCTGCTTTTTTTATGCCTAACTCTTTGGCAATAACTTGAAGTTCCGACAGATTTTTGTCGTTTAATTGGATAATGTTATACATATAGTATGGTAAGTTATTAGTATGACAGTAAATGAAGCTCATTTAATTTATTTTTCGCCTACACACACATCTAAACAAGTTGCGGAGGCGATTGTTCACGGGACGGGCATAAAAAATATTTTTCCTATTAATGTGACGCAGCAGATTGCGGATGAAATTGTGATTCCTACATCTTCTTTGGCTATTATTGTAGTGCCTGTGTATGGAGGACATGTCGCTCCTTTGGCAATAGAACGTTTACAGTATATCCGTGGAGTGGATACTCCTACCGTTTTGGTAGTGGTTTACGGAAATCGCGCTTATGAAAAAGCTTTAATGGAATTGGATGCTTTTGCTATTCCTCATGGATTTAAAGTAATTGCCGGGGCAACTTTTATTGGAGAACATTCATATAGTACCGACAAATACCCGATTGCAGTGGGACGTCCTGATGAATCGGATTTAGCCTTTGCTGCGGAGTTTGGGAAGAAAATCATGGAAAAAATACAGACAGCTGATAGTATGGATACCCTTTATCCGGTGGATGTACGTACTATCAAACGTCCGAGTCAACCATTCTTTCCTTTGTTCCGTTTTTTGAGGAAAGTCATCAAGTTACGTAAAAGTGGTACACCGCTTCCCCGCGTTCCTTGGGTGGAAGATGAGGATTTGTGTACCCATTGCGGGTTATGTGTGGTCCGTTGTCCGGCAGGGGCTATAACGAAAGGGGATGAGCTACATACGGATGAGGCTAAATGTATCAAATGTTGCGCTTGTGTAAAAGCTTGCGTTAGGAAAGCAAGGGTGTATGAAACTCCTTTTGCAGCTTTGTTATCAGATTGCTTCAAGAAACAGAAGTTGCCTCAGACTATTTTGTAAATCACGACGCGCTTAGTCGTTTCATCAATACGAAAGCGGTTGTCTGTTCGTTCGCCTATCAGCCATGCGATGTGTTCTCCACAGCAGAGTACCCATTGGCGTTCTTTTTGGCTGATAGAAAATTTGCGGTCGGTCAGATAATCGCTTATTTTTTTCTTTCCTTTCATTCCAAAAGGAATAAAAGTGTCTCCCGGCTGCCATTTCCGGTAATGAATTTCTCCATTCAGTTTGTCGGCATCAAAACAGGCAATTTCCTTTTCACGTGGAATGAGAAAATCCGGGGTGTATTCTTTTTCTTCTTTGATAATTTGAAAAGGAGGAAGAGTCTCATTTTCAGATTCAGCTGTTTCTATTAATAGGAATTCTCTGTCTTTTATCACTCTCCATTCTTTGCTACAGAATTGCTTGCCCGGTTGGCTATGAAGCGAATGGGTGATATCTTTGATTTGTGCGGAATTGAATCCTAGAGGATGCAGGACTTCGAATAAGATGGCTTCGGGTGCCGGTTCCTTTACTAAATCACTGATTCGGATACCTTCTGCTGTAATGATTTTCTTTTTAGTTTCCTCTATACATTTATTATATATAGTGGCTACATCATTCAGATAATTACTCGTATCTATCAGAGTGTTTTTGACTGACGGATTAATTTCCTGCATGAGGGGAAGGAGGTTGAGCCGGATTTTATTACGGGTATATTCGTCTTCCAGATTGGTGCTGTCTGTCACATAATCTTGTCCGATGTTTTGCAGGTAACGAATTATCTCTTCCCGGTTGATACAAAGCAGAGGGCGTACGATGGTTCCATTACGGGGTCGGATTCCTAACAGACCGGTAATTCCTGTTCCCCGAATCAGGTTAAGTAGTATAGTTTCTATGCTATCATCCTGGTGATGGGCCACAGCGACAACATCTGCCTGACATTCTTTTCTAATTTTCTCGAACCATTGGTAGCGGAGTTCCCGTGCGGCCATTTCAATCGAAATATGTTTTTCCGTTGCATATTGGGTCGTGTTGAAATCAATGGTATGTAAATGGATTTCCATTCTTTCGCAAAGTTGGCGGACAAATAACTCGTCCCGGTCTGACTCTTTGCCTCGCAGGTGGAAATTACAATGTGCGGCTTCACAATGATAGCCTGCTGTATGCAGAATATATAGTAATGCCACCGAGTCGGCACCACCACTCAATGCGACCAGGATTTTATCATCCGGTGAGAATAAATGTTCCTTTTCTATATATTTTGTAACGCGTTGTTGTATCATACCTGCAAAGATACGAGTTTATCAATAAGTTTTTTTATTTTTTCTGAATCTTTTAGAGGATGAAAAAAACTGTTATTTAAAAACATTCTAAATAATTTGCACGCTCCGAAGTTATGAATTATCTTTGCCAAAAATTTTGAGAGTTATGCGTTTGTCCGAATTAAAAACAGGAGAAAAAGGTGTTATTGTAAAGGTATTGGGGCACGGTGGTTTTCGTAAACGTATTGTGGAGATGGGCTTCATTAAAGGTAAAACGGTTGAAGTGCTGTTGAATGCTCCGCTAAAAGATCCCATAAAATATAAAGTTTTAGGTTATGAAATTTCTCTTCGTCGTCAGGAAGCTGAAATGATCGAAGTTATCAGCGAAGAGGAAGCAAAGAAACTGGCCGAGAAGACCGTTTATCATGAAGGATTGCCTGAAGACCTTTCAGTAAAAGAAGAAGATATGAAACGGTTGGCGTTAGGTAAACGCCGTACCATTAATGTTGCTTTGGTCGGAAACCCGAACAGTGGCAAGACTTCTTTATTTAATCTTGCATCCGGTGCTCATGAGCATGTTGGAAACTACAGCGGCGTAACCGTGGATGCCAAAGAAGGTTATTTTGATTTCGAAGGCTATCATTTCCGTATTGTCGATTTGCCGGGAACTTATTCTTTGTCTGCTTATACGCCGGAAGAAATCTATGTGCGTCGTCATATTATCGATGAAACTCCAGACGTGATTATTAATGTAGTCGATTCCTCTAATCTGGAGCGAAACTTATATCTGACTACTCAATTGATAGATATGAATGTCCGCATGGTGGTAGCTCTGAATATTTATGATGAGTTGGAAGCCAGTGGAAATACATTGGATTATCATCTGTTGAGTAAGTTGTTCGGGGTGCCGATGTTGCCTACTGTCAGTAAGAAAAATCGTGGATTGGATACCTTGTTTCATGTTGTTATCAATCTGTATGAAGGAGTAGACTTCTTTGATAAACAGGGAAATATGAATCCGGAAGTTCTTAAGGATTTGACCGAATGGCATGATTCTCTGGAAGATCGTAAGAACCACGAGGAAGAGCATTTGGAAGATTATGTACGTGAACATAAAAAGACGGGGCGTGTCTTCCGGCATATTCATATCAATCATGGTCCTGATATCGAAAAAGCGATTGAAGCTGTAAAAAGTGAAGTGTCCAAAAACGAATTTATCCGTCATAAATATTCTACCCGTTTCCTATCCATTAAATTGTTGGAGAATGATCCTGACATTGAGCGCATTGTGCGGACATTACCAAATGCGGATGAGATATTCCATGTCCGTGATAAGATGTCGAAGCGTGTTCAGGACACAATGAATGAGGATTGTGAATCGGCTATTACGGATGCTAAATATGGATTTATCAGTGGTGCACTGAAGGAGACATTCACAGATAATCACTTGGAGCAGGCGCAGACAACAAAAGTGCTGGATTCGATCGTAACTCACCGTGTCTGGGGATTTCCTATTTTCTTCCTTTTTATGTATCTGATGTTTGAGGGTACGTTTGTCATTGGAGAATATCCGATGATGGGGATTGAATGGCTTGTCGAGCAGATTGGTGACTTGTTACGCAATAATATGGCGGAAGGTCCATTTAAAGATTTGCTGATTGATGGAATTATTGGTGGGGTAGGAGCGGTTATTGTCTTTTTGCCGAATATCTTGATTTTGTATTTCTGCATTTCTCTTATGGAAGATTCGGGTTATATGGCTCGTGCAGCTTTTATCATGGATAAAATCATGCATAAAATGGGATTGCACGGAAAATCATTCATTCCTTTGATTATGGGATTTGGATGCAATGTACCTGCTATTATAGCTTCCCGTACTATTGAGAACCGGAAGAGCCGTCTTATTACAATGTTGGTAAATCCTTTGATGTCTTGCAGTGCGCGTCTGCCAATTTATTTATTGTTGGTGGGTGCTTTCTTCCCGAACAATGCAAGTCTGGTGTTGTTAAGTATTTATGTGATTGGTATTGTACTGGCTGTGGTAATGGCCCGCTTGTTTAGCAAGTTTCTGGTGAAGGGTGATGATACTCCATTTGTGATGGAACTTCCACCTTACCGGATGCCGACAGCAAAATCGATCTTCCGTCACACATGGGAAAAGGGAGCGCAGTATTTGAAAAAGATGGGAGGCATTATTATGATTGCTTCTATTATAATCTGGTTCTTGGGGTATTATCCGAATCATGATGCTTATGAAACAGTTGCCGAGCAGCAGGAAAATTCTTATATCGGCCAGTTGGGACGTGGTATAGAGCCAGTTATAAAACCACTGGGATTTGATTGGAAACTAGGTATTGGCTTGCTTTCCGGTGTGGGAGCGAAAGAATTGGTAGTAAGTACATTAGGTGTCTTATATGCAGATGATCCGGATGCTGATTCAGTAAGTTTGGCAGAACGAATTCCGATTACTCCATTGGTTGCTTTCTGTTATATGTTGTTTGTATTGATTTACTTCCCGTGTATTGCGGCG
>ERZ1673746.1378-NODE-1378-length-17356-cov-9.576961_pt1 | contig 17356 bp, 31 predicted proteins | sample MGYA00580205_ERZ1673746 | MGnify/ENA primary metagenome ERZ1673746 (study PRJEB41218, sample SAMN15661771) | gut metagenome | host: Homo sapiens | place: Canada: London | collected 2015-08-20/2019-03-30 | study: EMG produced TPA metagenomics assembly of...
GATGCGATTTCAGTCATAAAAAACCCGCCAGGCGGCGGGTTTAAGTTGTGTGGCGTAGTAACCACTCTTAACATACTGACATACTTTTTGCGGACCGCGCTAATCATTTTTTACTTTTTTGGGCAGCCAGTCGTCCATCTCCAGCCTTACACCCAGCATCGACAGACATCCGTCAATAAATCCTTCAGCAATCTGCATCTCAATTCGTATTGCCTTTTCGCTCTTCTTTCTTGTTCTGGCAATCTGCCTTTTTGATATGCGCAGCAGATAATGAGCTACCAGCAGCGAATACTCGTCCGGTTTTTTCTTCTTCAGGCGCGTAAGGCAGTTTTCGATGATAAGGCCGTCATCATCGCTGCAGGCCGGGCGAGGTTTAGCGGTGGATGGTAAAAGGCCTTTAAATCCAGCAGCTATCGGAGAATAGTCCACCCCGGTGTTACCACTTGCCGCCCATGCCCCCCAGCGTTCAAGAACCATCTGAATATCACGCATCAACTTTCTCCACAAAATCAGGACAGCACACCAATCGCCAGTGCGCGATCGATAAAACGAAATATCAGCTCCAGTTGGGAACCATACTTCTCTTCAAATGCCACGGTATCCACATGCAGTTCGTCATGGTGTTTTCTGCACAAAGGCAACACAAAGAGATCATGCGCTTTTGTCCCCATACCACCCTGGCCGTGACCAATCAGATGATGCGGATCATCAGCTGGCTTTCCACAACATGCACACGGCTGCGTCTTAACCCAGCGAGTGTACTTTTCATTAACCCAGCGACGACGTTTGGGGCGTAACATAAAAGACTCCGGCGACTCCGGATCCACTTTCAGCGCCAGCACCTTTTTCGCTTTATCCCGGATAATACTGGTGGCAGTAACCGAAGGTACAAGGTCACTCTCCCGGGTGACAGACGGCAAAACAGGCTTCGGTAATCTCAGGGCCTTACGGGCTGCACTTTCCGGTAAAGCATCCGCCAGGTCATTACGAACCAGCCACCAGCACAGTTCCGGCATTGTCACAACGTGACTGTCATCAAAACCAAGATCACGGCGCACAACAGACAACACCCAGCGGGCACAGTTATCCGTTGCCATTGCTTCCAGCCGTTCCGTGAACTGGTCACGGAGAAGATTGTCACAGTGCCAGCACAGACGGATTGCGCCTGGCGCGTGCCGCATTGTGGTCATGTTCTCGCTGTGCCAGTCGGAATGAGGCCACTGACAGCCCTTTTCACGAAGTAACCAGCTCTCAAGGCATTCCACGCCACCAGCACGACGGATCACCGCCTCATGGCGGAACACGGCCCGAACGGCAGGATCATCCGCCAGCGGTTGTGATGATGCCGGAACGGCACCACTGGCAAAAGATGAATAACGTTCCGGCTCAGGCTCCAGCAGGACACGCCCCTGCATAAACAGGGGCATCAGCTCTGAACCTGGCCTGAACAATACGATCCCCATACGCGGGGCGATTTCAGGGGTCAGTAGTGCTCTCACGGTCACCTCAATGAACGGTATCGAGCAGCTTTAACAGCTCAGGGAATCGGGATTCGAAGAAATGCGGCTGCGTCTCGCGCGGATTTGCAGGACTGGTGATGTTCTTGCCGAACATGCAGCCTTTCGCTGTCAGCGACCAGAATTTTTTGATGTTGTTAATCGCGGTACGGCTGTATCGTTCGCGTTGTTCAACGATCCCCAGCTTCGCCATCTGGTGATATGCCTGATTAGCCGTCAGGCGGATACCATACTGCTTCAGCAGTGCACTCAGCGACAGCGTAGGGCGGCTTGAACCATCTGGCGCATCAGCAGGTGCATCAATGGCATAGATCGGCATAAGTTCAGGAAGACCAGCTACCTTTGATAATTTCTGGTATGCACCAAGTTTCGAGGAGTTTGACAGATTTAGAGTCTTTGCTGCTGATTCAAGCAGAATGACCCCGGATTTAATTTTGTCGGATGTGGTTTCTTCTGGTGATGAATTATGAAGCGCATCAAAAGTACGTATCACTTTTAAGCTGAATGCCGGGCTGATCCACATTGCATATGCATAGACCAGCTCTTTACAGACATACGTCCCACCATTGCGCCCCTGAATGGTGATGACAGGAATACTACGGGAATCTCCCGTAGTTTCTTCTTCCAATAATTCCACAAGAGCCTTCGTTTCAGGACGACGCATAAACTCGTGAACTTCCAGCGAACGGGAGGAGCGATTCTCACCAGCGGCAAGAAGAGCAGCTTTCTGAAGGTCGTTAAGACAGTAGTTAGATTCGAAGTACTGGCGCACAGAAACGCCATCAATTACAAGCAACTGATTCATTGGTTTCTCCACAAATTTTTATCCACGAGCGGGACTGCACTCCCTTTTCGTTGATGCAGGATGAACTTACTGCGATTTTTAATAGTTATCAAGGATACACTGTTCATAAATACAGTATCTTTAACGAGGTAATACCCAAATTTAGGGTGTTGCTCAATTCCGTTACCGAGTTGCTAATTTGCAACTCACTTTTTCGTACTTACTGATAGTGATCTCGACCTTCCCTTCCGGGATAACCGGTCCCCACTCCACCAGCATTCTTTTCACCTGGCTGTCGTCTTCCCACACACCCGCGTGGGTCAGGGCGTCAAACAGCGCCTTGTTATAGTTGTCCAGATCGCGGATCCGGTTATCCGGAGGAAACAACACGATCTCCACTGAAGCAGGTGCCGACGTTGGTTTCGGCAGACGACGTAACTGCTCAACTATTGCTGCACACGCCGCGCTCTGGAATTTTCGCCCCGCCGCGCTTATCAGGCTCTTACCAGCAAACGCCCCTTTATTGGGGTGTCGCCAGTACGTGTTCACGCTGGGCGGAAAAGGCAGTATTAGCTTCATACTTTCAGGCCCTCTCATGTAACCAGTGGGCTGCACGCAGCCTGGCGTTTGCCTCACCGGCAAGCAGGGCGCGGATAATCCCGACCGCCTCGCTGTCGTCGTCCTTCACCGCGGTATGAAGAGTGATACCCCGGGCCACGCCACGCTTTATCGTGATGACACCTTTTTTCTCCAGTGCGCGAAGATGCTCCACCGCTGCATTCACCGAACGGTATCCCAGCATGGTTGCCACCTCCTGATTGGTTGGCGGGAAGCCACGTTCTTTCTGATAAGAAATCAGCATATCCAGCACCTGCTGCTGGCATTGAGTTAATGTCGTCATGCCGCCATCTCCCTGACCAGTTTTTCCGCCTGCTGGCGAACCTGCGCCAGAAATGCCTCACCACATGCCTCAAGTTCATCGCGCCCGATGTAGCTGATTGCCGCTCCCTTCCAGGTCTTGTCGAAAACAGCAATAGCACCAGCGAAGAAAGCACCTGTTGGCACCTGCTTTTCGTCTTTCGGGATAAACCAGGCTGGCAGTTCAAAACCAATACGCCCGCGAATAAAAGCAATATGATCTGCATCTTCCGGCCACCACACTTCGCTGGTGGCCGCTTTGATCAGGAAAACATAGCGCCCGCCTTTATCACGCATGGCACTGGCATGCTTCATGATGTAACGCATGCCGGTGATGTATTGTCCCTCATGCTGACTGGCGCGGCTGTACGGGGGATTACCAAAGGCAGCACCTTTAAGCTCCGCAAGACGTTCTGACCAGTCATGTGCCAGCGCGTTGTCTTCCGCCGTGTAATACGCGGCACATTTGGCGTTATCACCGTCAGTAAACAGATCCAGAACAAACGGGCCAAACAGGGTGTTAATTCCCCAGAAAATGTTGTCCGGCGTGCGCCACTGATCGCCCACTTCCTTCAGTTCATGGGCTGGTTTGTTCCGTAGTTCCACCAGCGCCTGGCAATATTTATTACTCATTAAGCCCCCACGTAATTCCCTGACAGATACCACTCATCACCCGCTACAGCGCGCTTTCTGCTTTTCCGTAAGCACCGCTCACGACGCGCCAGAAAATTGTTTCGTTCTGGCTGGGAGTGGCTTTCACGGAATGCCGCCATCCACACGGTTGCAGCACGACGGTATAAGCCCCTGGACTCCAGTTCTTCCGCCTGGCGGGTCAGGCACAAAATCACCCGGGGATCGTTAGTGCCGACATAGAAATTGCGCACAGGTATGGTTTCAAGAACAGGTTGCAGTTTCTCCTCCTGCGATATCTCAGCCTGGTGTGGGAAATGTCTGCGTGTTTTCCCTTCACAACAGTGAGCCACACGGCCACTCTGACGTAACTTGCTTGCTGACTGCAGAACGCACTGTCGTGAGTAACCAGCAAAAGCATCCGCAATGTCACCTGAAGTACACCCCGGATGGGCTTCAATGAATTTCTGTACATCGTTCATCAGACTCATGATCACCCCCTGAATCCTGTCGGGATCTGGCTGTAGTCCACGTTGTCGTAACTGGCTTTGAAGTACGGGTCCTCGCGTCTGGCTGCAGATACCGCAGGAACTTCCCAGGATTCTTCGAAATGACGATCCGGACCAAAGAACGTGACAGCCTGTTTCACAAATTGTGTGCCGCTATTGCCCATCGCAGATACCCAGCCCGCGTAGCGTTTCACACCTTCCAGCATGGTTTCGGGGTTTACCCCCTCGTTCAAACGGGCTTTCCAGGCTTTGAAGGCTGCTGATTTTGAATTGCCACCAGCACGTTTGGGATATTCCTGCCAGGCCTGTTCAAATTCCGGTGAATATTCCTGTCGGGCAGAACGCGCTGGCGCAGACGCGTCAGCGGATGCATCAATAGTGTTTTTAGTCTCCGTTGTAATCTCTGTAGTAATCTCTGTATTTGTATCAACATTCGGCGTATCCCCTGTTCCGTTATGACGTCGGGGGGTGTTCCGTTTTAACGTAATAGCTGTATCGCTGATTGCATTATTGCTGTTACTTTCTGGCGAAACAGAAGAAGGTGTGGTGATGGCCGCAATTGCCTGTGGGTTGATCCCGACAAACAAAATATTGCTGCATTTCACCCCATCGAGCATTTCCACCGTGCGTAAATCCAGAGTAATAAACCCTGCATCGCGCAGACGCTTCAGCGCATCTGCGGTTTCCCTTTTCCCGAAACCAAACTGCTCAGCAAACGCCTGGTAGCTTCTTTGCAGTTTGTCGCCCTGAAAACGCTTGCGATATCCCAGCAACGCTCCGGTGTGCTCATCCCTGACCTCTGTCGGGCGGTACCAGTAAACGATCTCTGAAAGCAGAGCGATAGCCGTCGCATCCGGACGCCCACTGGGTAGTCGAATATATTTCCACCAGTTCACAGGTGTAACATTGCCGGAAATATTAATTTGACCAATAGCCATAACTTCCGGTGTGGGGGCGTAACGGCTCATACAACCTCCTTCCGCGGCATGAGAATTGTGTAGCCACGCGCAGGTTGTAGTCTGGCTTTTGCATCAATAGTAAGCGTTGCAATTTTTCGGATATGAAGATAACCAGCTCTTTCCAGTGCCAGGGTTTCCCTGAATATCGCTTGCTTAGAACAACAGCAGAAATCAGCAAGCACCTGATGATCAATAACTCTCTCGCCTTCACCGTCTGAAGAACCCGACATCAAAACACGCAACATAATCAGGCGCTGAATCGGGTTATCGAAAGCACATCCGCACACAAACTGAAAACAGTTCACGCCACACCTCCCAGACGCTTAAACATTTTTCCGGAGCAAAAGGCTATAAGCGGCATACTGATGCGGTAATTACGGCCCAGCGGTTCACAAATCACCTTCTGACATTCACGGTCAACCAGGCTGACACGTAGAACATGCCCTGCAGGCGTGGTGTACCACTGACCAGGACGAGGACAACGGAAAGTCTGATTGGTAAACCGTTTGAAAATATTCCGGATCATTTGCGCCCCCTTACCTCTGAAGGGTTCAGCGACAAATTTATGAGACTGGCCAGTAGCGCCGCGTCGTTGATGCGGTCATACAGACTTACAGCCAGCGGGGATTCGGCTTTTGCCAACATGGGATAAAGCTGCTGCAGCCAGACCTGATGAATTGATGAAATGTAGGAATAGAGAACGCTGGCGTTATATGCAACGTCACTCAGTACAGAGGGATTTGAAAGCTGTTTCTCCATCTGGTTAAAGGCATTGATGTATGCCTCTTTGAACCGGGCAGCACGTTTACCCGTGAAGCCCATGGCAAGAAACGCAAAACCGTCGCGGGTGATTTGGTAACAAGGGAGTTTGCGGCCTGATGCGTCGGTGTATTCACTTAACACAAAATTGTGTTCAGTAAATTCAGCGGAACATTCGAGGTTTCTAATTCTATCTAAAACCCGCTCATGCCGTTTAGTAAAGTAATTAGCTACTGCAAGAGATGTGGTGACAACGCGACCATTGATAATCGTGATTTCAGGGTGAGATTGGGTTGGGAGAGTAGTCATGGTGACAGCCCCTATGTTGAATTCAATGAACTCACCACCAAGGCTTTCCACGACCATATAGGTGGTGAGACGTACAGGGGTGGAAATACCGGTCAACATAGAACCCGGCCCAACCGAAGTTGGCCCTGCACGCCCCACCATAATTTGGGCGTAACGATGCTCATGACACGAAAAAACCGCATGAGCGCGGTTGTGCTCTATATTGAATTTCGGGTTTCCACGCCCGGCACCCGCTTTATAAGGTGCCGGAACAGTGTAACGTCCCGGAATGGCAGAATCAATGTGCTGGTGGTCCTTCACACTCAACAAAATCACGCCTGAATTTCCACAAAGGACTAAAGCACTCATGCTGGTAGTCTTTGCGAAGATAGATAACGCGCTGTGTTTCTGGCTCCCAACGAATAACATGAACATAAAGTCCTCTTCCGTCACGAAACCAGCGGTTAAGTTCCTGCACAACTCGCCCCCCACAGTCAGGTAAAGTTCTCTGTGGTTACTTACAGCCAGGTGATTTGGTAATCTGCATTCATGCCGTAACAACAGGTGTTCAGCGACGCTGACCACCAGCTGTTGCGACAAACGGTTATTTGCCGTTAAACTATTCATGCGTTAGTTTCTCCACAACCAGAAGCAATCGACGCCACGACGCCCGGAGCTGCACACTCGCGGGCGTTACTATTTTCTGGAGCGCAGAAGATTTTGTAGACCAGTGCTGCATGCTCCTGGAGCTTCGAAATTGAGAGGTACAGCTCGTCGTTAATTGCTGTCTTCTCATGCGGTTCCACTACACCGTCTTCGATTGCTGAACGAATCTGTCTGGAATAACTGCCGATCTGTTCAATGACTTCCAGCAGACGCTGGTTAATATCGGCGTTGTCCACATCCTCGACGTCAGGAAGAGACACAAAGACGCCATTTGCAGACTGCGCCACAGCGTCAGCAATGAAGTGAGTTCCACCAGCACGTTGTAAAATCATTGCCCATCCCAGCGGGAAAATCTGATCGCCATCGGCACGAAGGCGATTGAATAAAGCGTTCTCTGTTACATCCAGCCACTCAGCAGCTTCAGCGTAACCCCCCGGCAATGCCGCGATAGTTTTTCTGACAGCTTTCACGTACCACTCAGGTTGTTTTTCCACTTTCCAATGATGCTTACCCACGGCTTACCTCCTGTTCCTGTGGTTTAAACCCATTCTGGTTTTGGCTAGATTGAAAACGTGCCGGATAAAGAATCTGCATTTCGCTGATTTCACCCTTAAAAAAATTGGCCAGACGTTCTGCAAGGTCGATAGATGGAATTTGTTCCAGTCTTTCAATACGACTCAGCGTCGCTGGATTGACCTGAACGCCCGCAGCAACATGCTGCAAAGTAAATCCGTGCGCCTTACGCACATTCCGTAATGGTGATTGCATATAACCTCCACATATTGCGTGATGAGCATATTATTTCACGCAAATATTTTGCGCAAGTTGATTTGCTTAACGCGCAATAAAGAAATGTAATAAACGCATGAACATAGGAAATCGAGTCAGACAACTTCGCCAGGCGAAGAACATGAAAATCGCCGATCTCGCTGAAGCAATAGGAGTGGATGCGGCGAATATCTCGCGCCTCGAAACAGGTAAGCAGAAACAATTCACTGAACAAGCCCTGAGTAATATTGCCAGGAGCTTAGGTGTTGATATTGCTGATCTCTTTACCTCAGACCTCAAAAGTAATACTGTATGTAAAAACAGTATTAGTGAGGATGTTGCGCAGGTGAAGGATGTATTCCGTATTGAAATGCTGGATGTCAGTGCCAGTGCGGGAAATGGCCTTATCCAGGGCGGTGATGTCATTGATGTGATTCATGCCATTGAATACAGAACTGATAATGCTGTATCGATGTTTGGTGGACGACCAGCAAATCACATTAAAGTTATCAACGTTCGTGGGGACAGTATGTGTCCAACCATTGAGCCAGGAGATCTCATCTTCGTTGATATCAGTATCAATCAGTTTGATGGGGATGGTATATATGTATTTGGTTTTGATGATAAAATTTACGTCAAACGACTGCAAATGATACCTGATAAACTGCTGGTAATTTCTGATAATCAGATTTACCGCGAATGGGGAATTACCAGCGAAAACGAACATCGGTTTATGGTCTTTGGAAAGGTCTTAATCAGTCAGTCACAAACCCTTAAGCGACACAATTAACCCCCTACCTCAACATCAATTAGCCACCAGAAGGTGGCTTTTCATTACCCACCAAATTGCATATCTCGCAATAAAAACACTTGCATAATGCGCAACTTCATTTTATCTTTCTTTCCAGACCTACAAACAAGGTACTAACAAAATTTGGTTGTAACACGGCGTATGGCACATGCGTCGTTAGCGGTCTGGGGACGTTAAAGGGGACAATCCACTCCTTGCTCGGGCAAACAAACCAGGTAGCCGGAATGTGCAAGTCAATGAGGATGCTGATAAGACGCCTAACCAGCGTGGCGATTCGGTTTGACGCCTGGGAAGAGACCAGGACGCAACGATGAGAGCATTTATGGAGCCGCGACAAAGTGTGGTGCCGTAACTGGCTAAGTGCTCTCAGCGTTGTGGTGAATGCGCAGGCTGATGCGCGAAAGACATTGCAGCTATTGCGGAAAAGAGCTGTTCGGCGGGGCAATTAAACGCCCGTGAGAGTCTGAAATAACCGCAAGCCGGAGATCAGCACCGGTCACCACAACAGCCACTGCTTTGGCGGTACCAGTTTGTACACTTGCTTCCGGCTGGTACCGCTCTTTTTACAAAACAGAGAAGAGCATCACCGGACGACGGGCTCATAACCCAATCCATCCGGGCGGCTGCCACCGCAGGTGTTCTTCTCTGTTTTGTGGAGAAACTAATATCTTGTGCAGAGGAAAATAGAATGAAATTACCAAAATTTCGTAACGCAATTGTGTACCGAGCAACATTACCTAGTATACAGGCTATTGAAGGGCATCTTCTCGAACTCCCTTATTCTGAAATCGGGGAAACAGAATTTTCACGGTCCTCTTTTGTAGAGAATCCTGTCACTGGTGAACTGGTAACTCCGATATCTGGTGGGTACGCAATGGTAATCCGTCATGATCAGAAAATAATTCCCCGACATGTCGTCATGAAAGAAGCTAATTCTCGAATCCAAACAATCGAAAATATGTCCGGGAATAAATTAAAGCGTGCCGAACGACTGGCCATTATTGATAACGTACGAGTAGATCTATGCAAACAGGCATTTGTTAAGTCTACGCTGATTCTTGTATTGTACAGCACTGATGAGAAATTATTGGTAATCAACACAACCAATAAAATAATAGCCGGTATGGTATGCGCAATGCTGATTAAGGTTGTCGGTTCAGTAAAAACAGAAACAATCAACATCAGTGATATCAAGAATGGACTGACTACACGCCTGAAGAACTACATCAATGGTGCAGCCAATGCATTTGAAGGATTCACTGTCGGGAATTATATTCAGCTATCACGCTACGCAGATCAAAAGGAAATTATTCGCTACTCAGCTGAGCATGAGTCAATTCAAAGCGAACTGGCCGATAGCCTTAGTAGTAGTTTCACTGCTGATAAAATGGAGTTATCCGGTTGCGGTGTGACCTTCATTCTTACCGAAAATTTCCATTTTTCGCGCATCAATACTCAATCTCAGACATTTAATGATGAAGATGATAAAGCATTCCAGTGGCGTCATCAGACTGGCACTGACCTTTTCCAATTCAGCAAGGTAGTTAATTTGATGTGTGACCTTCTTTCTTACAAAGAAGATAAAAGCCAAAATCCAACAACTTAAAAAAATTGCAGCAATCATCCCATGTCAAATGGGCTGGATTGCTGCAATCAAAATTCAGAGCGGTGCAGCGCATATAACATGGAGAACAAAATGTCATTTATTAAGACTTTTTCCGGGAAACATTTTTATTATGACAAGATAAATAAAGACGACATCGATATTAACGATATCGCGGTTTCCCTTTCAAATATCTGTCGCTTTGCCGGTCATCTTTCGCACTTCTACAGCGTCGCCCAACATGCGGTGCTTTGCAGCCAGCTGGTACCGCAGGAATTTGCTTTTGAAGCGTTAATGCATGATGCAACAGAAGCGTATTGCCAGGACATCCCTGCTCCACTGAAACGCCTTCTTCCTGACTATAAACGGATGGAAGAAAAAATAGACGCCGTAATCCGTGAGAAATACGGGTTACCTCCTGTTATGAGCACGCCAGTGAAATATGCCGATCTCATTATGCTGGCAACCGAACGTCGCGATCTCGGGCTTGATGATGGCTCTTTCTGGCCTGTACTGGAAGGTATCCCGGCGACAGAGATGTTCAAAGTTATTCCACTGTCACCAGGCCATGCCTACGGGATGTTTATGGAACGTTTTAACGAGTTATCGGAGTTACGCAAATGCGCATGAATGTTTTCGAAATGGAAGGGTTTCTTCGCGGGAAATGTGTACCACGAGATCTGAAAGTGAATGAAACAAATGCTGAGTACCTGGTACGTAAATTCGATGCGCTTGAAGCTAAATGTGCGGCACTGGAAAACAAAATAATACCAGTGTCAGCTGAACTGCCGCCAGCAAATGAAAGTGTTCTGTTATTTGATGCTAACGGAGAAGGCTGGCTAATTGGCTGGCGTTCTCTCTGGTACACCTGGGGACAAAAAGAAACCGGAGAATGGCTGTGGACATTTCAGGTCGGGGACCTTGAAAACGTCAATATCACTCACTGGGCAGTAATGCCGAAAGCACCGAAGAATAAAAAATGAGCGTGATAAAAACTCATACAGGAATTGTTATCACCCGAGACGGTCCGCAGGTAAAAAAACTGCACCAGACAAAGCGGATGTGGGTCGTCGGAAAAAACGAGTTTTACCACAAAGAAACCGGACGCCGCCACTTTGCAGAAAATACTCGCCGCCGACTGCTGATCGATACCATCAAGCCTATCGAGGTGAAGCATGTTTAAACAGAACGAAAAATCTATCGCTCAAATTGCTGAGTATATCCCGCGTGCGTGCCGGGATATGCAGTTGCAGGAAGCCAAAGCACGCCTGGAGAAAAAAATTGCGCTCTATATCGATGACGGCTGTGATGCCGCCGTTCTTAACGCGGCGTTCGCGCCAGCTCTTAACAGTCATACGCGAAAGTCTTTTTTTTCGTGCATCGCAGCGCAGATCCGTAAAGGAGGCAACCAGTGAGCAACATTAACTATCAGGTACTGCGTGAAAAGGCAGAGAAAGCAACTAAAGGAAGCTACATCGTAGGGCATACATCTGTTAACCAACACGGCAATTTAACAGGAGTTTTTGTTTGTCAAAAATGGAAAGGAGAACCCGGTGGCGTAATTGCAGAATGTCACGTTAACTGCCTGGTTGAAACAGATGCTCAGGCTTATGCAAACGCTGAATTCATAGCAGAGGCTAACCCGGCTACCGTGCTGGCACTGCTGGATGAACGGGAAAGAAACCTGCAATACATCAAAAGCCGCGATCAGGAGAACGAGGATATTGCGCTAACGGTAGGGAAGCTGAGAGTTGAGCTTGAGGAAGTAAAACAACACGCTGAAGAATTATCCGAAACCAAGGCTGTTCGTAACCAATGGCGGCCAGATATTTGCCCAATAACCGGACGTGCATTTTTCATGTGGATTGAGCATCCAACATTGGGAAATGTGCCGACATATGGTGGCCCATTAGATAGTTACACCATTCCAACAAAGGACGGTGACGGTGAGTTTTCATGTGAGCGTTACGATCATGATTTTGGCGGTTGGGTAGAAAGCGAATGTCTTGGGTTATATCTGATTGATGATAGAGAACAATGCAGGGTCTACGAACTGGAGGAACGCGTTAAGGAACTGGATGCTCGGGAAATATCGCTCCCGGAACGTAGCAGCATGCTTCATCGAACAGATTTTCACGATGATTACCAAACGGTAATGGCATACAAAGTTTCTGAAGTCATCGCTGCAATCCGCGCCGCAGGCATTCGCATCAAAGGAGGTGAGTAATGCGTGTGGCATGTATCGGCTTGTTACCGTACCCGACTCGTTTTTGGGCTTCTGCGCTAATTGCAAAGCCACATGTCCTGATGGCTGACAACATCATCCCGGCACCAAAGCGCCGCCATACCGGTATTGCAGCGGCACGACGAGCAGCAAAGAAACGCAGGAGAACAAAACGATGAAAAACCGTAAGGCAAAAATTCTGTTAGCTCGCAGAAACGGTGTTGGGGTCTGGCGATGGTTGAGGATTAGTAACAGACGAGTGAGGTTGACGGGGTGTTGCGGGGTGATGGGCACAGTTGTTGCAAAAAGCCTAGCGCGTCACAGAACAGGCGGAAGAAAGGGTACGCAGTAAGATGAAAAACCGTAAAGCAAAGATGCTTATCTCCCGTGTATACAGACGTTGCTATCCCAGCCAGTGGTTGAGAGTTAGCAATCGCCGTGTGGTGTTGTACTTATATTCTGGAATTGCCAGAGAGGGAATCAAAGATAAGCGCAGCGCGGCGCAAAACCGCTGGAAAAACCACTTACGCACTAAAGGAGCCTGATATGGCTATTTCCGCAAGTTACACCATGCATCTCTACTGTGATTGTTGCCAGTGTACAAATGGTAAATATCAAACGCCAGACTTCGGTGAGTATATCGGTACGTCATGGGCTGGCTGTGCAAAAGAGGCGCGCAAGGATGGCTGGCGAATAAGCAAAGACAAAACACGTGCTTTTGCGCCCGGGCATAAAGTTTTGAGGATTAATAAATGACCACTATTACCAGAGAAAACGCGGAAATTAAATCATTCATCACTGGTTTCCTGAGCGACCCGGCGCACGATAACCAATCTTCAAGCAGCCTGCTTGCCAATGTGTTTCGTATCGCACTGGCATCGTTGGAAGCAGAGCCAGTCGCGTGGCGATATCGCTACGTGAAAAAAGGTGTTACGGACTCTCAGGGGGATTCGTGGGTTGGTGACTGGAAATATGTACCGACAAAAGAGGATTGCAACGACAGACCGAACTATGAAATTCAGGCGTTATTCACTGCCCCGCCTGTGCCACTGACATCAGAAGGATTGATTAAAGCAGTGCGTTTCTATGAACAGGTTAAGCGTGAAAATCCGCCAGTCGAAACCGGAGCATGGAAAGACGCTGTTGACTGGGTACTCAAAGAGGCTTGCCAGGCTGTAAACATTGGCATCAAAGGAGAGTGATATGGCTAACTCATTACTTGAAACCTGCAACAACTAGCAGATTCAGAGGGCGGAGATTTTATCTCGCAATCCAGATATGGCAATGACAATTGATAACCTGGATACGCTAATTGAACGGACCGTGCGTTCTGCAATTGATATAGCACATCGAGTAGATTGGGATTTCAGAGAAGCGGAGCGACTCGCTAAAGAGCAGGCGAAAGCAGCGGGTAAAGGAGAGTGATATGTCACTGACGGTGAGGCAATTAATCAGCAAGCTCAGAAAAATGCCTCCTGAGGCTGTCGTGGTCTGGCAGGGCTATGAACAATCAGAGTGTGAGTATAACGACTTTGTAGGTCATGTTGCTGATATTACAGATGAAAATTCATCATCCTTTGACCCAGAAGTGCGCGTTGTGGCGCTAAGAGGATAACCCATGATCACTATTACCAAAGGGCGACTGCTGACAATCAAGCAGTGGCGCGAAACATACGGACCGGGTAGCAACGTTGTACTGCCAGCAGAAGAAGCGGAAGAACTGGCACGAATTGCACTGGCATCATTGGAAGCAGATCCAGTTAAACGAGTTAACTCAGATCAGATGCACCGAGTCTGCTTAGAAGCTAATCGCTATTTAGATAAATATGACGCGATGGCGAAAGAGGTAAATAAGTTGCTTGGACGCATCGCCCCGCCAGCGCCAGTATTTAACGGCGAATACGGTGACGCATATCAGGGCGCTCGTGAAGACCTGTCCATCTGGAAACGGCGAGCGCTTGAAGCTGATGAGCACGTTCGGCGACTGGAGCAAATCAATGACCACATGGTGAAAGAGGCGCAGGGAGAATCACGCATGGGCGAGCCTGTAATACGTGAGCCAGCACCGGTAGTGCCTGAAGAAGCAACTCCGGAAAACGTAGAAATGCTCTCTGGCTATGTTTCAACGTACAAATTAACCGATAGCGAGCGCGATATTGCTGCCGAAATATGGAACGCCTGCCGCGCCGCCATGCTTCAGTCCGGAAACTTTCGGGAAAACAAGAATTCGTCAACCAATAATTTTCGGGAAATCGCGGAAACGTCAACCAACTATCCGGCAATTCCTAGTGAGGTGTTGTCCGCAATCCTGAAGGTTGCCAGGATTCGTGCCGATTTCGATGATTTTGACGGTGACAGGCGAGGTATCGGTGATTGTCTGGATGAGGCTGAGCAAGAGCTTATCGTTACCATTAACAAATATGCCAGTCAGTTGGCAGCAGAACCTATAGCGCCTAATGACGTTCGAGAGCAGACAGCCATTCCACAAGTTCCGGTAACTCCGGATGGTTGGATAAGCTGTAGTGAGCGAATGCCGAACGATAAACAGTATGTTTGGTGTTGGGGTAAGTCTTACGGCTGGACTGAGTGCGATACCTTCGAAGGGTATTACGATTGTTCGAGAAACAAATGGTGGGCAGTTACTGACAATGGGGAAGAACCGGCATCGAAAGTAACCCACTGGATGCCGCTACCGGAGCCGCCGCAGGAGGTGAATCAATGAGCTGGCCTGATGCAATCGTAACTCTGGGGATGGTATTCGCAGCAGCGTTTGTTGTGTACTCGATTTGTCGATGGGGATAACCACATGTTCGCTTTGATTCAACGCGGGCAGATATACACGGACAGAGCCGGATACCCCGTGGTGATTACTCGCATCACTGAGCACTCAGTGTTCTTTCGACGGATGGACGGACGATCCGGGCGGGTACGCATCACTGAGTTCAACAGCCTGTTCGAACATATTGACCACCAGGAGTACCGCAAAATTCTCGCGGACACTGAGCAGGAAAAGCACCTGAAAAAATTACGAGCCATAAAAAGGAAGTAAAGAATGAATAAAGCATTTGAACGATGGGTCCACCAGCGTTACGGCAATCGCTATGACCTGACGCGAGATGTTGACGGCTTCTACTGTCGTGAAGTTGTGAAGCGAATGTTTGACGTGTGGTGCCACTGCCGTGGATGAAAGTTTTATGAGGTTGGCATGCAGACAATCATCTATCAGATAACCCCCAGCAAATGGTGTACGGAGAGAGTCCTTATTGCATCAACAGGGCTAAAGCCCGGCACCATCGAGCGGGCCAGAAGAAAGTCATGGATGCAGGGAAAAGAATACCGCCATTACGCTGTAGAAGGTGATCCTGGGCATTACAGTGAATGCCTGTACAACATCGAAGAAATTATGCGATGGATCGAAAACCAGAAACAACCAGGTGCCAAAAATGCAAGTTCCGGTTAACCTGTTAATGCTCCTGGACGTCTGGGAGGTTTAATGAGTAACGTATCATACCCGACAGGCGTTGAAAACCATGGAGGATCACTCCGTATATGGTTTCACTATAATGGCAAACGTGTCAGAGAAAACCTCGGTGTTCCTGACACCGCCAAAAACCGGAAGATCGCAGGTGAACTTCGCACTTCCGTTTGTTTTGCAATCAGAATGGGGAGTTTCGACTACGCTACACAGTTCCCTAATTCCCCTAACCTGAAACACTTTGGTCTGGGAAAAAGAGAGATAACCGTTAAGGCACTTTCGGAAAAATGGTTGGACCTTAAGAAAATTGAGATTTGTGCGAATGCACTTAATCGTTACCAGTCAGTAATTAAAAACATGTTGCCTATGTTGGGTGAGAAAAAACTGGTTTCATCCATAACAAAAGAGGATTTACTTTTCGCAAGGAGAGATTTGTTGACCGGTTACCAAAAGCTTTCTAATGGAAAGATTTCTTCCATAAAAGGGCGCTCAGTGGTCACAGTAAACTACTATATGACAACCATAGCTGGAATGTTTCAATTTGCAACAGATAATGGTTATACCTCAGGAAACCCATTTAACGGTCTGGCCCCCTTAAAAAAGTCCAAGGTAAAACCAGATCCTCTCACCCGTGACGAATTTATTCGTTTTATTGAGGCTTGCCGTCATCAACAAACAAAAAACCTGTGGATTCTCGCTGTATACACGGGTATTCGTCACGGGGAGCTGGTATCGCTGGCATGGGAAGATATAGATCTTAAAGCAAGGACTATAACCATCCGTAGGAATTATACAAAACTTGGCGAATTCACTCCACCAAAAACCGATGCTGGCACCGGAAGGACAATTCATCTGGTTCAACCAACTATTGATGCTCTTAAAAGTCAGGCGGAAATGACCATGCTTGGAAAGCAACATTCTGTAGAGGTAAAGCAGAGGGAATATGGGAGAAGTACTGTGCATAAATGCACTTTTGTTTTTAGTCCTCAGGTAATAAAACAGCGGCAGTTTTCCGGACCGCACTATAAGGTTGACTCCATCAGGGAGTCATGGACAAGTATCTTAAAACGCGCAGGTCTGAGACACAGAAAATCGTACCAATCCAGGCATACTTATGCATGCTGGTCACTTGCCGCTGGAGCTAATCCTAGTTTTATCGCAAGCCAGATGGGCCACACAAACGCACAAATGGTATTCAATGTTTACGGAGCATGGATGAAAGACAACAATCACGAACAGATAGAACTCCTTAACAAAAGACTATCTGAAAGTGTCCCATGTATGCCCCATAAGAAAGCTGGGTAAAATAAAAACTTGCAAAATCAATTAGTTTACCCTTAATCCCTGTCACGTTACGCGCGTGGCAGAGGCGTTACGGATTGCTGAAACCGCAACGGACAGACGGCGGTCATCGGCTGTTCAACGATGCCGATATTGACCGGATC
>ERZ1673746.1379-NODE-1379-length-17338-cov-33.699647_pt1 | contig 17338 bp, 20 predicted proteins | sample MGYA00580205_ERZ1673746 | MGnify/ENA primary metagenome ERZ1673746 (study PRJEB41218, sample SAMN15661771) | gut metagenome | host: Homo sapiens | place: Canada: London | collected 2015-08-20/2019-03-30 | study: EMG produced TPA metagenomics assembly of...
TTTGCCTCCATTAGACCAAAATCCCATTTTCACCTACACCAACTTAAGAACCCAAAAATCTGTCAACTTTTATTTCAAAAAATGTCTTGACAAAGATCAGAAAATGTGCTATTATATAATCAAGAAAAAAGTAAAGGGAAAACAAACAATATGGGTAAAATCATTTACCACCGAGATATTAAAGATCAAGTAATCATACTTGATAAAGAAATTGACTACAGTTACTAAAGGGAATCGCTAATCTACTGTATCACAAACAGTAGGAATAAAACGGAATGGATGCAGGTAATCCACATAGGATACCGAAATAGAAAACCGATATATCTATTCAACGATGTCAAAGAAAGATACATAGCAGCGAGAAGATTAGGAATAGATATTGGTACGGATTCCAAGCATCTGATCAAATTAGATACCTATTATTTAACAGTGTTAAATAAAATAAATACCATATAAAAGGAGTGAATACAATGACAAAACAAAGAATAACCATCGAGCAGAACCCATTAACCGAGGAGACCTTGACGTTAAACGCCTTATGCCTCGCCTATGAACTACCACAATACAGTGTTCGAGAGCGAAAGGGGAGTTCCAAGAATAAACTATACAACGTCTACATTGACGACAGCATAATCTTTTACGGAACCATCCATCAAGTAAAATACTACATACTGAATGCGATTTACCTCATCACCCGGGTACAAGAGCACCACACGGGGAAGAGATGAAAAAAGTTGGAGCGGATTGGAAAAAACCAAACCGCCCGCACTTTCAAATCAGGGATGTAGATAAACTAGGCTTAGTGATTCAGTGGCAAAGTCTGAACCACGGCGGGCCTACAAGAAGGCGATACAACTAATCTTCTTTGTATCTAAGCATATTATACCACATCAACCCCAAAATGTCAAGAGAGGAGAACAAATATGGAAGGATTATTATATCTCAGTTTTATATTCTTAGCGTTTGTAGGGATACCAGCGATCGGCTTTATCCTGTGGCAAAAACTAGGTAAAATCTATCAAGAATGGAGAGAAGAGCAGTACAACAAGATTGCACGTGAGATTCGGTATATGAATTTCCAAAATAATTCTCACAATTCTAAAGAAAGAGAAGAAATGTTCAGACAATTTGAAAAAATGATGGAGGAGGAATACAAAAATAAAAATAGTAAAAATAATTAAATAATAGGTTGATTTCATATTTAAAATATGATATAATAAATATGAAAAAAAACAAACAAGAAGAGAGGAGAAAAAAGGAATGCGAAAACGTATGATAAGAAGACTCATTAAAGAGTACACTATCACCGTCCAGTACTACGATCTTGAAGACGCACAGACACGAAATAAGATTGTACGAACTTTATTACCTGTAGATGAAACAACCTTACAGGAAGTTGCAGCTGGTGAAATTGGTAGAAAAGTAAAAAACAAGCTATTGCTGAAAGAGATCAAAAATGTGATTGGAAGCAATCCAATTATAGGATTGACGTTAGAATATATCGGAACGTCATTATACAGCATGAGCTTAGAGGATTTTATCAAGTGTGCTGAGGTCGAACGTAGTCAAACAACTGCAAGTATTTATGAAGATGAAGAAATGATTGAAGAAGAGGAGGAATAAAACATGGTCACAGTAACAAACAAGAGCAGAGAGTTTGGAGAGGTAGAAATCTATTTAATGACGGTATCACCATCTATGATATCCGTAAAAACGTTAGAGGACGGAACCAAGATCAATGTCAGAGGAATCTTAGAGTTTGAGGAAGTAAAAGAAGATACGGGAGAAGTCGTAAACATCGTTTCCATTATTGACGACGAAAAGAACGTGTATTCTTTCCAATCTAAGACTTTCAAACGGTCATTAAATGACATTGCAATGATCTGTAAAGACAAACCATTTACGATTATTAAGACAAGTGGTAAAACGAAAGCGGGTAGAGATTTTATTAATTGTATCTTGGACGTATCCAGTATCGAATAAGTATTTTAGGTGAAGTGGGGATTCGTCCCCACTTTTTCTATTGAATGGGAGGTATTCTAATGAGCAAAGGCAAATACTATCAAGAATACCGAAAAGAAAGAAGACGAATACAAAGCTTTCTAAGAAGAAACCGAGCCAAGGGATACATCTTTCCGGATAACATCCTACCAGATCAGCCAAAGAGAATCACACCAGCATCCATTCGCAGACTAAAGAGAATCACACCAGAGTTTCTCTACAAGAAGGCGAGTTACGTGGATAGTGAGACGGGCGAGATACTAACAGGAACCGAGGCTGTAAAAGAAAGACGTAGTGAGTCAGCAAAGAGAGCGGCAAAGACCAGAAAACAACGAAAAAGAAATACAGACGATGAAGGTATTTATGATCGAATCGCCATTAGTACGTGGTATAGTCAGTTAGAGGTCTATGCGGACGGAAAAGGGTACGCTATGTTACTCGCTTGGGCCGATGAAATTATTCAATCTGTTGGCAGAAAAGGATTTGCGGAAACGATACGAAAAGGTACTGAGGCTGGAAATCTCATTACGTGGGATGTTGTGTACAAAGCGGGCGAGACCATGAAGTACATAGCCAACATGACAGAATACGTACCAGATCAGGGTGTATGGTACAAAGAGAAGCTGTTAGACAAATTACAATTTACGAAAGAATTTGCTGAATGGGCGGAAACACAAGAAGAGTGGTAAGATGAAAAGAACGTATCGTTATTTTGCATGTGACTTTGAGACAACGGTATATGAGGGGCAAACGAATACCGAGGTGTGGTTATCCGGGTGTGGAGAATTATTTACGGACGACTTACATGTATACGGTTCGATTGGTGAGCTGTACAAATATTTTACCTCATTAAATTGTCATATTATTGCATACTTTCATAACCTAAAGTTTGATGGTGCCTTTTGGATAGACTTTTTACTAACGAAACTAAAGTATGAGCAAGCCTATCAAAAACTACCAGGCGGAAAAGTAAAATTTGTTGACGACAAAGATATGAGGAGTAAGTCCTTTAAGTACAGCATATCGGATAGAGGGCAATGGTACCAGATCATCATTAAATACAGGAAGCATTACATCATTTTAAGAGACAGTTTAAAACTGTTACCTTTTGCCTTATCCGATATCGCAAAAAGCTTTAAGACAAAGCACCAAAAGTTAACGATGGAGTACAAAGGGTTCCGCTATGCTGGATGTGAAGTAACAGCTGAGGAACGGGAGTATTTCAAAAACGACATTTATGTCTTAAAAGAAGGTCTGGAATTTATGTTCGAACAGGACCACACCAAGTTAACAATCGGTTCCTGCTGTCTGGATGAGTATAAAAACATTCTAAAGCGTAGCACGAAACTCTGTGCGTTGGAATACGACGAATTGTTTCCGAATTTGTATGACCATGGATTTCCGTGTGTCGATCATAAATACGCAAACATCGGTGAGTGGGTAAGGCGGTCATATAAGGGTGGGTGGTGTTATCTAGTCAGAGGCAAAGAAAACAAGGCACACGAAAACGGGTACACTTTGGATGTAAATTCCTTGTACCCGTCCGTGATGCATTCGAGTTCCGGCAATGCTTACCCCATCGGCTTACCTACGTATTGGCATGGGGACTTCATACCAGATCAAGCGAAAACAGAGGCCCGGTATTTCTTTTTGCGTATTCGTACTCGTTTTTATTTAAAGAAGGGATATCTACCCTTTATCCAAATAAAGAACAACGCCTTGTATCGAGGGACTGAGGCATTAGAAACGTCTGATATTTTTGACCCAAAGGACGGTCAATATTATAGCCACGTGTGCGGAAACCCTGTGACGGTAGAGTTGACGTTAACTCAAACAGATTATTACCTAATCTTAGAACATTACGATCTTGTAGATTTTCAGATCATTGATGGGTTTTATTTTCATTCCATGATCGGAATTTTCGATGAATACATTGATAAATACAAAGAAATTAAGATGAATTCCAAGGGAGCGGTACGAACGTTAGCAAAACTATTTTTGAACAATCTGTACGGTAAAATGGCGACTAGCACGGATTCCAGTTTCAAGGTTGCGTACTTAAAAGAGCCGGACGAATTTGGCAGGCAGACCGTCGCCTATTATCCGATCGAGGAGCATGATAAGAGACCTGGATACATCCCGTGTGGTAGCGCCATTACCAGTTACGCAAGAGAGTTTACGATACGTGCCGCACAGAAAAATTATTACGGACCAGATCGTGATGGATTTATATACAGTGACACCGATAGTCTGCACATTAATTTACCGCTGGAAGAGATCAAAGGTGTCCCGCTACACCCCACGGAATTTAATCATTGGGCGGTGGAAAGCAAGTGGGACCGTGGTATCTACGTGAGGCAGAAAACGTATTTAGAGCACATCACAGAAAAAGACATACTATACGACGGGGAACGTGGAATCTATGAAAGTGAAGTCTGTGATTATTTAGACGTAAAATGCGCTGGTATGCCTCAGAGGTGTAAGGATTTATTTGTGGAGAGTATGAAGGAAGATCGAGTATACGATGAGAGTCGTAGTGAAGAGGAAAAGGCTTTTTTATATGAAAATCAGGTGCCGATTGTACGAACGATCAATGATTTTAAACGGGGGTTAAAAATACCCGGAAAGTTACTACCAAAGCGGATGCCTGGTGGGGTTGTACTTATGGACACGTATTACGAAATGAGGTGAGAACATATGGATAGAATCAAAGTAAAGTATCACAATCCGATCTGTACGATTGAAAAGATTCGTGTTGGAGACTGGATAGATTTAAAAAGTGCCGAGACGATCGAAATTCGAGAAGGTGACAGCGCAAGAATTAGTTTAGGGGTATCCATGGAGTTGCCAAAAGGATATGAGGCCATTCTAGCGCCAAGGTCCTCATTGTTTTCGAACCATGGTTTGTTGATGGTGAATTCCATTGGAATCATAGATTCCAGTTATTGTGGAGATCGTGATATATGGAAAGCCGAGTTATACGCCACCAGATACACAAAAATTTATGAGGGAGAGCGTATTGTACAGTTTCGTATTTTGAGAAATCAGCCTGAGGTGCAGCTTGAAAACGTACTAACCTTAGAGAATGTCAGTCGTGGTGGATTTGGAAGCACCGGCTTATTCTAATGTTTCACGTGAAACATAAAAAGAGTGGGTTTACACCCACTCTTAAAATATATCTATAATCATAGCACAGAGAATGCGACCGACCAGATCGAAAATGGACCACGGACGTATCTTTCAACGTGGTGAACCCGTGACACATCATAAACTGTCACTATGACAGATATCACAAGGATAAGAGAGCCATGACAGCGCTTTTACATTTCAAATTCTGAAAACGGAAACAACCATAATCAAAAAGCTGTCTCAGTGGCTGTATAAAGAAGCGGTACCGATTCATCATGACGTAATTAATGCTGTGGTCATCGGTTGTCACCGCAATTTTTGTAGGAAATGACTGGTCGACTTTTTCCGAGCAGTACATAATACCATCTGAGGTAAACTCATTGATGCTATAATAGCGGTCTTGGAATTTGATCGTACAAATATAACGGCTTTTTCCATTCATTTTTTCGATAAAGGATTTATTATCATTGAGGTAGATGGACTGACCAGCATAGGCAACATATTTTTCGCCGCTAAACGCCTGGTTAAAGGAGGAACTTAAGAACGCTTGGGAAGCACTCTCATTAAAGTTTTGTTCCAGTACGAACCCATTTCCACGCAAGAACTTTGTGTTTTCCTGCAAGCGATCAGAGATACCAAACGAAACATAGTAAGGATTTAATAAAGAAACGGGGTTGGAGAGCATAATCACGGGAAGGTATCGTGTCTGCTCCCCTTTACCCCTAGCAATTGAGGTTCTAAGAGAGATAAACTTTGTCAGTTCGTTGGAACAATAACGATTATTTTCAGACTGAAATTCATCAAAAAGGAGGCGTTTCACATCGCTAAATACGTGAGACAGTTTTTTCAACTGCTCAGCTGTATTGATTGCCAACGCATAACCACATACCGTATTATTCACTACAAGTTCTCGATACAGACCTCTAGACTTTGGAACACTTTTCATTTCCAGTGTCGGAAAGAATAAATTACCAATTTCACGAAAGAACTTTTCTTCTACGCCATCAAGTTCATACGAATAACGATACAGTAAGCCAAAACATTCCCCATGTTTGAGGAAACGATTCATAAAATAACGGGAGAAATACGTTGTTTTTCCAGCGGTTCGGTTTGACGTGCAGATAAAGATTTCAGGTTTCTTTCCATTTAGGTCTGTCATGCTTAATAGTTTTGTTCCGTCGTAATATTTTGTCTCTGTTGCGCTCATCTTTTTTCACCTCTATAATATTATAACATATCTATTGCTATTAAGCAATAGATATGCTATAATTAACATAGGTAAGGAGGTGATGAGGATGTTCAATTCCGTTGTGATTGCACTGGTGTTTAATGGCTTAGATATCCTGTCAGGTTTTATTGCGGCGATCAAGGAAAAACGGGTGCAATCATCAAAACTAAGAGACGGTTTATTTAAAAAAGTGGGTTTCATATTTTGTTATGGGTTAGCGATACTTGTTGACCTGTATGGGAGCCGCATTGGTATGAATTTAGGCGTTGATATTTTACCGATTATTATTGCTTATGTCAGTGTTACGGAAACCGTTTCCATCGTTGAGAACATCCATCGTATTAACAGTGACTTGGTACCGGATAAACTGTTAAAACTGTTCCATTTAGATAAGAGAGAGGAATCTTAATGCCGAATATTAATCAAGCATACTCTTGGGCTGTGAATACTTGTAACGCTTCCAATGTTGGATATTCTCAAACTTACCGAAACCAACAAACCATTGGCGGAATCACGTACTATGACTGCTCTAGTTTTATTTGGTACTCTTTGATCGCTGGTGGTTTTCCGTGTGTGGAAGCGAACAATGGCAGCACTTGGCCATTTGTCACGTACACGATGGGGCCCATCCTATTAAAAATGGGTTTCCAAAAAGTGGATGTGAATGGACAATGGTTGCCTGGTGATGTGGCTGTCAGTTACACCCACACCGAAATGGTATACAAGGGGGGTTTGGCATCCGGGGTATGTATGGGCGCTCACACGAACAATGCTCCTCTCGCAAACCAAGTATCCATTGGTTCTTCCGGTGGAGACCCCAATTATGTATCGACACCTGCGCGTTTTCCAGACCTGTACCGCTTTGGAGAAGGTGGGGCATCTGGATATGGGTATAGCTTACCTGTGATTGCCGCTCTTTGTGGTAATTCCTGGAGAGAGTCGAACATTAACCCGGGGTTGGAAGAGAAAGGAAACGGAATCGGCTTTGGACTCTTTCAGTGGTCTTTTGAACGTCGAACCGCCTTAGAAAATTGGTTGAAAGAAAATGGTTATGAACTGACCTCACCAGAAGGTCAGTTGCAGTATTTGATTGTTGAGGATGAATGGCAAGGCAGCTTTGGTGGTATTTCCAGTTTACAGGAATTTTTTACTTCCACCTCAACCGATGTCCCGATGCTGGTAGAGGCATTTATGAAATGTTGGGAACGTCCCGCTGAATCTGACCCCTCACAGCGTGTCGCATGGGCGAAACAATGTCAGGACTACATCCTTGCGCACGCTAATGATACGTCGATTACCGCATGGGTGATTAGTAATGAATATCTTACTGAGGCCGAAATCTTAAACAATGCGGTGATGATGTACCGTTATTTGAGTAGTGGTGGCGGTGGTGGCGGCACGTTTGGGCGAGAAAACTCGCTGCCTGTCTATATGATGATTTTGCGGCATCCTTATTTATTTTAAATGTATGGAGGTGTTTCGTTGTGGCTGTTGTAAATAAAGATACGATTATGGAACGATTGAGAGAAAACTTTAATGACAATGATTCCGATGATGTCCTTGGCTTGTTGGAAGATGTGACCGACACCCTGAATGATTATCAATCTCGGTTAGAGGAAAATGGGAACTGGAAAGAACGATACGAACAGAATGATAGAGAGTGGAGACAGAAATATAAAGATCGTTTTTTCAATAATGACCCTGAGCCGGACCCGGAACCTGAACCAGACAAAGACCCGGAACAAGCAACGCCTACTACCTTTGAGGAGTTGTTTCATTTTGAATAAAGGAGGATATTGATTATGCCAAGAAGACTTGCAGTCGGCACGCTGAACGCAAGCACGTTAGATATTTTAAACGTGATTCGTCAAAATGCTAGTTATGAATACCAGAGTCAGGTGCCTGTCATTACGCAAGCAACTGACATTCCAAAAGTCGGTGCTGTGATTTATGGTACCCCCGCACTCGCCAATCAGTTTTTAAATGCGTTGATCAACCGTATCGCTATGGTACGTGTACAGAGTGCTACCTTTAACAACCCGTATCGTGATTTGAAAAAAGGTTACATTGAGTACGGTGAGACGATTGAGGACATCTTTGTTTCCATCGCTAAGGTTGTTGAGTATACGCCAGAAAAGGGTGAGGAACGTGAGTTCAAACGAACCCTACCGGATGTAAGAAGTTTGTTCCATGTCATTAATTGGCGTGTGATGTATCCTGTCACCATTCAGGATGAGGACTTAAAGCAAGCATTCTTATCCATTGATGGTGTCCAGGACTTGATCGCTAAGATCGTGGACTCTGTTTATACCGCCGCCGAGTATGATGAGTTCCTGCTGTTTAAATACCTGCTGATTAAAAATATTACTAAGGGTAAGTTAAAACCGATTTCCATTGGTGATGGCACAGATCTCAAAAAAGCCGCCGTTTCGTTTCGTGGTACCTCAAACTTGCTCCCATTTATAAGCGATCAGTACAACGCTGCAAACGTCTACACGACAACACCAAGAAACAATCAGCACATTTTTATGGACGCTACCTTTAACGCTCAGTTTGATGTGGATGTTTTGGCTAGTGCGTTTAACATGGATAAAGCCAACTTCATGGGACGCTTACACTTGATTGATTATTTTAATACCTTTGATAACAAACGGTTTGAAACCATCCGTGAAAATTCGACTGGACTGGAAGAGGTGACAGCTAATGAGCTTGCGTTGATGGCAGACGTGAAAGCGGTTCTTGTGGATGAAAACTTTTTCCAGGTTTATGATAACAAAGACCAGTTTACCGAAAAGTATGTTGCAAGTGGACTGTACTGGAACTATTTCTATCATGTGTGGAAGACCGTTTCAACCAGTGACTTTTCGAATGCTGTCGTGTTCGTTTTGGACAGCGCAACTTTGACAGCACCTGAAACCTTAGAATTCATTGTAACCAATACGGATACTGCAGTTGAAACTTGGACAGTTTCATTTAAATGTATCAGTAATGATACTCTCGCTGATACTAGATACCAGTTCGTGCAGACAGAAACCGCAACAAAAAATAGTATTGCTATTCAACCTTATGGAGCTATTATCGTTCCAATAGATAAGATTAATACTTCACTTCCTTTAGAGATTCAGATGGGTGGTGTTACCTATAAATCGACTGGAAGTGCAATTAAGACTTGGAATGTAGGAACAAAGTTCACATTTAATAAAGCGGGAACTGCAATAACAGGTCCTGACACACCCACAGATTTAACTAAAAAGTCGAAAAAATAATACACCTTGTTTCACGTGGAACCACATGTTTCACGTGAAACATTTATTGGAGGTTTTTCTATGTATATTGCACCAGGTACAGCACTCCGACTTTTGAGGAATATTCCGCTAGATAGTACTTACAATCATACCATTTATTTTGGTAGTCGTAGTGCGCAAACCTCATACTTTTCCAGTATGGCAAAATATAGTTTAAATGACTATACCTATCAACGTGTGAAACGTGGTGTGATACGTGTCGGAATTGTAGCAGATAATCTTTATGATTGTAATTACGTGATGTTCCAGAACTCTAATTTTGGAAGCAAGTGGTTTTACGCTTTTATTAAGAGCGTGGAATACGTAAACAATGAAACTTCAGATGTAACTTTTGAACTGGATGTGATTCAGAGTTGGTTCTTTGAGTTTTCCTTACAGCAGTGCTTTGTAGAAAGAGAACATTCGAGTTCCGATAAGCCTGGTGACAATATTTTACCAGAACCTGTGGAACTTGGTGAGTATGTGTACAACACCTACGAAAAACTCGGTGAGGAACTTGAACCCATGGCGGTGATTATGGCTGCGGCGGAAACGGGTGGAGAGGGTACCAGCGGCGGTATGATCGACGGTGTCTACTCTGGTACCAAAATCACAGCCTTTAATTCCTCAGATGTGGAGGGTATTAACACTACGATTAAAGGGTTTATGCAATCACCGGATAGTATTGTTAGCATGTATATGTGTCCGGTCATCTGTACCGGGGGCGCCATTGAGGACGGCGGTACCATCATTTCTGGTGCTGGTGAGGGGCACGCCACGGGATGGTCACATACCTATACACTCGATGGGGTGGGGACTGGTCTGAATGGTTACATCCCTAGAAATAAAAAGCTGTTGACCTATCCCTATTGTTTCCTTCACGTCGATAATGGCTCTGGTCAGTCCGCCCAATACCGATTTGAGTTTTTCGAGGGCGGTATCCCGCAATTGCGCCTGGATTCTACCGTGATAGCTCCTGTGAAAATTACCTGTCGGCCAAGACGGTATAAGGGTAGCAGCGGTGTCAATCACACCGAAACCGTGACACTGGAAAACTATCCACAATGCTCCTGGAATATGGACGCCTATAAGGTTTGGCTCGCTCAGAACATGGCACCTATGGTCATGAAGTCCGTGAGCGGCGTGACAACTTCAGCCCTTAGCGCTGGAAAGGCTTTGGTGAACGCAAAAACAGGGAACCTCGCTGGTGCCGCACAAGGTTTGGCAGACTCCCAAGGCGCCATGCAGCAAGTACAAGAAAACATCCAGGCATTTATGATGGATAGTTATACCGCCTCGATTCAAGCGGACTTGTGTCGTGGGAATGTGAACAATGGCTCGATCAATATGTCCCATCAATACCAGAACTTTTATATCGGTAGGGCCGCTATTACCATGAACTACGCTCGGGCGATTGATGATTTTTTCACGGTATTTGGCTACGCAACCAAACGGGTAAAGGTTCCGAACCGTACCGCAAGACCACACTTTAATTATGTAAAGACCGCTGGATGTGTCGTGACGGGAAGCGTACCTGTGGATGACATGAATAAAATCTGTCAGATACACGATGCTGGTATTACCTATTGGAAAGAGCCTGGAAATGTTGGAAACTATAGTTTGGATAACAGCATCTAACTGTTTCACGTGAAACATTGAGGAGGTGAAGGACTTGGGGAGACGTAAACACACCGAATTTGAGTTGTCGTTACGACGCAATGTAAACACGAAAAATTTTTACTTTGACCGTTTAACGGAATTGGCCGTTTCCGTTTTTAAATGGGAGAACTTGCCGAATACGGTGGATTCCCGTTATTTGGAAATGTGTTTATTCCGTGATGGTGCGGCGGTGTTCTTTCAAGATGATGTGGTTGACGACTATCTCTGTTTGTCGGTAAATCGAAAAGGACCATTTGATGTCTATGGGAATCCGTTACGCTGTCGTGCGTACTCTAGATACAATAACTACAATTGTGAGTTGACAAACCAAAATTCTGTTATTATTTATAATAACATGATGAGAACCAATAGTATCCGTGATATTAATTTTTTTGCGGATAAATTGTATTTGATTGACCGTATTATAGATGTAAATATTAATGCGCAAAAAACACCGATTCTGCTGCAAGGTACCGATAAGCAACGTTTGACACTCCTGAATCTGTACAAAGAATATGATGGCAATGCCCCGGTCATCTTTGGTACGGATTCCCTGAATTTGGAGGGCATTCAGTCTATTAATACCTCAGCGCCTTTTCTAGCAGATCAATTGTACGCTCTGAAAACAAAAATTTGGAATGAGGCTTTGACCTACCTCGGTATCGCTAACGTTAGCGAGCAGAAAAAAGAACGTATGATTACAGATGAGGTCGTTCGTGGTATGGGCGGAACGATCGCAAGTCGTTTCTCTCGACTGGATAAACGTCGTGAAGACGCTGAGCGTATCAACCTAATGTTTGGTTTAGATATTAAGGTTAGCTATAAGGATATCAGCTCTGTGCTTTCTGGTGATGAGCTGCTACTGTTCGCAAATTACCCGAATGAGGGCGAACCAGGAGGTGACTTGGATGAGTAAGTATACCGTGGAAGTCCGTTTTATTTGTGAACAGAAAGCTGGTTTGACTTCTAGTGCTGGATGTGATACAATAGATAGTGTAATAAGTAAGTCTTGGAATCAGATTTTTACATCAAAAGTGAAGTTCTTTGATGAAAATTATCGAAAAACACTTTGCTCGAAAATCTTGAAACACTACTACTTGCAAGAGATTGGCTTTGAAACCGTTGGTCAGTGGATGTACCACTTGAATACCAGGCTAGAGGAAATTATGCCGTACTATAACCAACTCTATGAGTCCGAACAGCTTAAGTTTGACCCTCTGAATAACGTTTCCTTTACAAGGTCACATTTGATGGAGTTTGATGGTTTGGTACAGACAGAGGATTCTGGAACTAGAGATTCGAGTACCGATAGTGGTTACAAAGACACCAACCGAATGTCAGATACCCCTCAGGGTTCTCTAAGCGGGGTTGAGTCCATGAGATACTTGACTCAGGCAACGATTACCGACGGCACCTCTGACCAGACAACAAACGAAAATACAGAATCTCAGGGAAAAACAATCACGGACAATGAAGAGAACTTTAAAGAAATCGTTGAGGGAAAACACGGTGTCGATTCCTATAGCGATCTCCTAATGAAATACCGTGATACCTTCTTAAATATTGATTTGCAAGTGATTGATGAATTTAAAGACCTGTTTATGGCTCTTTGGTAAGGAGGTGAAAATATGAGTTCTTTGGATACCATACGTAGATTCCCCTACTGTCAGAAAGTTCTTCCCGCAACCTATGATGACTCACTTAGTTACTATGAGTCCATCTGTAAATTAGTTACGAAAATGAATGAGATCATTACGGAACTAAATGCCATTGACCCGGAATCTATTTTGAAATTGGTCGATGACCGTGTAGATGAACGTTTGGTTGACCTCAATAAACAGATGAAAAACCTGACTGATCGTGTCAATCAGGTCATGGGTAGTGTGACATCCGCTCTCGAAAAGTATAACAATGAGATTACCATGGAGATGCACCGTCAATTGACAGAAATGACGGCACTACTTAGTACTCAACTTGCGGCTCTTAGAATTTATGTGAACAACCAAGATAATATGATTCTATCTGAATTGCGTTATCAGATTGAACTGCTGAAAAATCAGTTGCCGGAATTGACCACTGTCTATGTCTATTCCCCATTCTCTTCTCAGATTGTGGATATTCAGACAGCTATCAATGAAATTTGGGATAACATCAAAGTCTATTCACTGACCGCCGATGAGTATGACGATATGAAATGGTCCGCTGAACAGTATGACGGGTTCCAGTTGACCGCTTATCAGTATGACTACTACTCTAGACGTTTTATTTGGAAAGACCCTAATTTCTATATGACCGATGTCTGGACGGGTGAGCAGATTCATACCAAAGAGGAATTGGAAAAGTTGGCTACGCTTCATAAGGAAAACGCTTTAACCACATTCCAATATGATAAGCTCACTTTTACTGCTGAGGATTATGAATCTAAAACAATAACGGCAACAGATTTCGACTGGTATAGTAAGGCTATGCTGACTTATTATTTAGACGCACATAATTTTAATTTAACTTATATGTCTCCTAACGGTAGTTTAATTGTTAATTATCCATACGCTAAATCAATTAAAGGCTCAACACCCTTTACAACATCTGGTACCGCTGTATCTAATAATGTTACAAATACCTTATATAATAGTTGGTTGGATGTTCGAAAACAAACATATATTATTTCTTGTAATAGATCCAATCCCTCAATACAAATTGGTATTTACTATTCAGATGATACAAAACGTTTTGCATCTACAACGTCTAATGGTTTTGGAATTATTGAACCGCCAGAAAATGAGGAATTAACTATTAAAACGGTTATTGTTAACACTATATATGGGGCTTTTGCCTCTACTGCTAAAAATTTAAATATATTAATTTGTCAAAAAAGGTAGGTGTATATTATGAGCGCAACAAATAATACTACGTATCTAGATTTACCAAAATTTATCGGTACGGATGTGCCATCTTGGTTGGGTGACTTTAATGGTGCTATGGAAAAGATCGACACGGGTTATAACAATGTCGATATCAAAGCAGGGCAGGCAGCGTCTACTGCTAATTCAGCATCTAGTAAAGCTGATATCAATACACAATCTATTACTAACATTAATGCTGAGCTAAAAACATTAAAACAGGCTGTTCAGAATTATGACAATATCCTGAACTTTAAAACGATTACTTGTATACCATCGCCAAACAATCTAAAAGCTGATTCATCTATGATTATGGTTCAGAATACAAACAAAACTTTGGCATCCTTGAAATTTAATGCTTCTATGTTATATCCACTATCTAACCCTACTAAGTTTGTGTTTACTTGGTCTACTGGCGGAACAACGACGTTTTATGATCTGTTCACGATTGAGGATAATTGCTTTAACCTTAATCAAACCTCACTACCTAAGTCAGCAGAGTGCTTGACGGTTGGTGTGATGACTTATCGAAATAACTCAACGAAAACAATATCTAGATTGTATGTGAGGGCTTGGTACGATGGTGCCACAACTCACGTTGGCTCAATCTTTAGCACTGAACCAAAAGCAAGCTATACATTATGGATGGATGGCACGGTGTTCTTGTCTGGTAGTGTAATCGCTCCACCAGACCCTGAAGAAATGGAATAATTGGTAACTTTATCACATGTTTTTATAAGACTCCTGTATGTGTTTTGCAACAAAAAAGAGAGGGTGAGCCCCCCTCTCTTTTTTCTATATTCGCTTGATACTTGGCGCCCATGCGTATCCATAGTATTTGTCAGCGATACAAACGTAAAACCAATTATCCTCATACCCGTATCTTCCTAGGACGTCTACCAGGTTGTGCTTCTTTAGTTGCGGGTATTTCGATATTAACGGACTCGCTTTTTTCGGTCGCTCATGCACACCTAACGTTTTCTGTACCTCACCTACAAATCTATGGAATCCTTCTTGTACATGACTATTCTTATCGCTCTCAATCACTATCTCTTTTTGCGTCGCTGGTCCGCAATTTCCGTCCGGTGTTAATCCGTTCGATTTCTGAAAGTTGATGACCGCCTGTTGGGTGTCAGGGCCAAAGTAACCGTCTGCTTTGATGTCATACCCACACAATCTCAGCTGCTCTTGCATCGCTTTTACTCCTATTCCCTTATCACCGTAACAATAAAAGTCTTTCACGGCGGTTTTGTAGTCAATGTATACATACCCATCAATCCCTGAATATACACGTGTGTATATTTTGTCAGCGACACATCCACCGTTCGCAACTACTTGGTTGACACTGGTCGCACTGGTGTTACCTTCATTCGTGTATATGTGTGTGCTGGTCACTTTCGTTACTCTTCCTATGTGCGCACCTTTTCGAAAAATCACTAGTGCTCCTAGTTTTGGTTCCATTCCCCATGTTCCAGATGCCTTTGCATGGTTCGTAATTGCGGTGCAGTTGTAAAAAACATCACCCATTATGTCTAGCGCTTTCTCTTTACCAAATATTTGTACACAAATCCAGAATTGGTACACCGCACACCACGGCTGTCCTTGACATCCTGGTAATCCGAGGTTGTCAATGTCTCTTGCGTATTTTGTGTAGTTGTTGTACCCCGCATTACCAGTTTTGCTGTCTAATTGGCTGTTCGAGCGTTTCTCTAAATATCCACTTTGCTCAGCCATTAGTTCGGCTGTTTTTGTCCATAAATCTGTGCTCACTATGATACCCCCTTGCTCTGTATTCGATTTGTCGTATTTGATTAGGTTGAATTGATCTACCACTCTCATGCAGGTGTCGACGTAACTGCTGCTGGTTGCGTAGCCGTCATTTTTGATCGTGGTTAGATACTCTCTTGGGTTTTCAATTCCCTTTAGGTTTAAATATCTTGGTAGCTGGATGAATTCAAAATAGCCTATGATGCCTTCCTCTAGGCTCGAATAGACTCTGAAGTTGTCTCGGATGTTGGTCATCTGTCCTGGTGTGTACTCCTCTTGTGTGCTTAGGTTTACGCTTGGCCCTGTCCAGGCGGTTCCGCACTTTAATCCAAAGTAGTTGTGGTAATCTTTGGATAGTTTGGATTCTCCCCACCCGGATTCTACGATTGCCTGTGCGATAACCGCACTATTACAATTGATGTGATAGTGCGGTGCGTGTTTGCAGATGTGCTTTGCGATTTCTTTGATGAATGATTCTTTACTCAATATGTGGTTCCTCCTCACCGATTAATTCGTATTTTATCGATAGCGTCTTGAATGAGCTTGGTTGTAATGTTTATCTTTCCTAGTTCTTGGTATTCGTCTAGGTTTACTTTTAGGTCCATATTTCCGGTGTCACCTGTTTCCAAGTAGTAAATACTTTTGTCTAAGATCTTTGCTGCTATATACTTACAGGTGTCACCTTTGATGATTTCATAATATCTTTTATTGTTTCGCTCACAAATGTTTCGTAGGTGTATCGCTATGATGCTCGCACTTCTTATTTGTTCTACTCTGGTATAGATTGTTATTTCGGTGATTTCTTCCCTTGTTACAAGATGATAACTCATTTATTACCTCCTCTAATATTTCTTTTTATTGCCATACATTCTTATATTTTGACTCCATCGGTTTCGATTTTGTTAGATAATACCAGTCACGATGGTAATAGCTATGCAAGGTGTCCTCAAAATTTAACTCTGACTCACATGTCTCCTCGAAAGTGATATTGAGTTCAAGATCTACTGCTGCAATATACTTTTCAAGTCTGTCATCAAACATCCACCATGATTTTCCGTCTTCATCTTTACCGATGTACATGACACCAAACTCAATTTCCTCTTCCTTGCCTAACTTGCTCAACCTCTCATACCAGAAATCATATGCGGAATAACTAACGTCGTCCTCTGAACAAATTACTTGATCTGATATTCTCTCATTCATCATTGTTGTATTCTCCCTTCTTGTTATTGCTTACCTTTTTGTTAATTATATAATAGCACATTTTTAAGCGTTTGTCAAGCATAAATTTTATGTTTATTTTTGTGTGCCATATTAGTTTAGACTAACTGGGAAATGTCGACATAGGGTTTTGGTCTAATGGAGGCAAA
>ERZ1673746.1397-NODE-1397-length-17143-cov-11.614817_pt1 | contig 17143 bp, 6 predicted proteins | sample MGYA00580205_ERZ1673746 | MGnify/ENA primary metagenome ERZ1673746 (study PRJEB41218, sample SAMN15661771) | gut metagenome | host: Homo sapiens | place: Canada: London | collected 2015-08-20/2019-03-30 | study: EMG produced TPA metagenomics assembly of...
CGGCAAAGCCGCCAACGGCTGCGCAGTGAGCGCCGCTACAGACGCAATCGGTGCACAGCGTTTTCACGGCAGCCGGTACGAACTGTGAGTGCCTCCCCGAGATTGCCACGTCGGCCGTTGGCCCCCTCGCAATGACACGTCAGGGTGGTACGGCGGTGCACCAGAGCACTTGCGCGGTTGAATAATCCTGTACAAGGCGCTCACTCCCCGTAAAGGGGACGCCGCATCCGTAAGGCGGCAAAGCCGCCAACGGCTGCGCAGTGAGCGCCGCTACAGACGCAATTGGTGCATACCGTTTTCACGGTGGCCTGTACAAATCGGCAGTGCCTCCCCGAGATTGCCACGTCGGCCTTTGGCCTCCTCGCAATGACAAATCGGGGGCCCCTACCGTTTTTACGATAGCCGGTTCGAATCGGCGGTTTACCGCCGGGCCTGGCTGTCCCCTCCCCTACAAAACAAATCATATCCGAAATTCTGACGGAAAGTGGGAAAATCCCTGCTTTCCGCATTTTGACATGCTCGAAATTCCTTTTTCCGGAGGTGTATCATGGAGCTGATCCTCGATCTTCTGCGGCGGCTGCCCGATTATCCCCGCCTGCGGACCGCGCTGGAGAGCGCGCAGGCCGTCGGCGTATCCGGCGCGGCGCAGATCAACCGTTCCCATCTCATCGCAGCCCTCTGCCGCGACACGGCCCGGCCCGCCGTGGTCGTCTGTCAGGATGAAATGGCCGCACGGCGCACACAGAGTGAGCTTGCCGCCTTCCTCGGCGCAGAGGCCCCTATCCTGCCGACGCGCGACCTGATGTTTTATGACGCCTCCGCCATCTCGCGCGGCTGGGAGCAGCAGCGCCTGCGCTGCCTTTACGATCTGGCGCGCGGCAAAACGCCCCTGCTCCTGACGACGCTCGAGGCGTTTTCCCTGCGCACGATGCCGAGGGCGCAGCTGTTCTCCGCCGCGATGCGCCTGCTGCCCGGCGCACAGCTCGAGCTGGAGGAGCTGATCTCCCGCCTGCTGCACGCGGGCTACTCCCGCTGCTCCCTCGTTGAGGGCGCGGGCCAGTTCAGCGTGCGCGGCGGCATTGTGGATATCTTCTCCCCGGCGGAGGAGCGCCCGATGCGTCTGGAATTCTTCGGCGACGAGATCGACACCATGGGCTATTTTGACCCCGTCACGCAGCGGCGCGTCGAAAATGCCGATGAGCTCGTCATCCTGCCCGTGGCCGAGACGCTGCCTGCCCTGCACCCCGGCGGCATCGAGGGGCTGGCGCGGGAGCTGGACGGCCTGCTGGCCCGCCAGCGCCGCCGCAAAACGCCGAACGAGGCCCTGATGCGCACGCTGCAGGCTGACGCCGACGCGCTGCGGGGCGGCCTTGCCTTCTCGGCGGCCGACCGCTATCAGGCCCTCATCTATCCGGAGTTCGCCTGCGCCGCGGACTACCTGCCCGCTGAGGCTCTGGTGTTCTTCTGCGACCACGGGAATCTGCGCCGCAGCGCGCAGCGCGCGCAGGAGGAGCTGGGCATGATGCTCGACAGCCTGCTGCAGTCCGGCCTGCTGTGCGGCGAGCTGTGCGACTTTTCCGCAGACTGGGAGCAGCTGTGCGGCCGCGTGGCCGGGCACGGCGCGGCGTTCTTCGACTCGTTCCTCGCCGCGAGCTACCCGCAGAGCCTGCAGCCGTCGCTGCTCGTGAATGTCACGGCCAAGCAGCTGCCGTCCTACGGCGGCAATCTGGACGCGGCGGCCTCGGACCTCGCGTTCTATCAGAAAAACGACTATGCCTCCCTTGTGCTGTGCGGCAACCGCCGCCGCGGTGAGATCCTCGCCCAGCAGCTGCGGGAGAAGCATCTTTCCGCCTTCCTCGCCTTTCCGCTGACAAAGCTCCCCGCACCGGGGCAGATTTTGCTGACGGGCGGCGCGCTTCCGTTCGGCATGGAATACCCCGACCTGCGCTTCGCCATTCTGACGGAAGGCCAGCTGTTGGCGCAGACCGCTCAGAAACCGCGCAAAAAGCATCAGAAAGCGACCAATCGTCAAAAGCTCAGCTCGTTTACGGACCTTTCGCCGGGCGACCTCATCGTGCATGAGTACCACGGCATCGGCCGCTATGTCGGCATGGAGCAGATCCGCGTCGACGGCATCATCAAGGACTATGTCAAGATCGCCTATCAGGGCACGGACACGCTGTATGTCCCGGCGACGCAGCTCGACCTCATCTCCAAATACATTGGCGGCGGCGAGGACACGGTCGTCAAGCTCAACAAGCTCAGCGGTGACCAGTGGCAGAAGACAAAGGCCCGCGCGAAATCCGCGGCCAAGGACCTTGCCGCCGGGCTCATCCAGCTCTATGCCGAGCGCAAGCGCCGCATGGGCTACGCCTTCGCGGCCGACACGCCGTGGCAGGCGGAGTTCGAGGACAACTTCCCCTACGCCGAGACGGACGATCAGCTGCGCTGCATCGAGGAGATCAAGGCAGACATGGAGTCGCCGCAGCCCATGGACCGTCTGCTGTGCGGCGACGTCGGCTTCGGCAAGACCGAGGTCGCGCTGCGCGCGGCCATGAAGGCCGTGCTCGACGGAAAGCAGGTCGCCATCCTGGTACCGACGACCGTGCTGGCGCAGCAGCATTACACGACGGCCCTCAACCGCTTCCGCGGCTTCCCCGTGAACATCGGCGCGCTTTCGCGCTTTTCCACCCCGCAGCAGCAGCGCAAGGTCCTGTCCGATCTGCGCACGGGCACGCTCGACCTCGTAGTCGGCACGCACAAACTGCTGCAGAAGGACGTGGAGTTCCACGACCTCGGCCTTCTCATCGTGGACGAGGAGCAGCGCTTCGGCGTGACGCATAAGGAAAAGCTCAAGGAGCTGGCCCGCGGCGTCGACGTGCTCACGCTTTCTGCCACGCCCATCCCGCGCACGCTCAACATGGCCCTGTCCGGCCTGCGCGACATGTCCACCATTGAGGAGCCGCCGCACGACCGCTACCCTGTGCAGACGTTCGTGCTGGAATATGCCGAGCCGGTGCTGATCGACGCCATGCGGCGCGAGATCGAGCGCGGCGGGCAGGTGTATTATCTGCACAACCGCGTCGAGAGCATCGAGCAGTGCGCCGCGCGCATCAAGCGCGCCCTGCCGGACGCCGAGATCGCCGTCGCCCACGGCAAAATGAGCGAGGAGGAGCTCAGCGACGTCATGCAGCGCATGGACGAGGGCGAGGTGCAGATCCTCGTCTGCACGACCATCATCGAAACGGGCATCGACATTCCGAATGTCAATACCTTAATTATTGAGGACGCCGATAAGCTCGGCCTTGCCCAGCTGCATCAGATCCGCGGGCGCGTCGGCCGCAGCAGCCGCCATGCCTATGCCTACCTGACGTTCCGCCGCGGCAAGGTCCTCACGGAGATCGCCGAAAAGCGCCTGAACGCCATCCGCGACTATGCGGAGTTCGGCTCCGGCTTCAAGATCGCCATGCGCGACCTCGAAATTCGCGGCGCGGGCAACCTGCTCGGCGCGGCGCAGTCCGGCCACATGATCTCCGTCGGCTATGACCTCTACCTCAAGCTGCTTGAGGAGGCCGTGCTTGAGGAGCGCGGCGAGCCGTCGCCGGAGGAGAGCGCCTGCACGGCCGACCTCGACGTCACGGCGAACATCGACAAGGCCTATGTGACCTCGGGTGAGCAGCGCATGGACCTCTACCGCCGCATGGCGGGCATCCGCTCGCAGAGCGATGCCGACGAGCTGCTCGACGAGATCGTCGACCGCTACGGCGACCCGCCCAGGGGCGTCATGAACCTCATTGCCATTGCGCTGCTGCGCGCCCGCGCCAGCGCCGCCGGCATCCGCGACATCGCCCAGAAGGGCCGCACGCTCCGCTTCCGGCTGGCGCAGTTCGACTTTGCCGTCGTCTCCCGCGTGGCCGGGCAGTACCAGAAGCGCATGTTCGTCGAGCCGAAGAGCGAAGAGCCTGCCATCACGCTCCAGCTGACCGCGAAGGAGGATCCCCTGCAGGCCGCGGAAAGGTTCGTAAAGACCTATCAGGGAGAGTAGGAGCTGCACGCTTTGCAGCACCGAGGCATGCGGCAAGAGCAACACGGGATACAGCGGTGTGCAGACACGGTACACAATTCACAGTCTTGCGATAGCTCGATGAATCATAACATGCTTCGATCGTCCGGAATGGTGAGTGGACAGCCGTAATTGCCGTCCTCCCTCCGGAACCCGCCCTTGAGATCCGCCTGCCATATGTCGTTGCAGGCATCCTTCCCGGACCGCGTGAGCGCCCCGCACTTCCGGGACTCCTCAATGCTGATGCAGCCGTACCGATGCAGGATGCTGTATACATTGTTTTTGCAGACATGCTAACCATATTGCTGCATTGTACATGACATTTTCTTGCTTACCGCCCCGAAGATTTTCTCAAAAAACTTCTTCGCTTCCCCCTCTTGACAAAGGCAAAAAATATGATTATAATGCACTTAATTTCAAACGACAAACCTGTGAGGAAGAAGAGTAGCACAGCACAGGGCATCCCAAGAGAGCTTCGGGTGGTGAGATCGGAGCGGTGCGCAGCGGTGTGAATGGCCTTCCGAGGGCGGCTTGAACGGGAAATTTTCCCAAGTAGGGTCCGACGGGAACCCTCCCGTTATCCGTGGGGTACGCATGATGGTGCGTAAAAGCGAGTGGACATCGCAAGATGTCAATTTGGGTGGTATCGCAGAAGCAAAGGCTTTTGTCCCATATGGGGCAGAAGCCTTTTTTGTTTTTAAAATCCAGGCCGCCGGCACCGGTCCCTCCATCCGCCGCCCAAAATACCCATATAAAATTTTGGAGGAAAACAAAAATGAAAAAGAACATGCTGAGCCGTGTGCTGACTCTGGCCCTGGCCGCCCTGCTGGCCCTGTCTCTCTTCGCCTGCGGCAAAAAAAGTGATGACAATTCCACCGGCTCCTCCGGTGCCGCATCCTATCAGGTCGGCATCTGCAGCTATGCGGACGATGCATCCCTGAACCAGATCGTGGACAACATCGAGTCCCGGCTCAAGGCCATCGGCCAGGAGAAGGGCGTCACCTTCGAGATCAGCTATGATAACTGCAACGCCGATTCCGCCGTGCTGAATCAGATCATCGCCAACTTCATGGCCGACAAGGTGGACCTGATGATCGGCGTAGCCACTCCCGTGGCCGTGGCCATGCAGGCCGCCACCGAGGGAACTGACATTCCCGTGGTCTTTGCCGCCGTGTCCGACCCTGTGGGTGCGGGTCTGGTGGAAAGTCTGGAGGCCCCCGGCGCCAACATCACCGGTACCTCCGACTATCTGGACACCGATGCCATCCTGGACCTGATTTTCGCCGCCGACCCTGACGCCAAGAGCATCGCCCTGCTGTATGACCTGGGGCAGGACTCCTCCACCGCTCCCATCAAGAATGCCAAGGCGTACCTGGACAAGAGGGGCGTGTCCTACAAGGAGTATAACGGCACCACCACCGACGAGATCAGCCTGGCCGTCAGCAGCATCGTGGCCGACAAAGCCGACGCCGTGTTCACCCCCACCGACAACACCGTGATGACCGCAGAGCTGGCCATTTACGAGGCTCTGGCCGGGGCCGGCATCCCCCACTATACCGGTGCTGACTCCTTCGCCCTGAACGGTGCGTTCCTGGGCTACGGCGTAGACTATGCCAACCTGGGCGTGGAAACCGCCAACACGGTCTCCGGCATTCTCCTGGACGGCAGCAAGCCCTCCGCCACCCCCGTGCTGACCTTCGACAATGGCACCGCCACCATCAACACCGACATCTGCAGGGAGCTGGGCCTGAACTATGACGAGCTGGCCGAGGCCTTCGCCCCTCTGTGCACCAAGGTCCAGTCCATCGTCACCGCCGAGAGCTTCGACGATTTGAATCAATAAGAAATCAAACATCCATCAGCGGGCCCCCGCTGATGACCCTCGCGCCGCCCACTCGGGAAACAAAACCATTCTGCATGAAAGGAGAAGTCTCTCATGAACATTTTTTCTCTGGTCCAAACCGCCCTGGAGCTGGGCCTCATCTGCTCGCTGACCGTGCTGGCACTGTTTTTGAGCTACTCCATGCTCAATGTATGCGACCTTTCCACCGACGGCTGCTTCACTCTGGGTGCGGCTGTGGGTGCTATGGTAGCCATTGCCGGGCATCCCTATCTGGCCCTCCTGGCCGCCATGGCCGCCGGAGTCCTCTCCGGCTTTATCACCGCCCTGCTGCAAACGAAAATGGGCATTGACAGCCTCCTTGCGGGCATCATCGTCAACACCGGGCTCTACTCCGTCAATATCGCCGTCATGGGCGGCTCCTCCCTGCTGAATATGAACAAAACCGAGACCGTATTCACCAAGGCCCGGGCTCTGCTGCAGGGCACCTTCCTGGCTGAGCAGTATAAGCTGCTTGTGGCGGCCATCGCCGTGATTGCCGTGATCGTTTTTTTGGCCCTGTTTCTGCACACCCGCCTGGGTCTGGCTATCCGCGCCACCGGCGACAATCCCGACATGGTCCGCTCCTCCTCTATCAATCCCACCTTTACCACCATCGTAGGCCTGTGCGTAGCCAATGCCTTCACGGGGCTGTCCGGCTGCCTGCTGGCCCAAAGTCAAAAATCCGTCAGCATCGACATCGGCACCGGCATGGTGACCATTGCCCTGGCCTCCCTGCTCATGGGACAGGTGCTGCTGGGCAAGGGCAGCATTCTCAAGCGGGCCGTCGGCATGGTGGTGGGCGCCTTTGCCTTCCGCATGGTGTATACCATCGCCCTGCGGCTGGATATGCCCGCCTTCATGCTGAAGCTGGTGTCCTCGGTGATCGTGGTGCTGGCCATCGCCACCCCCTATTTCAAAAAGCAGCTGCCCATGCTGCGCCGCCGCATGGCTGCGCGAAAGGAGGCCCGCCTTCATGCTGAAGATTGAAAAAATATCCAAGACCTTCAACCCCGGCACCATTCATGAAAAGGCAGCCCTGCAGGGCCTGAGCCTGCACCTGCTCCCCGGGGATTTCGTCACCGTCATCGGCTCCAACGGCGCAGGCAAATCCACCCTCCTTAACGCCATCAGCGGCAGCTTTTTCACCGACAGCGGCAGCATTTATCTGGACGGAAGAAATATCACCTTCCTGCCGGAATATCAGCGCTCCCGCCAAATCGGCCGTCTGTTCCAGGATCCTATGCGCGGCAGCGCCCCCCACATGACCATTGAGGAAAACCTCTCTCTGGCGGCGGCCTCCGGCGGCTGGCTCAGCCATGTGACCCGGGCGGAAAAAGCCGCCTTCCGGGAAAAGCTGGCTCAGCTGGACATGGGCCTGGAGAACCGGATGAAGCAGCCCGTGGGGCTGCTTTCCGGCGGCCAGCGTCAGGCGCTGACGCTGGTGATGGCCACCTTCAAGCCGCCGAAGCTCCTGCTGCTGGATGAGCATACCGCTGCTCTGGACCCCGCCACGGCAGAAAAAGTGCTGGAAATCACCCGTCAGACCGTCTCGGAGAACCGTATCACCACCCTCATGGTCACCCACAATATGCACCAGGCCCTGGAGCTTGGCAACCGCACATTGATGATGGACAGAGGCCATATCATTCTGGATGTTGCCGGAGCGGAACGGGCGGGCATGACCGTGGAGGACCTGCTGGCTAAGTTCAAAAGCGGTGCTGGCAAGGCCCTGGACAATGACCGTATTCTCTTGTCGGAACAAACAAAATCGGATAAAAAAGGCGCATCGAATGCCGCGGACTGATCACGAAGCATGGAACAAAACAGTCTGTCCGGCGTGGCAAAGGCAAATAACATCACCGGGAGAAGCAAAAAGCTCTTATGATATGAGGAGCTGGAACGGCAGCTTTTCGGATTTTTATCATGACGGCAAGCCTTTGCCGGCCGATGCCGGCGTTTCTGCAGTAACGATTGAATATTTCCAGAATTTGTAAATAATGGAAAAAATCAGACATGTTTCCGGCCGATATTTAGAACTGCACGGCATCTCTGTATGTGTATTTTTAATTGCATATACCAGATGTTTGTGATAATATATACAGAACACCATTGGTGTAGAAGCGGCCGCATGCCCGGCTTGTGGACATACCAAAATAAAGAAAGAAGGTAGGTTTATGAAAAGCACACACTTAAGAAAACGCATTGTGGCTGCATTGCTGGCCGTGGTGTTAGCTGTTAGTTTAGCTGCGCCATCTCTGGCAATTGAGGAAACAGGCGTCTCGAAATCAGGCAGCAACGGACTGACTTGGGAGGAAATAGACAGCAGCTCTGTTCAGGTAGAGTCCCCCATTCAGGCGAATACCAGCGTAGTGGAAAAGACGGTAGAACACGAAGACACCGATATGGTTCGTGTCTCCATTATTCTAAAGGACGCCTCTACCCTGGAAAAGGGCTTTACCTCTGATGAGATTGCAGCTGCTGATCGCAGCGCCATGCAATATCGGCGGAAGCTGGAGAAGCAGCAGGACAGCATGGCTGCCGCCATCTCCAAGCAGGCACTGAATGGTGCAACACTGGATGTTGTTTGGAATATGACATTGGCAGCCAATATCATTTCTGCAAATGTCCAATATGGGCAGATCGAGAAAATCAAGGAAGTTGCCGGTGTGCAGGAGGTCATTCTTGAGAACCGGTATGAGCCCTGCGTGGTGAAGCAGGAGGAGACGGCGGATCCCAATATGGCCACCTCCGATAAGATGATCGGCTCCAGCGCTGCGTGGGCGGCAGGCTATACCGGCGCAGGAAGCCGGATCGCAATTATCGACACAGGCGCCGATGTGGATCATCCCTCTCTGGATCCGGATGCGCTGAAATATGCCTTGCAGGGGAGTAATGCGACGATCATGACGGAGGCTGACTTGACCGATGAGGTGCTGAATCAGCTAAATGCATATACTCGCAAGGCCGGACTGACCGCAGCAGATTTTTATGTCAACGAGAAAATCCCGTTTGGCTTTAACTATGTGGATGCGGACACGGATATCACGCATGATAATGATACGCAGGGCGATCATGGCTCGCACGTGACCGGTATCGCGGCGGGAAACCGTTTTGTTAAGGACGAAGCCGGAAACTATGTCGCAGCGTTGGACTCCGTCATGACGCAGGGCGTGGCGCCCGATGCGCAGATCCTGACGATGAAGGTCTTCGGCAAGCGCGGCGGCGCCTATGATTCAGACTACATGGTCGCGATTGAAGACGCCATGGTGCTGGGCGCGGACGCAGCGAACCTCTCTCTGGGCGGAAGCTTCCCGGGCTACTCCGAGTATACGGAAGAGAAATACCGTCATATTCTTGATGAAATCGTTGGCAGCGGCATGGTTGTCACAATTTCTGCAGGTAATTCCGGCAGCTGGTTTGACCAAACTGCGTTTGGCCTTCCCTATGCGGGCAGTGTGAACTGGGCTACAAACGGCAGCCCCGGCTCCTATGTTAACTCGCTGTGTGTAGCCTCCGTCGATAACGCGGGCGTTACAGACAATTATCTGAAGGTCAAAGGTCATAACATGACCTACACGGAAAAAAGCTATCAGAACAAACCGATCTATACCATCGGCGGAAGCCATGAGTATATCTATCTGGACAAGATCGGTACCGCGGAAGAGTTTGCAGCAGTCAAGGATGTCCTGGCAGGAAAAATTGCAATTTGCAATCGAGGCGATACCTCATTTTACGAGAAGGCAGAAGCCGCGGTTGCCAATGGCGCAATTGCGACCATTATCGTCAATAATCAGCCGGGCTCCAATTATATGGATCTGACCGATTATAAAAAAACGGAGCCCTGCGTCTCTATTTCTCAGACGGATGGCGCATTCCTGCGTAAAAACTCCACGAAGGTGACGAGCCAGGATGGCAGTGTTCTGTATTATAGCGGCGAGATGTTTGTGAGCTCCGAGCGGGAGTCCTGGGATTTGGGAGAAGACTACTATACGATGAGCAGCTTCTCCAGCTGGGGCATTCCCGGCGCCCTGACGATGAAGCCGGAGATCACGGCGCCCGGCGGCCGGATCTACTCCCTGAAGGACGGCGGAGAGTATCAGAATATGTCCGGTACCTCTATGGCTTCTCCGCAGGTAGCCGGAATGGCGGCGCTGGTCGCTGAGTACATCAAGCAGAACGGTCTGGCCGAAAAGACGGGACTGGCTGTGCGTACGCTGGCCCAAAGCCTGCTGATGTCAACTGCTCAGCCGATCGTTGAGAAGCAGGGTGTTGATGAGCAGGGGAAGACACTGGAGGGTTACTACTCTGTTCTGCAGCAGGGTGCAGGCCTTGCAAATATCGGCGCGGCTGTAAATAGCGGAAGCTATTTGATGATGGATCAGGATGCAACAGATTCGTATGCAGACGGAAAGATCAAAGCCGAGCTGGGAGACGATCCCCAGCGCACCGGTGAGTATTCCTTTGGCTTTACGCTGTACAATCTGGAGAATACGGACAGCACGTTTACCTTAAGCGCTGATTTCTTTACGCAGGCGGCACTTCAGGGCGAGCTCAATAACGGGAACGGGCAAGTCATGAATTTCTCGGACAAAAAGACTGCCGCATTAGCCGCAGACGTTGTCTGGGACGTAGATGGGAAAACGCTGAAGCCGGAAATGCCTGCGGAGCTGGACGGCTGCGATTTTGACGGAAGCGGCAAGGTAACCGCGGACGACGGTCAGGCGCTGCTGGACTATGTGACCGGCGTGCGGACCGAGATCAGCAGCAAGAGCTGTGCGGATCTGGATAAGGACGGAGACATCGATACCTATGATGCTTACCTGTTCTTCTCCCGCTTGAGCAGTGCTGCCGTGACGGTGCCTGCAAACGGAAAGATTCACGTCACGATTCGTGCAAAGGTTCTTGGTCTGGACAGCTACGACGAAAAGAACGGCGGTGCAGGCGCTTATGTCGAGGGTTATGTATTTGCCAACGAGGTAAGCAGTAAAGAGGGTGTCGAAGGGACCAGCCATTCTATCCCGGTGCTGGGCTACTACGGAAATTGGACCGATGCCTCCATGTTTGATGTCGGCAGCTTTATTCAGTATCACTACGGCATGGAGACCCGTCCTCCCTACATGCTCGCTGCAATTCAGCAGGCAGCGCAGCTCCAGTCGCTGACCATAAAATACAAAGGCGTGGATGACTCCTATTCCCTTGGCGGAAATCTGTATGTAGACGACGGATTCTACGATGCAGATCGTTACTCCATCAACCCGGATACCGCAAAGATCTCTGATATTTATTTCTGCCTGATCCGAAATGCGGCCAATGGCCGGATCACTGTGACCGGCGAGGACGGTACGGTATATCTCAACAAGGAGACTCAGGCTCCGATCATTGGCGCCTACTATTTCTCGAACCAGAAGACGTGGATGCAGGTGCAGAGCGGCTTGTCCGTGGATTGTGCGCCGGATGCCGCGGAAGGCGAAAAGCTGACTGTGAAGCTTACCATGGCGCCGGAGTATTATGTGGATTACAGCGGCTCGACGCTTTCGACGGATTGGGATGCGCTTGGTGAGGGAGCAAGTCAGACCTATACGATGTTTGTTGACAAGACTGCTCCTACGCTGACCGACATTACGCTTTCCGAAGACCTGATCAACGACGGACGGGTCATGACCGTTACGGCCTCCGACAACAGATATGTTGCAGCAGCGGTGCTGTACGATTACTCGACCGGAAAAATCCTTGCGAGGACGGGCGGTTCTCCGAAGGGAGCAAGCCGCGGCGAGGCTGTTACCATGTCGTTGGATGCAAACGGAACAGCAAATGCAGCACATCTGCTGCTGCAGGTATATGACTACGCAAACAACTGCAGTACCTACAAGATCAATCTGAACAAGTCTGAGCTGAATGATCCTGTTGAGGTTTCCTTGAATCGCAGCACGCTGAAGCTTTTCAAGGGCGGCACGGCGACGCTGGAAGCGGAAGTGACGCCTTTCGGCATCCATCCCGATACGGTGACCTGGACCAGCGACAATCCTAATGTGGCTACCGTGGACGAAGACGGTACGGTTACCGGCATTGGAGACGGCACTGCCACGATCACGGCAACCTCTGTAAAGGATCCTACCAAGAGTGCAGCCTGCACGGTAACCGTTGAGGTTTTGAAGGTTACGCTCACCGGCGCGCTGATGGATGGCTCTTCCACCTCCCAGTTCTATACGTGGGATATGGAAAATGATACTACATGGACGCCGGGGGCTGTGATGGAGGTCGATGGCATTACCTCTACCGCATATGACACGGATCGCAACAATGTCATTGTGGTTGACGGAAATGAACGGAAGCTCCATCAGGTCGACATGGAGAGCGGCAAGGTTCTGGCGGACTATGATGCCGTTGCGGGCGGTAACTTTAATGTGCCGCTGTTTGATCTGGAATACAGCGAGCTGTTTACCAAGGGCGACGTACCGGCCTGCTACAGTATCTATAACTTTATGCTCAACAAGCCTGCGGAACTGGGCAGCATTCGCACGGACGGCTTCATGCTGTTCATGGATTTCCTGCTTTACGGAAACGGAGCCGATAAGTTTACGGCGATGACCTCGCTCGGCAAGACAAAGCTTGATCTGGATCAGGACGGCACTGCGGAAACGGATGCGGAGGTGCTGCTGCTGCTGGATAACCGCGGCAACGTGTGGACCTTCCAGATTTATGACGGGATCGACTACAGCAGTACGACAGGCAAATACGAGATCGCAAAGTCTAACCTGACCAGTGCATTTAAAATGTACTTCATGGGCGACAATAACGGCACGCCGCTGTGCTCTATGGTTCCCACGACGGTCAATGGACAGCTGGCATTGTATTTGTCCTACTTTACCGGCAAGGCCAATGAGCTCTACCGTCTGACATACGATTCCGCCAAGAACTTCTGGACCGGCGAAAAGCTGGCCAGCTTCGGCGAGAATGTATATCCGGCAACGATCCTGAAGATCGACAATCATGAGGCCAACCAGACGGAGCTGGAGCAGATCGTAAGCAATCTGCCGCTTGGCTCCCACACGGTACAGTCTCAGGATTTGACAGACATGCTCAATTCTGCTGCGGTTGAAGAAGCGGCCGCGTCTTATGGTGCGCTTAATACAGCAGCAGAAAAAACCGCATCGGCGAAACCGGCGGCTGACATCGCGAGCGAACAGACTGCATCCTCGGAGATCATTACCTCGGAGGATCAGAACACGGTCACCCTGAAGCTGGTGCCGGGAGGAACGGCCCCCACCACGAACGGGCTTATGAGCGTCAGCTACGATGCTGCCGGCTGGGAGCTGAAGAATGTCATTGGAAACATGCAGTATTTCTCCTACAAGGCTGAAGCCGGAAAGGTAACGCTTGGTTATGTTTCCGTGGTCATCATGCCTGCCGGATAACAAGTAGCAGAGCTGACGTTCAACAAGACGAACGCCGGCAAGGACGCCGATCCTCGGTTCACGGTCCAAAAGACAGAGCGAAATGAACAGCGGATCGATGAGGTGGAGCATCTGACGGCAAGCAGCAACCGGGATGATCCGTGCCCGTCGAAGGAATTCCGGGATCTCAGCACAACGGCTTGGTATCATGAGTCCGTGGACTATGTGTTGTCTAAGGGCATTATGCAGGGCTACGGCGACGGCACCTTCCGCCCCGATGAGACCGCGACCCGTGCCCAGGTGGTGACGCTGCTCTATCGCATTGCGGGAGAACCTGCTGTGGATGATTCCAAGGCCCTGCCCTTCACCGACGTGAATCTGGAGAGCTGGTACGGCAGCGCCCTGCGTTGGGCTTACCAGAACGGCATCACCACCGGTGTCAGCGCGGATACCTTTGCGCCTGACGACTGCGTGACGCGCGAGCAGATGGTTTCCTTCCTCGCTCGGTATGCCAAGGTGACCGGCGCCTATGAAAAGGTGTCCGAAGACCTGAGCAGCTTCTCTGACAGAGATCGTGTCTCCTCCTATGCTGTGGAATCCATGCAGTGGGCTGTTGCCAACGGCTTTATTCTCGGCACAGAAACGGGCAAGCTGGAGCCCATGGCTACGGCCACCCGTGCCCAGCTTGCGGCAGTGGTCGCCAGATACTGCCAGAGCATTCACTGATTTCTATCCGAAACGGCGTGCTTACCGGGGGCGTATTGCCCGCGGTGAGCACGGAGCAAGCCCCAGGGCTTGACAAAAAACCAACGTGCAAAAGCAGCCCCACAGAAGTGTTTCTGTGGGGCTGTTTAGACTCTCAAGGCCCTGCTTAGCCGAAAGTCAGTGTCCGTTTATGATACCACTTTCCGCGGCCTCGCAGCGGCACTTCGGGGGGCAGCCGCCATGATCCTGCTCAGGCGGTTTACATAAAGTTCACAATTGTAACGCTTTTGTTGGCAAAACGTTGTTGCATTTTGGCGGCTTCCCGGTATAATAGGATAGGAACAAACGGCGGCGGATGCCGTCTGGAGAATAGGCGGCATTCTGCCGTAGAACCACCGGAGAAGGAGATTCAAATGGGTAAATTTGAAAAAGGCAAACGCCCGACGCAGGCTCAGTCCTATGCCGAGCCGCAGCGTGCGCCGAAAAAGAAAAAGCAGAAAAAGCAGTCCCGCCTCGGCCTGATCGTCGCGCTGCTGGCTGCAGCCGTCGTGCTCGTCGGCTGCGGCGTGGGCTATATGTTCCTGCGCGACGACGGCAGGATCGTCAACAACCTCTATGTCGCGGGCGTCGATCTCAGCGGCATGACGAAGGAGGAGGCGCGCGCCGCGCTCGAAAAGGGCGTGAGCGTCTATGGGAAGGAAAATATGAACGTCGCGCTCTACACGCGCCCCTATGACACGTTCACCTCGACATATGACCCGGCGCAGATCCCGCTCGTCGACATTTTCGGCAAGCCGCTCGATGCCTCCGCGCAGACCGAGGCGACGGAGCCGACCGAGACCGCGCCTTCGGAGACGGAGCCGGTGACGGAAGCGCCGACCGAGGCCCCGACGGAGGAGCCGACCGAGGACCCGAACACCCCGCGCGACGAGGACGGCAAGCCGATGACGCTGCTGACAAAGCTGTGCCTGACGCCGTCGGACACGGCGGTTCGCCTCGACCTCGACAAGGCCGTGGAGGCTGCCTATGCCTACGGCCGCGGCGGCGGCCTGTTCTCCCGCGTGAAGAAGAACGCGCTGACGGAGCGCACCGATCTGAACGTCGCCGATTTCCTCACGCTCGATGAAAGCTACGTCCGCACGATGCTGGACGAATATGCCAAGGACGCCGTGAGCGAAAAGACGGAGCCCTCCGTCACCGAGGGCACGACGACCGTGACGGACGACGAGGGCGAGGAGCGCGAGCTCAAGACCCTGACGGTCAAGCTCGGCAGCGCGGGCCGCGAGATCAACACGGACGAGCTGTACAAGGCCGTGCTCACCGCCTATGCCGACGCGAATTTCGAGATGCAGTATGTGGTGGAGGAAGACCTGCCGGAGGCCTTTGACCTCGACGCCCTGTACCACAAGTATTATGTTGCGCCGGTGAACGCCGTGTGCGACGAGAACACCTATGAAGTGACCGACGGCTCAGACGGCTACGGCTTCGACATCAAAAAGGCCATGGACGAGCTGGAGAAGGCAGGCCCCGGCGGCGAGGTCACGCTGACGCTCGACGTCATCAAGCCGCAGTACACGAAGGAATCCCTGCAGGAGAAGCTGTTCCACGATGAGCTTGCCGGCTATGACAGCCCGTACAACGCCGGTCTCATCGGCCGAAGTGAGAACCTGCGTCTGGCCTGCCTGGCCATCAACGGCTATGTGCTCAAGCCCGGCGAGACGTTCTCGTTCAACGGCGTCGTCGGCGAGCGCACGGCGGCCAAGGGCTACAAGGAGGGCGGCGTGTATGTCGGCGGCGAGACCGTCCAACAGCTCGGCGGCGGCATCTGCCAGGTCGCGTCCGTGCTGTACTACTGCACGCTGAAATCCGACCTCGAGGTCATCGCGCGGCAGGAGCACCAGTATGTGCCGGACTATATCCCCTGGGGCATGGATGCCACGATCTACTGGGGCAGCCTCGACTATAAGTTCCGCAACAACACGACCTATCCCATCCGCATTCTGGCGGAGGCCTCCGGCGGCTATGTCCGCGTGCGCTTCATGGGCACGGAGACGAAGGATTACACCGTGGAGCTGGACTACAAGGCCGCGATGACCCACAAGAGCAAGACCGAGGAGGTCGAGATCTCCAAGGGCATGAAGAACTACGACAAGTACAAGGACTATAAGGACGGCGAGCGCATCCAGGTCGGCTACGACGGCTATGAGGTCGATACCTACCGCATGAAGTACGACAAGAACGGCAAGCTGCTGTCCACGGAGAAGGTCAACCACTCGAGCTACGACTGGCGCAACCGTCTGGTCGCCAAGCTCGTCGAGGAGACGGAGCCCCCCACGGAGGCGCCGACGGAGCCGACGGAAAGCCCGACGGAAAGCCCGACGGAAAGCCCGACGGAAAAGCCCACGGAGCCGGAGCCGACGGAACCGCCCACGGACGCCCCGACCGAGTCCACCGGCGGCGATGAAGAAGCGCCGTGATCTTAAAAACCGGACCGGCTCACCCAAATGAGCCGGTCCGATTTTTGTATCTGACAGGATAGAAAGGCACGGGGCAAGCGGAAAGCGGAGAACTTGCCAAGGCTGCCGGCCGTGCGTTGTAGGGGACGGCGTCCTCGACGTCTCGTGGCGCAACGGCAAATTTCCGTGCACTCTCGTCGACCGCACACGCCATTGTAGGGGAGCGGCATGCCGCTCCCGGCGCCGCACTTGCGTCTAGTACAGGCTGCCGTTAAAATGGCAAACGACCCCGAATTGTCATTGCGAGGAGGCCAAAGGCCGACGTGGCGCCCTGAGCGCGAAGCGCGAGGAAGTGCCCTTGGGGTGCAATCTCGGGAAGGCAGTTCCGTTTTCGCCGGGGTTTCCCTGTTATCGGACCGGATCCTGCGAGATTCCCACGTCGCTTCGCTCCTCGGAATGACAAACTTGAGAGCTTCACGCCACAGAATGCGTATCGCAGATATTGCCAATGAGCGCCGCTACAGACGCAATCGGTTGGTGCGTTTTTATCGGTGGCCGGTGCGGACTGCAAGTGCCTCCCCGAGATTGCCACGTCGCTTCGCTCCTCGGAATGACAAACTTGAGAGCTTCACGCCACAGAATG
>ERZ1673746.1410-NODE-1410-length-17029-cov-4.075940_pt1 | contig 17029 bp, 10 predicted proteins | sample MGYA00580205_ERZ1673746 | MGnify/ENA primary metagenome ERZ1673746 (study PRJEB41218, sample SAMN15661771) | gut metagenome | host: Homo sapiens | place: Canada: London | collected 2015-08-20/2019-03-30 | study: EMG produced TPA metagenomics assembly of...
CAAGTTGAAGAGCCAATTCGGACTTCACTTCTTTAATCAAACCTTTAGTTTCGCAGCAGCAATTCTGTTGTTCATGTTCCATCTGGCAAAGACGGTCCATAACACGATTGAAGCCTGCTCCCATTTGGTCACGAGAATCCCGGATATCGGAATTGGTTTTGTATCCCAAATCACAAAGTCCTCTTTCCGTTGTGAAACGATTGTTAAGGATTTCTCTACCAACACCAGCAACATCTTTTGCAACTCCGCTGATTTCCTGAGTTACTCCTCTAGCAGCATCAGAAATATCTTTATAGATACCTGCCTTTGCTTCCTGAACAGTAGACTCTACTTTCTGAATGTCAGCTTTAGTGTCATTGATTTTGTCCCATACAGAAACTGCAGCAGCACCAAAACCACCACCTACCAATGCACCACCGACTGCACCCCAACCGGAGCCCCAGCCTGAATTGCGTCCATTACAACAGCAACCATCATTACAACCGCGGTCAGCGAACGCCCTCACCACCAGATTTAACTTCTACTCCCATAAACTTTGAGTTTTAAGTTGTTAAACATAAAGTTAATTTTTAAAGTTATTCGTATATGGCCATATACATTAATAATGCTATAGTATCGTATTATTACTAATACAGAGACTTACCCGTAGATTACTTCAAAGTAGATAGTCGGATGGTCAAAATTTTTTGGAGTAAGTGTAACTGTTGCAATTGTAGTTCCATTACTATAATAAGAACTTCTTAAACTTACTTCTAACCTTATACCTCCACCATAATCTCCAGCTTCTGAAAGTATTGAAGGAATTATCGAAAAATAATCGTTCATACCGGGAGAGTATTCAATACCTATTCGATAATCCTGTTGAGAATAACCTACTGACAACCCCTTATTGGTTTCTGTGGGACTACTACTATCAAAATCCTCAATGGTTCTTACTTGAAGATTACTTAGTCTAGCTTTCATAGGTTTACCAGTTTGAGGCTTTCCAGTAATCATGCAATTTATTACTCCAGTAGCAGGTAAGTTACACCAAACTCCGATATATCCTCCTGGAGTCATATCTTCGATATATCCTCCAGGAGGAATATCTCCTATGTCAGTAGTATCTGAAGAATCTGGGTTATACCATTGGTAAATAAGGGGGATTTGATTACTATCACCGTAAGAGTAATAGTTACCCAACTCTGCATGAAACTCTTGTTTAATAGTTACAGGTTTAGTCTGAGTTACGTATAGGTATAACCTTTTATTTGATGGATTACCTGGTTGAGTAAAGGTCCTGATAGCCTGCCTATCATAATCTTCCTTATTCTCATCTACCAAATAAGAGTAGCCATACGCGTTTTGGGCAGTTTGACCGTTTTCTACTAACCTACCCCAACTTACTGGAGTTGAGGTATCTTCGTCTTCATTAGGTTTTATATACTCTGTATAGGCAACCTGGGATTGATTGCTAACAAGTAAGTACTCACATTTAGAAATTATGATTATAGGAGAAATGCTACCTGCACTAGAATCATGACTTACATTCTTCATAGTTACACTTTCAACTTGGTCATACCATTGGAAGGTCCACCTCTTTACAGTTGCTACTGGTTTATGAGTAAGGTACAGATAAGCAGATTTACTTGGGTAATCGGCTATCCTATATTGTACTGTACCCTTTAAATCGAATACCGAACCATTGATAGCCTTAGGATATGCCCTTACGGTAGTTATAGTTGGGTCATATGATAACGGTGTATTTGTAACTGTAAAGGAATCTATACCAACTCCACTAAAAATAGCTTCGTATTCTGCAGCTTCCTCAGTATCAGATTCTATACCATTAATTACTGGTTTTCTCCAACATTTTAAATCTATAGATTGACCATGACTAGAACCAAACTGAGTACATTCCCAATTCATGGAATATCCCCCTACATCGGGATTACCATTAAAACCAATATAATAATTATAGGATACAGTTGCAGCTGATTGGTTGATATCTACTTGGTCAAGATTACTTGTACCTACTTGTCTAATTGTTACAGTAGCCCTTCTAATTGAAGATACTTTATTCTCTAAGCAAGTTACGAATAACTCAGCTTGAGTCTGGTCATTACTGTTTTTGGTAACTTCTAACCAGGATTCTTCGATTGGGTCAATGGTTACTTCTACAAATTCTTTAGTTGAAGTTTGTGTACCATTGATTACCTTCGTTCTGTAAGAATTAACTACAATAGTATCGGGGTCTATCATCTTAGCTGGTACATTCAGTACCTTGGATGAAGGCTGAAATATATTAAAGGTATAATTCCAAGTAATACTTGCAGCTTGTTGTTCAACTGTCAAAGTTATCGAAGTATCACTACTACCAGTTTGAAATATAACGATATCTGCACTTCTTTGACTAGTAGTTGTATTCTCATCTACGGTTACTATGAGTGTATTAGATTGCTCTTCTACATGAATCCAACTTGGAGAACCCGGTATAGACGTAGTCCAAGTAGTATCTTCACTTTGACTTGTAACAGAACCGTTAACAATCTTATACCTTTTACTACTTATGGTAAAAGAGTAAGTACCACTAGGCTTAGCAGGCACTTGTTGATTTAAATCTTGAGTACCGTTATTTACCTTTAGTTCATAAGACCAAGCAACACTAGCACCTGCTTGTTTTACACCTAAACTTAGAGTTTTACTACCGTACTTTAAGTTTAAACTACCACTAAGTTGAGATTCAGAAGTATTCTCTGGCATAGTAGCACTTATACGATATCCCACACCAAGTTCATAAGTTACATTAGTACTACTTACAAAACTAGGTTTAGTTTTTACAGTAGGAGTATCATCATGCCAAGTTGTATCTTTACCATTTACCACGTCCCAATAACCAGACCTTACTAAAGCTTTAACAGTTCCTCCAATATTTGGAGCTGTAGGGAAACTCTCCTTAATAACCAACTCTTCTCTAATGGCTACTGTACCTGCAGCCTGATTACAAGTAATAGTTACAGTTTTACCTGAACCTACTTGTTCGTATACTACAGTACCAGTTCTTGCTTGGGTTGTGGTATTCTCTTTCATGGTAATAGCCACAGCAGCAGTAGCACTTTGTATTTCAGCAGAAGTAGATTTAACTTGGATATTAACACCTTCATGTGAACCTTCTACTAAAGAACCATTAATATATTTTTCACGATAACTACTAATTGTCCCAGATTTAGTTGTACCAAGGGCATCAAAGTTTAACGTTGGAGTAGAAGTAGTTAATGTATATCTCCATTCTACTAAATATGCACTTTGAGTTACCGTAACTTCTTTATAGACGGTATCCATAGTTGCCCTTACTACTACACTTCTTTGATTTGCAGTTTTATTTTCTGCTACCGTCAAAGTAGTACCAGATAAACTAAATCCGGTTACTGCAGTAGGTATACTAAGTGTAGGAGTACCGGTAGCATCGGAAGCTGCATTGGTTGCACCTGAAGACCAATGGTTAGTTCTACTTGCCCTTGCACTTGCAGAAATTTGTGATGTACCACCTTGCTCAGTAAATGTACTTGGGTTTGCCGAAATAGAAACTACCCATGCACCCTGAGTTACATTGGTTATCTTATTCTCTGCTTGGTATACATCGATTGAGGCACTACCAGATTTACCATTAAGAGTAACGGTTAATGTACGGCTTCCCAATTTAGTTCTTGCCTTTGCAGTCGTGCCCAGATTAGAACCCGATATGTTTTCGGACCATACTACTGAAGCTCCAGAACTTATAGTACCACCATCATCGGTTTTACCATTCCATCCCCAAAGTTGAGAATAAGTATAAGTAGGTGTAGCTGCAGTTCCTCCCGATGCAGGGATATCTGCGATGCTTCCTAAATATACCGTAGGTGTACCATAGGTTTTTACACCAGCTGCCTGAGACAAAACTGGTGTTAGTTTCTTACCGGATTCTGCCTGAGTAAGAGTATCAGTATAAGAACGAGAACTTTCAGACTTATTTTCTAAAGCTTCGTAATACCCACTCTCTACTGAAAGCCATGATGGTAAACTAGGCCTTGAATAATCAACATTTACTGGACTACCCACAGCTTTACCATTTATATACTTTTGCTTATTCGAAGTAATAGTTAATTCCGTAGGTGTACCTTTACCACCTATAGCATTAAATACTAATGAATTATTCTTACTTGTAAAAGTATATTCCCAAGTTTCAACTCCTGCATCCTGAGTAAATTGAACTGTTATCTGTTTACCTGACTCCTTCTGAGTAAAGGTTAAACTTGCAGAACGTTGATTTAGAGTTGTATTTTCTGAAGCTTTATAACCTTCATCATAAACAATCCAGTCCGGATAAGCAGATTGGGTATAACCCACAGAAATAGTATCTCCGATAGCTACTCCATCTATCTGTTTTTGTTTAGTAGTACCTAAACCAAACCACCGAGGAGTAGAATACCCTCCCAAAGCTAGGAAGTTTAAAACTGTGTTTACTACAGTAAAAGCATATCTATAGGTTACCTTATGAATATCAGAAAGTTGTACGGTTTCATTGTTTCCATAGGAACTGGCATTGGATATTTCCAAGCCAACGTAATTTTCTCCCGTTCCTGTAGGAGAGAGTGCCAACAATTCAGCCTTGGTAGGGCATTCGTTTGAATCCTTACCAAGGCCTACTTTAGTTTTGACAGCACTCCATGTTGCTATCTCACCCATATTAATCTAAGTTTGTGAACAAAAGTTTTTCTCTTAATTCATCAATCTCGGCTTTCAGAAGTTTGATACCTTCGATTGCCAATACTGACATCTTAGAATAATCTACCTCTTTAACCAGGATATAGGTTTCTCCATCTTTTTCTACCTTTTCGAAGGCTTCTGGATTAGGAACTGTTTCGGGTTTAACCTTATTCTCAGAAACTAATTCTGGGAAATATTTTTCGATTGTCTGAGCAATTGTACCTATATCATGATTACCCCGAATCATAAATGAATCCGTAGGTATAGAGCAGATTTCATCGAGAGTGTGTTCCAAAGGTTTAATGAAAGTCTTAAGCCTTTCGTCAGATTCTTTCCATAAACCAGAAGGAGCAGATACCTTCTTAAAGATAATCTCAGCAGTAGTACCCAACCCCAACTGGTCTCTTGTTACTCCATGAGGATTACTCATGTTCTGCATGTGAGTAGTAAGATTGGTTTGAGCATTGGTACCTGCAGCCTTGGCATCTGCAATAGCCGTAGCTTGAGCAGTAGATACTGGTTTATCTGCATCTGATGTATTGTTAACATTACCTAATCCCACTTGAGCTTTAGTTACTGCATGAGGGTTAGATTTATTACCGATATGAGAATCTACTTTGGCATTTACAGTAGTATCTGCCTGAGCTCTAGTTGCAGCTTCATCAGTGATTAATTTCTCTACTCTAGTAATCTCTCCCTTACGGTCATTGACTTCTTTGGTGATATTACTTTGAAGAGTAGCATCTGCTGTTTCCAGTTCTGTCTTAGCATCTGCAATGGCTTTTTCCAGGGTAGTCTTCAGAGTAGCATCTGCATTGGTACGGTCTGTAACTTCCTTATTGATACTTGCCTGGAGTGCATCCTTAGCAACCTTTATGGCAGCATCTCTATCCAATACCTCTTGAGCAATATCATCAGCCAATTCTCCTCTGATTGCCTCATCGGCAGCAGTTCTTGCAGCAACCTCATCTGAGATTTGTTTTGGTAAGGTAGTATCAAGTTTTACCTTATCTGCGGCAGTCATAACACCTGCCTTAGTAGTAGTAACTGCTGGTATGCTAATAGAAGAAGATGGATTAGCCTTATAAATATTACCATTACCTTTAGAAGCTGAATCGTAAAGTAAGTTTACATTATTACCATTAGCCTCGAATCTAACCAGGGATGATACAGAATTTATAGGCAAGCCATTAGCTACAGCTTCAAGAGCTTTACCTTTAGCACCATCAAATGCAGTACCGGTGATTTCACCGATGATTAAACCTCCAGAAACAATCTGTACCCAAGTAGTACCTGACCAACGGAATTGATATCCTGGATGGTCTGGGGTAATATCATTATAAGATTTACCAGCTTCACCAACTACTGCGGTAGTATGGTTTTCATCTGTATACAGTTTGATGTTAGTTACCTCATTAGTATCTGATACATCATATGTAGCATATACATCAATTACATCATCTACATAAGAAGGTAGTTGACCTGCAGGTACTTTACCGTTTTCATCCAGAGATGCTAAGCCATTAGCCTGAGCTTTAGTTGCCTTGAAAGCATTCAGAGCAGCCAATACATCATTGATATCCTCAGTGAGTTCCGTTTTCAGAGCGGTATCAGCTGCAGTTCTATCGGATATCTCCTTATCAATCTTAGTATTTAGAGTATTATCGGCTGTTGTACGGTCTGATACCTCTTTATTGATTGCTGCCGTGAGTTCTTCTTTCAGAGCCGTGTCTGCAGCTTTACGGTCTGATACCTCTTTATTGATTGCCGTAGTAAGCTTAGTATCCAAAGCTTCGTCGGCAGCAATACGAGCAGTCTCCTCAGCAGTGATATTATCCTGAAGTTCGGATTTAGCAGTATTGATATTACCGTTAAGTTCATTCTTTAATGCTGTATCGGCTGCAGTTCTGTCCTGAACTTCTTTATCTATTTTAGCTTCAATACGACGAGCTAACTCAGCACCATCATCCGAAGAAGACTTAATCTGATTATCCAACTCTTTAACTGCTGCTATAAGATTCTCTGAACCAGCCAGATAATTGGTATCATCAAGTCCGGGTAATCCCAAATTATCGGTAAGACCAACAGCTGTTTTTACTTTGTTAATCTTAGTATCGGTTTCTGACTTGTCTACATTGATACGTTTTTGAACTTTACCGAAAGCCTGAGATGTAGTATCTGTAGCCTTGATTGCCAAGTCTGCAACGGTAGTACCCTCATTTTCAGAATAACCGTCCAATTTAATATCTGTACCATTAAGTACTGGGTTTGAATCCAAACGATGAGTATTAATAGTATGTGCATTGGTTGCATCGATATTATCTTGTAAGGTTTTATCAGCAGCAATACGAGCAGTCTCCTCAGCAGTGATGTTCGTTTGTAACTGAGTATCAGCAGCTTCCCTTGCATCTTCCTCATCATCAATACGAGTACCAAGAGCATTATCGGCATTTGTACGGTCTTGGATTTCTTTATCGATTCTTGCACCCAATGCAGTATCTGCTTCAGTACGAGCAGTTTCTTCTGCATCGATATTATCTTGTAAGGTTTTATCAGCAGCTTTTCTTTCAACAATCTCGGTATCAATACGAACTCCAAGGGCAGCATCAGCAGCAGTTCTTGCAGCTTCTTCTGCATCCAGGGCATCTTGGAGAGCCTTATCAGCAGCTTTTCTTTCTTCTGCTTCAGTTGCTAAATCGGTAGAGTTCTTATCAATCTTGGCTTCTAATCGAATATCTTCTGCCTTACGAGCAGCAATCTCGGTTTCAAGTAAAGCCTTAACTTCCAAGTAAGAACCAGAAATGTTATTCTGAATACCTTGAATCAATTCCAAGTTTCTTTGGATATTGGCAGCATTCTGAGTAATAAGAGCATCTTGATTATTTGCTCTTGCCAACAATTCAGTACGAGTTTCAGTAACATAAGTTCTTAAATCCTCTACTGTCTTGGTCAAGGTAGTACTCAAAGTAGTAAGCTTAGTATCCAAAGCTTCATCGCCTTCAACTCGTTTTTCGGTTTCTGTCTCAATCTTCGTAGTTAACTCATTTAACTTCTGAGTCATAGTTGTTGCAAAGTTGGGGTCATCACCGAGAGCCTTGGCAATTTCCTCAAGTGTATCCAATACACCAGGAGCAGAACCAATGATTTTCTGGATTGCAGCTTCTACCTCTGCTTCTGTTTGGAATCCTGAATCATTCAGAAGTTCAGAAACTTTTGTGATATAGTTAGCATGTTCAGCTATACCATTTAATTTCATCAGAAGGATATCGGTAAAGTCATTTGAAGAAAGTACTTTACCATCTACCTTATCCACCTTCTTAGATTCAATTGCCTGTATAGCAGTTGTACGGTCTGATACTTCCTGAGCAATCTTATTCTCTAATAGGGTATCGGCATTCTTTCTGTCAGCAACCTCTTTATCAATATTTACCTGAAGAGCAGTATCCCCGGCTAAACGAGTATTGGCTTCATCAGATATATCCTTAGATAAACCATTTACTTCGTCTTTATGATTTGCTATTGCAGTATCCAAATTGGCCTGTATAGCATTTTCTCTAGCGGTTGCTCGGTCTTTCTCAGTAGTAATTGCTACCGTATTAGCATCTACCTTTGCTTTGATTTCATTTAAGCTTTCAGTAGAACCGGTTTCCAAGGAATCAATTCGGTCGCTTAATGTTTTATCTGCAGCTTCCCGGTCTTTAACTTCTTGAGTAACCTTACCTTCTACTCGAGTAATTTCTGAAGAAGTCTGTTGGCTTAAGTTAGATATCTGACCTTCAATTTTAGTTTCAAGGGCAGTATCTGCAGACTTACGGTCTCCAACTTCCTTATCCAAATTTACTTGAAGGATTTGGTCTGCTGCCTTACGTTCTGCTGTTTCTGTTCCCAGAGCAATATTAGTTGTATCAATACGAGAACTTAAATTGCTATCGCCATTAGTACGGTCCACAATTTCCTCGTTAACCATATCCTTAACTTCCTTGTAGTTATCGGCAATGGTTTTATTCATGGCAGTAATTGCCTCAGAGTTCTTTGTGATATTTGCTTGGTTAGTAGCAATTGCCGTAGTATTGGCATTTACCTGAGCAGTTAACTCATTCTTAACCGTATTGATAGCATCCTGGATTGATAAAGCCAAATCCGAAACTCGCTGAGTAAGAGCAGCAATATTATCGGTATGGGTTTTATCGGCATCCTTTCTATCGGAGGCTTCTTTATCAATATTTGCTTGCAGGGTAGCATCTGCATCTTTACGGTCTTGGATTTCTTTTGCCAAGTTATCCTTAACTACCTGAAGAGCAGTGTTCCCTGTTTCAGAAGAATTATCTACATACTCCTTAAGTTCTTCCTTAAGAGCAGCATCAGCTTCCTTACGTTCTACAACTTCTTTATCGATATTGGCTTGTAATGCTGTATCGGCTGCAGTACGGTCTTCTATTTCTTGGTTTACCTTTTCGGTAATTGCTGCCAACTTCTTTGTGATAGTTGAAGCAAAATTAGGGTCATCTCCTAATGCTTTAGCAATCTCTTCCAGAGTATCAAGTACTTCTGGTGCAGAACCAATAATCTTTTCGATAGCTGCCTCTACTTCGGCTTCTGTTTGATAACCAGCATCATTTGCCAATTGAGATACAAGGGTAATGTAATTAGCATGTTCCTCGATTCCATTCAACTTAGCAAGTAAGAGGTCAGTAAAATCATTCTTAGTTAAAGAATAACCTTCTCTTTTATCTACCTTCTTGGAATTAAGGTCAGCATCTGCAGCAATACGAGCTTCCTTCTCTGCTTCAATTGCAGCAAGTACATCAGACTTATCACCATCAGTCTTTTCACTTAGGGCAGTTATCTTCTGGTCAAGGATTTGGTCCTGAGCAGTACGAGTTGCAGCTTCAGAATTAATATTAGTCTGAAGAACCTGGTCTGCAGATTCCCGAGCTTGAGCCTCTTTATCAATGTTTACCTGGAGGGTATTATCTGCATTGGTACGGTCAACAACCTCTTTGGTAATTGAATTCTGAAGAGTTTCATCGGCAGCTTTACGATTTACTACCTCATCAGAAAGTTTACTTTCTAAGGCAGCATCACCAGTTTGACGATTAGTGATTTCTTCAGTGAGTTTCAACTGAATGTTTGCATCTGCATTTGCTCTCAATTGGGCTTCTGCAGCAATGTCTTGTTTGAGCTCTGCCTTATCATTGATATGCAATGTATTCAGTTGGTGAATACTTTCTGATAAAGCATCGTCAGCCGTTTTACGAAGCTCAGCTTCTTTATCTACCAAGTCTTTAGCATATGCCTTAGCTTCTGCCAATGAACCAGTAGTTTCATTTCTGAGGTCTGCAATGTCAGCAGTATTCTTATCGACTTTTGCTTCTATCTTATCTATCTTATTGATAAGGTTAGTAACTGCAGTGTCGATTTTATCATTAAGTAAATCCACTGCCTTAATGAAATTAGAGTTAACCTCACTAATTTGGGTACTCAGTTTCCCTTCCTCCTCCTTAGCTCGGTTAACTTCATCTGTCAGTGCATTACGTAAATCCGTTAATTTGTTGGTAATTGTAGTAGCAAAGTTGGGGTCATTTCCCAATGCTTCTGCCAATTCCTTTAATGTATCAAGTGCATCATCGGCACCATCAATCAAATCACTGATAGCTTGTCTTACCTGTTCTTCAGTTTGGAACTTAGTATCATTCTCCAACTGAGAAAGCTTAGTGATGTAGTTTGCTCTTTCTTCAATGCCTTCCAGTTTCTCTTTGAGTTTATCCGTGAAGTCATTTTTAGATAAGTCGTATCCTTCTCTCTTATCTACCTTATTGGCAATAGAAAGAACGAATGCCCAGAACTCATTAATAGTTCCAGCAAACCCAGCCTTTACGAAGTCATCAAAATAACCTTGTAAAAGTCTTTGGTCAATTTCTTCATTTGTGTAATACTTACTTACGTACATATTGTTATTATTTTAAGGATTGATTACTGGTTTACCACAGAAGAAGTCAGAATTCTTATCTCTGAATGGTTCTCCTTCTTTTCCACAGAAGGCATTCATTGGAATATCTGGATGTTCTGGGTCTGGGTCTCCCCCGTCTTCAATATCACCTCTGATTATTGCATAATCTGGAAGTTGATTGATACGGAATTTTATCACCTGGCCAATACCCGGATGAGGTATTATCTTATCCCAAACTTCTCCAAAGTAATCTTGAAAGCAAGTAACGAACTTACCTCCGGTCATAGACTGGAATGTAGTAACGTCTAAATTACTTTTCTTACTTTCAATATGTACTCCAGATGTACCGTTCAAGACAATCAGGTTACTGTCAAACCAAATACCGTTCCCAGTATTAATTGGTTTCCATCGTAACATTAACATCTTTGCCATATACTTTTCAATTTTATTCTACGAATTGTATTTTGGTATCTCGGTCCCTTTTTAGGATAACCATGAAGACTAATGCTTCATCCTTGGCCTGAGCAACTTGTGTATCTCCAGAAGGTTTATAAGTGATACCATTAATTACAAATCTATCTTCAGACCAGTTAAAATCCCAATAGCCTTCTGGAGTTAAATATCCCAGTTGTTCTATATATGATTTAGTAACCAGTATTGATAAATTCTCATCATCGAGTTCTCCAGTTACTGTTGCCTTATTAATGGGCCAGTTTCTGAAGGCATTGTAATAACATAATGCCTCGATTGGTATATTATAATATTTAGGGATTTCATCTTCTCCATGACTTAGGAGTTGATTTACATTCTTTGCCCAAGTTATAGTTTGCCTACCAGCATCTACATCCAAGAAATCATTTATAATCTTCTTGTATCTATCCCAAGACCGGTTCTTAACCAATCTATGAGGAGTCTTGGTCATCGTTTTCTAATTAAGGTTCTACCATTACGTTTTACTGGAAAGCGGGGGTTTGGCCCATCTATTAATCCAGGTCTTCTTCTGTCTACTACTCTTGGAACTACTACATGACTTGCTTGGTCACAGAATGGTAAGTAGATTTCCAATCGTCCAGCTAACATACAAAGGTTTTTTCTTAACTCGTCCATGATACCACCAGGTTGCATTGCTTGAGAAAATGTTTTCCATAGGGAAGATGTTGCATCGGCAAGTGTATCATAGTACTGTACTTCAGTAGGCCCAGTTGTGATTTGTTTGATTCTATCACCTCGAGCTTGTTCCGGTTTAGAAGAACCATCACCAACTTGTTCTTTGGTTGAAGTAAGTTGACTTAGGTATTCTCCTGTACTTGTTAATAAATTAAGGAGCTTAACATTGAGATAATCCCATGCTGCCAATTCCATAATTAATTGGTTTTCTAGAGCTTCATACATTAACTCATCATTATATTTATCCAGTGGGATAATATGATTTACTAGCGGTTGGATATATAACTGCCATTTAGTTATGTACATTGCTTTCTCTTCTGATGACATACCATCTGAGATTTCTGAAGGAATGTAATAATTGATTAGGTTATATATACTATCAGTTAATGTAGTTTTGGACTCGGTATTTACAATTATGGTTTTAGTTGCATTTAAGTTAAGTCCTTCGGAGTTCGTTATGTTCAACGCTACTGTATAGAATCCGGACTTTTCATAAGTATAAGTAGGTTGTTTAACATCATAAACGGACCCCTTATCATCACCAAAGTCCCAGTCAAAAATGGCCTTGGCTGGGACTTTGGTTAATACTCTAAATGAAACTTCCAGACCATTCGCAATAGCTACAAAGTCTAGATTGTCCATGGTATCTTATTTTTTAGATTCTTCGAACTCTTCCAACAGAACCTGAATCAGAGTTTCAACTGTATCACCTTTGTCGGCAACAATTTCGTGACGAGCAGCGATAAGGGTTGCTTCTTCGAGAGTATAGGCTTTGGCAATCTTTTTGATTTCCATGCCTTTTTCGAACTGAGCATTCAGTTTCTTTTCCAACTTATCGATGTCATCATTGGAGTATTTGTCGGTAGCTTTCTTATCAAGAACCAAACGCAGGTGACCTGAATTCAAAGCCATCTGAATCTTTTTAGTTCTGTACTGTCGAGCACTCAATTCTTTTTCTTCTCCTCTACAAATTGTAATACCTGTAGATTGGTCATGGAAGCTGTAAGCTTTAGCACCTACAGTTACTTTATATTTATCCATAATTTTACTAAGTTTTTAGATGTTTAAAATTAGGGGTAGGTCCTCGCAAAACCTACCCCATTGAGAAATGGAATTATTTGTAAAATAAACCAGGTGTAGTATTACTCAAGGTTAACCAAGAGATATGGGTCAATGTTCATGAATTCAGGGAATCCGAACTCGGTGAACTTCTTCTCTGCAGACAGAATCAATGCAGCATCCTGATACATCTTAGAGAAGCCTGTAGTCAGAGTAGCATAGATTGCCTGAGTCTGATTTGATACGATTCTTTCTGATTCAAGCATCAACTGTTTTGCAGTCAGTTTAATCAAAGCAGCAGTTGTATCAATCAACAGCAAACCTTGGTCAGGTGTTCCCGGGTGAATATAGAAGTTAGCATTCTTAGGTACCGGAGACTTCACGTTCAGTGTAGCTTCAGTTGTACCAGAATGACGTTCTTTGAATTCCGGCAAGTTCAGCATTTCAATTGCTTGGTCTTCACCACCAATCATAGTAGTAAAGTTACGTCCCATACGAGCAGCTCTTACCCAGATATGCAGCAAATCTTTGTAAGTGATACCATTCGTAGTTTCGTATACACCGATAACCGGAGCAGATTCTGAACCATCTGGTTTGTTACCATTGATAACAACATCCATGGCCAGAGTATCCATTGCATAACCGAGCTGAACACCGAAGTCACGAAGGTAGATTGCCAATACATCCAGAGATACGTAGTTACGAACTTCATCAGTAAGTTTGAATCCCTTACCAATTTTGAAGAGACTTACTGATTTCTGTCCAAAGCTTACATCTCCCAATGGGATAGTTTCTGCTTCATTAACCTTTGCAGGAGCAGCATCGGACATGTTAATCATCGGCATGATTGCGCTAAGACCACTGATTGACTGGTCAGAAGCAATAATCTCCGGATAGAACGGAGCCTGGCGCATACCAAGAGTGATGGCAGAACGAATGATTTCCGGAACAATCCAACGAACATCTTGCTGAGGCATTGTGAAGATGTTTTCCATTGTGTCGATTTTCGGATTGATATCCAACTTCTCGAACAATTCATCTTGGGTAATACCCCATTTACCAGTGGTAAGTTCACCTAATGTGATGTCCACAGGTTTCTTGTTCTGTGAACCTTGACGGTAAGCATCCAACTGCTGTACCATTTGAGGAAGTTCTTTTGCGAAGTCTTCTCTCTTCAATTTTGAAATATCAACTTTTTCCATGTTTCTTCTTCTCTTATTTAATAAGTACTTGAATTACCTCGTTTGCCTCATCTGCAGGTATGATGGCAATGAAAGGTGTAGCATCTGTTGACTGATTTGCTTTTACAAATCTGTCGTTCAGCAAGTCACCAGAGGGAACTACATATCCTGCTTTTAAGTCAGCAGCATTAGATACCCAGTTACAAATCATGTAACCTTCTACAGCAACAGTTACCTCTACTGGGAATTTGTTCTGTGCCTGGTAAGCAGGATTTACATTGTCGGTTACTGCCACTCCGATATATACCTGAGTAGATTCAGTGTAAGGTTCAATTAAACCGTCTTCTCCAAGAGCTACCGGCATACCTTGCAAAATTGTTTCACCATCTTTTACACAGAAAGCTTGGTGCAATTTGTGTGATTCACTTTTGTAAATCACCGCTCTTGGGGTCTTTTCCCCAAACAGCGTCATTGGCTGGTCTTTGTTTACGATTTTAGTCATAACAGTGATATTTATCGATTATTACTTGAATTTCTTCTTGTACAAGTCTTCAAGGGTTTCCGAAGTAGACTTGGCTTCTGCATTTGAAGTAGTTGCAGGTTTTTCAGTTTTACCATCATTTTCATTCTCTGCAACAGAAGAAGCACGGCTTACATCGTGAGAACCACAGCTTGCACATACCATTGGGAATTTTTCTTCCAGACGACTCTGATAATCCTTAGTCAAGGAGATAAGAGTAACGATGCCAGTAGTTTCGGCATTCAACATTGTAACAATAGTTTCATCGGCTTTGTCACCCATCAGCTTCTTGTAAGTAGCAACGGCACTTTCACGGAGAGAAGCAATATGATTCTTTCCTACAGTTGCCATTTCCTTCAAGTTTGCAACTTCTGCATTCAGGTTGGTAATCTGTTCTGTAAGAGAAGATTTCTCTGTAGTAAGATTATCTACCGTTGTCTGAAGACTGTTTTTGGATGATACCAAGCTTTGAATACAAGAAATAACTTCTTCCTGAGTCATTTCTTTGCCCTCTGCCAGAGATAACATGTTATCTCCGAAAAGCTTTTCTAAAAATTCTTGCAATTCTTTGTTCATATTTTCTTTATTAGGATTATGATTTTCTTGGGTACCATTATCATTAAAAGAATCTGGAGTATTGTCCTTTTCTTGGAATGAGTTGAAATCCGTTTTGTAGTCAGTAAAGAAGTACTGTTTGGACTTGTCATCCCGATATTCCTCATAAGAAGACCAGGTTCTTTTTGCAAAGGTTGGATTAATGATTTTACCATCTTCACCAATCTTTTGAGCAAAAGAATCAGCTCCATGAGATACCAGAGATGTTTCCATATAACGAACTACTTCAGTAACTACTCTACGAACCATTTCACCCTTAGAGTCATAAGTACCAAGCTTCTGGTAGAATTCACCATCTTCCATTCCCGGATGTGATTTATCCCACTTGAATTGTACTGTTACTGAGTTACTGTGAATTGAAGGAGGTTCCATAAGAATACCTCTAGCAATTCTTGGGTTAGCTTTACCATCAATCTTCAAAATACCGTTGATACCTGCAGGTATAGTAAAGCTTCCATCCTTATAAGACTCCTGCCACATTACTTGAGATACAGCTCCAATTGCATTACCAATATTTGTTTCATGGTCGCAATTTACTGTTTGCCCGAGTAACAGTTTCATGGAAGCCTTAAGTACTCCATTCTGACCAAAGTCAGTAGGATTCCAGTTCTTGGATACAATAGTTTCAGAAAGTAACCTAAACATTGGTTCTATGAACTCTTCGTCCTTCGGAGTAAGTTCCGATTTATCAAGGTTTGGATAATAGGTATTATAATCTATATCCCCTCCCCAAAATCCAAATTGAGCAATGGTATCCGGTGTCGGAGTCTTCCATTTGTAATAATTCTCTGAGAAAGCCTGGGCTCCAACTGCTTCTGGGATATACCCAGCCATAATGGTATGACCCTGGCCAATCACCATTGAATCAAGATGCTCTTTGTTTCTTTTAGTAAATTTACTCATCTTGCTTTTGTATTTTGGTCTCCACGAGATGGAGCCGGATTAGTTTTATCTCTTGACCTACGAGCAGATTGATTTTTATCATCTTGCCTTTGCTTCTTCTTAGTTCCTTCTTGAGGGTCTGAGTTACCGCCTTTAGCAAATTGGTCCTCAAGTGAAACTCTTGGTTCATTCTCATCAGGAGAATCATAACCCATTGCCCAAGCATATTGGTCTTGGCTAATGATACCAGCCTTATATAATAAATCCAGGTTTTGGATTTTATACTGAAGACCTTGTTGAACCTTAACTTCATCAGAGATAGTTGAAGTTCCCCATGATATCTTTATTCCCTTATTATCAAAGCCTGCCAGACGCAGTTCTAGAGAATAAAGAAAATCCAATACATAAGTTACAAGCATTTGGATATTTTTTAACTGGCTGATTAATTTAGACAGCATTATACCCGTTGCTCCCTCTCCCGTTGTTGAACTAACTCCAATAAGGTTTCCATTAACTCCCAAACCATTTGCAACTGATTGCTGATTCATGTTCCAGGGTTTCTCAATATTACCAAGCTCCTTGGTAGTTGAATTGAGTTTAAACTCATGGTCATCAATATAACCAGTTACTATTCCGTCCTTCATGCCATTACGAAGATTTCTTTTCAAATCCTTTAGTGTACGTTCAAGACGATTCTGGTAAGCTTGTAAGCTTTCATTTGGATTCTGGTCTGGTTTAGTCATCTTAGCTTCCAAGAATCCTACCATACCAACCATTTCCATTATGTGTTTGAAGTTAACCTTCATATCATGTTGGCCTTTTAATGAATCCAATGCTGCCATAAAAGGAGGAATCCCATAAGGTTCATCAGTATCATTAAACATACCAGCATACACCTAAGTTTCTGGGTTTAGTTTGATAGAATCTTGG
>ERZ1673746.1412-NODE-1412-length-17026-cov-6.777208_pt1 | contig 17026 bp, 9 predicted proteins | sample MGYA00580205_ERZ1673746 | MGnify/ENA primary metagenome ERZ1673746 (study PRJEB41218, sample SAMN15661771) | gut metagenome | host: Homo sapiens | place: Canada: London | collected 2015-08-20/2019-03-30 | study: EMG produced TPA metagenomics assembly of...
GCGCAAAGGATTCATCGGTTATTCGATTTTGCGGAGGGAGGTTCTCTGATCATACCGGCAGCCCAGGATGAGGATGGCGAAGCCCAAAATGGTCACCAGAAGACAGGGCAGGTCGTCCCAAAAAGTCACCTCCACAAATTCCCACATATTCTCCGGCCCATACTCCGCCAGATACACCAGCAACGCAGTGGAAATACTCCAGACCGGCCCCGTCTGCAAAAACCGCAGAGGCGCGGGAAGGGGGAGCCGCATGTTCAGCAGACCCATCAGCACCAGGAGCCAGCCCAGATGATACCAACGAAGCCGCCCTGCCAATTGGCGGCCCCGGAATACCAGAATCACAGACACGAGAATCAGCAGCACATGGGGAATCATTGTGGGAATATACACCATCTGCACGTATTTCACCCAGGCAAAATTCTCGAGGTCCTGCGCCTGCTGGTATGTATTGGCCGCAAGAACAGCCAGGTCAACCAGGTTCCAGACACCCCAGGCCGCCAGAACCCAGGCCAGCAGATAGCCCCTGTTCCGGTACCATTGCTTGACCCGGACCCACAGGCCCGCCGCAGGAGCCGTGGTATTGGCCGTCTCCGGCTCCTCTAGTTCTTCCAGCAATAAGTAATCCGTGGACACGCCGAACTGGCGGCTGATGCGGACGAGCTTCTCCACCTCCGGCATAGCCTCGTTCCGCTCCCACTTGCTCACCGCCTGGCGGCTCACATCCAGCAGCTTGGCAAGCTGGTCCTGGCTCAATCCCGCCCGGGTCCGGAGCTTTTGCAGCTTCTCTCCAAAGGTCATGGCGCTTCCCTCCCCTGCCGTTTTCACACGTTCAGGATACCAGACGATACCGGGACATGCCAGCAACCAAACCTGGAATTTCCGCTACCACAGGTAGCGGAGCGGTGTTTCCGGCGCTCAGGCGTACATTTTGTCCAGGCGGGACACGATGTCCGCCAGAGTGTCGTGGTCCGCATCTGCCACGATGGTGGCCCCGCAGGCCCGGACAGCGGGTACGCAGTTGGCGGGGGCAAATCCCTCCGCCGCCCAGGTCAGCATGGACAGGTCGTTGGCCTCGTCCCCGGCGCAGTAGACGTGCTGGCGGGAGATGCCCAGCCGCTCCGCCAGCCGGGCCACCATGCCACCCTTGGTGGCGCCTCTGGCGGTGACCTCCAGCAGTGTCCGGTCAGAGAAGAAGATCTCATACTCCCCCGCCCAGGGCTGGGACTGCAGAAACGCCTTGACCTCCTCCAAAACGGCGTGGTCCTCCTCAAACATGATCTTTCCCAGCGGCAGGGGCACATCCAGCAGGGAGGGCTTTTCCACCACGCTCACATGAGTGACGTGCTCATGCTGGCGGGTATAGAGATTGGGCCGGACGGCGTGGATCACGTTGTCGATGTGGTATGCCTCCACCGCCAGCGTGGGGAATCGGTCCAGAGTCTCCTGTCCCCGCCGGCGGGTGCTCTCGTCCAGCAGAATGGTCTCCAGATACTCCCCCTTCTGAAAATCATACAGGGCCGCGCCGTTGCACACAATGCCCGGCGCGTTCATGGGCACCTGATCCGCGAATTTGATGAAGGCCGCCAGCGCCCGGCCGGTGGCGATGGCAAATCTCCCGCCGCCGGCCATGAAATACTCCAGCGCCTCCCGGTTCCGGCGGGACACCTCCGGCACCTCGGCGCCCGTGCGCCGGGCCGTCTCCGTATTCAGCAGGGTATTGTCAAAATCGCTGGCCAGCAGTACACCGTCAAATTTTCCCATAAAAACTCCTCCATCCTATCTCTCTGAAAAGGCAGATCCGCTCCATCTGCCTGCTCTCCCGGCATTTCAAAAGACCGCCGCCCGAAAAAGGGGCGGCGGTCCAGCCGGATTCACTCACTCTTGGGGGCGGAACCGCCGCCCTCGCCGCCGTTTTTGTTCCGGCGGCGCCCCCCCCGGTGGTGGGGCCTGCGGCGGCGCTTGGCCTCGCCTTCACCGTCCGGGGCCGCCGCCCTGTTCTCCCCAGGTCTGGCTTCTGTCGGCTTGGGCTGCGCAGGCCTGCTCTCCTGTTTGGGGGGACGGGGCCGCCCTTCCTTCTTCTCCGGCCCCCTGGCCTCGGCCTTGGGCTGCTCGACCCCCTCTCCGCTTTTGGCTCCCCCTCTCCGGCGGCCGCCCCGATGCCGGCGGCGTGGCTTGCCGTCGCCGCTGCCGGGTGCGCCGATCTTCTCCCGCATGGGCGCCTCTTCCAGCTGCGTGTCCATATAGAAGGGCGGCATCAGGGCCGGGGCCTCCTCCCGGAACTCCTCCGCCTCCTTCGGCTCCACATAGCGGGCGGGGCGCTCCGGAATGGCGATGCCCTCCCGGCTGCCCTTGCCGTTGCGCAGAACGCACACCTCACAGTTGTGATAGCACTTCAAAGGCTCCGGCGCACTGTCCAGGCTGACCTTCACGGTCTCCCGCAGCAGGTCCACGCTCTTCACATTGCCGGGGCCGTCCGGCGTCTGAACAAAGGATTCTGCCTTGGGCATCCGCTTGGCTGCGTCCTCATAGACGTTCTGCTCGTATTTCAGGCAGCACATCAGCCGCCCGCAGGTGCCGGAGATTTTGGTGGGATTCAGGCTAAGATTCTGGGTCTTGGCCATTTTGATGGACACGGGCAGGAACCCGTCCAGAAACTGGGAGCAGCAGAAGGGTCTGCCGCAGATCCCCAGACCGCCGATCATCTTGGCCTCGTCCCGGACGCCGATCTGCCGCAGCTCGATCCGGGCCCGGAACACCCCGGCCAGATCCCGCACCAACTCCCGGAAGTCCACCCGGCCGTCGGCGGTAAAGTAGAAGACGATCTTGTTGCCGTCAAAGCTGGCGGACACGTTCACCAGCTTCATCTCCAGCCCGTGGGCGGCGATCTTCTTCTCACAGATGTCAAAGGCCTCGCTCTCCCGCTTCTTGTTCTGCTCCACGGTGCGGCGGTCGCTGTCCGTGGCCATCCGCAGCATAGGGCTCAGGGGCTTGACAATGGCGGAGTCCTCCACCTCGTGGTTCCCCTCCGTGCAGGTGGCGAATTCCGGGCCCTGGGCGGTCTCCACGATCACCTGGTCTCCCATCTTCACCTGGTTGCCGTTTGGATTGAAATAGTAATTTTTACAGCCGCCTCGAAAGCGGACGCTGATAACTTCTGTCAAAGGATGCCCTCCAATTCCACCGCGATGGCGCCCAGCACATGGCCGGTTCCCACGTTGTACGTGCACTCCCCGCGATACTTCTGTAACAGCTCTATTGTGCGCATGATTTGGGATTTTGTCAAGTTTTTCGCGAGAATTGGGGCGATTTCCCGGCAGCTTTCCTCCGGTTCCTGTCCATATTGCAGCAGCAGCGCCGCCGCGCACAGGGCCCGGCTCCGCTCCAGCAGGGCGGACAGGTCCTCCCGGGTGATGCGCTTTTTCTCCAGCCGCACCGCCAGCTCCGTCACCTTTCCCCGCTTCCGGGCGGCCAGGCAGCGGCACAGGGCCTCTGCCGCCTGGACCTCTTCACCGCCGCCTTCCGCAGCCGGGTGCAGCTTCAGCTCCACGCACCGGGAGCGCAGGGTCTGGAGCACCACAGCGGCATTTTCCGCACAGAAGAGAAAGGCCGCATAGGGCGGCCCCTCCTCCACCACCTTCAGCAACACGTTCTGGTCCTGTTCCGTCAGCAGGGCGCAGTCCGGAAACACATAGACCTTCCGCCGCCCCTCGTTGGGGCGGATGTAGGCGTCTGCCCGGATGGCGCGCACCACGTCCACGGCGATGTTCTTATGGTCTGGGTCCCGGACGGTGATCACGTCCGGATGGATGCCCGCCAGCACCTTCCGGCAGGCGGGGCAGACGCCGCAGGGGCGGCTCTCCTCCCCCGTGCACTCCAGGGCGGCGGCGGCAAAGCAGGCGGCGGACATCCGGTCGCCGCTGCCGGTGAGCAGCAGGGCGTGGGACAGGGTGCCGCGAGTGGCGGCCTCCCGGATGCGGATGGCGGCTGGCTCCTCCGGCCGCAGGCCGAACAGGGACATGGCGTACTCTCCTTTTCCCGCTGTGAGCACGGGCTGATCTGCAGATTTTCCGGCGGCGCCGGGTGTTTGGGGCGCCCGGCGGCCTTCCGGCGGGCACACTGGAGCCATTGTACCACATGGCCCCGAAAAAGGAAAGAACGTAAATATTTTCTTTGTTGCGCAACTGTTAATTGTGTGGATTGCACAAACATTTGTGAAAATACTCCAGCTATCCCCAAATTTCTTAGCATTTTTATGTATTGTTTTCCGAAAAAATTCCCAATATAATGTTATCGTTATCAAAATGGGCTAATCGTTTAACCGCAGATTGGAGTCCACCCGACTTTCGACTGCGGCAGGAAAGAGAGGTTTGGACTACATGAGCAAAAAATATGTCTATTTGTTCAGCGAGGGCAACGCCAACATGCGGGAGCTGCTTGGCGGCAAGGGTGCCAATCTGGCCGAAATGACCAACATTGGCCTGCCGGTGCCCCAGGGCTTCACCATCACCACCGAGGCCTGCACCCAGTACTATGAGGACGGCCAGAAGATCAACGACGGGATCCAGGCGGAGATCATGGAGTATATCACCAAGTTGGAGGGCATCACCGGCAAGAAGTTCGGCGATCTGGAGAACCCCCTGCTGGTCTCCGTGCGTTCCGGCGCCCGGGCCTCCATGCCCGGCATGATGGACACCATCCTGAATCTGGGTCTGAACGAGGACGTGGTGGACGTGCTGGCCAAGAAGTCCGGCAACCCCCGCTGGGCCTGGGACTGCTACCGCCGCTTCATCCAGATGTACTCCGACGTGGTGATGGAAGTGGGCAAGAAGTACTTTGAGCAGCTCATCGACCAGATGAAGGAGGCCCGCGGCGTCACCCAGGACGTGGAGCTGACTGCCGACGACCTGAAGGAGCTGGCCGGCCAGTTCAAGGCCGAGTACAAGTCCAAGATCGGCGCAGACTTCCCCACCGACCCCAAGGAGCAGCTGATGGGCGCCATCAAGGCCGTGTTCCGCTCCTGGGACAACCCCCGCGCCAACGTGTACCGCCGGGACAACGACATCCCCTACTCCTGGGGCACCGCCGTCAACGTCCAGTCCATGGCCTTCGGCAACATGGGCGACGACTGCGGCACCGGCGTGGCCTTCACCCGCAACCCCGCCACCGGCGAGAAGAAGCTGTTCGGTGAGTTCCTGACCAATGCCCAGGGCGAGGACGTGGTGGCCGGCATCCGGACTCCCATGCCCATCAGCGAAATGAGCGAAAAGTTCCCCGAGGCCTTCGCCCAGTTTGAGAAGGTCTGCAAGATTCTAGAGGATCACTATCACGATATGCAGGATATGGAGTTCACCGTGGAGAACGGCAAGCTCTACATGCTGCAGACCCGCAACGGCAAGCGCACCCCTGCCGCTGCGCTCAAGATCGCCTGCGACCTGGTGGACGAGGGGATGATCGACGAAAAGCAGGCCGTGGCCATGATCGATCCCCGCACCCTGGACACCCTGCTGCATCCCCAGTTTGACGGCGAGGTGCTGAAGAAGACCCCCGTGATCGGCAGCGCCCTGGCCGCCTCTCCCGGCGCCGCCTGCGGCAAGGTCGTCTTCTCCGCTGAGGACGCCAAGGCCTGGGCCGAGCGCGGCGAGAAGGTGGTCCTGGTCCGGCTGGAGACCTCTCCTGAGGATATCGAGGGCATGAAAGCTGCTCAGGGCATCCTGACTGTGCGGGGCGGCATGACCTCCCACGCGGCCGTGGTGGCCCGCGGCATGGGCAAGTGCTGCGTCTCCGGCTGCGGCGCCATCAAGATGGACGAGGAGAATAAGCAGTTTGAGCTCTCCGGCAAGACCTTCCACGAAGGCGACTGGCTGTCCATCGACGGTTCCACCGGCAAGATCTACGACGGCGCCATCCCCACGGTGGACGCCTCTATCGGCGGCGAGTTCGGCCGGGTCATGGGCTGGGCCGACCAGTACCGCCGCCTGAAGGTCCGCACCAATGCGGACACCCCCCACGACGCCGCCCAGGCCCGGAAGTTCGGCGCTGAGGGCATCGGCCTGTGCCGGACCGAGCACATGTTCTTTGACGCAGACCGCATTCCCGCCATCCGCCGAATGATCTGCTCCGACACCGTGGAGCAGCGTGAGGCCGCTCTGGCTGTTCTGGAGCCTATGCAGCAGTCCGACTTCGAGGGCATCTATGAGGCCATGGAGGGCCTGCCTGTCACCATCCGTTTCCTGGATCCCCCGCTGCACGAGTTCGTGCCCACTGAGGAGGCCGACATCGAGCTGCTGGCCAAGGACATGGGCAAGAGCGTTGCGGAGATCAAGGCCATCATCGCCGGCCTGCACGAGTTCAACCCCATGATGGGTCACCGGGGCTGCCGTCTGGCGGTCACCTATCCGGAGATCGCCGCCATGCAGACCCGCGCCGTCATCAAGGCTGCGCTGAACGTCCAGGCCAAGCATCCCGAGTGGACCATGGTGCCTGAGATCATGATCCCCCTGGTGGGCGAGGTCAAGGAGCTGGCATACGTGAAGAAGGTCGTGGTGGAGACCGCCGATGCCATCATCAAGGAGGCCGGCTCCAACATGAAGTACCTGGTGGGCACCATGATCGAGATCCCCCGGGCCGCGCTGACCGCCGATGAGATCGCCAAGCAGGCGGACTTCTTCTCCTTCGGCACCAACGACCTGACTCAGATGACCTTCGGCTTCAGCCGTGATGACGCGGGCAAGTTCCTGGACGCCTATTACGACAAGAAGATCTACGAGAACGATCCCTTCGCCAAGCTGGACCAGACCGGCGTGGGCAAGCTGGTGGATATGGCCTGCAAGATGGGCCGCGCCACCAACCCCGAGCTGCATCTGGGCGTGTGCGGCGAGCACGGCGGCGACCCCTCCAGTGTGGAGTTCTTCCACCGGACGGGCCTGGATTATGTGTCCTGCTCTCCCTTCCGGGTGCCCATCGCCCGGCTGGCTGCGGCACAGGCTGCCATCAAGGACGAGAAGTAATCTTCTCTCTCATAAAAAACCGGACCGCCCAAAGAGGGCGGTCCGGTTTCTTTGTATCGATGCATAAGTCACTTCGCTGTGGGCATGAAGGGCCGCAGAACCCCTGCCACCTGAGAGATCGGCATGGTCTGGAGATAGACATGGCCCGGTCCGGTGATAATGGTGTTGAAGATCCCCTCACCGCCGAACACCATGTTCTTGAGCCCCGGGACCGCCTGGATATCCATGGAGCAGGTGGCATCCATGGCCGCCAGATATCCGGTATCCACCACCAGGGACTCACCGGGATCCAGGTCGTATTCCACGATATGCCCGTCGAACTCGGTGAAGGCAATCCCCCGGCCGGAGAGCTTCTGCATGATGAAGCCCTCGCCGCCGAAGAAGCCGGAGCCCAGCTTCTTCTGGAAAAAGACGGACAGCTGGACGCCCGCCTCGCTGGCCAGGAAGCCGCTCTTCTGCACCACCAGCTCCCGGCCCGGACCGATGTCAAAGGCCCGGATGCTGCCCGGGAAACTGGAGGCAAAGGCGATCAGTCCTTGGCCGCCCTGGGCGGTGTAGCGGTTCTGGAAAATGGAGTCGCCGGAGAGCATCCGCCCAAACGCCTTCCCCAGACCGCCGTTGGTGCTGGTCTCCATCTTCATGTTGGGGGTCATCCAGCTCATGCTCCCCCGCTCGGTGAGCATGGTCTCGCCGGCCTCCAGCTGGCAGATCACCACCGGCAGCGGTGCTCCCTCGATCTGATATTCCATGGTGTGCTCCTTTCTCTTCTCGGCCCGGGGCCGGTTTTCTCCATTCTACCGGGGCCGCTGCATCGTGTCAATCCAAACCGGGCGGCTTTCCTGGTCCCTACAGAAATTTTACAGCCCCGGCATCTAAACGGATGCCGGGGCTGTGCTGCGCTCAGTACTCCACTACGCCGGTGTAGACCAGCTTGGCATCGCCGGTGAGGGTGACGGCTTCGTCGGTGTAATGCACCACCAGGTCGCCGCCCTGGACCCGGACCGTGATGTCCCGTCCCTTTTCACAGAGGCCGTTGGCCACCGCCGCCACCACCGCGGCACAGGCGCCGGTGCCGCAGGCCAGCGTCTCACCGCTGCCCCGCTCCCAGACCCGCATCTTGATGGTGCTGGGATTTACCACCCGGATAAACTCCGTGTTGATCCGGTCCGGAAAATAAGGCGCATGTTCAAACTGCGGCCCGATCCGGGCCACATCCACGCCGTCCACCCGGGAACAGAACACCACGCAGTGGGGATTGCCCATGTCCACGCAGGTGATCTCCCAGGGCTGCCCGGCAATCTCCACCGGATAGTTCACCACCTGCCGCTTCGGGATATTCAGCCGGAGGGCCGTGGTGTCCAGGGTCGCGTAGCCCATGTCCACGCAGGCAGAGGTCACCCTGCCGTCGGTGGTGTAGACCCGGACGGTCTTGGTGCCCTTGTCCGTCTCCAGGGTCATTTCCTCCTTGCGGACGATACCGTTGTCATAGAGGTACTTCGCCATACACCGCAGGGCGTTGCCGGCCATGGAGCCCTCAGACCCGTCGGCGTTGAACATCCGCATCTTGGCATCCGCCTTCCGGGATCCCTCCATGAGGATGATGCCGTCGGCGCCGATGCCGTAGTGCCGGTCGCAGAGGGTGACGCACAGGGACTCCGGGCAGGTGATCTCCCCGCTGAAATTCTCCAGGAAGATGTAGTCGTTGCCGCAGGTCTGCATTTTGGCGAAGGGCAGCTTCTGCCGCTCCGTCCGCAGATGGCAGATATCGACGAGCTCCGTGTTCTCCTGGTTGTAGCGGCTGGCCAGGATGTCCGTCAGGGCACCGGCCGTATCCAGCGAGGTCAGGCAGGGAATGCCCAGCTGGACGCACCGGTGGTTCAGGTGGATGAAGTCCCGGATATACTCCGGCTCCGTAGAGCCGGTGAGGATCACGTAGTCGATCCTGCCGGACTCCAGCAGCTGGAAGACCCGGTTGTCCCGGCCCAGCTTGCCCACCACCTCCACGTCCGTGCCCAGGCGGGAGATCTCCCGTGCGGTGCCGTCGGTGGCGTAGAGGCGGAAGCCCATTTCATCCAGCTTCCGGGCGATGTTGACAATCTCCGGCTGGTCCCGGCGGTTCACGGAGATCAATACCCCCGCGTGTCCGCTCTTCTCCACCTTGTACCCGGCGGAGACCAGGCCCTTGAACAGCGCCTCCTGCATATTGGCGCCCAGGCCCAGCACCTCGCCGGTAGATTTCATCTCCGGGGACAGGGCGGCGTTGGCGTCGGTAATCTTCTCGAAGGAGAACACCGGCACCTTCACCGCCACGTAGGGCGGACGTTTGTACAGGCCCGTGCCATAGCCCAAGGCCTTCAGGGGCTGGCCCACCATGACCCGGGTGGCCAGGTCCACCATGGGTGCGCCGGTGACCTTGGAGATATAGGGCACCGTCCGGCTGGCCCGGGGGTTCACCTCAATGACGTACAGCTCTCCCTGATAGATCAGGTACTGGATGTTGATAAGCCCCCGGGTCTTGAGGGACAGGGCCAGCTTTTCGGAGCAGTCCACGATGGTCTGGAGCATCTTGTCCCCGATGGAAAAGGGCGGGTACACGGCGATGGAGTCGCCGGAGTGGACGCCGGTACGTTCGATGTGCTGCATGACGCCGGGGATCAGCACATCGGTGCCGTCAGAGATGACGTCCACCTCCAGCTCCTTGCCCATCAGGTACTGGTCCACCAGCACCGGGTTCTCAATCTTGCCGGAGAGGATGATCTCCATGTAGCGGCGCACTTCCTCATCGTTGTGGGCGATGACCATGTTTTGGCCGCCGATGACGTAGCTGGGCCGCAGCAGAACAGGATACCCCAATTCATTCGCTGCCTCCAGCGCCTCATTCATACCCAGCACGCCCCGGCCGGCGGCCCGCTTGATGGAAAACCGCTCCAGCAGCGCATCGAACCGCTCCCGATCCTCCGCCATGTCGATGGACTCGGCGCTGGTGCCCAGAATGGGGATGCCGCGGCTGTCCAGGAATTTCGTCAGCTTGATGGCCGTCTGGCCGCCGAAGGCCACCACCACGCCCACCGGCTTCTCCACGGCGATGATGTGCATGACGTCCTCCGGGTACAGCGGCTCAAAATACAGGCGGTCGGCAGTGTCGTAGTCCGTGGAGACAGTCTCCGGGTTGTTATTGACAATCACCACGTCGTAGCCCAGCTCCTTCAGCGTCCAGACACAGTGGACAGAGGAGTAATCAAACTCGATGCCCTGGCCGATGCGGATGGGGCCGGAGCCCAGCACCATGATGACCGGCTTGCCGCTGCGGGGGAAGGCCCGGGACTCGCAGAACCGGTCATAGGTGGAGTAGAAATAGGGCGTCTCCGCGTCAAACTCCGCGCCGCAGGTGTCCACCATCTTGTACACCGCATCCCGGTGCTCCGGCAGTTCTCCGCCGCCGGAAAGCCTGCGGAGAGCCTCATCGGGATAGCCCAGCCGCTTGCCCTCCCGGTACTGCGCCTCCGACAGGCCGTCTGCAATGGAAGCCTCGAACGCCGCCAGCTTCCGCAGCTTGCAGAGGAACCAGGGGTCGATTCTGGTGATGTCGTGGATCTCCTCTACGGTGACGCCGGATTTCAGCGCCTCGAACACCGTGAAGAGCCTGTGATCGTCCACTCGGCGGAGCCGCTCCCAGATGGGGGCGTCGTCCCCGTGGTCCGGTTTCCGGTTCAGGGTGTCCATGCCGATCTCCGCGCCCCGGACAGCCTTGAGCAAGGCCATCTCGAAGCTGGGGGCGATGGCCATCACCTCGCCCGTGGCCTTCATCTGCGTGCCCAGGGCCCGGCTGGCATCGGCGAACTTGTCGAAGGGCCACTTGGGCATCTTCACCACGATATAGTCCAGGGTGGGCTCGAAGCAGGCACAGGTCTTGCCCGTGATGTCGTTTTTAATCTCGTCCAGGGTGTAGCCCAGAGCGATCTTGGTGGTGATCTTGGCGATGGGGTAGCCGGTGGCCTTGGAGGCCAGGGCCGAGGACCGGCTGACCCGGGGATTCACTTCGATGACCGCGTACTCAAAGCTCTCCGGGTTCAATGCCAGCTGCACGTTGCAGCCACCCACGATCCCCAGGTGGGTGATGATGTCCAGAGACGCCTTGCGGAGCATCTGGAACTCCTTGTCCGCCAGGGTCTGGGTGGGGGCCACCACGATGGAGTCGCCGGTATGGACACCCACCGGGTCCAGGTTCTCCATGGAGCAGACGGCAATCACGTTGCCCACGCTGTCCCGCATGGTCTCGAACTCGATCTCCTTCCAGCCGAAGATGGCCTTCTCCACCAAAATCTGCGTGATGGGCGAGGCGTCCAGGCCGGTGCCCGCGATGATCTTCAGCTCGTCGGGGTCCTTGGCCGCGCCGCCGCCCGCGCCGCCCAGGGTAAAGGCGGGCCGCACGATGACGGGGTAGCCGATCTTCTCCGCCACCGCCAGGGCCTGGTCCACGGTCTCCGCGATGTCGGAGGCAATCACCGGCTGGCCGATCTCCGCCATGGCCTCCTTGAAGAGCTCCCGGTCCTCCGCCCGGGAGATGGCCGCTGCGTCGGTCCCCAGAAGGCGGACGCCCTGGGCCTGGAGAAAGCCCTCCTTGTCCAGCTGCATGGCCAGGGTCAGGCCGGTCTGGCCGCCCAGGCCCGCCAGGATGGAATCGGGGCGTTCCTTCTTGATGATGCGCTTGACGGTCTCCACGGTCAGGGGCTCCAGGTAGATCTCATCCGCCATGGCCTGATCCGTCATAATGGTGGCGGGGTTGGAGTTGCAGAGGACCACGTTGATGCCGGCATCCTTCAGCACCCGGCAGGCCTGGGCGCCGGCGTAGTCGAACTCCGCCGCCTGGCCGATGACGATGGGGCCGGAGCCGATGACCAGCACTTTCTGAATGCTCTTATCCAGCGGCATTACCGGTCACCCCCTTTCATCAGAGCTACAAATTGGTCGAACAGGAACGATGTGTCCTTGGGCCCGGTGCAGGCCTCTGGATGGAACTGGACCGTGAATGCCCGCAGGTCCGGATAGTCGATGCCCTCGCAGGTGCCGTCGTTGGCGTTGATGAAGCGGACCTTCCCCACCGGCAGGCTGGTACCGTCCACGGCGTAGCCATGATTCTGGCTGGTGATGTAGGTGCGGACGCCGTCCAGGTCCCGGACGGGCTGATTGACCCCCCGGTGGCCGTATTTCAGCTTGTAGGTGCCGCCCCCCACCGCCAGGGCCGTCAGCTGGTGGCCCAGGCAGATACCGAACAGGGGCACCTTGCCCAGGAGCTTTTTGATCTGCTCAATCTGATAGACGTTCTCTGCCGGATCCCCGGGGCCGTTGGAGAGCATGACGCCGTCAGGCTTGGCCGCCAGCACCTCCTCTGCACTGGTCTGCGCAGGCAGGACAGTGACGGTGCAGCCGCGCTTTTGCAGCTCCCGGACGATGTTGCGCTTGGCGCCGTAGTCCAGCAGGCTCACCCGGAACCGCTCCTCTCCCTCCGCCGGGTGGGCGGATGCTGCTTTACAGGTCTCCGCCTCCACCACGCCGGTGACGGCATAGGTCTTCACCGCCGTCAGATCCGCCGGAACCTCATCACAGATCGCGGCGTTCATGACGCCGTGCTCCCGGATGATCCGGGTCAGCTCCCGGGTGTCCACACCCCAGAGCCCTGGCACGCCCCGGTCCCGCAAAAAAGCGTCCAGGTCTCCCTGGCAGCGGAAATTGGACGGCTCCTCGCACCACTCCCGCACCACGTAGCCCCGGACGCAACACGCGCCTTCAAAATCCTCCGGAATGATCCCATAATTGCCGATCAGAGGATAGGTCTGCATCACGATCTGTCCAGCATAGCTGGGATCCGTCAGTGTCTCCAGATAGCCGCACATGCCGGTGGTGAACACCAGCTCGCCCACGGCGTCCGCCGGACCCCCGAACCGGAAGCCCTCAAACACCTGGCCATCCTGTAATACCAGATATCCCTTCTTCATGTCGTCCTCCCTCTCCGGCGCATCGACCGGAAAATCCCTATTAGATGTTATTATGCGTTTTTTTTCTGAAGCAGTCAATCCCCCCGTGCAGTGCGGCACGGTAGACTTTTCCAGGGATGAAGGTATTACTTTTTGTGCATTTTCGCAAAGGTCGATCTATTTCCCGCCGCACTGCCTCTCTTGCAAAGCAGTAACCAATGGGCTATGATGCAGGAAAAGCGGCTCATCTGCACAGGCGGAAGAACTGCTCCGGCAAAGGAGTGCGCCTATGATCTGTTTGCATGCATTCCGGATGCCCGCCCGGGAGGACGAAGAGGCATTCTTCTCCGATCCCCGGAACCAGCGGATCTGCTATACCGCCAAAGAGCCCTTTCATGTATTCCGCTGCTGCCATCTGCCGCAGCACCCACCTCCCCATTCCCCAAGAGGGCCGGATCATCACCAGCGACGATGTCTTCGGCCACCTGCCGGACATCCGCTGCATCAACGGCGGCATCGACGCCGCCCCGGCCCCGCCTCTGGACGGCGCTGGACAATGTGCGGGTCTGCCGGGCGTTCTTTCGGAAGCGGGAGGCAGACTTCCGCTCCACCCGAAAACGCGCCGCAGCCGGGCCGCAAGGTATTTTGGACTGCCGGACAAAGAAATTTCTTCTGGCGCCGTTGTCATGCGGCGGCCCGCCATTTATAATAAAGGCAGCAAAATCAGGGAGGAGGCGCATCCTGTGGCAAAGCATCTGGACAAGTTTACCCAGCCCTTCCGGGACAGCCCCATCCCCTTCGCCCTGGCGGAGATACTGACCAACGGCAGCGGGGAGATGGTGGAACTGGTGTGCCGCTTTTTGAATCCTGCCGCGGCGGCGCTTCTGGGGCTCTCCCCGGAGGAGGTGCAGGGGCGCCGCCTGTCCCAGCTCGGGCCAGAGCGGGCGCTGGAGCAGCTGGCGCCTATGCAGGCCGTAGCTTTTTCCGGCTCCTCCGCCTCCTTCCCCTATGTGACCGCCGGGGGCCAAACCCTCACCGTTACCTGCTATCAGGTGATGTACGGCACGGTGGCCTGCCTGCTGGATCCCCGGTCGGGGGCCGGAGCCCAGAGCGGCGCGTTGCCGGAGCTCCTGCCCGGCGCGGATCTGGAGCTGAACCGGGAGGGACTGCGGTGCCTTGCCTGCAGCCGGCAGCTGTGCCAGCTGACCCAGTGGTCCCGGCGGGCGCTGCTGGACCGGGGCGGCAGGGCCTTTTCCGCTCTGGTGGCTCCGGCGGACTGGCCGGCGCTGCTCCAGGAACTGCTGGACGCGGCGCGGGAGAAACGGGGCGTGGATCACGACTTCCGCCTGCTGCGGCGGGACGGTGGGGCAGTCTGGGTGAATCTCCGGGCGGAAATCCTGTCGACCCGCCAGGGGGCCACGGTCTTCCGCGGCGTCTTTCTGGATATCGACCGCCTCCGGCGGGAGGGGCAGGACCTGCAGGCGGCCCTTTCCCGGCGGGAGACGGCTCTGCGGGATGCGGAGACGCTGCTGGACCGGATGCCGGTAGGTCTCTGCCTGCTGCGCCGCCGACCTGACGGTGGCGTGGAGCTGCTGCGGGCCAATCAGGTTCTCTCCCGGCTGTTGGGCCTCTCGCCCGCAGCTCTGGCCCGCCGTCTGGCGGAAGACCCGGGCAGCGGCCTGCCGACGGGCGAGCGGGAGGAACTGCTGGCCGCAGCTGTTCGGTCCCGGGAGTGCGGCCTGCCCCTGCGCCGGGCCTGTCGGGTCTGCCTGGGCGGCGGGCGGGAACTCTGCCTCTCTCTCCACATGTCCTGGGTGGAACAGCCGGACGGCTCCTGGCTGGCATACATCGCCTGTGCCGACATCTCCCAAGAGGCCGCGGCCCAGGCCGAGCATCAGATCCGCTCCCGGATGTACGACCTGCTGTTAGAGCACACCTCCCTCCTGACACTGGACTATGACCCCGCCCGGGACCTAGCCCAGATCCAGCGGCACAGCACCAGCGGCCGCAGGACCTCCCGCACCGTCTCCGGCTATCTGAAGAGCCTGCTCACCGCGTCCTACCTCCACCCGGAGGACCGGCGGCGGCTGGCAGGCGCGGTCCGTCGGGCCATCACGCATCCCGGGACGGTCTCCTGCACCTATCGGGCGGATTATGAGGACACCGGCTGGCGACGCTATCAGGTGTCGTGGATGAGCCTGTTCGATGAAGCCGGAAATGTGTACCGTCTGCTGGGCAAAGCGGAAGATGTGACTGGCCGCCGGGCGGCTGCGGAACACTTCCGGCAGTTGGCCGCCCGGCACCGCCGGCAGGCCAGGGCCTGTCTGGCCTCCGCCCGGCTGGATCTGACCGCCGGACAGACATTGGACGCCAAGGCCGCGTCCCGGCACCTGCTGCGCATACCGCAGGCGCCTGCCTCCAGCAGATGGCCTCTGCCCTGCCGGAGGCAGAGGAGCGGGCGCGGTTCCAGGCTCTCTTCTCTCCGGATGCTCTGTCGGATGCCTTTGCAGAAGGCGTGTTCCAATTCTCCATGGACCACTGGATCTCTACCGGAAAGGGCGGCCCGTCCTGGGTCCGGACAGAAGCAGAGATGGCGGAAAACCCGGACACGCTGCATCTGGAAGTCTTTTTCCAGCTGTGGGACCGGAGCTTCCGCAGGCTGCAAAGCACTCTGTTGGATACCCTGACCAGGCAGGATTACGAGCTGGTCCTGACAGCGGACGCCCGCTCCGGTGCCTGCCGTGCCTATGGACCGTCCGCAGGCCGTCTGCCGGAGAACGCCACCTGCCGGTCCCTGGCCGCCTGGTATTTCCAGCAGCTGCCGCCCTCCCACCAGCGGACCGCCCTGCGGAAAGCCCTCTCCCTGGAGGCTGTCTTGTCCCAGCTGGAGGCAATTCCCTCTGTGGAGCTGGTCCTCCCGGCCCCGGAAGGAGCGCCTTACCATCTGCGGTGTTCCCCGCTGGAGGGGATGCCCGGCGTGCTGCTGGTGACCTGCCGCCGCCTTCCGGCCGGCACGCCGCCCCCCGCCCCATAAACGCAGAAGACCCGCCGCAGGCTATCGCCCGCGGCGGGTCTTCCATGCACGACGCAGCTTGAGCACTGCCAGAAATGCCTCCGTCGGGATCTGCACACTTCCCAGGGAGCACATCTTCTTTTTGCCGTACCCCACAGGACCTCCGGTTCTACGGGGACCCCTCATCCAATCAGAGCGGGCAGGCTGAGCCTGCCCGCTCCAAGGGTTTCCTTCCGAAACCGCTTGACGCCGCTCCCGCGGCGCCGGGCCGCTGGCCCGGGAAGGAGGGCTTACTCGTCCAGCTTGAGCACTGCGAGAAATGCCTCCGTCGGGATCTGCACGCTTCCCAGGGAGCGCATCTTTTTCTTGCCCTCCTTCTGCTTTTCCAGCAGCTTCTTCTTGCGGCTGATGTCGCCGCCGTAGCACTTGGCCAGCACATCCTTGCGCATGGCCTTGACGGTCTCCCGGGCGATGACCCGGCCGCCAATGGCCGCCTGGACCGGCACCTCGAACAGCTGCCGGGGGATGTTCTCCTTCAGCTTCTCGCACAGCCGGCGGGCCCGGGGATACGCCTTGTCTCTGTGGGCGATGAAGCTCAGGGCATCCACCGTATCGCCGTTGAGTTTCATGTCCACCTTCACCAGCTCGCTGGACCGGTAGCCGGAGAGCTCATAATCCAGAGAGGCGTAGCCCTTGGTGTTGGCCTTCAGCGCATCGAAGAAGTCGTAGATGATCTCGTTCAGCGGCATCTGGTAGTGGAGCTCCACCAGATTGGTGTCCAGGTACTGCATGTCCTTGAACTCCCCCCGGCGGTCCTGGCACATGGGCATGATGTTGCCCACGAACTCGTTGGGAGCGATGATGTTCACCTTGACATAGGGCTCCTCCGCGTGCTCGATCACCGCCGGGTCCGGGTAGTTGTGGGGATTGTCCACCGTGACCATGGTACCGTCGGTCTTGTACACGTGGTAGATGACGGAGGGCAGGGTGGTCACCAGATCCAGGTCGAACTCCCGCTCCAGCCGCTCCTG
>ERZ1673746.1415-NODE-1415-length-16997-cov-30.769862_pt1 | contig 16997 bp, 21 predicted proteins | sample MGYA00580205_ERZ1673746 | MGnify/ENA primary metagenome ERZ1673746 (study PRJEB41218, sample SAMN15661771) | gut metagenome | host: Homo sapiens | place: Canada: London | collected 2015-08-20/2019-03-30 | study: EMG produced TPA metagenomics assembly of...
AACCCCTTGTATTTACTGGAGTTTTCTAACTTGTCCTTATTATAACTCGACCATGAGGTGTAATCTTTGGTAGTTCTTCCTTGTAAATCTTGTTGTACTTTTCGCATATATGCTGGAAATACTTTTCCCAATGAAGAGCAACCATTGGCATATCATTTTTATCAAGATACAGGAATCCCTTATAAGAAACTCTGTTCTTATCATAAATAACAGGTTCTTTCTTAGGTTTCTTTCTGTTAGTAATGATAAAGCGAAAACATTCTTGAACTTCCTCAGTCATAGGAACCATTCTTGTGCCACTGTCAGTTTTTGTGGCTTCTATGATGTATTCCATATCCCTCTTTCGTTGTAACTGATGATTAATATTGATTTTTCCATTTTCCAAATCAATATCAGACACGGTCAAGCCTACAAACTCCGATATACGAAGTCCTGTATGAAAAAGGATATAAATTCCTTCATAGTAACGGTTAAAGTGCTTATCCGCTTTGATAAACTCCAAGAATGCTCTTTGTTGTTTTCTTGTAATAGCTTCTCTGGTTACACTGTCATTGACAACCACTGTCGCAAGCTGAAATTCAAATGGATTCTTGCGAATCAAATCATCATCAACTGCCATCTGAAACGCAGGTCTTACCACACCTCTTACAGTATGTATGGTACTGTAACCTCTTCCGTCTGCTTGCAACTTTATCAGCCAACCTTTTGCGTCTGATAATTTTACTTTGTCAATTCGTTTGTTTCCAAATGCTTCTTTCTTGATAATGTTGATTACAAAGTTGTAATTGGCTTCTGTATTGTGCCTTACACCCGTTTTCTGTGAAATGTACTTTTTCACAAGTTCCAAAACTGTCATTCCACCGCCAAGAGAAACAATATCATCTTCCAAATCCTTATGTATCTGCTTTTCCTTATCTCGGAGTGAAACATCGTTTTTTGCACCTTGCGGAACTGTATCGGTCTTGACTAGCTTCCAGCTATACACATATTTTACATTTCCTGCATTATCAATATACTTATACATATAACGCCCATCTTTTCGTTGGCTCTCTCCATTGCGTAAAATACGATTTCTATTATCACGTCTTTTCGCACTCATCAAATCGCTCCTTTCGTATCTTGAAAGAGCCCCGATATGACAAAATGAGTATATCATAATCGGGGCATAATCGCCACATCAGATTTCCTCCAACTCGTCTATGATTTTCTCGAATTGCTTTCGTTTAATCTGAATCCGATTCCCGTTTGTAATCAACCAACTGGCGTTTCTATGTTCATCAGCCAGTCTACGGAGTTTCTTTTCTCCGATACGAAAATACACTGACGCTTCTTCAATCGTTAATGTGTATTTTTCCCATACAGGAATATCCACATTTTTCATATGTAAAGCACCACCTCCCCTTTCTTTGATTTTTAGAAAAGAGATAGAATTGCACTCATAAATCCTCACTTTATTTCTAACTCAAAATTTAAAATGGCTTTTATTATGGCAGTTCGTACCCTGCCTTTTAAATCCATATCAACCACAATCCGCATATTTCCATATTCATCATAACAAGGACGTAAACACGCCTTTGATATGTATGCATTATAATGATTTAAAATCTTTTCCATCGCTATCTCATCACCGTCTACTGCTGAACAGATAATTGAAAATCGTGGACATTTTTGTATACGTTCCATTTTGCTAATCCTCCGTATATTTTTCTCTGATAATATTTAAAGCTCTCATTCTGCTTCGATAAACAGAACATCTTGAAATACCAATAATCTCACCGATTTCTATATCTGACATTTCGAGGAAATAGGACATTAGAACAATGTTTCTCTGCCTTTCGCTCAATGCCTTGATTGCTTCACACAAATGCTCATCAAAAACACGGACTTCCGTTCCGTATACAGGAAACACTGTATATCCCATGGAATATTCATCTATGGTAGCTACAGGGTTTAAATCTGCTTCTGTCACATCACAAAACGGAACTTCATGCTTTGCACGTCTTCCGAGTTCTCTGTAATAATTCTTAACCGTCCTATCTATGACTTTACGGATAAGACAATCAAACTGTAATCTTATTGCTTTTTTAAATGAAGAAGGGGACATAATCTCACCTCCTTCCTGTGAAAATTGTTAAAGCGTGAAGATTCTTACCTCTTTTCGCTCTAACACTCACCACAGAGATGAGATTTGTTACCCTGTCTGTAAAATTGTTTAAAGAAATTTTGAGACAGCAAAAAAGCACAGGAACAACTAATAAATGCTGATCCTGTGCTTTTTTGATAGTTCCTGTTATATGATGTAAAAAACCACATTCAAGGGTGTAAAATGTTATTGAATAAATATATATTTTTTTGACAATAACGGATTTATTAAGAATTGTGTTTTACAATGCTTTATCAAAGCGGCCACCTCCAAGAGCCGCCAAAATAAAACCTGTATTATTCATAGAATTAGGAAAAGAAAAACGACAGCCTTTCAACCGTCGTCCAAATTTATCGTATTCAAAAAAGATACTGTCGGCAACGGTTTTTTTGTTTATTGCCAACAGCAATAGAGTTGAGTTGTATTGATTTTACAGATTATCACATATCCAACTTTTTATCACCTCATCATCTCCATTTCCCATAAATGAATGTTCACTATATTTTGATATAGTCAATGATACAGAATTGGACTTTGCAAAATTTTCTATGATCTGTAAAGATTGCAAATTGTCTTTACATCCATAAAGTATATAGGTTGGATTATTCCATCTTGTTACGGGATTTTTCTTTACATACTGGTAATAATCCCAAGACAGAGTATCAATCGGTGTTGGAATTTCTTTTTTGGTATAAAGCATTTCTTCCGTGATATGAAACCACAGGAACATATTTTTGATGAGATATTCCATATTTACGATCGGAGACAGGAAAAAGCACTTTTCAAAAGTAATATCTTTATATGCCTGCAAACTGAAATATGCACCCAAACTACATGCAAACAAAGATACCGATTTCCAATTAGCAAACGTATAGGCACTTATTTGATGAAGGTCAGAAATGCCATTCCAAATATCACACCTATAATTTTCATCTTTTCTTTCTCCATGTTCCGGTAAGTCAAAACTGATTGTCTGATAGCCTTTATTTTCTGCTATCTGAGCAAAAGTTTCAGCAGACTCCTTATCAGACATTTTTCCGTGAACATAAATGTATACCTTGTCAGATTTCGCTCCCCAGATAATGACCGGAATCTTCCCGATATAAAATTTTGTTGTTTTCATCTTTCATTCATCACCGATTACATCGTATCACCAGAAAATGGCATTCTCAATATACTGTCATTTACAGAAGTGTTTTTTACCTATAAAAATTTTCACCGTGACTTCCTTTTAGATACACGAAAACACAAAAGAGAGGCCGCAAAACTACGACCTCTCGGAAATTATTTCTCATATATGATTTTTCTGATTGAATGAACAGAAAGATAATAGATATCAGCTAATTCATCAACGCTTTTCCCTTGCTGATAATCTTTTCTTATTTTTCTGTTTCTCTGCTCAATCTCATATCTACAACCGCTTAATTCGCCCCATTTCTTTTTGCTGTCTTTTCTTGAGGGAACATAAATATATCCGCCTTGTATATAACTTTGCAATTCTTCAACTAAAGCAATGGGGAGCACCGAATCTGCTTTGATATATTTCATGCAGGCTCACTCCTTTAACTTTTCATCGTCAAATAGCAAAGCCAGCATATAACGCCTTACTACTCCATGCAAATGGCGTTAGTATTTACTGACTTTGCATGGAGTGAAACATCGTTTTTTCTTTTTTTATTCATACACATCGTATCACCATCCCAACTACATTTACATTGATCATTTTAACTGTTCAATATTTCCACTTTGTATAGCACCAATATTTCTTGCGATTCTTTTCTCAGACCAGTTCCACCATTGAATCTCCAAGAGTGCAGAAATGGTTTCTTCTGAAAATCGTTTCTTTATTGGTTTTGCCGGAACACCGCCAACAATCGTATATGGCGGAACATCTTTTGTGACAACTGCACGAGTTCCAACGATTGCTCCGTCTCCAATCGTGACACCAGCTAAAACAACAGCTTCATAACCAATCCAAACGTCATTTCCAATGATAATATCGCCTTTATTATCCCACGCCTTCGTTACGTCTTTTTTCTCTAATTCCCATTCCTCAAAAAATAATGGAAATGGATAAGTGGATAATGAAGATAGTGTGTGATTGGCACTGTTAAAAAGAAATTTTGATCCACAGGCAATGGAACAGAATTTTCCAATCTGCAATTTATCATCGTTTATCGGATAGTGATATAATACATTGTTTTTCTCAAATAACGTCGGGTCATTTACAAAATCATTGTACATTGTAAAATCTCCAACCGTTATATTGGGATTCGTGATTACATGTTTCAAATAAATTGTTTCTTTATCGCCTGTACGGGGATAAATCTGTTTCACTGGAATAGTCATTTAAAATCCTCCTGTTAATGTGAATAATGTCTATTTAACTATTCCAGATAATGCAATGCAGAGTTTCACCGAAACCACCTCTCTTTTAGTTTAAGGACAATTATATACGCTGTTCGATTGGAAAACAATAACCATGTGACATTTCTTCAAAATATCACACACCTCATTAAGTAGTTCAAAGCCTTGTATAATCAGTGTTTCGAGACTTTTTGATACTGTTTCCTATTGTATTTGTACCCCACTGTTAGATAACTGGGGTTACAAGTTGGATTGGCGTACGCCAATCCAACACAGGCTAGTCCGATCCAGCGACTTACGCTCCGCACGCCGCAGGGCGGACTACCTGTTTATCGACATCTTTCACCGTTCATAAAAGCTTACTTTTCTATTTTAGCTTTGACTCAAAAAATGTTGTTAATTCTTCAATTTCTTTATTATTTGCATCAAAAAGGTAATCTACAATTATTGACACTAAATCATCATCACTCTTTCTTATTTGGTGTAATTCATGTTTCAATTCATTATATAACATCTTACCGTTATTGATTTTTTCAATATCAGTGTAAATACCATTCTTAACCTTTATATCATATTCTTTTATTATTATATCAAGTGATTTCCCTTGAAAAAGATAATCATTTAATTCCCTAAACAAAACCGCATCTACATTTTGAATTAATTTATCCAGCAAATATTTTTCAAGACTTTTAATAGGTAAATAATTGGGGGCATTTGAAAAACCCATTCGCTCTTTTTTCAAAAATCCTGATACGCTTTCTCTAATATCTCTATCCAATACAATAAGGATTTTTGTAGTACTCAAGGCTAAATTTGAACGTATGGTATCATAAGCAAAACGTAACACCTCTGTCCATCCTCCAACAGCAATAACTAATACTCTTTTATTCGAAAGCAATCGTTTTTGTCGTAATATTCTCTCTACGATAGCTCTAGCCAATTCATCTTCAACCATAATTATATAATCATGACCATAATTTGACGATTCAAGATTTCTTGTCGCATATACTGGATAGCACGGATTAATAACTTCAATACTTCCATCAACATGACGTTGCAAATAATAAATATTCTCAGCCGGAATACTTCTAATCAATTCTATAGAATGAGTAGAAAAAAGGACAACAGTATTATTTTTTTCTGCAATCTCTCTTAAAAAGAAAACTAATCTTCTAAGTGCTGAAGAATGTAATGCTAATTCAATTTCATCTAAAAACATAAATGCAGGTGTTTCTCCATACACATCCTTCTTTAATCGTTTTTCAAGAGAATTGAGGATAGTCAATAATAAATTTTCACCTGTAGACATATTCAATTGACTTATTAAAGCACCTTTATTTTCATAATAGTAAGGAAGTCTTTGTAATCCCATATTTTTTGCAACATCATATCTCAACACATATAAATTTTGATAATACTCTTCATCGTCATGAAGAATATTACCAAGACTTTTTTCACAAAATCAGAAGCCTCCTCGAGCTGATTTTTATCAATTAATGCCAACTTTCCCAATAACGAATAATCTATATCTTTAAATCGGTTACCAAAAACTATACTGCCTTCATAAAAACCCGTTATTCCAAGAAAACTTCTTTTGGATGGTGCTTTCCACTTTCCATTTACTTCCTTAACACTTCGATTTTTTCCATCAAAAGAAAAATTTATATATGCTCCTTCTCTAGGATTACCAAAATAGTCATAAAAAGAAGGCACATAAAAAGATGCCGCTGCACAGGATATCACTGTACTCTTCCCTGATCCATTCTCACCAGTTAATGCATATAATCCTTTTTCAGTAGGTATTTCAAATTCAAAATCATCTATATTTTTTACATTATGAATCTTAACATTTATTCCCATTTCTAATCTTCTCCCCTTGAAATTGTATTCTTTTATATAGAATTTATAATCAATGTGCTTTATATTTTCATATACTATTAATTATATTATCACATCGGAACATCTTTCAAAAGTTGTAAACGTGCTGCAAAATTCATTTGCTCCATCTAAGACCTCACCTAAACTAAAGAAATTTCATCCAATCAGCATGTCCTGCCGTGGCAGATAAATAATACTTTTATCATATATTTAAACTCCTTTGGTTATAGGTTTTTCCTTGATTTTTCGGCGTTTTTACAACTCATCTACTGAAAGAAGTCCCCTTTTTTACTGTCCGCATTTAGGGATTTCTTCCCTTCTGCTTGTGTCCATTTTATAGGGTATAGTTTAAGCTTGATAAATTAGGGCCATCCCTATAGCTCCAGGTGCTATAATCCCCTGATTAAGCAATAAATGAAACTGCTCATAAATATTTTGCATGTCGCTATAGCTGAAATTTCTCGTACTATACGCATTCAACAATATTATAAATAAGTTCAGACCGGCTCATTTGTATACAAACACCTTTCTTCCTCTTGTCTTCTTTTATTCTCTTGTCCAGCGCCCAGAACTTGTCCGATGGAGCGGCATCACTGCTTAACAGTTCTATATATTCTTTATTCAGCCTATCCATATAATTTTCCTGCCAGCCTGCAATCTTATCTCCGAAAAGCGTCCAGTCCATTTTTGTAAATCTTTGTTCCTGCACAATAGAACCCTCCCGGTAAAATAACATGATTCTCTGCTTTCCGTATCCCCGGCCTGCATATTCAGGACCAAGTGTGATACAGGTATCCTGATAAATATGCGGCCGGATTTTCTCAACTCCTGCAAATCCAATTGCCTCACCGCTTTTTTATCATAAACCAGATATGTATCATGTGTTTTCTGATAATTTATTGTTTTCTGCATCCGGACTTTTGCATCCTCTACGCTCGTTGTTATACGTCAGGCCATAAACTTTGCGGTCTCCGATTCTGACCAGACGTTTCGGTACATCTCCTTCCAGTCTTCAAACTCTGCTTTTTTAAGCAGCAGATCATTTGTCTCCATAGATAACAAAAGCCATCCTCCCTTTCATTTCCATATATTAAATCTGGCAGCCCCATTGCTTTTCATATTTTCAAAGCCTCTACAGCCAAATCGCCCAATCTCCATAATGAAACGTACCGCTGCCATGATGAAGTTTTCCGCTCTTCTTTAAGTTTTTGAATGCATCTGACATCCTTTCTAAAATTTCCGGCTGGATGTCAAGGGAATGGTGCGCGGGAAATACTCTTTTCACAGGAAGCTCTGCAACCTTTTCAAGTGAGTCAAGATAGGCCTCCGGATCAGTGGAAGGATAATAGGCCAATAGTGTATCTTTATAGACCAGATCCCCCGTAAAAAGATATCCTCTTTCTCTCTCCCAAAAACACATGTGTCCTGGTGAATGTCCGGGAGTATGTAAAACCTCAATGGTTCGTCCTCCTATATCAATCTCATCTTTATCCTTCAAAACTCTTGTTGGCATTCCCTGAAAAATGGTATAGGTATCAATATCATAATTTTCAGGCAGCTCACAGCGATCAACCACCATGTTTTTAACGGTTTCTATTGACAATGGGAATTTTCCCGTAAGCCATTCTAATTCTTCTCCATGCGCATAAAAATCAGGAAAATATTTATGTCCCCCAATATGATCCCAATGAATATGGGTTGCAGCCGCAGTGACAGGTTTATCTGTCAGTTTTATAACCTCGTCGAAAATATTGCATATTCCTAAACCCGTATCGATCAGCAGGCTGCGCTCACTGCCGTTCAGCAGATAACAGTGCGTTTCCTCCCAGTGGCGGTATTCACTGATAATGTAAGTATCACCGTCTATTTTGTCTATGGTAAACCAGCCGCTCATTCTTTGTACCCCACAATCACGGCCTTCGCCCAATTCAGCAGCAGTGTTGACATTTCCTCAAACCTCACACTGCCCCCGTTTTTTAATCCGCGTTCCGTCTCAAGAACAGCCGACGGCGGATTGATTGCCTTTCGCAGCTCGACCTTCGATTTGATATATTTTTCTGTCTCATAAAAGTAAACCGCCTGTATCACAAAGACCGCCTGTTTAAAAAGCGAGCACAGAATATCATTGCTTTTCTCATGGACGAAGTTATGCACACAAGCATGATAGATGTTACACGCGCCTATTCGTATTGCCCGTTTGACATCTTGTTTGTCTATCCTTTCAAGAAGCAGATCAAGAGAGCCTTTTATAGGCGTAGTGTCATAATAAAATTGAAACAGATCGGAAGTCTCCCAATTCAAAAGCTCCTCTTTTCCCGAAACAAAGCCGCAGACAAGCTCTCTGTGCGGCATTGTATCAAGCATGTCACGGTAAACTTTCAGATCGTTTATCCGCAATTCATCCAGTATCACGACTATATCGATATCGCTGGTATCGGTCGCCTCGCCACGACCGTAGCTGCCCTGCAGTCCAATAAACCACACACGGTCGGCAAAGGTCTGTTCCACTCTTTTCTCAAATGTATTCACCCAAGCTTTTATATCAATCATAAATCAATTTAATCCTTTCTTCTGGTATCCACTACTTATACTAACTACCTATTCGGTATAACTGCAATAGCTTCAGGGGCACACTTATTCACTTCATGTCCACCCTATTAAAATCATATCGATGTTCTTTATACACGCGCTGTCCCCAGCTATACTCAATCACTTCCCCCAAACACTCAATGCCCGGATATTTTTTCAGCTTATTTAAGAATCCGTCAAAGTCCTCTTCCTCAAAGCACAATTCCATATTATTAGGTTTTGTCAACACACTTTGGTAAATGATTTTCACCAATCCATCTAAAGTTCTGCGATTTTCTCTCTTTCAGCTTTTCCAAAGATAATCATAAACCCAATGCAGTTTTGTCTCGCATATAACGCACAAAGTGTTTTACCACCTCTGCAATACTTATATTCATACGTCCATGCTTTGCCGCCTTTATTCCAAATACAGTCCATATCGTATTTTTCATCTATCATGATACATATTTTCTGCCACACGTCATATAATGATGACCCGACTAACGCCGCCAACTCTTCTGTGCTCGGTATTTTATCAAGCATAATAAAAAACCTCCCTTGAAATTCTATTCGTTCAACCGACCACTACTTTTCCCATGACTTCCCCTTAATTCAGAAAGATATTCTCTTGAAATTATTTTTTCTTACGGAGCTTTAATTCGATATTCTTTTGCTTTTTTCAGATCAGCTTTTCGGTTTCGGTGAGTAATAAATGAGTCAAAATCATCTATATGCTTATACTTCTCACAAGGGTACTCACTATACTGAAAACAATATTCCACCCCATCATGCTCTAAACTACACTTTGCAATTTTACAGGATTGATTTCCCTCTCCACCACCGCAGCCGGGACAATATTTATTCAAGTGCATAGGACACAAGCCGCAATTCAAACCACAAAGGGAAAATAACTGATTTTCTCTATGAAACCCTTTCATACGCTGTACCTCCAATTCATTCCGGGGAAGTCCAACTCACACAAATGTTTTTCTCAATTCTTCCATATCGTTTTCAATAAGTGGACGCATACTTTCCTTATATTTGTCCAGATTCAATGTCCTTAGTTTTTCTTCTATTCTTCCGCATAAATCAGGTTTATAAAGAATTGCGGTATGAAGCGCAGATAAGCATTGCCTTACTGCGGTAGGCTTGTCATCATCTAATATTGTAAGCAGTTCATCTATATGATGTTCCAGTTTATTTTTTGAATCCCACTGTGCTTGTGCGCAGCACATACGGAAACCTCTTACACGCACAAATGAACTTCTATGAGAAAGCAGTTCCAGGTATTTCTCAAAATAGCTATACAACTCATCTGATTTCGCAGACGCAGCTTCAAGTTCCAACAGAAATCTATAAGCAGCAGTGTTATTCTTATCTTGTAATTTTTCAATAATATCCATGATACTTCTCTCCGTTAAATCCAAATCTGTCATTGTTCTTCATTCTATCATATAATAAAAAATTTCCCTACCTATTTCGCATACCGCACTTCTATTTCATAATCTCCCCCGCCATACTCCACCTGCATTCTACTTCTGTAATTGCTTATGAATTTTAATAAATTCATAAGCAAAGGCTACAGCCTCACAAGTTAATTTCTCACACAAATGCGGAGGATCATTCGGTGTAAAACCATTCGGACGTAAATCATAGCATCTTAACGATTTGAATTTTTGATTGAATGCCTCTGCATAATCATAACATAAAGAAATAATTGTTTCTTCATTTTTGCCAAGCTGACTAAAATAAATACCCAGAAACATCAGTCCCCCTTCAACCAGTCCACACTGTGCCCGAAATCCACCTGCGCCGTGCAATCCAATCGCAGAACTCAACGTTTGAGAATCAAGTCTTACATCAAATAATTCTCCCAAGCATATCAATATTGCTCTTGCACAATTTACATCCTCTTTCCAATATAATTCATGTACTCTTTCTTGTATAAAATCCATATCCATACTCCTTCAAAATTTTTGACACTCAACACCAGTCATTAAGTACCTTAACTTCATTTCTACCTAAATGCCTGAATTTTTTGTTTCAGTAAATTGCCCATTTATTTCTTGCGATTATTTTTCCACGCTTTGTAAATGGCATTACCTACCGGAAGCAAAATGCAGATGAAAACAAACCATTGTGGAAAATGCATCATATCTCCCCCCTTCTATATCAAATTAAACACTGCTGCAATGATACATATAACAGTGATACACAGTGCAGCCAAAATTCTCAACAGTGAAAAACTATACAGCTTATCCGGTTGTTCAATGTCATAGCGTATTGTAACCGAGCTCCCGATTTCTGCCGTCATAGGAACCTGCACACGATTTTTGGAAGTAACGTTTCTTCCGTCTACCTTATAGCTGACTTTCGCCCATTTTGAATTGCGCGCTTTCTCTGTCTCTGGATTTGGTGATGTAATAGAGATAATCGTTCCTACCGTCTGAGCCGTCCTATTACGTTTTATCAAAAAACAGATACCGTTAAAAATGGCGAACGCAAGGGAAACCACTGCAATAAGATAAAGAAAAATAATATCGCCAGTCAATTTATTTCGCCTCCAGTCTTATTCCAAATCTGTTCCCTTATAAAATTCCACAGATACGCCGGCCGATGCAATCAGTATCATAAGACCGATCAGGATAATTCCGCCATATAAAAGCGCAGGAGGCAATGCGTTGAGAAAATCCAGATTTACACCGTCCTCCATTTTAAGCAGTTGTGGAAAAACAAAGGGAGAGGTCATAATGATAGCCACAAAGGCAAATTTTGTTTTTTCATATCCCAGTTTGTACTGTACAGGAAGATAAACACCAAGAAAGATCGCAAGCACAAGAAACATGAGTATCGGCATCTCAAAATGAAAATCTCCCAGTTCCGCAAAGATACAAGTTTCTATCCAGAAAATCACACAGCAAACAGCATAAATCACCAGACAAAAGACGTATTTGGACAAAACAAACAACTTGCGGGGATATGGCATAGCGCATAGCAGGGTGGATGCTTTCGGGTATTGGTATTCTTTCAGGGAAACATACTGCAAAAGCATAAAAATTGCAAAAATAGCAGACAAGACAAAGCTCATAGGCCCGGCGTATTCAGAAACACGCCATACCATAAAAGGCGGTATGATAACACAAACCACAAACATGAGCAAAACATACTTTTTCACGATTAGGAAATCCTTTTTAACCAAATGGAATAACATCTTTTTTCCCTCCTTCGATGCTGCCCAGCATAATGTCCTCAATCGTAGGACGTTCTATCATTATGTCTGGAATACATTTTTGTACTTCTGTAATTTGTTTCGTAATTCCAGTGAAACCAAATGTTGTTTCAGAAATGCTGACAAAAAGTTTGCGGGTATCTGTATTAAGACTCCGTATATCCCCCTTCACAATGCGGTAACTATCCAGCAGAGAATCTTTTTCCTCCTGAAACACGATGCGCCCATTGTCAATCATGATAAGCATATCTGCAATCTTATCCAAATCAGATGTAATATGGGTAGAAAAGAATACACCTTTACCGCCATTGCCCATATAGTCAGTTAGGATCTTTAAAAGCTGGCTGCGAATCATGGGATCGAGGCCGCTGGTCGGTTCGTCCATTATCAGCAGTTCTGCTTTGTGTGAAAGGGCTAATGCCAAAGCATATTTCATTTTCATGCCTTTGGAAAGGGTGTTAATTTTTTGCTTTGGATTTAGAGAAAATTGCTCCAAATAGTTTTTGAAATCCTGTTCACACCACGATGTATAAGCCGGAGCAATCACATTTTTCATTTCATTCAGGCTCAATTCATCATAAAAACACCCATCATCTAAAACAATACCGATACGGTCCTTGATTTGCTGTTCATCCTTTTCCATATCCATACCAAAAAACTGAATGTGGCCGGATTCCCGGCTTGTAAGTCCTAATATTGTTCGTAATGTTGTTGTCTTTCCCGCGCCATTAATGCCAATAAATCCCGTAATGCACCCTTCTGGAAGGGAAAAAGTGACATCTCTTAAAGAAAAATCACCATACGATTTATTCAAACCTGAAACATTCAAAATCGAATCCATTTCAATCCTCCTCATATAAAATGTCCATCATGGCATTTAGTTCCTCTTTGCTAATGTTAAGCGATTTTGCAGTCTGTATCATATCCTGCATTTTCTGTTCCACAAGGCGGCGTTTGGAATCCCGCAGCAAATCGATATTGCTCGTTGACACAAAGGTACCTTTGCCCACTTGACTTGTGACAAATCCTTCTTGCTCCAGTTCGTCATAAACCCGCCGTATCGTCAACACGCTAACCTTCAGGTCGTTGGCAAAAGCGCGAATAGATGGAAGCGAATCGCCCTCAACCAATTCTTCTTTCAGAATCGCATCTTTGATCTGGTCTTTGATTTGCTGGTAAAGTGGACTGCCGGAAATGTTTGATATCAGTATCTTCACAAAATTTTATCCCTCCCCCTTAATGTGATGTTATTATATACACGCCATACACTATAAGCACAAGATTGTCAATAGAATTCTATGTATCCAAGCAGCTTAGTATATACGATAAAATCCCCCGAAACAGTTCTTTTTACTGTTTCAGGGGATCACCTTATCCCGCAAACTTATATCCTCTTCCGATAACCCGTCCGGGTCATATCCGGGTTCTTTCATTCAGCCGTTCAATAATACTGGTCTTTGTGATCTGCTTATAGAGAACAGCGGGAATAGCAACCGTCAGCGCAATTAAAAATGGATACACGATCAACACAGGCCACACAACAAAGCGGTAGGTAAAGAACCATATCCCGTTTGTAATACCCCGAACAACAATCATGGAGAACAAGGTGCCAAAAACAACGGATGCCAGCATTGTGCCGATTGCATAATAGAAACCCTCATATGACAGCATGCGCCTTAATTGATTGCCTGTCATGCCGATACTTTGCAGCATAGCAAATTCTTTTCGTCGGGTAATCATGCTCGTCAATACAGAATTTACAAAGTTTGCAATCCCAATAAAGCCAATTATAATGCTCAAAGCCCCTCCAATCGTGACAATCAAAGAAGTAAGGTTATCGAAAGAATCGATATAGGTTTCTTTGGAATCAAAATCCATGTTCGGCTCAATATTCTCAACATAGCTGTTTAAAAACTCGCCCATTTCCGTTTCTGCACCATCGTTTACATTGAATGGGAAACTGACCAGGTGGGGATTATCGCACAACGGAAGATAGTTTTCCGTTGGCATATAAAACCTGGCAGCTCCGGTACTGCGCGTAGTATCCGTGTTTTCATTTATGCGGACTTTTGCCATAATCATGAAATCATATTCGCCATCTTCAGAACCGGAAAGCCCATCCATTATGATATGATGGAACCGTATGCTATCGCCTGCATTGACAGCCGGGTTGTCGATGATATTGCCATTATCATCGCATTCAACACCAAGCAGAACATACTTTCCGGTTTTAAGAGCTTCCCAATCAATGCTCCCCTCTACAACTTCCATATTGTTCAGCAGGAAATCATCAGCGCCGTACAGATCAACAAGAGGATTCCCATCCTCGTCTGTGTTATATCCTCCAAAGGCCTCACTTTCAACAGAAAATGATTCTTCAAGCATCCGGGAAGTATACAGTCTGCCGCCATCTTCAAAACTGCTGCTTTGTCTGACAGCTTCTACAAAAGACTCTGAAAGATCATTTTCGCTCGTTTCAAAGCGGAATTGAAAATAGTCTGCGGCAGAGATCACGAAATCTGTATTTACAAATTTGGCAATATACTTATCAATATCAAAACCGCTGGATAATGTAAATACCGTATTGAACAGCACAAGACTTACTGTCATGGATATCATCACAAGCACGGTACGTTTCCGGTTTCGGCCCAGATTTGCCAGCGCCATACGATGGATTTTTGCCCCATGTGCAGACTTCCTATCCACCACTTTTTTCATACGGAATGCCGGCATATCGTTTCCCGTATATCGGATTGCCTCGATTGGCGATACTGTTCCGGCAACTTTGGCTGGTTTTCTCACACTAACAAATACCGTGAAAAGAGCAAATGCAGCAGAACCTATAAAAATAACAGGATTTATCGTTACCTTAATTCCGGCGTTGACAGTGTAGATCGTACCATTCATTAAGAATGGCACTAACGCACGTCCTACAAGAAAGCCGATCAGCAGGCCAATCGGAATACTGATCAAAGACAATGTGAATGCCTGGCGGTTAATCAGTTTCTTAATCTGTCTTTTGGTAGTCCCCAGCGTCTTGAGCTGTCCATAGGATTGAATATCCTGAATTACAGAAATTTGAAAAATGTTGTAGATGATCAAATACCCCGTGACGATAATCAGCAGGATACCAACACCTCCGAAAATAAACATGGACGGATTTTTCAAAATACTGCTGCCTTGATAAGCAGGGCTGACACGTGCGATGATATAATTGTCGTCTTTGGGGCTTCCGCCCATCAAATCACAGGTATATCCTGTTTCAGAAAGAAGCCGATTCAGCTTTGCGTCAATGTCACCGCTGCCCTTGAACATGATATACGCCGATACGATACCGGAGTAGTCATTATCTACCGGATAGGTATAGACCAGAAGATCTGCATGACGGTCAATAAAAGCTTTCGATACAATGAACCGCCCGATATTGCTCAAACTGTCTGTTTCCCAAAAGCCGCATAAAACAAAGTCTTCCGTATATTCATTGCCCTTCATATCGTAGGTCAGGGTAATGGGTGTACCAATCTGAGCCGGCACCCCCAGTGCATCCAGAGTTCTTGTATCTGCAATAATTTCATTTTCAGCTACAGGCCTATGACCTGTTGTCGGTTCATAGCGCGCAAACTCCAGTGCCGTATCATCCATGTACCACAGGTCAGAACGCCACTTTTCCAGTCCCGGATTTTTCAGCCGATAGGAGACAGCTTTCGTATAAGCAATACGATCAATCATGGCATTTCCCTGAATATCGTTATAGACATCATCGCTGATATAATTTAGAACAGCCTGCCCATCTCCTCCGGCTTTCCTGATATTTTGATCCTGAACCGTATCCAGAAGCCCGGAACCCAGGGTAAAGATCGTTGTAAACAGTGTAGTAGTCAGAATAATTGCAATCATTGCAATCACATTTCTGCTCTTGCTTGCTTTGAAATAGCAGTTTGACAGCCTCCTGATGATAGTGCGGTTATTATTGCCAAATAGAATATCATTCATGATCTGCGCCCCCTTACTCTGAAATCCTGCCATCCTCAATACGGATAATGCGGTCTGCAAGCTGGGCGACTTCATTGTTATGCGTGATCATGATAAGAGTCTGATGAAATTTGCTGCTCGTTACCTTCAAAAGACCTAAAACATCACTGCTCGTCCGGCTGTCCAGGTTGCCGGTCGGCTCATCAGCCAGAACAATGGCAGGTTTGGAAACATGAGCGCGGGCAATCGCAACACGCTGCTGCTGACCGCCGGACAAATGCCCCGGCATATTTGTGAGTTTGTCACCCAGCACCAACATCCGAACAACTTCATCCATAAAGGCTTTGTCTACGGTATCACCATCTAATTCAACAGGAAGGACAATGTTTTCATAGACGTTCAGGACAGGGACAAGATTGTAATTCTGAAAGATAAAACCGATATTACGGCGGCGGAAAATGGTTAGCTGCTCGTCATCCAACTCAGCCAATTCTTTTCCTTTGACCTTGACGCTGCCAGAAGTTGGCACATCCAAGCCGCCCATCATATTGAGCAGCGTTGATTTACCACTGCCGGAAGTTCCCACAATGGCTACAAATTCCCCTTCCTTAATGGAGAGGGAAACACCATCCAGCGCCTTTGTGATATTCGGCTCGGTTCCATAATACTTTCTGAGATCAGTCGTTTCTAAGATATTCATGGGAATACCATCCTTTCGTTTTAATAGGTCTATTGTAACGACCAATTCTCACAGAAATGTCACCAGATGCTTGATTTTATCTGCTGAGGGTGTCGCAAAATCATCAAATTAGATGATTGAGCGATACCCTCGCTCTATAT
>ERZ1673746.1440-NODE-1440-length-16704-cov-3.433840_pt1 | contig 16704 bp, 18 predicted proteins | sample MGYA00580205_ERZ1673746 | MGnify/ENA primary metagenome ERZ1673746 (study PRJEB41218, sample SAMN15661771) | gut metagenome | host: Homo sapiens | place: Canada: London | collected 2015-08-20/2019-03-30 | study: EMG produced TPA metagenomics assembly of...
TGGGGATTGATTTGTATCTTCGTTTTATACTTTGCTTTACCTTATTTCATGTAGTGATGTAGTTATCTTAGTAATGAAGTCGTTTTATATATAGTATAAAAAGTTTTTCTTCCTTATAAATAGGTGTTGATAATGATGATTATGAAATAGGATGTATAAGGTACATGCTGATAAGAGGCAGAGCCCCCTTCATCAACAACCTATCTTTGATCATTAAGGAAGAAAAGTGAAAACTTAGAAAATTTTAGGAAAAATATTTTAAAATTAGGCGATTAATGCTATTATAGTAAACGTAAAAAACCGGTACTACAGGTAACAGTATCGGTTTCTTAATTCAAGGAGGATGTTATGGCTGATAAGATTATCGTACTGGACTTTGGAAGTCAGTATAACCAGCTCATTGCACGTCGTATCCGTGAGTTTGGGGTTTACTCTGAACTGCACCCACATACGATGACGCTGGATGAAATCAAGGCTTTAGGTGATGTCAAAGGTATCATCTTCAGTGGTGGACCTAACAGTGTTTATGACAAAGATGCATTTACGTGTGATCCTGCCATTTTTGAAGCAGGTATTCCGGTATTGGGAATCTGTTATGGCATGCAGATGACACATCATATGAATGGTGGAAGTGTGAAGGCATGTGAAGCCAAGGAATATGGAAGAACGGAAATTACGGTAGAGAATGATTCTTTATTGTTTAAGAATCTTCCAAAGAAACAGATTGTATGGATGAGTCATGGTGATCAGGTAGATCAGATGGCAGATGGCTTTGTGCGTGATGCGTATAGTGAAACGTGTACGTATGCAGCTACAAGCAATCAGGAAAAGCAGATTTATACGCTGCAGTTTCATCCGGAAGTGCGCCATACAGAATATGGCAATGACATTTTGCGCAACTTTGTATTTGAGGTATGTCATGCGGAAAGTAATTGGTCCATGCATAACTTTATTGATATGCAAGTGGAACAGATTCGTAAGACGGTTGGCAAAGATAAGGTATTGCTGGGACTAAGCGGCGGCGTGGATTCTTCTGTTGTGGCAGCTTTGTTACATAAAGCAATTGGTGATCAGTTGATTTGTATGTTTATTGATCATGGATTGTTAAGAAAAGGTGAAGCGGAGAGCGTGATGGAAACGTTTGGTCGTGAGATGAATGTGCATTTGGTGAAGATTGATGCGAAGGAGCGTTTCTTATCAAAACTGGCTGGTGTAAGTGATCCGGAGAAGAAGCGTAAGATCATTGGTAATGAGTTTGTGTATACCTTTGATGAAGAGGTCAAGAAAATCAGTGCCGGTGAGGATATCAAATGGCTGGCGCAGGGCACGTTGTATACGGATGTAATTGAATCTGGTACAAAGACGGCGCAGACGATCAAGAGCCATCATAATGTTGGTGGATTGCCTGAGGATATGCAATTTCAGCTGATTGAACCGTTGAATACGTTGTTTAAGGATGAGGTTCGCGCGTTGGGTAGTGAGCTTGGCTTGCCGGATGAGATGGTGTGGCGACAGCCATTCCCAGGACCTGGTTTAGGTATTCGTATCTTGGGTGAGATTACGGAGGAGAAGCTGCAAATTGTGCGTGATTCAGATTATATCTTGCGTGAGGAAATTCGTAAAGCGGGTCTGCAAAGAGAAATCTGGCAGTACTTTACGGCTTTGACAAATATGCGTTCAGTTGGTGTCATGGGGGATCAGAGAACGTACGATTATGCGGTGGCGATTCGTGCGGTGACTTCCATTGATGGCATGACGGGGGATTGGGCGAAGATACCGTTTGAGGTGTTGGATGTGATATCGACACGTATCGTAAATGAGGTGCAGCATGTGAATCGAGTGCTGTATGATGTGACAAGCAAACCGCCTGCAACGATAGAATTCGAATAGTGTACAGAACTAAAAAAATGCCTTTTTCAGGGCATTTTTTTGCGTTTATGGGCAGTTTTGATACCATTTTGATACCATAAATAAAAATTGAACGATTCTTTTGACTATTTTTCAGACGGTTTACTATTTAATAATAGATCAGATTTTTCAGGATAATTTAGTTTCCAATTGGTATATTCCTCGATGGAAATTTCTCCATTCGCTAACTTTAATTTGTACTTATACCAATCATCAAGCATTTCTTTTATGTTATGGTCGTTATTGGTAGGGTTTTTATCAAGACGAAGATTTGGCATACCTTCTGTCATATCTATAGTTAATCCAAATTGTTCTTCCAGCTCAAAAAGAGTAAATATAAAGCCATGATAACTTTCGATGTCAGGTATCTTCAAAGCCTCAGGAGATACTTCTAATATAGAAGCAATACCATTTATGACATCTTCTTTTGGAGTGCGCTTACCTGATTCATATTGGGCGATTCTAATATCAGCATTCCTTTCGGAATAGCCTAATCTTACTCCTAGTTCTTTTTGCGTGATACCACGAAGTGTTCTTATACGTTTAATTCTAGTACCTATTGGCATGAGCTTGCTCCTTTCAAATCCTTTTTCTAATACATTATAGCAAAGCAAATATAATGTGTAAATTAAAAACTAAACAAAAAAGTTTAATATAATATTGACTTAAACAAAAATGTTTAGTATACTGTGGTTGCTGATGTTAAACAAATATGCTTAGTGATTACTTCCTATATACATAAAAATAGGAGGTGTGAAAGATGGAAAAAGACAACTTATTCATGAGTGCTGAAGATATTGCTCGAGTTACGGGCATGTCTGAACAGTACGCTTATAAGCTGATTAAACAGCTAAATAGTGAATTAGAGGCAAAAGGCTATTTCACAATTCGTGGAAGAATTAGTAAGCAGTATTTTGAAGAACGTTTTTATGGAATAACAGAATAGGAAGGAGTTTATGATTATGCCAGTATACAAAGATGAGAAAAAAGGCACTTGGTATGTATCTATCAGATATTTAAATTGGAAAGGTGAACATACTAGAAAACTGAAAAGAGGATTTAAATCAAAAAAAGAAGCACAAGAGTATGAGCGTACATTCCTATTAAAGGAATCTAGAAACTTAGATATGTCATTCAAAGATTTTGTAGACATTTATTTAAAAGATTGTTCTCATCGTGTCAAACTTAATACGTTGAATACGAAGGAATATATCATTAAAATGAAAATTCTGCCTTATTTAGGAGAAAAGAAAATAAATGAAATCCTGCCATCAGATATTAAAGATTGGCAAAATGAAATGTTGATGTATCGTAATGATAAAGGAGAAGCATTCTCGCCTTGCTATTTAAAAACACTTCATAATCAGCTAAGTGCCATTTTCAACTATGCTGTTAAGCTCTATAATCTACCAAATAATCCGGCAAGGGTTGCTGGTAACATGGGCAAAGAGAAAAGCAAGGAAGTTGAGTTTTGGACAAAAGAAGAATATTTGAAGTTTTCAGAAGCGATGAAAGATAAGGACGTTTCTTATCATGCATTTGAAATCCTGTATTGGTGTGGTTTACGGTTAGGTGAATTATTGGCATTAACACCAAATGATTTTGATTTTAATAAAAAAACAATGACGATTTCAAAATCTTATCAAAGAATCAAAGGTGAGGATCTAATTACATCACCTAAAACAGATAAGAGTAATCGTATCGTATTAATGCCTGATTTTCTTGTAGAAGAAATGAAAGATTATATAGCACGATTTTATGGGTGTAAGGACGACTCAAGATTATTTCCGATTTCTAAATCATATTTACATCATGAAATGGATCGAGGTTGTAAGGAAACAGGAGTTAAAAGAATTCGTATCCATGGATTAAGACACCCGTATGCCAAGCACACGACAAAAAATAATTCTTACAAGAGGAAATCCCAAGCCAGCAGCATTTGGAAAGCTTGAGATTCCTAATTTTATAGATTCATTGCTGAAATGAATTGCCTTACCTGTGCATACACCTCTGCATTTAAATCGGGGTATTTTTCAAGAACTTTGTTAACCCAATCGGGGCCATGACCACCAACCTCCTTCACAAACCCTTCTAGTTCGCCAACTGGGACAATGTATATTCCATTTGCCCGTAGAATTTGCTCCAATTTCCTAAATGAGACAGTCGCATCACCTGCTGGAATAGCTGAAATTCCAGAGGATTTCAAAGCATCCCATTTTGAAATTGTACTAATGACTGATCGAATCTCTTTTATTTCACGATTAGATAATTCTCGATTTTCAGAGGCGTCCAATATTCTATTGATTGTTGTTTTAGCATCATTTCTGTTAATCTTTTCCTTTGGACTATGTAGGTTTGAAACGATAATATTATAATCACTTTGGAGACTCGTCCAATCAATACCATATGCTTCTACAATATTCTTAAATATTGTTTCATCATTTAAAATATCAATGTCTGGAATCAATCGAATATCAATATTTAATGCACGCATCGAAGTTGAAATTTTTGCCATGCGATGTTTACCACCACAGTGTATAAAAAGAACTTCAGAATACTTTCCTTCAGTCCGCTTAATAAAGTTCTCTACAATAGAATACATCTTACAATCCGAATCACTTTCACATAACACAACAACTTTATGGAATAAACTCGACATAATGTTTGAGTACTTAAGTAACGGATCGTTCCAAACCTCATCAAATTTTTCGTTACTTAGAATAGAAAAAGCGTTTGTGTCTTCTTTTCGAGTAATTCTAACAATTTTTATGCGTTGAGGACAAGCTTCCAGCAATCCCTTTATAATTTCTTCGCTGTGTGTAGAAATAAATGCCTGTTGATCATTTGTCAATGTCTGCCCGATAATTTGTCCCATAATTCGAGCTTGCGGTGGATGGAGAAACGATTCAGGCTCATCAATCAAATAGGTTCGATAATAATCCAGCATTAAATAAAGTAATATACCGGTAAAGCTCTTTATCCCATCACCTTGATTTTGAACTTGTTTATAAGTATCGAGAATCGTCGCATATGCTTCTAATCTCTGTTGTTCATCTTCATATTGTTCATTCAATTTTACTGGTGCGCCAATGCATAAAGGGATTGTGGCACCGTATTGAGTATTTGGAGTCACTTCTATTCCAAAAGCTTTTTTGAAATTATCAGATAACCATTTTCGATATTTTCCGTCAAATGCAGCATAGTGGATGGGGTGTTGTTTGGAAGCATTTCTGTTAATATTATTGGGCGGATTGCAAATTCCCAGACGTGCTGCTGTATCTAAATTTGCCACAAATAAGTCACGAAAATCTCCATAATATGAATCTTTCAAAAATGAGTTATCGGAGGATTCTTTCCAATAACTGATACCATGCCCAAGAACAGAATAATTCGTGTATGATCCTTGATCAGATCCATTTGAAATACTCTGTAGTAGAGGTAGAAGTGATTCTTCACTTTTAGTAATCTCAATATCAGAGACAACAATAGTTGATAATTTTCTTGATGATAAAGTATAAATATCTTTTAGTGATTGACTTTTTCCTGCGTTATTAGGACCAACAAACACGACAATATCGTTTTTTTTAACATCAAGTGATTCACCGGTGTTAAATTCAAGCCTTGAAATATATCCACCTGTTTTTTCTGTTATCATAGTTTTTCTCACCTTCTAAATAGCATTAAATTTTTAATAGCATAGCCTATAGAAATAACTTTTTTGTATTATATCCATGTATACTATATTATATATTCATTTTACCACAATCCCTTTTTCGTAATCTACCACAACAGTACTAATTTCACTCATAATTATTGAAAAAAGGAAGTTCTTTATCTCGAACCTTACATAGTCTGGAAAATCGGTTGTATGTCTGTTCATATTCTTCAATTTCAATCTCTATCGCTCTTGATCCTCAGCGCCCTGTCGAAGCTTCTGATGGTTGAGTTTAAACTCGTCGAGACTAATCTCTCCCAAGACATAATGCTCATAGTAGATGCCCGAATTTTCTACGGTTGCGCGTCTAAATTCAACTTGTGTATCCAATTTTGCTTTAGGTTGCATCATTTCTTCGTTATGCTGTAAGCTAGAGATAAACTACCCTTATATGTATTTATAGCTGCTGAAAGAGAGAATTTTTTATATTGGATAAGACAAACCGATAAATTCCTTATTTGTTCTGTGCTTGAACTCAATCCTAATTGAATTCCATTTATATGTTCTATATGGCCCATTACTCATATAGGACCAAATTGATGGTTTTTGGTTAGATAAGCCTGATAGGTATAACGCAGCGTTTCCATATGGTGTAATTGTCCAATGATAAGTGCGAGCTAAAGCTTTTGCTACAGCATCTGGATTTACTTCTGCAAACTCATTAAGAATGCTGCAAAATTCCGGCTTTACAAAAATTCCTCTAAGAACGCGTTGCAATATTCCTGCCTGTACAAGACGGTTCAAATTTTGTCTCACAGTCGCTGAATCAGCAATATCTGCGAAATCGGAAGTGGCAAAAATAGTTCCGTCTTCTGCAGACAGAATTCGTTCACGTATTTGTTTCATATATCCACGATCCAAAAAACCACCTCCTGCAAGATGTCACGAATATTATATATAATTCGTGACATCTTTTCAATGTCTCTATGTCTATTTAAGTCCATATTTTAGTATAATAATACGCAAATATGGAAATTCAGTAAGGCGGAGTGCAGTGCTACTTAACAATAGTTTGGAATTCAATCGCCCATTTGACGGTAATATTTTTGTTTGGACATATGGTGATTTTATCAATACAGTCCATAATCTCGTCGAGAGCAATTTCTTTGTAACTCGCCTTCAATAATTTGCGGAACACCTGGTATTGTTTTTCATAAGCCATCTTACTTGTGATGATATTATCCCTGATTGCTTTCTTTTCGTTTGCTACATCTTGGACTGCTCGAAATTCATCTTTGCTGATTTTTCCGTCAACAAACATCTCGTAATGGTGAACAGCATTTCTGAAAATTTCTTGATATTGACTCTCGGAGTGGTCAATCTCGTTATTAAGACGCATTATTTCTTGCTTGTACTGTGAATCTGAAATGAAATGCTCCTTTACACACAATTTTAATTGGTAGTAGATAGCACGCAAAACATCTTCCTCCCGTACATACATACCGGTACATTTGTCTGCACCTAAACGGTTTTTGGTAATACAGGTGAAAAAATACCAATCTGCATGATTGGTGCCGCGTTTACGCTGCATTTTTCCTCCGCAGCAGCCACAAATGACTTTGCCCTTTAAAATGTTCTCCGTTGATTGACCGTGCTTGGCGATATTAAATGCTTTTTCCTGGAATGATTTTTGAATAGCATCAAAAGTATTCGTATCTACCAGAGCTTCGTGTGTTGCCGATACAACTCGTTTTTCTTTCCCTTGTACAAGCATACCTGTATAAGTTCGATTGGTCAGGATATATTTGACTGACCTACTATTCCAGTTCCCGTTACCATTATCATAATTTCCAGATAAACCGTTTAATCTGGCATATTGAATTGGTGTTGGGATTTCTTTTTCATTTAAGTAGCGAACTATGGCGGTCATGCCAATGCCGTTCGCTGCTAATTCAAAAATTTTTCGGATAATAATAGCCGCCTTTGGGTCAGGTATAAGTTGATCATGGTTGTCTTCAGCTTTTTGATAACCGAAAGGGGCTCTTGGTCCAATAAATATACCGTGTTGTGCTTTCATATCTAAAGTAGCCTCCATTTTCTTTTTAATTTCAATAGATACTTGTTCATTAAAAGCATTTGTTATGGGCACTCGAATCCTAGAACTGCAAGTATGTTCTTGATTGATAATGCCGTCAATGGTGTCAAACTGGTCGTTTACGGATACAAAACGGATCCCATTGGACGGAAAAAAGACTTCAATATAATAACCAGTTGAGATATAGTTTCGTCCTAAACGAGAAAGGTCTTTTACAACGACACAATTGATATCGCCTGAAAGGATGTCTTGAATCATTTCTTGAAACGCCGGACGATCAGAAAATTTACCGCTAAAACCATTATCAATATAGTAATGTGATATAGGAATTTGTTGCTGTTCGCCCCAGCATTCAATGATAAATTTCTGGTTTTCTATCGAACTGGCTTTTTCTTTATTCGCAACTGAAAGTCGAATATATCCTACAGCAACAGGGAAAGGAGATTTTAGTTCTTCTTTATATTTATGTTTCCTGCTTTTTCTTGCCATGAAAATACTCCTTTCAATAGAAAAGGCTACGGTAGAAACCGTAGCCACTGGCAATATCGTACTATATCTCATTTTCCGCTTCCACGAGGAAATGTTCATTTGTCGCTTCCACGAGCTTAGTCATAGTCATGCATCATTGTTGATTGAAATGGGGATACCTATTTTAGAAGTGGTAAGTCGTTTAGGACACGAAAAAGTAGAAACAACATTAAATACCTATGGACATCTTTATCCTAATAAGCAACAACAGTTAGCTGATAAACTTGATAAAATATATGCGGAGGATTCGAGATGAGCTGTTTAAATAAAGATAGAAAAAGAAGTGAAATAGTAAATTTTCGAGTTACTCCAATAGAAAGACAACAAATTAGAAGCTAGAATAAAAGTTTTAGGATTGCCAAAAGGTGAGTATTTTATAAGAACCTTTATGCAGCAGTCTATAAAAATTGTGGCTGGTCAATACCAAAGTAATCGATTGAGCTTAGAATTAGCCAGATTGTCTAATCAATTAGCAAGTATTGAGAGTAATGAAGGGATTGAATTACTTTTACAAGAGTACAGAGCTTTACTAAATGAATTGTTAATTATTTGTCGTAATGAAGATGTTAACTCAGATCAGATTGAAACTATCTCGGAAAGCAGTGAATATGAATGAATATATGAATGGTGAAGAACTTCATACAATGATAAATGAGAAGCAAGATATGGTTATAGATGATTTATTACCAATCGGTGTAGTATTGTTTGGGGCTCCTGAAAAAACAGGAAAAACATTTTTCGCTTTGCAAATATCAGACGCTATTGTTCATAATAAGCCATTGCTGAATTTTAATGTTAGTAAAGGTGAGGTGCTTTATATAGCTTTAGAAGATTTAAAAGGTAGTTTCCAATACCGACTCAAAAAGATTTGTTTTGAGCCAAGTAAACATATGCATTTCATATTTTCAAGTGATGGATTATCTATGAATTTGACTGAAGAAATTGCTAAAATCAACAAACATAATAATCTTAAATTAGTTGTTATTGATACATTAGCAAAAATAAGCCGAGTCGAGGTAAATAATTATTAAAGTGAATATGATGAGATGGCAAATTTTCATAAATTAGCAATTGAAAATAACTTATGCATATTGCTTATTACACACATTAAAAAGAAAATCGACTATAATCATCCTTTCGATAATTATTATGGTACAAGAGGTAGAACTGCAGGGGCTGATGATATGATGGTGCTTTTACAACCAAGTGATGATATAAATGAAAAGCAACTTTGTGTAAAAGGTAAAGATATACCATTTCAAAGAATTAATGTTAAACATACAGAGGATATGTGTTTAAAGATTAGCAATGAAAAAGTATGTGAAGTTGAGCTTGATGAAGATTTGATGAAGGTAATTTCATATGTTGTTTCTAAAAAATCATTTATTGGGTCACACAGCGAATTAAATGCGAACGTAAAACTTAATTCTACTGGAAATGTTTTATCAAGAAAAATTAAAAGCAATATTGAATTATTAAAGCGTAATTTTATTTATGTAGAATATCCACCAAGAACATCAAAAGAACGACTAATTAAATTAGTTTAAGTGGGAAATGATGAAATAAGTAATGACGATATGACGATAAATGACACATAGGGTATGTAGTTATTATTATCGTCATACCGTCATCAATTGTTATGTCCTTTATGATAGCAAGCACGGAATTTGGATAGCCAATCCAACATTTAGGGCAATCCCTAATACCCTGTTAAAAAATAAAGATAATGGAGGAGTAAGCATGAAAATAGAATTTGAAAAAGTAGGCGAATATTATTTGCCAAACTTAACGGTAAAGGAAAAGAAAATAAATTTATCAAAATATGGCAGAATGAAGTTGCAGTATATGAAGAAATATCAAAAAATACTTTATACAAATTTGCTTACAAGTGGTGGTTTGTATGAATATGTTGAAATGATTAATCATCAAGCAAATGCATTATATGATAAGCTGTTGGTTGATATGAAAAGGCAAAGAAATATTACAGAAGAATTAAAAAAAGAAAATCAAATGTTATGGATACAGGAGATGAATAATATCGATGCCTGTATTAATGAAATTATTTATGAAGAGTATATTTACAATTAAGAGCAAATGAGCTCTTTTTTCTTTAGATTGACGAAAAAAGCAATTAAATTAGTTTTAGAAAACAAAAACATTATCATTTAGCAATAAAATCTCTACTATTCACATTTAATTAGCGTTATAATATATAAGAATATGGAAAGATGGGGGTATGAGTTGTGGATATTGTTAGGACAAGTTTTTTGAATTACTGATTGGTAAAGGATTAAAAAATGGAGTTTGCAAAAAAGATAGGAATTAGTGCAAATAATATGGCTAAAATATCTAGAAAACGAATATGTGCCTATGAAGGTGTTAATCAAAATATGTAGGTCATTATAATGCTTAATAGATGATAGATTTTCTTCCTGAAAATTAATTAGGAGATTTTAATATGGATAATAAAGATTTATTGTTAGTTCTTATTGGTGTTTTAATGTTATTAGTGGCAATTAAGAAATTGTTTTCATCAATTACTCAAGTATCTTAAGACATTAACCCTAATGCTAATGAAGAATTAAGTTATGACTTAAGATATAAGCAGATTTATTACATTATTAGTTTCCAAAGGGAGGTCAAAAAGTGGAAAAGATTGTAACTAAACCAATGAAAATTGATTTTCATATCCATTCATATTTTTCTAAGTTCAAAGATGAATTCTCGTTAGTAGAGAAGGGTACAAAAGAAAATTTGAGTATTTTATTAAATAAACTTGAACACAATCATATTAATATGTGTGCTATTACAGATCATGATTATTTTTCATATGAATTATATGAAAAGTTAAAATCTTACGAATCAAAAGCTGGAGAATTAGAAAAAGTATTTCCTGGTGTAGAATTTTCTGTAGGATTTAAAGCAGATGATAACAGTATGAAGCCAGTTCATATAATTTGTATTTTTGATGATGACAATAATGAAGAAAAAGTACAACATATTCAAGATCATATACCATTTAAAGATAATAAAGTACAATACGATGTAGAAAATGAAAAATTCTTTAGTGAAGAAAAATTTATCAGTATATTAAGAGATATTGATTTAAATGTTGTTATGATTGCGCACCAAAAGCAAAGTATTAGTAGCGGGTCAGCTAGCAAAAGTAAGAATGATGTTTCATCATTAGGTGCTGTTAAATTTAATGAGTTAATTGGTTGTGAATATTTTGAATCATTTGAATTCAAAAGTATGAAAAATGGATTGTTTAACAACAATTATGCATTACAAAAAAATAAAAATTATGATCAGATAAGATTTATTACTGGATCTGATTGCCATAATTGGGAATTTTATCCTAAGCATGATCCAAAAGAAGATGATGAAATAGGTTTTGAATTTACTTACTTAAAATGTTTACCATGCTTTAGGGGACTAGCTATGGCATTTAGTGATACTAGAAGGATTTCTACTACTAATAATATTTTTGGAAATCGTCAAAAAATGATAGATAATATATCAATGTCACTAAATGGTCAAAACTATAATATCCCTTTATCTCCAGGAATAAATGTAATTATTGGTGATAATTCTATTGGAAAATCTTTATTATTACATAAAATGACTAATTATAAAAATTTATTAATGGATAATAAAACAAAAATCCAAGAAGGTTATGAAAAGTATCTAGAAAAAAATAATATAGGCATTAATACAAAAATAGATATAAATAATATCCATACTTTTGATTATCAAGGATCTATTAGAGACAAATTTGCAAAAGATAATCAAGATAATAGTGACTTTTTAGAAAATAAATTTCCTGCTGATATTGATGCAGGTCCATATAAAATGAAAATTAATTCAGAATTTGAAAAACTATATTCCTGTATAGAATTCAAATTTGCTTATGATGAGATTTATAAGACACTAAATTCTTTGAAAATGATAGATGAAGAAGTTGTTTCAAAAAATTTAACTGCTAGAATCATTAGACCCAATCAAGAAATGATAAAAAGAACTAAGAAACTAATGAATTATTATAAAGGTATTATAGCTAAAATTGATGCAGATTATCATTTGATTTTAGAAAATGAAGAAAAAATTATTATTGATAGCTTTAGAAAACAACTGCTAGAATTTGAATCAAAATATGAGAAATTAATGAAAGAAGAAGAGTTTATTTACACAATAAAGGTAAACATCGATAACGGAATAAAAAAATTTAATGATGAAGTCAAAGGATGGAAAACCAACTTAGAATTTACAAAAAACCAATTTGATGTTGTAGATTCAAATAATATTGCTAATGTTATTACAGAGCTAGTTAAACTAAAAAAAGAAATCAAAAGTTTTAAGTTTGATGTACCAGAAGAAATATTAGAACCAGAAAAATTAAATTTTGGAGAATATATGTTTATCAAAAAATTTAAAAACTGTGTAGCAATTAATAACAAATATTTACAAGGGGTATTAGAGAGGGTGTTAAAAAACAAAGCAAAAATAGATACCTCTACTATAACTAAGGATGAATTAAAGAATATTATTTTGAATTTTGGAGATGCTAATGGTTCTGCTTTAGATGTATTAAAAGAAAAGATAGGGCTTATTATTGAAGATGATTTAAAATCAATTCCATCAATAACAATTAATGGTAAAGATGTCTACAGTAAACTATCGAGTGGTATGAATTCATCAATATATTTTGATATATTATCCACAGATCAAAAAGAAGGAGTATATATAGTTGATCAACCTGAGGATGATATATCTCAAAGTGGAATAAAATCAAATGTTCTTAATAATTTTAAGACAATGTCTAATAATAGACAAATAATCATGATTACCCATAATCCTCAGTTTGTTGTTAATCTTGATGTAGATAATGTAATTTGTCTAACAAAAGATTCTGAGGAAAAGCTATGTATAAAACATGGAGCTTTGGAATATGTAAATAAAGATGACAATACTGATATATTGGATACAGTAGCAAAGAATCTAGACGGAGGAATTGATTCAATAAAGAAAAGGTGGAAAAGATATGAAAAAACAGTTAGTATTAACTAAAAAAAATGATGATTATATTTTAAGTATGAAAGACGATGTTAATAGAAATATCAACATAGTTAATAAAGTAGTGAACGGTGAAGATCTCTATAATGTATTTTACGAAAATATAACAGAGGAAAACGAATACATATTAAAAACTACATTATCAGATCGAAAAGATATAATCATCTTTAATCAATTATGTGCGTTGTTTAATAAAATTGATACAGAAGTAAACCATAATTGTTTTAATGCGGAAACACAAGGAGAATAAACGATGGAAAAAATAAATAGTGAAAGTTTAGATTTAACAAAGTTAAACATTGAAAAATTAAAAGAACTATTCCCAAATGCTGTTACTGAAGGAAAGATTGATTTTGATGTATTGAGAACAGTCTTAGGTGATGAAGTAGATGATAGCAAAGAAAAATATCAATTTACTTGGAAAGGCAAAAGTGCTGCTATTAAATTAGCACAAACTCCTTCATCAGTTACACTTCGTCCAGATAAATATACATCAAAAGATTGGGATACTACCGAAAATCTTTATATCGAAGGTGATAACCTTGAAGTATTAAAACAACTGCAAAAAACTTACTATGGAAAAATCAAAATGATTTACATTGATCCACCCTATAATACAGGAAATGATTTTGTATATAAAGATGATTTCAAAAATAGTTTACAAAATTATAAAGAACAAACTAAACAAAGTATGAAATCTAATCCTGAAACAAATGGACGTTATCATACAGTTTGGTTAAATATGATGTATCCTAGACTTCTACTAGCAAAGAATTTATTAACTGATGATGGTGTTATTTTTCTTAGTATTGATGATAACGAACAAGAAAATCTAAAAAAGATATGTAATGAGATATTTGGAGACACTAATTTTATAGGATGCTTATCGGTTGAAAATAACCCTAAAGGAAGAAAAAATTCAAAGTTTATATCTGTTAGTTCAGAATATTGTCTATGCTACGCAAAAAATATAAGATATTCTTATTTTGTAGAAAATGTTCCAAAAAAAGCTTCTGACATGATACTAGATGAAAATGGTAGATATGTTCATAATAGCGGAAAAAGAGTTTTAGTAGGAGAAAATAGTTTTAATAATATTGTAGAAAATGTAAACTCTGATAAAAACTATGTAGTATATTATAATTCGGCAAAGCATGATATTGTTATAAAAAAAGAAAATATAGACAATTGTCAAAAAGAATTGCTTGATCATGGCTATGTAAGATATTTTTCTAGTAGAAAAGGTGTTTTAATTGAAAATACATATACAGATAAAAAATTTAGCGAATTATTTCAGGAAGACGCTCTTCAATTTGGTAGTGACAAGATTTATGAAAAGAATTATTCAGATACTATTAGGATAAAAAGCCAGTTGGTTAATAGAAAATATGAAGCTATTGTATGTGGTATAAAGAAAGATTATAGTATGGAACTTAGAACTACTAATGCAAATACATATTTAAAGCAATTGTTTAAACTGGATAACTATCCTTTTGAAGCTTCTAAAAGCATCGCTTTTTTAGAACTTTTAATAACTTTGTTTGATAGTAAAGATTTTATTGTTCTTGATTTTTTCTCAGGATCTTCATCTTTAGCAGATGCGGTAATTAGAATTAATCAAAAAGATAATGGTAATCGAAAATTCATTATGGTTCAATTGCCAGAGTTATGTGATGAAAAGTCTGAAGCATATAAAGCAGGATATAAAAATATCTGTGAAATTGGTAAAGAACGTATTCGTCGTGCTGGTGAACAAATTAAAGCAGATTGGGAAAAAGTGCATCCACAAGATACATTATTGTCTAGTGATGAAAAGTTCACTACTGATATTGGATTTAAAGTATTTAAATTAGATTCTACAAATATTCAACCTTGGGATAATGAGATTGAAATAGATGAAAAACAATTATATCTTTATAATGATGTATTTAAAGAAGGTAGGACTAAAGAAGATATTCTTTATGAAATCATGTTGAAGTATGGTATTTTTGATATGCGTGCTGGTGAAGTAGAAATAAATGGAAAAACAATGTATCGTGTTGGTAAACGTTATATGATTGTTTGTTTAGAAGATGAAATTACATTAGATGATGTTAAAGCTATTGCTGAATTATCACCTAGAACAGTAGTTTTCAAAGAAACTGGATTTAAAAACGATAATGATAAAATCAATGCTGAATATAATTTGGAAAAAGCTGGCGTTGAAGATATTAAGTGTATTTAAGGTGGTGTTGATAAATGAAGTTAAAATTTGTTAATCAACAGTATCAAACTGATGCAGTAAATTCTATTGTTAATATCTTTGAAGGCTGTGAAATAAAGAATTCATTATTTACAATAGATGTATCAAACGATAAAGGCTTTAATAAGGATTCTGGGTATACTGGAGAAGGAGTTAGTTATTTTACCGGTCATGCAAATAAAGTAAGTATTGATGATTTTACTATGCTTGAAAATGTACAGCATATTCAAGAAGAAAATGATATTCAAAGAACAAAATCATTAGAAAATAAAAATTTTACTATAGAAATGGAAACCGGAACTGGTAAAACTTATGTTTATACTAAAACTATCCTAGAATTAAATAAGAAATATGATTTTACCAAGTTCATTATAGTTGTTCCTAGTATTGCGATTAAAGAAGGTGTCTACTCTTCTTTAAAAGCTACAGAAGAACATTTCAAAGAAAAATATGATAATGTTGTTTATAACTATTTTGTTTATGATTCTAGTCATTTAGAACGTATTCGTGAATTTGCGACAAGTACAAATATTGAAATTATGATTATCAATATTGATGCATTTAGAAAAAGCTTTGTTGATACTGAAAAAGAGAATAAAGCAAATTTAATCCATCGTGAAAGTGATCGTTTAAGTGGGAATAAACCTATTGATCTAATTGCAAGCACAAATCCCATTGTAATTATTGATGAACCACAATCAGTAGATGGAACAAAGAAATCAAAAGATGCAATTTCTTCATTAAACCCATTATGTACTTTACGTTATTCTGCAACACATAAGGAGTTGTATAACTTAATGTATCGTTTAACTCCTGTAGATGCTTATCAAGAAAATTTAGTTAAACATATTGAGGTGGCTTCTATTACAAGTAATGAAGTCAGCGCAAAACCTTATGTAAAATTATTGAGTGTTAGTGATAAAGGTGGAACGTATTCTTGCCGCATAGAAATTTATGTAAACAATAAGAAAACGGGAGTGATTGATAAAAAGGCAGTTACAGCGAAAACAAAGGATGATTTATGGGAAACTTCTAATGAAGTTGATTACTATAAGGATTGTGGATATATTATTGATAATATAGATTGTTTCAAGGGTGAAGAATCAGTATCTTTCTCAAATGGAGAATATTTAAACATTGGTGAAACAATTGGTGATGTTGATGATAATGTAATCAAGCGTGCGTAAATTCGTCAAACAATAG
>ERZ1673746.1454-NODE-1454-length-16550-cov-7.282267_pt1 | contig 16550 bp, 15 predicted proteins | sample MGYA00580205_ERZ1673746 | MGnify/ENA primary metagenome ERZ1673746 (study PRJEB41218, sample SAMN15661771) | gut metagenome | host: Homo sapiens | place: Canada: London | collected 2015-08-20/2019-03-30 | study: EMG produced TPA metagenomics assembly of...
TCAGTGCGTCCATTTTTGAATCCTCCATTTGTTTTTAGACGTTCATACACGGCACCTTGCCGTCAGAGGACCGCCCGTTTAATGATATTGTCATTAACCCCGCTGTGGTATCAGCGGACACTAACGCCTTAATAGGATAGCACAAAACGCCCGTAAAATCAAGCGATTTGCCCAAAATAATCCCAAAAATTTTCTGTTCTGCCCAAAAGGCATTCTTTGCCCGGGAAATCAGGCAAAGAGCTGCCGATCAGCCGTCAGGAAGTGCTTGCGCAGGATGCCTGCGCTGGCGGCAGGCAGACCGAACTTTTCTTCCAGAAAGCCGGTGAGCAGCGAGGGATTCAGGTTCAGCTCCTGTGCGGCAGGCAGGCAGAGCTCCATGCAGACACGATCTCCTGCGGTGGTATATTCCACCTGCGGGATGTGATCCTTGAGCTCCACGATCTTTTTGCCCTTTTTGCTGTGCTTTTCCACCGGGGCGCTTTCCAACGCGTTATACTGTTCCAGCACAGCCGCTGCCGCTGCCGGGTAGGTGATCTGGTAGCAGGCAAAGGCGATGAGGTCAGCCTTCATCTGCACCGGGCCCACATGGGTGATGCGGATGCCGGTGGGCATGATGGCATTCAGCTCGGTCTGCCACTGGGCAAAATCCGGGTTCTCAGCCTCGGTCTTGACATCCACGCACTCACACTCGCTCTCCTGCCCCAGCGAAAGCGGGCAGGCAAAGGTCATGTAGATGTGGGGGTTGAAGCCCAGCGTGTGCCACACAGGCAGGCCGCTGCGCTTGAGCACCCGCTGCATCACCCGCTGCAGATCCAGCAGGGAGATGTAGGAGGCCTCATTCTTTTTCTCAAACGAGATTCTGACTGTAATCAAAGCAGGGACCTCCTAACAGATGATTGGCACCGCAGCCATGGCAGGCGCGGTTGCAGGGCTGGGTGGTCTGGGCGGCAAGGGCCTTGTTGTACTCCCGCACCAGATATTCGTGGGTCACACCGTAGTCCATGTGGCTCCACGGGGTCACCTCGTCCAGCCCAATGGGACGCTGGCAGTAGAACTTGGGATCAATGCCCAGATCCTCAAACACCTGCATCCAGGTATCATACTTGAAGCACTCTTCCCAGCCGTCAAAGTAACAGCCCCGTTTGTAGGCTTCCAGAATAACAGGAGCCAGACGGCGGTCGCCCTTGGCGAACACGCCCTCCAGAAAACTGGTGGTGCTGTCGTGATAGTTCACCTTGATCTTGCGGCTGTGGACGCTTTCCAGCAGGTGCTTCTGCTTGGCCTGCAGGCTTTCCTCCGTGTCCATGGGCACGAACTGGAAAGGCGTGTGGGGCTTGGGCACAAAGCAGGCACAGCTGATGGTCACCTGCACACCCCTGCCCTTGGCGTGCCTGGGGTTGGAGTAATAGAGATCTACCACCTTCTGGGCGGTCTCGGCAATGCCCTCGATGTCCTCCATCGTCTCGGTAGGCAGACCCATCATAAAGTAGAGCTTGACCGAGGAATAGCCGTTGGCAAAGGCCAGTGAACAGGTCTTTTCGATCTCGTCCCAGGTAACATTCTTGTTGATGACATCCCGCAGGCGCTGAGTACCGGCCTCGGCCGCAAAGGTCAGGCCGCTCTTGCGCACCTTGGTGGTCTTTTCGATCAGGCTCTGGGAGAAGTTGTCCATCCGCAGGGAGGGCAGCGAGAGGCTGACGTGCTCCTTGGGGGCCCACTCATTCAGATCATCCAGCAGTTCTTCCAGCTGGCCGTGGTCGGAGGTGGACAGGCTGGACAGGCTCAGCTCCTCATAGCCGGTGTTGGCACACAGATCCTGTGCCGCCTTATTCAGCAGGCTGGCATCCCGCTGGCGCATGGGGCGGTACAGGAAGCCCGCCTGGCAAAACCGGCAGCCGCGCACACAGCCGCGCAGCACTTCAATGCTGGCGCGATCCTGGATGGCCCCCACCATGGGCACAACAAAGTTCGTTGGCGGAGCAAACTCGTTCAGATCCTTGATGATGGCCTTGGTGATGACCGCCGGGATGCCCGGCTCGTTGGGGGTAATGGCCTTGACCCGGCCGTCCTCAAAGTAGGTCACATCGTAGAAGGCAGGGATATAGACCCCGGGGATCTTTGCAATGCGGCGCAGCAGCTCCTTTTTGGAGACACCGCCCTCTTTCTTGGCGCGCTCGATCTCGGCGCAGATGGAAGGCAGCTGGTTCTCACCCTCACCCAGCTGGATGACATCAAAGAAATCCGCAATGGGCTCCGAGTTGCAGGCGCAGGGGCCGCCCGCCACGATCAGGGGCCAGTGCTCGTCGCGGTCCTTTGCGTAGAACGGAATGTGCGCCAGATCGAGCATTGCCAGAATGTTGGTGTAGGAAAGCTCGTACTGCAGGGTAAAGCCCACCGCATCAAAATCGGTCAGGGGGTCCTTGCTTTCCATGGTGTACAGGGGCAGGTCCAGCCGCTCCATCTCAGCCTTCATATCCAGCCAGGGCATAAAGGCCCGCTCACACCACCAGTTCTCGTGGCTGTTGAGCAGCTCGTACAGGATCTTCTCACCGAGGAAGGACATGCCCACCTCGTAGGTATCCGGGAAGCAGAATGCAAACCGGACATCCACCTTTTCTTTGTCTTTATACACGCTGCCCGGTTCGCCGCCGGTGTAACGGCCCGGCTTCTGCACCCGGCCCAGCGCTTCTTTCAGCTTGGGATCAAACATCAAGTTCCTCCATTGACAGAACAGTTTTACTTCATTCGTTTTATTGTACCCGATTCTGCCGGGAAATGCAATCATTGTTTTTGAGGCACCACCATCCGCACGCCGCCAGCTGTGCCCCATCCAGCGGCGGGATGGGCAGGAGGTTGAAGGCTCCGGTCAGGAGGTTGGCCGCCAGAAAGGCACTGGCCCGGATGGTGGCCCGCTGTTCCAGCCGAAGCATCCAGAGCCCGGCCAGCACCAAATTCACCGCAGGGCCTGCCGCGGCAAGGAGAGCGGTCTGCCACAGGGTCATTTCCCTGCCCCGGGTGCGCATACAAAAGCCGGTAAGGGTGACTTCAATGACCGGAAACTGCCCAAACAGGGCAAGATATACCCCGATGTGCCCCCACTCATGCAGGAATGCCGCCAGCAGCCCCAGCCGCAGAAACCCGCTTGCATCGAAATAGAGCAGAACGTACAGCGCCCCGCAGAGCAGCAACGGGTCCCGGAACACAAGCGGCCCGTACCGGAACCGATGCCGCATCACGGCAGGCTCAGTGCGGCAGAAGGATCATACCGGATGCTGCCTGTCAGAAATTCAAAGTGCAGGTGTGCCCCGGTGGCACGGCCCGTCTGTCCGGCAGTGCCCAGCCGCTGGCCTGCTGCAACCACCTCCCCGGCCCGGACATAGAGATACTGCATGTGGGCATAGAGCGTTTCCTGCCCATTCCCATGGGTCAGCCGGACATAGTTGCCGTAAGCGGCTCCACGCCGGGCGGCGGTCACCACGCCGTCCAGTGCCGCAAGGACCGGTGTGCCCTCCCCGCAGGCAAGGTCCACGCCCCGGTGGAAGGCTTTTTCCCCGGTAAAGGGATCCTTCCGCCAGCCATAAGGGTCAGAGACGCGCCACGCCGCCGTTTCCAGCGGGAAGCAGAGCGTCTGCCCCGGCTTTGCCTGTTTCAGGCTGGCTCCCGCCGGGACATTTTTGCCCGCACAGACCGGGAGCACCCTGCCCGCCAGCAGAATGATCAGCAGCACCGTCAGAGCCAGCACCGCCGCCCGTTGATATCGCTTGTGTTTCCCTGCTCGTCCATGTTTTGCCTGCATCTTTTCGCCCTCCGTTCTGGAAAGTGTATGCAGAAGGAAGATCACTGAGAACCAAAACACCCTCTGGGAGATTTCCCAGAGGGTGCTCTTTCCGTATTTACCGGCGGAGCCAGTCATGGAGCCGCTGGAAGAGGCTGGGGTGGCCGTGCCGTTCCGCGCGATCAACAGCATGCGGAGCGGGTGCTGCTTTCACCGTGGCAGGCTGTTTTGCTGGTTCTGCGGGCTGCTCCGCCACCTGAACCGGCTCCGGTCTCGTTTCGGGCTCAGACGGCCGTTCCAGTGCCTTTGGCTCGGGCTGCTCCGGTTCTACCGCAGAAACAGCATCCCGGGCAAGCCAGTCATCCCGGAGCAGATCGTACATGTCCATCTGGCCGTTGACAAGGGGCTCACCGGGGGCCGCCTTCACCTTCTGATAGCTGCCGTCTGCCCGCATCTCCCGGGCATTGACGTTATCCCGCAGCTGCAGCTGCAGGATATCGCTCAGCTTCTGGATGAGGACAGGGTCCTCCACCCGTACACCCACCTCCACGCGGCACTCGGTGTTGCGGGTGAGGAAATCGCCGGAGGCGATATAAATGCGGGTGGTCACGCCATCGTAGAAGCTGTAAATACGGCCATGCTCAAGGTAGCGGCCCACCAGACTGCGGATATGCAGGTTCTCGGTCTTACCCGGCACCTCGGCGCGGACACAGCAGATACCGCGCACGATCATATCGATGCGGACCCCCGCACAGCTGGCTTCTTCGAGCTTCAGAATGATATCCCGATCCGAGATGGAGTTGTTTTTCAAGATCATGGATGCCGGGCGGCCCAGCTTGGCTGCATTGATGACCCGGTCCATCTCGTCCAGCAGCACGCTCTTGAAGCGCAGAGGAGCCACCAGCATCTTCTCGGTGGTCTCCGTCAGCTTCTGCACGGCAAGGTTCTGGAACACGTTGGAGGCTTCCTCACCGATGCCCAGATCTGCCGTGATGAACGAATAATCGGTATAGAGCTCACTGGTCTTTTCGTTGTAGTTGCCGGTGCCGATCTGGGTGATGTAGCTGTAGCCCTGCGGGCCCTTCTTGGTGATGAGGGTCAGCTTGGAGTGCACCTTGTAATCATCAAAACCATAGAGGATGGTACAACCAGCCTCTTCCAGCTGCTTGGACCAGTCGATGTTGTTCTGCTCGTCAAAGCGGGCACGCAGCTCTACCAGAGCCACCACTTCCTTGCCGTTTTCGGCGGCTTCGATCAGGGCCTGTACGATCTGGGATTCCCGCGCCATCCGGTAAAGGGTCATCTTAATGGAGATGACCTCCGGATCCCGCGCGGCCTTTTTCAGCATCGCGATGAATGGACGGATGGACTGATACGGATAACTGAGCAGGACATCGTGCTTTTCCACCTCGGCGGCAAGATCATAATCCTGGGGCGGCAGCATGGGCCGGGCCGTGGGATAGAACAGCTCCGGGTTGCCCTCGGCCTCCATTTTACCGGTGAGCTTGTAGAAGAAGCTCAGATCCAGTGGGCTCTTCTGGGCAAACACCCGCTTATGGCTCAGCTCTAATTTATCGCAGAGGAGACGCAGGATCTCCTGCGGGGCCGTGGGGGTCACCTGCAGGCGGACAGCGGCCAGCTTGCGGCGGCGCTTGAGCAGGTCGGCCATGATCTCGCGGTAATCGATATCATGGTCCATCATGCCCTCTTTTACATCAATGTCGGCGTTGCGGGTGACGCGGAACAGGCACTTTTCCTGGACGGCATCCTTGCCGAAGATAAGGGACGCATAGTGGAGCACCAGTTCCTCTGTCAGGGCAAACTCGGTCTTGCCCTCCCGGCGCACCAGGATCAGCCGCTCCATCTGGCTGGAAATGGGGATCATACCAAGGCTCTGGCCCTCTTTCTCCTTGAGCAGAGCACCGAGGTAGATTTCCTTATTGCGCAGGAATGGGAACGGGTGGCGGTTGTCCACGATCTGCGGGCTGAGGATGGGGAACAGCTCGTTCTGGAAGTACTTTTTCCAGAAACGCTCCTGCTCCTTATCCATCGCATCGAAGCTTACCTTTTTATAGCCGCAGGCATCCAGATTTTCCAGCGCCTTCTCGTAGTATTTATCACAGTCCTCCTGCAGATGGGCAACCTTGGGCATGATGGCGTTCAGCTGTTCCTCGGCCGTCATATTGGTCTTGTTCTCACGCTTGTCCTTATCTTTCTGACTGCGTGCAAGGTTGGCGCGCTCCTGCAGGGAGCCCACACGCACCATGAAAAATTCATCCAGATTGGAGCCATAAATGGCAAGGAATTTCACCTGCTCTGCCAGCGGGACATTCTTGTCCTTGCCCAGCACCAGCACACGACGGTTAAAGTCCAGCCAGCTGAGTTCACGGTTGATGAAGATCGTATCCTCTTTCATAGTAGTTTACTCCCTTTTTCCCTGACCTGCGGCTTTCGCCGCAGCGCTTCAGCTCACGTAAGCAAGTCCATCCCACTCAGCCACCACCGCTTCTGTCAGGCCGGGCACGGCGGCGGCCTCTTCCACCGCGGCAAAGCGCCCGTACTGCTCCCGGTATTCGATGATGGCCCGGGCGCGCTGCTCCCCCACCCCCGGCAGGGTGCAGAGAGCGTCCTGTCCGGCGGTGTTCAGATCGACCCGCGCCAGTTGGATGAGCGGTGTTTCACTCCCGGCTGCACGGCCCGGCCCTGTCTGCCGCGGAACGGCAAACCAAAACGCCAGCGCGACGCACACCGCGCAGACAAGGGCCGCTGTCCACAGAAATCTCTGTTCTGTTTTTGTGAGACTGGCTTTCTTCATTCCATTGTACCCGACTTTCTCTAAAAAAGAAAGCCCTCTGCGGAGAATTTGCAGAGAGCTTTACAATGATTTTACGCAGAAGTTTCCGCACGGCGCACCATGCCATACAAAAGCTCTGCCGCTGCACCGGCATCGTGGTCGGTCAGGGTCATCCGGTTGGCGGCAAGGCGCAGTTCAGGCGCGGCATCCGCAGGCACAACGCTCTCCCCCGCCAAATGGACAAGGTCGAGCATCTGGGTGCAGCCGGCCAGCACCGTCAGCTGCTCGGCGGCATAGCCGGAGGGAGGGCAGACGGCGTTGAGCATGGCACTGCCTGAGACAAGGCCCGGGGTAAGCACCAGCGTATCCTGTGCAAGGCGCTCCGCATGCAGGAAAGCTGCCGCGTCCCCCAGCGCCTTTTGCAGTGTGGGCAGAATGGGCATCTGCTTTTTGTCCTGATAGAACAGGATGCGCAGAACGTCCTCGCCCTTGACATCTGCGGCGTTGCTCAGCACAAAGGGAGTCCACTCCTGCTTGAGGTGGAACACCAGCCCTTCGCTCATCCGCACAGCGCGGGTGGAGCCATCGCGCATCTGCAGGGCAATGCCCACGCCGGACAGGGAGGGCAGCATCTTCAGGACAGACTCCTCCATCCCCTCAAAACTACACAGCGCGGTGCCGGAGCCCTCCGAAAAGTTGTAGGCCAGTGTGCCGCCGCAGACCAGTGCGGGCGCACTGAGCCGCACCCCGCCCAACAGAGAGCGGACCGCCCGGGGTGAGCGCTGAGAGAAAACGGTCAGCCTGCCGCCCCTGCTGGCAAAAAGCTGCAGCACGTCCCGCTGGAGCTGGGGCAGGTTGCCTGCGGCATCCAGCAGCAGGCTGTCCAGATCACAGAGGACTAAGGTCTGGTCAATGGTCGTCTCTTTCATAGGGTATTTCCTCCTGTGCGCTGACGGAGCGTGGTCAAGAAGCGGGTGAAGTAATCCGGCAGCTCAGAATCGAACCGCAGGTGTTCCCCCGTGATGGGGTGAACAAACCCCAGCGTTTTTGCATGCAGGCACTGACCATGCAGGCTGGTGATGCAGTTGTGGGGGCCATACACCGGGTCGCCCGCCACCGGGTGGTGGATGGAAGCCATGTGAACGCGGATCTGGTGGGTACGGCCCGTTTTCAGGCGGCACTCCAGCATCGTGAACTCGCCCAGCCGTTCCAACACCTTGTAGCCGGTATAGGCGTACTTTGTGTGGGGCTCACTGGCCGGATAGACCGCCATCTTCTTGCGGTCGGTCTTGCTGCGGCCCAGGTTGCTCTCCACAAAGCCCTCATCCTGGGCAAAGCCGCCATAGACGATGGTATTGTAGGCCCGCTCCACGCTGTGCACTGCCATCTGCTGGGAAAGGCCGATGTGGGTTGCATCATCCTTTGCCACCACCAGCAGACCGCTGGTGTCCTTATCGATGCGGTGGACGATGCCGGGCCGGATCTCGCCGCCAATGCCGGAAAGGCTGCCTTTGCAGTGCCAGAGCAGAGCGTTGACCAGAGTGCCGTCCGGGTTGCCGGGAGCCGGGTGGACGACCATCCCCTTGGGCTTGTTGACCACCAGAAGGTGTGCATCCTCATAGATGATGTCCAGCGGGATCTCCTGCGGCACAGCCTCGATGGGCTTTGCGTCAGGGATCTCCAGCAGGATGATATCCCCTGTCTTGAGCTTCAGGCTCTTGGCCGGGGCCTTGCCGTTGCAGAGCACATGGCCCTCAGCCACAAGGCCCTGCAGGGCACTGCGGGAAAGGCCGGTATCCTCGCCGCTCAGAAAGCGGTCGATGCGCTGGCCTGCGCCCTCAGCTTCTACGATGTATTCACGCTGCTCCATGGCTTACTGCTCCTTCGGGCCCTTTTTCGTATCCTCGTGCAGCTCCTCCAGGAAAATGACCAGCACCCAGAGTGCCACACCAACGCAGACACAGATATCTGCAAAATTGAACACTGCGAACCGCATGAACAGCAGGTTGATGTAATCCACCACCTCGCCGTTCAGCACACGATCGATCAGGTTGCCGATGCCGCCGCCCAGCACCAGGATGAGTGCGGCCTGCTGCATCCGGTTGTTCCGGCTGCGGAAGAACAGCCAATAAGCCACCAGCAGCAATGCTGCGCTGGTTGCAACGATCAAAAACAGCTGCTTGCCGCTGAGCAGGCTGAATGCCATGCCCTGATTGAGCACGAACCGCAGCTCCACCACATGGGGGATCAGCGGCATTGCGCCCACCGGCTGCAAAGCGCTGACAGCCCAGAACTTGATGGCCTGATCGAGGCCGACCAGCGCCGCAACGCACAGCAGATTGAAGATCACAAATGCCATAAAAATACTCCCAACGGCGGCATGCTGCCGCCTGTGTTCTGATACCAAAAAGCGGCGCTCCCTGCTCGAAAGGAGCGCCGCAGCGTTTATTTCAGGAAGGCTTATGCTTCCACCACGCTTGCGCAGCGTGCGCAGAGGGTGGGATGTGCGGCGTGGGTGCCGATGTCTGCGGAATACTTCCAGCAGCGTTCGCACTTTTCGCCGGTGGCATGTGCAGCAGCAACGCCCAGACCCTCAACAGCGGAGGCAGAACCACCCTCGCCCTTGACCAGTTCCACATGGGAGACGATCATCAGGTCAGCCAGCTCATCCATGGGAATGCTGTTCAGCAGGTCATAGACGGCATCATTGCAGTACAGGGTAACGGAAGCTTCCAGAGAAGCACCGATGGTCTTTTCTGCACGGGCCTGCTCCAGCACCTTCTTGACCTCGTCACGGACAGCAATGAGCTGTGCCCACTTGGCCTTGAAGGCATCGTCTGCAGCGTACTGGCCTGCCTTAGGCATTGCCTCGAACACAACGTACTTGTTCATGCCTTCGGTCTTGGGCAGGAAGTCCCAGATCTCCTGGCTGGTGAAGCAGAGGATGGGGGCAATGATCTTGTCCAGTGCGACCAGGATCTTGTACATGGTGGTCTGGGCAGCCTTGCGGCCCACACCGTTGGTGCAGTACAGGCGGTCCTTGGTCACATCCAGATAGAAGTTGGACATGGCAACAACGCAGAAGTTGTAGACGGCGTGATAGACCTTGTTGAAGTCATACACATCATAGCCTGCCTTGGCATTCACGATCAGGTCATCCAGAGCGGCCAGTGCCCAGCGGTCGATCTCCTGCAGCTGGTCATCTGCCACACAATCGGTGTTGGGGTCAAAGCCATCCAGATTGCCCAGAATGAAGCGGGCGGTGTTGCGGATCTTGCGGTAAGCCTCGCTCAGCTGCTTGAAGATGTTCTTGCCGGCACGCACATCCACGGTGTAGTCGGAAGAAGCCACCCACAGACGGATGATATCAGCGCCGTAGTCCTTGATGATCTCGCTGGGCTCCACGCCGTTGCCGGCGCTCTTGTGCATCTGCTTGCCCTGCTCGTCCACGACCCAGCCGTGGCACAGAACGGACTTATAGGGTGCGCAGCCCTTGCTGGCCACACTGGTCAGCAGGCTGGACTGGAACCAGCCGCGGAACTGGTCGCCGCCCTCCATATACATGTCGGCCGGGAAGCTCAGTTCCGGGCGCTCCTCCAGAACGGCAGCGTGGGTGGAACCGGAATCGAACCAGACATCCATGATGTCGGTATCCTTGGTCCACTCGGAAGCGCCGCACTTCTCGCAGACTTCGCCTGCGGGGATGATCTGCTCTGCCTCATACTTGTACCAGGCATCGGAGCCTTCCTTGCGGAACAGCTCGCTGACAGCCTTGATGGTGGCATCGGTGATGTGGTAAGCGCCGCACTTCTTGCAGTAGAAAGCCGGGATGGGCACACCCCAGGTACGCTGACGGCTGATGCACCAGTCGTTGCGGTCACGGACCATGCCCTTCATGCGGTCGTGGCCCCAGTCAGGCATCCACTTCACGGTGTCGATGGCCTTGTAGACATCATCACGGAACTTCGCTACAGAGCAGAACCACTGCTCGGTGGCACGGAAGATGATGGGGTTGTGGCAGCGCCAGCAGTGGGGGTACTGATGCTTGATGTGCACCTGACCCATGATGACACCGGCTTCGGTCAGGTCGGCCAGAATGGTCTTGTTGGCAGCCCAGACTCGCTGACCTGCGTACTTACCGGCCAGCTCCGTCAGGCAGCCGCTGTCATCCACAGGAACAGTGATGGGCACGTTGTACTTCTGAGAAACATTGAAGTCATCCACGCCGTGGCCGCCTGCGGTATGGACGCAGCCGGAACCGCTTTCCAGCGTGACATGGTCACCCAGGATGACAGTACCCTCCTTGGGCAGGTAGACGTGATGATAGCGCATCAGCTCGAACTCGGCGCCGGAAACAGGTTCGCCCACGATCTCGTAGTTCTCAATATGGCAGGCATCCATCACGCTCTTGACCAGCTCGGTGGCCATGATGTGGTACTCCTCGCCGATCTTGACAAAGGAATACTCAAAGGCACCGTTCAGGCAGATGGCCTCGTTGGCGGGCAGGGTCCAGGTGGTGGTGGTCCAGATCACGAAGTAGGTCTTATCCATCGGGATGCCGTGCTTTGCCAGCACGCCGTTGGGGTCCTGAGAAACGTGGAAGCGGACGAAGATGGAATCGCAGTCGTCCTCGCCGTACTCGATCTCTGCCTCAGCCAGAGCGGTGCGGCAGTCGGGGCACCAGTACACAGGCTTCAGGCCCTTGTAGATGTAGCCCTTCTTGGCCATCTCGCCAAAGATCTCGATCTGGCGGGCCTCGAACTCAGGCTTCAGGGTCAGGTAGGGGTTCTCAAAGTCACCGATAACGCCCAGACGCTTGAACTGGTCGCTCATAATGTCGATATGCTCGGTGGCAAACTTTTCGCAGATCTGGCGCAGCTCCAGCTTGGAGATGTCCTTCTTCTTCTCGCCCAGAGAGGACAAAGCCTTCAGCTCAATGGGTAGGCCGTGGGTATCAAAGCCGGGCACATAGGGAGCCTGAAAGCCCTCCATGTTCTTGTCGCGGATGATGATATCCTTGATGATCTTGTTCAGGGCGGTGCCCATGTGGATGTTGCCGTTTGCATACGGAGGGCCGTCATGCAGGACAAACTTGGGCTTGCCGTCGTTGTGCTTGATCAGGTTGTTGTACAGGTCGTTCTTCTCCCAATCCTCCAGCATGGCGGGCTCCTTCTTGGGCAGACCGGCACGCATCTCAAACAGAGTCTTGGGCAGATTCAGGGTACTGTCGTACTGAGACTTATTCTTAGCCAATGGTTACACACTCCTCTAATTTACTAAAACGCTTTTGGGATCACTCGCTGAACTTCACGCCCTTAAAAGCGGCGTAGTCCGGCGCTGCAGCCTCATCCTCGGCGGCAGGGGCCGGGGGCGGGTCGAGCTTGAGCTGGCTCTCGTCCTGTGCCCAGAACTCCTCGCTGGTCTTTTCATCCGCAGGTGCCTCGTCCTCAGCATCCACATCCGCTGCAGCGGGCTGTGCCTCGGCGATCTCCTCGGTCACAGCGGCGGCAGTGGTCTCGGCAGCTGCCGCCTCATCCTCGGCAGGAGCATCCTCAGCGGGCTCCTCCTTCTGGAACTCAGGCAGGCGGCTCAGAGACTCAACATGGCTGCGGTACAGGTTCAGCACATCGGACTTGAAGCGGGTCACTTCCAGCCGGACGCGGTCATACTCGCGCTCCTGGGCAAGCTTTTTCTCGTTTGCCTCGTTGATGATCTCATCCGCGCGGTCACTTGCCTTTTGCAGCAGCTCGTTGGCATCACGGATAATATCATCACCGCGCAGATTTGCGCGATGCAGGATCTCTTCCGACTTCTGGTTTGCTTCCCGGATGACATTCTCACCCATCCGCTGGGCATTGATCAGCGCGCTCTTGAGCATATCGCCGTCAGCCTCGTAGCTCTCCATTTCCTTATGCAGACGCTGATTCTCGGCGGTCAGCTCAGCGATCTGGCGGCGCAGCTCCTCAGCCTGATCTTCATCCTGCTTCAGCTGCTCCTCTACTTTATCCAGGAAACGGTCCACCTCTTCGGTCCGGTAGCCGCGGATGTTCTTTTCAAACTGTGCAGCACGCACATCCTGCGGGGTCAGCATAGTGGTTTCCTCCCTTTTCATTCAATATTGAAAAAACTCGATGATTGATCGGTCTTTTTTGCTTTTTCCGGGCAGGGCCGTCAAGCCAAAGCGCCCCTTGCCGCGCACCGTGAACACATCACCCTCATACACCGGGGCGTGGGCGCTCTCTGCAGGCAGGTGGTTGATCTCCACCCGGCCCGCCGCGATCCACCCACACGCCTGCCCGCGGCTGCAATGGAGCATGGCCGCAAGCACAGCGTCCAGCCGCAAAGAGGACACGGTGGCTGTCTGCGTTTTGCGCTCTGCCTGTGGGAATTCTGGCACCTCATCCAGCGAAAGCAGCGTGGTGGTGACCTCTGTCCGGCCCACCTGCAGCAGTTCCCGGCAGATGAGCTCCCCCGCCGTTTCCAGCGCAAAGACATAGGCAGTGCCCGGCGTATCGGCCGGGAGCACGATGTCTCCCAGCGCTTCCCGACGCAGCTCCAGCCCCATCAGGCTGCCCAGATAATCCTTGTGGCCCGGCAGTGCCGCCCCAGAAAGGGCACGGCAGGTCAGCTTCACGCAGCACAGCGGGCTTGCAGGGTAGCAGCCCTCCGGCTCCAGGCAGAGCAGCTTCCGCTCTGCTCCGGGCCAGCCACCCTCAAAATGATGGTCGCTCTCCGGCACATCGGCACGGTTCAGCGCCGCGCGGGCCAGGTCCTGTTCCCTGTCGCTCAAAAAGCTGGAGTAGCGGGCAATGCCGCGTCCCTCGGCCGCGCGGGCCAGATCCTCCACATGCCGCATCAGAAAGCGCTCTTCATCGGTGCGGGCGGGCACAAAGCCCCGCACTGCCCTGGGAGCAGGATCAATAGAACGCGCCATTGTTCTCCAGCTCGTCCAGCAGATCGCCCATAATGTCCACGTTGTACGGGGTAATGATGAAGGTGCTGTTGGCAACGCGCTTGATCTGGCCGTTGTTGGCGTAAGCCACACCGGACAGGAAATCCACCAGACGGCGGGAAACTTCCTTGTTGGTAGACTCCAGATTCAGCACAACCGTGCGCTTGTTGTTCAGGTGGTCTGCAATGGTGCTGGCATCCTCAAAGCGCTCGGGCTTTACCAGAACGACCTTGAGCTGGGTGGTGGCGTGGATGTTGACCACCTTGTTCTTCTTCTGGGCACCTTCCACCGGCTCTTCCTCTGCATCGTCCATGCCAACGCCGAGATCGCTGTTGTTGTTCACCATCTGGGGGCCGTCGTCGATGTACTGATCGTCGTAATCGTCCTCACCGCCGAAAAGGCCCTTTTTGAGACTATCCACGAAAGACATAGTATCTGCTCCTTTCATTCGGGCAGCCGCAGCTGCCTGGCGCCTTTTGCAAAAGAGATGCAAATAGCTTTTACTATTATCGGATTTTTTGCCTCAGATGTCAATAACTACAAAAGCTTTCCATCATACAAATTTTGTCCGGAGACAATAATCTCGTCATAAAGCCGAACCTGACTGACAGAACCAGCCGTTCCGCTGGGCAAAACGATAAGGTCGTCACCGTCTGTGATCTGCGGATGGGCATCATCCACAGGGTCGATGCGGCAGAAGCGGGCCAGGTTGCCGTACTTCACATACACGCCGGGGATGTAGTTCTCGCCCTGACCCTCTGCCTCGGAGCCGTCCTCCTTGAGGTAGTGCACCGCAGCAGCAGGCACCCGCAGGCCGGTGTTGCGTCCCACGATGATCTGGGCATCGGCACAGTTCAGCCGGAGCACATCGCCGTTGATGATCTCGCAGGAGAGGACGAAGCGGGCAATGTCGTTCTCCGCATCGATGTTCACCTCGCTGACCTTTGCCTTGAGGGGCGTTTCCACCTGACCGGGAAAGCGGATCTCAACGCTCTTGGTCAAGGGCTTGCCGTCCCTGCCCAGCAGCTTTTCCGCCTGTTTGGCCGAGCACACCCCGGCATAGTACCAGGTAAAGCCTGAAACGATCTTGCCTGCGCAGCCGTCCAGCGCGATCTCCGGGGAGGATTCGACGTAAGCTTTCAGATTGGCCGCATCCAGGGCAAGGATATCGGCAGAACCTGCGTTCAGCCGCCCGGAACTGGAGCTGCGGATGAAATAGCCCGTCTGCGGGGCCATGATCTGGGACGGATTGCCAAGCTGGGACTGCACCGTGGCGGCCTGCTGGGTCAGCGCGGTGATCTGGTCGGAGAAGCTGGCCACCTCGCCGGTGATGACCCAGAGCTTGTTCTGGGCCAGAATGTAATTTTCCTTCTCCGCATCGGTATCCTCGTAGTCCCCCGCATCCAGCGAATCCATCAGGTCGTACAGAGCAGCGGAACGGTTCTTGCGCAGGGATTCCAGCTGCACCGAAGTGGTGTTCTGGGAGCGCTGCAGCAGGTCGATCTGGTCATTGATCTGGGTCAGCTGCTGGCGCAGGGTGGCCTGTGCTGCATCGCTGTAGATCTCAGCCACCGCTGTGCCTGCCGAAACACGCTCGCCGTCTGCCACCAGATACCCCAGCGTGCCGCCGCCCGCAACGTAACTTTCCTCGAACAGGAGCACGCCCTCGGCATCCACGGTGTCCTCCACCGTAGCCAGCAGGGCGGTCTCGTAGGTATTGGGCGGAAACAGCACCTGCATTGCCTGATAGCCCACATACAATGCCGCCAGCAGTAAAAACACGATAACGACAGCGGCCAGCGTTTTCAGCGCGCCGGAGATGCCCTCGCGGTTTTCTTCCTGCATATCGCTCATCCTTTCGCTAAAAATTCATTTGTGAGACGTGCGGCCTGTTCCCGGACATCCGGAGCCGAGGCATCCAACCAGCAGATGCCCTCCATGTGGCGGAACCAGGTCAGCTGGCGCTTGGCATAGTTGCGGGAGGCCTGTTTCAGCTTCTCCACACAAGGGGCAAGCGCGCTCTCCCCCGCAAAGTAGGGGAAGAATTCTTTGTATCCGATGGCCTGGGCCGCCGTCTTATAAGTGTCCCGGTGTTCCCACACACGTTTTGCCTCGTTCAGCAGATCCTGCTCCATCATCTGATCCACCCGCAGGTCGATGCGGCGGTAGAGCTGGGCGCGCTCCGGGAAATCCAGCCCAAGGATCAGAGAACGATAGGGCTTTTCGGGCGGGAGTGAGTCAGCTTTCTGCTCACTGAGCTTTTTGCCGGTGGCGCGGTAATGTTCCAGCGCCCGCAGCACCCGGACATGGTTGTTCGGGTGGATGGCCGCCGCCGCTTCAGGGTCTACTGCCTGCAGCTCCGCATACATGGCTTCCGGACCTTTTTCATTCAGTTCTGCGGCCAGCTGTTCCCGCAAACCGTCCGGCGTTTTCTCAGCAGCAAAGCGGACACCATACAAAAAACTCTGGACATAGAGCCCGGTGCCGCCCACGAGGATGGGCAGATGCTCTCTGCTGGAGATCTCACGTTCCAGCGCTCCGGCCAGCGCGGTGAAATCTGCCACGCTGAACGGTTCATCGGGCTGCAGGATATCCACCCCATGGTGCGGAATGCCGCAGGTCTCCTCGGGGGTCACCTTGGCGGTGCCCACATCAAGACCTTTGTAGATCTGCATCGAATCGGCGCTGATGATCTCACCGCCGAACTGCTCGGCCAGTGCAACACCCAGCGCGGTCTTGCCGGAAGCCGTGGGGCCGACCACGGCCAGCACCGGGTGCTTATTGTTACACGATCCGTCCAAACTGCTTTTCCAGCTCCTTCCGGGTCAATTTAAGGACACAAGGCCGACCATGGGGGCAGAAGGGCGGTACCTCGCCCGAGAGGATCTTCTCAGCCAGTGCCATCAGCTCCTGCGGGGAGGTCTTATCCCCCGCCTTGATGGCCGCGCGACAGGAAATGGAGTGCAGCACCCATTCCGTCTTCTCGTTCAATGCATCACGGCTGCCTCTGGCAAGCTTTGCGGCCAGTT
>ERZ1673746.1469-NODE-1469-length-16345-cov-4.572253_pt1 | contig 16345 bp, 10 predicted proteins | sample MGYA00580205_ERZ1673746 | MGnify/ENA primary metagenome ERZ1673746 (study PRJEB41218, sample SAMN15661771) | gut metagenome | host: Homo sapiens | place: Canada: London | collected 2015-08-20/2019-03-30 | study: EMG produced TPA metagenomics assembly of...
ATACGGCACGTCCGCCGGCAGGTTCGGATATCTTTTGCTGGTCATGGTCTTCATTTTTCTCCGGATGTTGTGCCGGAGCTACCCGGCCTCGGGAGCCCGGCAATAGAGCCAAGGGCTCTCAAAGAGCCCTTGGCGATACATTCGGAATATACTCCGTATAGGTCATTTCTGAATGCGAACCAGGCGCAACGGAAAGCCGGAACCAATAACTTTGTATCCCAAGAACGCATTGTGAAGGTAGAAGTGCATACCGTAAGCTTGTGAGCCGCCACTCACTTCCAAGAGCGTGGAGGCCCAGCAAGAGCCATTAACTCCCCGATAAGAGATATTGTCAATTTCAGTATCGGGCGTTACTTTCGAATCATAATGACCCGAAGCTGGGAATTTGAACTCGATAAAACCGTCGATCCAAAAAGCCTCGTCGGCAACGTCGTCGATCGTAGTCTGCGTATCATCCTTTTTCAACGCCTTGATCTTGATCGAGAAATAGCGTTCCAGCGGATTACCGCCGATCTGGCACGTTTCCCAGCGATAGGCGGCGTACTGGCTTGTCCCTTGAAAACGCAGACCATAGACAGGAGCGATGTTGTAATTGCCCTTTTCCTCTACATCCGGCTCGGCCTTGTAATAATGCACCATCTCGCTCTGTGCACCTTTCTTCATCCAGCTTTTGCCTGAAACGATATAATCCCCGTCGGTCTCCCCGGCATTCGTCGTCTTATCGGGCAGATTGTCCACACCGTTTTTTAGGTAGACTGTCTCAGTCCAACCGGTCGTAGACACTTTGTCGGACATTACGTATGTATCAGCATTGGCATTCGAAGGATCGTTGGTAGAAAGATTGTCGTTCCACCACGGATGATAAAATCCCCAATGCCTGTTACCCAAGTCATCTCGCATTGCTACGTCCGTCCATCTAGGTATCAGCAGATTCAGCTCGCCTGCAGTCGGCAGACGGTACTTGTTCCCCTCACTGTCGGTCAGCACCGCATCGGCAACCGTCACTCCGGCGTCCTTCAACTGTGTATAGGTGAAATAGGAGTCGGTCGGGCACTCTGCAAATGCAACGGCCAGCTTGTCGAAGAAAGCCACCTTTTTCTGCGCCTTGTTGAGCGAACTGACATTGAACGGGGTGAACATATTGACCTTCAGCGCGGCATTGCGGCGCTGTTGGTCTATTGCAGCGAATTCTTCGGCCGAAGCCTTCACCAGACGCAGGGTGCCGGCAGCAACTTTAGGATAAGAAGTCATCAGGATTTCGTTTACATTATGGCCTGCACTATGTGCTTTCGATTCGTCTGCTTCGGTCGATGTCCAGAAAAAAGAATTGCTTCCTTGGCTTCCAATATCCTCATGACCAGGCTGTTTATATCCCGTAGCGGCGATATGATAGACAAGCTGGTTCTCGGCATCGGTATCGCCGTCAGCGGGATTGCCCCAGTACGCTTCGTCGGCCACTTCGCCGATGGTCAGCAGCGAGTTTGCCTGCAAAGCCTTGATACGGATCTCCAGCTCGCCGTTCGCAGCGTCACCGCTGTTTTTGTTCTCATAGCGGTAGGCCGCGCACTGCGCCGTACCTTTGAAACGGATGGCATAGACGATCGGATAGGCCGGCTGGTCGGCCCGGGAGGTCACAGCCGCAGCAGCATTTTTGAACCACGACTTGCCCTCGCCGCCGTTCGTCTCCTTGCTGCCGAACAGCTTTTCGGGCAGGGTCTCGGTGATCTCCGAAGTCCCGTCCATCGCTTCGTCGAAACGGACATGGTTCGTTTCGTCGGGGAAAAGCAGATACATTTCGTCCTTGGTCGGCACGCGGTAATAGGTTCCGTCGGTCTCGTTGTAGTAGACGGCCGTCGCCCACTTCTCATTCCAGGCGACATAGGCCGAGGTGTTGTTCGGGTCGGCAGTCGTGAAGGCGACCGTTCCCTGCGCCTCGTCTATCGTCTTTACGTTGGCTCCGGCGAAATGGTTGATGGCCAGTTTGGCGTTCATCTCAGCCTGGAACGTGATGTCATCGACGTTGAACGACTTCTCGTTCGTCCAGTCCACCACTTCGATGCCGAATTCGGGCTCGACCTTCCGGCCCACCGTGATACGGTAGAGGTAGTTGCGTTTGAGAGCCAGCGGCGCCAGCCCCTCGGGGTCGTTCCGGTCGAGGAACTCGACCGTATGGGTGTAGGGCTGGTCGAGGTAGGTGTACTCGATGTCGAGCGTCGGCACGGTCGCCTCGCCGCGGCGGCTCAGGTTCTCGTAGCCGTAGATCTTCGATTTGTATTCGGTCGGCACGTCGAAGCTGCCCACGAGGTTCAGATCCGGGTACTCCTTGTCCTCGACCGCTCCGGGTTCCGCAAGCATGGCGTTGGGCGTGAAAAGCCGGCGTTTCACGGCGCGGTTGCGGAACGTCACCTTCGTGATGGTCAGTCCTTCGGCCTTGTTCAGCAGGTCGATGCGCATCGAAAGACGACGCAGCGACACCTCGCCGCAGTCAGCCACCTCGCCGCTGTACGAAATGATCTTCAACACCTCGGGGGTGGTCATGACGAAGGCGTTGTCGGCGTCGGGGGCCTGCTCCACGAGCAGTTCCTCCAGCTCGGTCACGGGCGATCCGGCACCGAGGGCCTTGACGGCGCCCTCCAGCGTCGGATCGGCATTGGCCACCAGATAGAGGTCGAAGCGGCCGTCCTTGGCGATGTCGAACGAGCAGCCGTCGTCCGTAACCGTCACGTCGAAGGCCCGGTAGAAGCCCATCCCGCCCGAAGGCTGTTTTTCATAGGCCGCGGCGAGGAGCGAGGTCACGCTCTTCTCGGCATCGGTAGCGGCCGAGGCGTCGGGTTTCGCCGCTCCGCTGTCGCCTGCGGCGCGGGTTCTGCCGTTCTGTTGCTGCGGCGTGATGCCGGCCAGCGTGAAAACCACGCGGTTGCCGTCGCCCGGAGCGCCGCCCTCGGGCATATCCTCGCGCGTACAGCCGCTCAGCAGTACTCCGGCCATCAGCGCAAGGGTCGATATGATTCGTGTTTTCATTGCGTTATTTCGTTTTTTCTGTTTGCTGTTATACAGATACGGCTACTCCGCAACCTTTACGAGGCGAAGGGGGAACCTGTTGCCGGGAACGTTGTGGGCCACGTGCGCACTATGGAGGGTGAAGTTCAGGATGCGGGCGCTCGAGCCTCCCGTCCACAGCGACGAGGACCAGCAACAGCCAACGACTCCGCGGGTCGTGATATTCTCAGAGGTGGGATTATCTGCGTTCGCCGGCGAATAGTAGCCCGAAGCGGGAAACTTAAACTCGATGAATCCGTCGCGCCAGAAGGAGGCATTGTCCGCCACATCGTCCACCGTCAGTTCGGAATCTGCCGGCAGCGCCTTGATCTTGACCGAGAGGTAACGTTCCTCCGGATTGTCGGCAATCCGGCACGTTTCCCAACGGTAGGCCGCGTACTGGCTCGTACCCTTGAACCGCAGGCCGTAAACGGGGTAAATATTATAATTCCCCTTTTCCTGATCATCCGGCTCCGCCGTGTAATAGTGCACCGTTTCGCTCAGCGCTCCGAGTTTCATCTGAGACTGGCCTTTGAGCGTATATTCGCTGTCGGTGTCGTCGGGATGCGTTTGGTCGGGATAGTTGTCCGCACCGTTTTTCAGGTAGATCGTTTCAGTCCAACCTGTCGTACTGACATTCGTCGCCATGACATAGTTGTCGGTATTGGGATTCGTCTTGGGATTTGTCGATTCATTGTCGTTCCACCACGGATGATAAACTCCCCAATACTTATTAGCAGGGTTGATTTGCTCCCTCTGGCCGGGCTCCGTCCACATGGGCAGCAGCAGATTCAGCTCGCCCTCGGTCGGCAGGCGGTATTTCTTGCCGTCGGGACCGGTGAAGACCGCATCGGCGGCCGTCGCTCCGGCATCCTTCAACTCCGTGTAGGTGAAATAGGAGTCGGTCGGGCATTCGTCCGCCGAAACGGCCAGCTTGTCGTAGAACGCGTTGACCGTTTTCGAATTCAAATCCACGCTCTTGACGTTGAATTCGGTGAACATATTGACCTTGAGCGCAGCGTTGAGCGCCGCCTGGTCGTGCTTGTCGAACGGGATGTCCTCGATCTGGAAAGCCCCGGCGGTGTTCCAGTCTTCGACGGTAATGTCGAAAGACACGTCGAGCTGCTTGGTCAGCACGATGCGGTAGAGGTAGTTGCGTTTGAGCGCCAGCGGAGTTTTTCCGGCGGGGTCGGTCGAATCGAAGAATTTTACCGTATGGGTGAATTTCAGCCCGTCCATCGTGTATTTGACCTCCAGCGCGGGCAGATGCTCTCCGTCGGGCGTGACATCCACGTTTTCATAGGAGTAGATCGAAGCCTTGTATTCGGTCGGCTTGGCGAAATCGCCCGCGAGGTCGATTCCCTCGTAGGATTTCTCTTCGTAGAGATCCTGCGGGGTGGAGAACGTCATGTCGTTCGAAGCGCCCAGACGGCTCTGCTTCGTGCGGTTGACGAACTTCACGGAATTGACCGTGACGCCCGTAGCGGCATTGACGAGGTCGATACGCACGGCCAGACGGCGCATCGTCACGACGCCGCCGTTCGTTACCACCCCGTGTTTGGAGACGATGCGCCGGGCTTCCGTCGAAAACATCACGAACGGATGCCATGCCTCTTCGCCGTCTTTCCTGCCGACCTGCTGCGTTACGAGCAGCGCCGCGAGGTCGTCCTCCGTAACGCGGGAATCGGAGTTTCGGTCGGTCAGGGCCAGCAGCGCCGCGGCAAGCGTTTCGTCGGCATTGGCCACGAACCAAATATCGTAGGTTCCGTTCTTTTCCACGTCGAACGAAGCGGTCTGCGAATCCGCATCGTAGGCGGCGTCGAACGTTTTGTAATAGTTGCCGTCGTCGGTGAAGGCTACGGCCAGCAGGCCGTCGATTTTCTTTTCTTCGTCGGTAGCGGCCAGCGGCGCGGAGGCGTCGTTGTCGCCTGCGGCGCGGGTCGCTCCGCCCAGCGTGAAGACCACGCGGTTGCCGTCCGACGGCTGCGGGCCGCCGTCCGGAGCGTCCTTGCTGCATCCGGCCAGCAGCGCCGCGGCAGCGAGGAGTGCGGTTATGAAGCTTGTTTTCATTGCGTTATTTCGTTTTTCTGTTTTCTGTTATTCGGGCAGCTACGGGACTACTCCGATACCTTTACGAGGCGGAGCGGGAACCTGCTGCCGGGAACGCTGTGGCCCACGTGTGCATCATTGAGGTAGAAGCCCAGGAAGCGAGCGCCCGAGTCCGAGTCTCCCGTCCACAGCGACGAGACCCAGCAATAGCCATAGACTCCGCGGTGCGTGATATTCTCAGGGGTAGGATTACCTGCATTCTCCGGCGAATAGTACCCCGAAGCAGGGAACTGGAACTCGATAAAGCCATCCTGCCAGAACGTCTCGTCGGCCACGTCGTCGATGGTCGTCGCATTGTCCTGCGGATGCAGGGCCTTGATCCTGATCGAGAGGTAACGCTCCAACGGGTCGGAAGCGATCTTGCACGTTTCCCAGCGGTAAGCGGCGTACTGGTTCGTACCCTTGAACCGCAGACCGTAAACGGGACGAATATTGTAAACATTCGTTACCAGGTCAGCAGGATAGGCAATTTGTTCCGTCTGTGTACCGACCTTCAGCTGCGACTCGCCTTTGAGCGTATATTCGGGATCGGCCGGATGGGTTTCGTCCGGCAAATTGTCCATGCCGTTCTTCAGGTAGATTGTCTCGGTAAAGGGCGTTTCTACGGTCACATAAGGGAAGGTGTTAGTCGAGGAGTTATCATTCCAATACGGATAATACATGCCGTCCTTTTCCTTATTGACAGTAGCCCGGTCGGCCTCTTCCGTCCACATGGGCAGCAGCAGGTTCAGCTCGCCCTCGGTCGGCAGGCGGTATTGGTTGCCCTCGCCGTCGGTCAGCACCGCATCGGCGGCCGTCAGCCCGGCGTCCTTCAACTCCGTATAGGTGAAATAGGAGTCGGTCGGGCAGTCGTCCGCCGAAACGGCCAGTTCGTCGAAGAACGAATTGATCTTTTTCGCCCCCAGATCCACACTCTTGGCGTTGAACGGGGTGAACATATTGACCTTGAGCGCAGCGTTGAGCTTTTGCTGCGACTCGGGATCGAGCGGATCGCCGGGGCCGATCTCTTCGGGCATCTCGACAGTGTTCCAGTCCTCGACTTTGAACGTGAACTGCACTTCGTTGGTCGTCACAGGCTTCCCGTTGCCCAGCACCACGGTGTAAAGGTGGTTGCGCTCGATATCGACGGGCGTCTGTGCGCCGCCTACTTCGGTGCGGATGAAGGGCACTTCGACCGTACCTTTGCTGTCGTTCACGCGGTAGGTGATCCGCACGGCAGCGTAGTCTCCGGCCGTGTTGGGGCGTTCATAGGCGTAGAACGTCTTTCGGAAGGTCTTCGGAGTGAACACCTCGCCCGGTTTGAGTGCGGGATGCTCTTCGGTAAGATCCACCGTCGCGTTGCTGCCCAGCACGATCCGGTCGGCGACCGGAGCCGAGAGCGGGGCTTGCGCGAAAAGGTAGCCTCGGGTGGCGGCACCGACGAGTACGGCGCTTTCGAGCGTCATGTTCGGCGTGTTGTTCTGCACATCCACACGGGCAACGATACGCGTGAGCTTGACCTCGCACTTCACGCCCGGCACGATGGTAATCACCTGGTTCTGCCCGTCTGCGGTCGCCGTGCCCGACATGGCGATGCCCGCATCGGCTTCGGCGAGCTTGTCGGCCGTATCGCCGTCGGCGAGCTCGACGGTGGCCGCGGTCTCGTGCAGATCGGCTTCGGCCGAACCCGCTGCCGTCGCAGCCACGGCGGCATCGTCATTTACGACGAAGACGAATTTGCGCTTGGCGTTCATATCGGAAATCGGCGCTTCGAGCGAGAAGGTGTAGGTGCCGTTGCCGTTGTCGTAGAGCGTGATGTCGCTCGTCATGTCGTGCTTGCGCAGGAATTTAGGCGCGGAGGTATCGGTCGCGTCGTAAACCAGCAGTGTCAGCTGACGCACGGCGTATTCCGCTGCGTCGTGCGTGGCCCGCGTGGCGCTGCGGGGGTAAATCACCCCTTCGCTGCCGGGCGTGGCGAGGGTAAAGGTGATGGGAATACGGCTGTCGTCCGTATCGCCCGGACCGGTCGTCTCCTTGCTGCATCCGGCCAGCAGCGAGGCGGCAGCGAAGAGTGCGGTTATGAATCTTGTTTTCATGGCGTTATTTCGTTTTTTCTGTTTGCTGTTATTCGGGCGGAGACAGGGCTACTCCGATACTTTTACAAAGCGAAGAGGGAACCTATTACCAACAGCGTAGTGGAACACGTACGCATTATGGAGGTGGAAACCCAAGCCGCGGATGTCCGAACCTCCCGTCCATAGCGACGAGGACCAGTAATAGCCATAGACTCCGTGGCTCGTGATATTTTCAGAGGTAGGATTACCTGCATTCGCCTGCGAATAGTAGCCTGAAGCGGGGAACTTAAATTCAATAAAACCGTCCTTCCAAAACGCCTCCTGTGCCACTTGGTCGATCGTAGTCTGCGTATCGTCCTTTTCCAACGCCTTGATCTTGATCGAAAGATAACGCTCCAACGGATTGTCTGCGATCTGGCATGTTTCCCAGCGGTAGGCCGCGTACTGGCTCGTACCTTTGAACCGCAGGCCGTAAACGGGCCGGATGTTGTAATTGCCTTTCTGCGGATCATCCGGCTCCTCCGTGTAATAGTGCACCGTTTCGCTCAGCGCTCCGACTTTCATCTGCGACTGGCCTTTGAGCGTATATTCGCTGTCGGTATCGTCGGGATGCGTTTGATCGGGCAGATTGCCCTCGCCGTTTTTCAGGTAGATCGTTTCGGTAAAAGGAGTTTCAACAGTCACGTATGGGTATGTATTGACCGAGGGATTGTCGTTCCAATACGGATTATACATACCATCCTTTTCTTTATTGACAGTAGCCCGGTCGGCTTCTTCCGTCCACATGGGCAATAAGAGATTCAGCTCGCCCTTGGTAGGCAGGCGGTATTCGTTGCCGCTGTCGTCGGTCAGCACCGCATCGGCGGCCGTCAGCCCGGCATCCTGCAATTCCGTGTAGGTAAAGTACACGTCCTTCGGGTTGGCGGGCACCGCGACGTCCAGCTTGTCGTAGAACGCATTGATCTTTTTCGCTCCCAGATCCACGCTCTTGGCGTTGAACGGGGTGAACATATTGACCTTTAACGCCTTATTGCGTTTCATCTGCTCGTCCTCGTCGGGATCCACCGCTTCGTCCATATCCACGACGTTCCAATCCTCAATCCTGAGCGAGAACTTCACTTCGTTGGTCGTCACGGGATCGCCGTTTCCGAGCACGACGGTATAGAGCGTATTGCGCTCGACATCCACGAACTCCCTGGTGTCGGAAGTCTTGCGGAACGGTACTACGACCTCGCCCTTGCTGCTGTTGACGGTGTAGGTAATCTTGATTTCGGCGCCGTTGCCGTCTTCGTTATGCCGCTCGTAGAGGTAGAACACCTTTTTGAGATCCTTCTGTTCGTCGTAAGTCGTACCGAGAGCGACCTCGGCGTTCATCGCCTCGGTAATGTAGCTTTCGCTGGCAGCGGCGACCGGATCGTGCGGAAAGAGGTAACCCCGGGGCGCGGCATTCAACAGCTTGATGGAGCTGATGACCAGATTCGGCGTGTTGTTCTGCACATCCACGCGGGCCACGATACGCCGGAGGGACACCTCGCACTTCACGCCGGGCGTGATGGTCACGACGTCGCTCGAATTGCTTCGTGCGATGCCCGACATGGCGATGCCCGTGCCTTTGGCAGCGAGCTTGTCGGCCGAATGCCCCTCTTCGAGGACGATGCCGGCCAGTTTGTTTTCCAGCTCGTCCTGCGACTCTCCGGGAGACGGTTCGTCAAAGGCGTCATTGGCCACGAAGACGAAACGCTGGCGGGCTTTCAGGTCGCTCACCGGGGCCTTCAATGTGAAATTGTAGGTTCCGGCGCCGTTCGAGACGATGCTGATGGCCTGATCGCCCGACGCATCCGTGGCATAGCGGCGCAGGAAAGTCCCCCTGCCGGCGTCATCGACCGAATAGACATAAAGCGTAAGGCGGTGGATCGTCCACTCGGCCTCGTCGTGCGTGGCGCGCGTAGTGCCGTAGGGGACGGCTTCCCCCGCCGGGGTGTTCATCGTGAAGCTCACGGGAATGGTGCTTCCGTCGTCTCCACATCCGCAGGCCGCGGGCTCCGAGGAACACGACACGGCCGTCCAGGCCGTTATCATTCCGATAAAAGCCTGCAAACAGATTCGTTTCATTACTCTTAACATAAAAATCATTAAAAAATTATCGTATCAATCATTATCGTATTCATCCGCCCCGGTCAGTTGAATGTTCCTCCGTCCTGCCAGTCTTCGACATCGGCGTCGATCCACGGGCGCACCTCCACGCTGCCGTCGGCAAAAAGCGTGAGCTGGATGCGGTATTCCTGTACGGCCGCAGCGTCGGGATTCCAGCCCCACGTCCGGAAAGCCCGTCGCAGGTCGATAGGCTCCGTAACGGCCTTGTCGCCGAACCAAAGCCGGAAGACAGGAATATGCTCCGCGGTATAGCGCATCGTGACGAACTCCCCGCGCAACTCCTGCGCCTTGAGGGGCGTGCGCTCCACATGGGTCGCCAACTTTCCGTTGCCTGCGGGAATGAGTTTGTCGCCCACCGTATGACAGCGGTCGGGGCAGAGCGAATAGCCCACGGGAACCTGCCCGATTTCCATACGGTACGCTCCGACATCTTCCGGCATATTGTGCCACATGACCTTGACATGCAGGTGGCAGTGGATATTGTTCATGTAGGTCGTAAACGTCTGCTGTCGCGATCCGTCCACATGCATGCGGCACACGCCCCAATACAATTCGTCGGCATCGAGGTATTCGCCCGAGGGCGTGAGGCCCGCCAGTTCCATTTCGAGTGTCGCGAGCGTCCGGTCGCCGGCTTCGAACGCCAGCGGACTTTCGGCGTTGCCCAGCGTCAGCAGCGTGTAGTCGCCGTCGGGAAGCGAAAAACGCAACATCCGGATCGGCTCTCCGGAGGGAATCTCCCGCACGAAACGGCCCCCGGCATCGAAGACGAAGTGACGCAGCGAGCGGATATAGGTCGCGAGCTCTTCGACGCCGTAGGGGACGTATCTGATCTCCATGCGAATATTCCCGCAGCAGATATCCCGGTCGTCCTCCAGAGAGCAGGCACACAACAGCAGGCAGAGCCCCGCAACGGAGCCTGCCAGCATCGCCGCCCTGCGGTGTATGATATGTCGTGCCGTCCATCTCATCGTTTTTTCAGCCTGCCGTGCGTCGCTGTGATCCGTCGCCTCCGCATCGCCCGGCTGTTCCCGTGTCTGCGTCTGTTCCTGTCGTTATGCTGCGTCCGGCCCCGTTCTCATCCCGGGCCCGCATCCCTTTATTCGCTTACGTTATCTATTCCTGCTTCGGCCTCATCCCCGAATTCCTCTTTCCACTTGCGGAGCTGTTCGAGGTTGTAGGCGGCCCGCTGAGGATCGGTCGCCCGGGCCTTTTCGAAGTAGGCTTCGGCCTCCCCGATCTTCCCGCACAGCCAATGGTATACGCCGAGGTTATTGGCCGCCAGCGGATTCTCCCTGACGCGGCCCAGACACACCCACGCCAGTTCCAGATCCCCCCGCACCAATGCGGCCGACGAAGCGTTGATGTTGGCAATGTCGTCATCCGGGAAATAGCGCACGGCGATGTCGTACTCACGGCCATAAGCATCGCGCTGTCTTACAATCGTGCGGTCGTCGTTCTCGGCCTGCGCTACCTCGTACATCTCCTGCAGGCTCAAATCCTGCGGACGACGGCCGATCAGCTCCCCGGCTTCCTCCGGATCGAAGGCCCGCACGCGGTAGTCGATCCGCATCTCCATACGCCGCAGCGGCGGGAAAATATGTTCCAGCATATATCGGTAAGGATCGCCGCCGCGGAGATCCATCAGGAGCTTTTCACGCCCGTCGAAAATGTCGTAAGTGTCGATGATGTCCAACACTTCGTCTTTAGCCTTCATGTCGCTCCGTCCGACCGCTTCGCGCAGACCCTCCCAGTCCTCGCCCTTGCCCTCGGCCGTGACTTTTTCGGCCAGAAGACCGTAGCGCCCGTGCAGATAGTCGCGCATACCGCCGGCGCGCTGCTCGGAGAGCACCATGTTATGCTTGTAGGTATCCTCCGGCGAAGCATAACCCGTAATCGAGGCGGAAAGGATGCGGTAGGTCGCCGTATCGGTGGCCACGGGCGACAGGATTTTGTCGATACGCGACAACTCCTGCCGGTTGTTCTCGAAGTCGGGATAGACCCTCCAATCGTTCACCGGGTAGGTAATACGGACGGTGGCCGTGGCCGTGCGCTCCTTGACCGCCTCCGGCTTGGGCTGGACGAAGGTTACGTTCGTCTCGAACAGCGGCACGCTCACGGCGGCCACCGGAAATGGCAGCATGCCCGCAACGGTCGTATAGACCGTATCGGGCACCGTGACGGCACGCTCCGGAACGGCGATTGCTTCCGAAGCCAGCAGGCGCTTTTCGCAGCAGGTATGCAGGAGCTGTTGCAGTTGTACGCGCCCCGCAAAAGTTTGCGGGACGAGCATACTCTCCCGGTAGTCGACTTCGCTATGCCCCTTGCGGTCGAGAACGCGAACAGTCCCGTCCGTTTTCGTATCCGACAAGGCCTCCCGTCGTTTGTAGTATTTCGCTTCCGAAGAGGTAAAATATCCGACTTCCGGATAGCGGATGGTATCGCTACCCGAAATATATATGGGAATGAGATGCAGCGATTCCGAACCTTTGAGCCGTCCGGCTACCTCGCCCGAAAAACGCACTTCGAGGCTGTCGCCCCGCCACCGGGCGCAGGGCTCAGCCAAATAGTGCACCGACGGATAAGGGCGGTCTTTCTGTTCGGCTGCTGCGGAGTCCTGTCTCTGCGCTCCGGCACGTTGCATCGTAGCGAACAGGCTGAAAAACAACAGCCCGATTATGATCGTCAAATGTTTCATGGCTACCGGATGTAATAGATGAATGATACCGCGGCTTTCGTAGGCCCGAACCAATGCTGGCGGTAATTGCCCTGTTTGTCGCCGCAGGCTCCGCAATCGTATTTGTAGTAACGCAGGTAGATATAGCCCGCGCCGATGGATGCTTCCAGCCCCCATCGTTTGCCGAGAGCCCACTGATAGCCGTAGCTCAGGCCTGCGCCCGCAGCCCAGCCGTCGTAACGGGCGTCTTCGAGGAATTTCGGGAACTTCATACCTCCGGCGTTGTACTGGCCGTAAAGGGCGTGAAAACCTATGTAGTGGCGCTCGAAAACCCGGCAGAACCAGTATTTGGCTTCGGGCCTGACGAGCCAGTGGTGCAGCTTAGGGTTGACAGCGACGCCGTTGGCATCGGTGTGGTTCGGGAAATTGAAGGCGTTGTAGCCTACGGTGGCGGACAGCGTATATCGCGGGGCAAGCCGCCATTCCAGCCCGACGTTGGGTGTAGTAGTCGCCCAATACAGCAGGTTGGTTTTGATACCCGCATGCTGTGCATGAGCGGTACGAAACACTCCCGTACCTATGAAGCACAGGCAGAAAACAATGTACAGGATATGCGGTTTTCTCTTCATTTACAGGCTTGACCGGGTCTTGGGAACAGCCCGATTATGCCTTACACTCCGCAACGTAACGAAAGGCAGATTGCCTGCCTGTACTGCAATTCGCTATGCAAAGCGAAATAATCGAGGAATTATCGAATGGAGTAAGCTGATTTACAGCATATATAATCATCGGATTTGTTTTATCGGAGCGAACCGGTTTTTCACAGATAGCTGATACGGAGGCAAGATGTTGGCTGTAAACCCGATTGCAGTGCAACAATATGCTGGAAACAGTAAAGCATTCGTTCTCTGTCCGTGCAGGATTCGACAAAAAGAAGCCCCGGAACCGTTTGTAATATGTTCTAGGGCGGATAGATCTTCGGCAAATGTGCGTTTTGACATTTCAGGCAGAACATGATACGATAAAACAGCAATAGCGTGAAAAATGGCTTTACAATCATAAAAGACATCCTACATAGAGCGTATAAAAGATTATTTCTGATGATATTTCTTGCACAAGATGCAGATAATCCATATTTTTGCATCGTAATTTCGAAATAGTCCGATTTTGTCTGTTTGTTGACGGCAAGTATATGAAATCAGACGTAATTCGCTTTGCATAGCGAATTAAGGCTTATATCGGTCGGGCAATTTATTTTTCCCATTACAGTTTCGTAACCCTTTCGTTCACTTCGTCCACGGTCTGTCTGTCGAGACTTGCCAGATAAATGCGCGTGGTGCGTTCCGAAGTGTGGCCCAGTCCTTCGCTGATATGCGGTGTGGGAACGCCCATACTCCGAGCCTCGGTGGCCCATGTATGGCGCGCCACATTGAAAGTCAGATTCCGGCAGCCCAGCCGCCGGGAAATCTCTTTGAGCAACGTGAGGTAATAACGGAGCGCCATACAGTAGAAATTATACAGCGACGCAGGCGGCACGTCGCCGTTCACATCTTCCTGTTTGTTCGCCGAAGAGAGCATTCCGCGCTGCATGCAGGGCAGCACCCACGGGGAGGCCGGATCGTTGTAACGGGAGATGATCTCCCGGAGCTGCGGCGTAAGGGCTACGCTGAACACCTGATGCGTTTTTTGGCGTTCGTAGTGCAGCGCTTCGTTCCAAACCTTCGTTTTCCGCAGGTAACACATATCCACGAAAGACATCCCCCGGGCATAAAAACTGAACAGAAAACATATCGCGGGCTTCGTTCAGTTCGCTCTCCCCGAAATCCCTGCCGGCAAGGGTTCGCAGCAGGCTTCGGGGTACGGCCAGTTTCGGGGTTCGGGCCGGTTTGAACGATACCTCCCGGAAGGGGTTACGGTGTGTCGGAGCATAGCCGCACCGCCGGGCTCGATTATAAAGGGCGTGCAGGGTGCGCAGATAGAACGAAACGGTATTGCGACGGTTGCCGCGCCGTTCGAGGTATTCTCCGAAGGCAAAGACCGTGTGTTCGTCGAGTTGAGAAAAACGATAACGGGACTGTGCCGCGAATTTGCTCCATGCACTCGCAAGAGAACGGTATGAGCGGGCTGTGCCAAAGCGCCCTGCCTCTTCGAGATCGGATGCCAGTTGTTTCGCGAAAGCTTCCACGTAGCGGTTGTCGTTGCCCGACCTGTATGCTCCCGTGATGTCCGATGCCGTATAAGGTTTTCCGGAGGCTGCCAGACGCGCGCAGACAGCACGTAGCTCTTCCGTGCAAAGTGCAACGCATTCGTTCGCCTCGCGGATCAGCGTGCGGCGGGATTTAGTGCGGTTCACTGCCACGGCGCGCCCCCTTTGCGCGTCGAATTCCTCGGGACGCAACCGGTACGGAGTGGTCAGGATACTGCGGCGACGGCGGTGGATCACCTGAATAATAAGTGCATGACAGCCCTCGCTGTCGGCGCGGTAATTGAGCCGGGCTGTGATCGATGTCGTTTTCATTCGGTTATACTTAAATCGGTTTATAGGAAGACCGGACGCAGGCTGCGAAAACCCGAAAACATCGCCTCAGGAAACAATCCCTACATATCCTCCGAAGGCATGACCGGAGGTCCGTCACGGAGAATGAACCGCTCCCTGTATCTGCATTTTCTTGTTTTCACGCCCGTGTCGCAAATAGCACATAAAGGCTTCAAGATACGCTGATTTGGTTGAATCCTTCGACGAACCTCTAAGTATATTTACTATTGCGATCTCTATGCCATAAGCAAACTTATCGGAATGGTACGAAGAGAAGCCCCAGCATTATGGGACGACATTCGATACAGTCAAACCGCCGGATAAATGATTTTATCTTATAATTGAAAATTACAGCGTTCGGCGTTTTTGTCGTCTCTTTCGTTGCCGAATCCGCTGCTGTTTTATGTTATGCACTTTTTTCGGCGCCGGATGCAATGTGTCGAAGACATTGGTCGTGAACTCCCTGCCCTGCAGTGAACCGTTGGCGACGATTCCGGCACAACTTCGCCCGTCGACGGTTCCCGTGTGCTCCTCGGCCGAGACGTTGAACTGCTCCAGCAGCGTGCGCAACTCACCGTGGGAGGAGCATTTGTAATTTCGCAGGCATGATTGCACGACGGACGAAATTTGTTGTTTGACGTTCCCCGCCTTATAGTTCACCTTTCGAAGTCCGGGGGTGTCCGTTAATTCCTGACCTTTGACGCTCGGATGCAAATTGTATTTCCGTTTCAACTCCTGCAATACGGACATGGAACGGTCATAATCATGCGGGTTGCGGATCTTCCGACCGTTCTCACCGCCCCGCAGCGATACGATATGGAGATACTCGCGGGCGATGTCCCGGAGTCCTTCGTCGGTCTGTTTGTCCGCCGGCGAAGGATTCAGTGAAGCATGGAAAACCGTGTTCGTAGTCCTGCGGTTGGCTTCGAGGTTGAACCGGAAACTATCCATGCAGGCAGCAATATCAAGGCACCGCGTTTATCGTATAGTTCCAGCATCTTCTGCTGGAAGAGTACTTCTGCCTCGTCTTTATCTACTTTCTCCTTGTTGTAGTACAAGGCTCCGCCGGGCGAGGAGCCCGACCTTATATTCGCAACCATTCTTTAGCTTGTTTTCAAGGTTCAGAATCTCGTGACTTTGGGCTTTCAACTCGCGTGTGCGTTGTTCCAATGCGGCTATCTGATGCGGAATCGCAACGTTGGATAAGTGCGTATTGATAGCCTTTACAATCTTGTTGTTTCTCCGTTTTTGAATTTGGAAATAAAAGTCGTTCAGCCGGGCGACGAATTGCACTTTCGACGGGTCGTGTTTGACGACTACGAACTCCTCGGCGAAGATGCGTTTTACGATAAACCGGCTGCGATTATGCTCCAGTCCTGCCTTACAAAGCAACTCATTGAAACGGATATTTTTCTCTTCATTGAGCCGGAAAGAGTACTTGTAACTCGCAGTTTTCGGTTTCGGAGCATTTCGGAGGGGGGGGGCTTTCCGGATGGTATCCATATATGGCTTAAAAAAGGGTTGAGTCTCGGGAACGACTCCGGCCTCGCAGAGCGAGCACCTTTGTCGGACAAATGCTAATTTGTCGGACAAAGGTATAGCTCGCTACCCTCTGGCGAGGGTAAGAATCCGCGGCGAAATTTTTTTTGTGAAAACTTTGAAAAACCTCCGCTACAGCTCCCGAAGACGGGTCTTTTCCATGTGCAATATTACAACCGTGCGGGCGTGTCCCGTCCTGAAAAAGGTTTACAGTGATTGATAATTAAAGATAAACATTTT
>ERZ1673746.1481-NODE-1481-length-16251-cov-39.928563_pt1 | contig 16251 bp, 12 predicted proteins | sample MGYA00580205_ERZ1673746 | MGnify/ENA primary metagenome ERZ1673746 (study PRJEB41218, sample SAMN15661771) | gut metagenome | host: Homo sapiens | place: Canada: London | collected 2015-08-20/2019-03-30 | study: EMG produced TPA metagenomics assembly of...
TTTTTATCGGCTTTTTTATCGGCTTTTTTATCGGCTTTTTTATCGGCTTTTTTATAAAGATTAACTCTGAATGTGTCTCCGATTTCAAAAAAATCAGGATTTGGCAGTGCATATTCTTCTGCTCTTTTCAAAATACGCCGTATCCCGGTTCCCCACTCTTCAATCAATTCCATACGGCTGAATATCTCAGCAACTGCCCGATTTCTAATTTTTGACCTTCCGTTCATAGCTTCTTCAAGTGTCAATCCGCCGAACAACATCCCCGGAGAAGTCACCTCAACACGATTATCATATATAGCTACCTGTACGCAGGAATTATCCATATAATTTCGATGGCATATAGCATTAATTATCATTTCTCGAATAGCTGCCACAGGAAGTTCATATGCATCTTTCCGTACCAAGCCCTCTATCTCCGCACTTAAATTAATATGTCTGAGTACAAATTGGTAAGCTGCCTCTATCTGCTCATATAATGGACCACTGTATTCTTTTTTATCAATAAAAATATCTCTGTCATTTCCTTTAAATAAAGCACACTGAATCTTGGAAAATCGAAAATAATCGCTCGTCAGTAAAACAAACGCATTTGTTGCTAATATTTCTTCCCCAGACTGTTTTAATACCTTCCAATTCAATAATTGTTCTTTTGTAACTTCCTGAACTGTTTTTCTTTCTTCTTCATTAGGCAGAGCACTTTTCATATATTCTGTTATATCACGACATAGTTTTCGGATAGCCTCCTCGGTAACTTCATAACCAACACACACTAATTCATCCCAGGATACATTTGTTCCTTCCATTTCCAATTCTTTGATTTTCACCGTATCCGCTGGTCTGGAAGTCCCAGCTACTCTAACATACGTCCCTTTCTCTTTTCCTGCATTTTTTATATAATAAGGTCGATTTGCTCCCGGATATATTTCCACAATTACCACACATTTCCCACGAATTGTCTGAAATGTGATATCGGGTATAATTTGTGGCTCACAACTATCCGAAATCGCATTTGCTATCTTATCCATAATTTGAAATACAGATTTTTCATCAACCCCAACAATCTTTTTTTCCTTATCATCAATTCCTATAATTATTTTTCCTCCGCTGGTATTCGCAAATGCAACTACAGATTTCAGATATTTATCACTTTTTTCAGGAAGTGCCATTTTATATTCAATATTTTTAGACTCGCCTTTTAAAATATCTTCTATTATCAAGTGTCTTCCTCCCTTCTCCATTTCATAGTATAACATTTTCGCTGATTAAATCCCAGAATAAAATGACCACTTGTAATATTTTATTACAAAAAAAGAATGATATCTGCATTTTCACGTAAACATCATTCTTTTTCATAAATTCCTTTATTTTGTTCCGGTAGAACCGAAGCCGCCTTCGCCCCGCTCCGTCTCATCCAACTCATCTGTGAGAAGATATTCTGCCGTTAAAAATGGTGTGATCACCATCTGGGCAATACGCTCGCCATGCTCCACTGTCACTGCCACACGGGAATGATTGTGGAGCGGCACCATGATCTCCCCACGGTAATCCGCATCAATGACACCCACTTTATTGGCCGGCGCCAGTCCTTTTTTCGTTGCCAGACCACTGCGGGCGTAAATCAGTCCGGCATAGCCTTCCGGAATCGCCATAGCCAATCCGGTCTTCACAAGCACCGTCTCACCCGGAAAAATTTCTACCGGTGCATCCATGCAGGCATACAGATCTGAACCGGCACTATATTTACTCCCGTAGGTCGGAAGAATCGCTTTATCATTTAATTTTTTAACCTTCACTTGCTGTTTCATAGCTTTTCTCCTATTCGTAACCTTCCACGATGACAACACGACCCTCTTTCAGTGAAGCCGGAACATCGATGGTCCGCTGGTTGGCTGAACCCTTAAACCGCTTGGTCAGATCTTTCTCTTCCTCAATGAACTCGCCGTCAACAAGAACATCGATATACGAGAGCATTTCTTTCGTTTCCGGCCAATCCTCCACCATCCGGCCAACAATGTCTCTGTCAAAAAGGTAGCCAGAAAAACACCAGATGGTCTTCTTTGGATATATCTCCCGAACCTTGCGGAGCAGCGGCAAAAGTCCCTGCTGGTTGGTCCGTTCAAAAGGTTCCCCACCGAGAAGCGTCAGCCCCCAGATATAATCTGGTTCCAAATATTCGATGATCTTATCAATGGTTTCCTCTGTAAAAGGTTCTCCATAATTAAAGTCCCAGGCAACCTCATTAAAACAGTTTTTACACCGATGGGTACATCCACTCACAAAAAGAGAAATCCGCACCCCCGGTCCATTCGATATGTCATATTGTTTTATATCCGCATAATACATACTCTACCGCCTTCTGATCCGACGTTTTACAACGCCATTAAACTTTAAATATGAAGAACACGGGCCGCGATTTCTTTTGTCTTACCCACATTCCAGAAGTTTTCGCCCAGATATCCGCAGGTACGCCGTGTCACATTCATCTTGTCATGGTCTTTGTTGCCACACTGGGGGCATTCCCATTCCAGATCATCATTAATGATAATTTCTCCATCATAACCACATACATGGCAATAGTCGGATTTCGTATTAAACTCGGCATACTGGATATTGTCATAAATGAATTTTACCAACTCTTCCAGAGCTTCCAGATTATGACGCATGTTTGGAATTTCTACATAGGATATAGCGCCGCCGGCAGAAATCTTCTGGAACTGGCTTTCAAATTTAAATTTGCTGAAAGCGTCGATTTTTTCGCGAACATCCACATGATAGGAATTTGTATAATATCCCTTATCTGTAACATCCTCGATCACGCCGAAACGATCCATATCAATCCGTGCAAAACGGTAACACAGGGACTCGGCCGGTGTTCCGTAAAGACTGAAATGAATGCCGGTCTCCTTTCTCCAGCGGTCTGTCGCCGAACGGAGGTGATTCATTACCTTTAAGGCAAATTCTTCACCTTCCGGTGTCGTATGACTGACACCCTTCATCAGCTTTGTCACTTCATAGAGACCAATATAACCCAGAGAAAGTGTGGAATATCCGCCATGTAGTAATTTATCAATCTTTTCACCCTTCTCAAGACGGGCAATAGCACCATACTGCCAGTGGATCGGGCTGACATCGGAAGTTGTCCCTTCAAGGGCTTTATGACGGCACATCAGCGCTTCATAACATAATTCCAGACGTTCATCAAAAATCTTCCAGAATTTCTCCTCATCACCCCGGGCTACGATACCCATCTGCGGCAGATTCAGGCTGACAACACCCTGATTGAAACGGCCTTCGAATTTATAATTGCCATTCTCATCCTTCCAAGGTGTCAGGAAACTTCTGCATCCCATCGGGCTGAATACATTGCCTTCATAATTCTCACGCATTTTCTTAGCGGAAATATAATCCGGGTAAAGACGTTTTGCAGAACAGCGAACCGCAAGCTTTGTAATATAGTCGTATTTTCCACCCTTCAGGCAGTTATGCTCATCCAGCACATAAACCAGCTTCGGAAAAGCCGGTGTCACATAAACACCCACTTCATTCTTGATTCCTTCCAGACGCTGACGCAGGATTTCTTCAACGATCATGGCATTTTCTTCAATATATTCGTCATTCGGATCCAGGTTCAGGAACACCGTAACAAACGGAGACTGGCCATTCGTTGTCATTAATGTATTGATCTGATACTGAATCGTCTGAACACCGGATCGAAGTTCATCATTTAAACGGGTGTGCACCAAACCTTCGATCGTTTCCGCATCCAGTTTATCCCCATACTGGGCCACAATCTGATCTTTATATTTATTATAACTCTTCCGCAGATATTTTCCGAGGTGGCGGATATCAACGGACTGGCCGCCATACTGGCTACTGGCTACGGCCGAAATGATCTGGGTCATAACCGTACAGGCTACCTGGAAGCTCTTCGGACTTTCAATCAACTTACCGTTCATCACCGTTCCATTGTCCAGCATATCCTGGATATTGATCAGGCAGCAATTGAAGATTGGCTGTACAAAGTAGTCCGCATCATGGAAATGAATCACACCTTCTTCATGAGCTTTGGCAATTTTTTCCGGCAGGAGCAGACGACGGGTCAGGTCCTTGGACACCTCGCCGGCGATCAGATCCCGCTGTGTGGAAGCCACCGTCGCATTTTTATTGGAATTCTCCTCCATAACATCTTTGTTGCTATTTTTGATCAGACTTAAAATAGAATCGTCTGTTGTATTCGCTTTTCGTACTAATTCTCTCTGATAACGATAAATAATATACGTCTTAGCCAGGTCGTATTTCCCTTCAGACATTAATTTCTGTTCGATGATATCCTGAATATCTTCCACTAACATACGTTTACGGTGACGTGTCTCTATATATTCAACGATGCTCTCAATCACATCTTCCGTAATCTTTTCCTCTGGCGGTACTTCCGCATTCGCTTTGGAAATGGCAACGATAATCTTACTTCTGTCATAATTCACTTCACGGCCATCCCGCTTAATAACGATCATATAGAATCCTCCTCATTTTTTTCTTTTGGTCATTGTCCTAGGCCATTATATCACCGTATGAAAAAAAAAGCTACTATAAAATACAAAATATAGAAAAATAATTACGCCCAGCACAACATATTGTACTGAGCGTTCCATATTTATCCAAGTATGCTTTTTGCGATATCTACCGACTGTTTTGCGTCTTTCGCATAGAAATCCGCACCGATCTGTCTCGCGTAATCTTCGGTCAGAACAGCACCGCCGACCCATATCTTACAGTCACATCCGGCCTCGTGAATGGCCCGGATGGTCTCCTCCATACTTACCACCGTCGTCGTCATCAATGCACTTAAGCCCACCAGTTTTGCACCAGTCTGCTGAACAGCTTCCACAACCTTTTCGATTGGAACATCCTTGCCCAGGTCAATCATCTCATAACCGTAGTTTTCCATGACAACCTTAACAATATTCTTTCCAATATCATGAATATCACCCTTTACCGTAGCAATGATGACCTTCCCTTTTGAAACAGTTCCCGCATCCTTCTGACCGGACATATATTCTTTAAGAACATCAAAGGCTTCCTGGGCTGTCGTCGCCGACTGGATGAGCTGCGGAAGAAAAAGTTTTCCGCTTTCAAAATCCGCTCCGACTTTATCCAGAGCCGGAATCAAAATGTCATTGACAATGTCCATGGCCGACCGGGTTCTCAAAAGTTCCCGGGTCGCATCCGCCGCATATTCCCGAATGCCGTTTAACACCGCATATTCAAGACTTTTTGTGTCCGATGGTTTGACGGACGGCACTGCCGACTGAGCATTTTTCTCCGCCTCCACGATCTTACTGTACTTGTCCACGTAAAACCTGGAACCTTCATCCCGGTTATATAAGATATTAAAACTGTCTATCGCCGCCATCATGGCCGACACATTCGGATTGATGATCGGCAGATCCAGACCGTGAGCCATAGCCAACGTCAAAAACGCCACATTTACAAACTCCCGTTTTGGTAATCCAAAAGAAATATTTGAAACACCGAGAACGGTTTTCACACCAAGCCGCTCTTTCACAAGCTGCATGGCCTTCAATGTTTCCACGACTTCCTTCTGCTGAGCCGAAGCTGTCAGCGTCAGACAATCAATATAGACATCCTCCTTCGGTATGCCATAACTCTCCGCCTTTCGGACAATTCGCTCCGCCACTGCATAACGTTCTTCGGCCAAAAGCGGGATACCCTTTTCATCCAATGTAAGGCCAACCACGGCCGCCCCGTATTTTTTGACCAGAGGAAAAAACTTTTCCATGACAGCCATCTCGCCATTAACCGAATTGACGATTGGTTTTCCGTTATAAATCCGAAGACCGCTTTCGATAACCCCGGCATGGGAAGAATCTATCTGTAAGGGTACATCCACCACTCCCTGAAGTTCTTTGATCACTTCCACCATCAATCCGGCTTCATCAATCTTCGGCAGACCCACATTCACATCCAGAATATGGGCTCCGGCTTCCACCTGGGAAATCCCCTGGGTCAATATGTAACCAATATTATGATTTAATAAAGCTTCTTTAAACAGTTTTTTACCCGTTGGATTGATTCGCTCACCGATCACCCGGACACCGTCAATCTCAACAACCTGGGTACTGCTGCAGACCGCTGCCCGGCGGACAAAGGCCGGCCGATCTGCCCTTTTTCCTTCCGCCGTTCTCCGGGAAAGCATCTTTTTCATTTCACGAATATATTCTGGTGTTGTCCCACAGCATCCGCCAATGATCTGGACCCCCAGGTCCATAAACTTGTCCATCTGCTCCGCAAATTGCCCGGCGCTGATATCATAGCCGCCGGAATTTAAATTCGGAAGTCCGGCATTTGCCTTGATGATCACAGGTAATGGGGTCCACTCCACCAATTTCTGCGCCAGGGGATAAATATCATCCGGTCCGAGTGAACAGTTAATACCGACAGCATCGACACCAAGCCCCGTCAGGGTCAGCGCTGCCGCCTCCACCGTCACACCAGTAAAAGTTCTTCCGTTTTTTTCAAAGGTCATTGTGGAAAAAACAGGCAGAGATGTATTTTCCTTTGCTGCAAGAACCGCCGCCTTCATTTCCAAAAGGTCCGTACTTGTCTCTATGACGATCAAATCCGCCCCCGCCTTTGCGCCGACCGTCATCATTTCCTTAAACATGTCATAGGCATCTTCAAATTTCAGACTGCCGTTGGGCTCCATCAACTCTCCAATCGGTCCTACATCCAAAGCCACGGCCACATCCCGCTCGGAAGCCGCTGCCGCTTTTTTCGCATTGACCACGCCCGCGGTTACCAGTTCTTCCACCGAGTAATCACTGTGACCCAATTTATAACGGTTGGCGCTGAAGGTATTGGCATAAATAATATCCGCTCCCGCATCGATATACTGACGGTGAATATCAATGACCGCCTCCCCATGGGTCACATTTAATGCCTCCGGAACCTTTCCCATAGGAACTCCGGCCGCCTGAAGCATCGTTCCCATACCACCGTCCAGCATAATGATCTGATTTTTAAAATCTAACATCTGGTTCCTCTCTTTCTAAACGCACACCGTTCACGATTATTACAAAAGTTGCACTTATTTTTCCGCACGTCCCGCTTTGTATCGCTGATTCCCAATATGGCCGTCACAGATTTGCTCGGCACCATCAGACAACTCTCCGTGAGGGACACGCCGATTTTCCGATGCGTATCCAGCACATGCACCAATTCTCGCTGTGTCTCCAGCGGCAGATCGCCATATCCCGGACTAAAACGCCAGGTCAGATGACACCCCTCCGCAGATACTTCCTGTTCCATTTCTTTTTCAGCCAAATCCGCAATCTGCTCCACTGCCTGAATACCACAGCTGTCCATGACCACACCCACGTCCGGCTCTGTGACCATATACCGGCGGATTCGTTTATCCAGTTCGATTCCGGCCGTTGCTCCAAGCAAAAATATTTCATTACAGTTTTTTAAATGTTCCTGAATATCATTGCCGAAAAGCACCAACGCTGTTCCCGGAATCCGAATACCGTCAGCGCCTTTTTCGACTGGAAATCTTCTATATATATACTTCGACTGGAGAATCTTCAATGTCTCCGCTTCACAGCGATTCAAGAGTTGTTCTATCCGCTCTGTAACCCCCGAATCTTTATATCCAAGATAACGAAGAATCTCCTCCCTGTTTAAACGTCGAATCATACCTGTCTGTTACAGCTTGCGAGAATATTGGAAATGCTATTCGTAATCCGTGTCGCTGTCTCCACATTATTCATTGTATACAGATGAATCCCCCGCACATCATTGTTGATCAGGTCAATGATCTGCTCTGTCGCAAAGGCAATTCCGGCATCTTTTAAGGCAATCGGATCCTGGGCATATTTATTTAACAGCTTCGAAAATTTCACCGGAAAACTGGCACCGCACATAGACACGGTACGCTCAATCTGAGCTTTATTGATGACCGGCATAATTCCCGCTTCAATCGGCACGTGAATTCCGACCTTTTCTACTTTATCCATAAATTCATAAAAATGATTATTATCAAAAAAGAGCTGAGACACCAGATGGGTGACGCCCGCATCCACCTTTTTCTTTAAATTTTCAATATCCTGATCCATATTAGCCGAATCACAATGGCCTTCCGGATAACAGGCTCCGGAAATATTAAAGCTATCATCATAGTTCTTGATGAATGCGGCCAGATCACTGGCATGTTCAAAATCGATGATATCATTTCCCGGTGTAATATCTCCCCGGAGTGCAAGAATATTTTGAACACCCTCCGCTTTCAGACGATCCAGAAATTCCATAATATCTTGTTTCGTTGAACCGACACAGGTCAGATGGCTGACCGGCTCAATCTGGTATTCGCTCTTGATCAAAGAAGCGATTTCACAGGTCTTATTTTTCTGAGCTTCAGATCCGCCGGCGCCATAAGTCACACTGATAAAATCCGGTCTTAATCCGCGAAGTCCATAAAGCGTATTATAAATGGTGTCAATCGACGTGGTCTTTTTCGGTGGGAATACTTCCAGAGAGTACACCACCTTTTTACTTTCAAATAATCGCTGTATATTCATGAAAATTCCTCCGATTCTTATAATACATTTCATTATAGCCCCCGATATTTCTTTTTTCAATAATTTAATTCTTATAACTGGTTATCAGCATTTTTCTTGAATTATTAAAAAAACCATAGTAAGATAAAAAGGTAAATAACCTTCTGGAGGTGGTTAAAATGAAATTTACAAAAATGCACGGATGTGGCAATGACTATGTTTATGTAAACTGTTTTGAAGAAACGGTTAAAAATCCTTCTGAAACAGCAAAACAAGTCAGCGACCGCCATTTTGGTATTGGTTCCGATGGTCTCATTCTCATTTGTCCATCGGACAAAGCAGATTTCCGCATGGCTATGTATAATATGGATGGTTCTGAGGGAAAGATGTGCGGAAATGGAGTTCGCTGCATCGCAAAATATGTCTACGATCATCATTTAACAGATAAAACTCGGATTTCACTTGAAACCCTCGGCGGAATTAAGTATCTGGACTTAAATATTAAAGACGGAAAAGTGGATACCGTAACCGTCAATATGGGAGCGCCAATCCTGACTCCATCAAAAATTCCCGTCAGTATTTCAAAAGACCGGGTCATCAATGAACCTGTGGAAATCGATGGAAATGTATGGCACATAACCTGCGTGTCCATGGGTAATCCCCATGCTGTCGTTTTTGTTGATGATACAGCCAGCCTGAAACTGGAACATATCGGACCGCTTTTTGAAAAGCATCCCTTCTTTCCGGAGCAGGTCAACACAGAATTTGTTCATGTCATTGACCGACGCACCGTCGATATGCGTGTCTGGGAACGGGGTTCCGGTGAAACACTGGCCTGCGGTACCGGCGCCTGCGCCACCGTCATGGCCTGCATCCTGAATGACAAAACGGACAAGGAAGTGCTCGTTCATCTGCTTGGCGGCGATCTGCTGATTCGATATGATGCTGAAAACAATACGGTCTTTATGACCGGACCGGCCACTGAGGTTTTCTCCGGTGAGATTGAACTGTAATCTATTTTTGAAAGGACATTTATATGAAATTATCCCAATTACTTGAACGTATGGACTACACCTGTGTCCAGGGTTCTGTAGATATTCCTATATCCCATTTACTTTATGATTCCCGAAATGCCTGCCCGGACGGTGTCTTTGTCTGCATCAGCGGTGCGGTGATGGACGGTCATAAGTTTATTTCCGACGTTGTGATGAAAGGTGTCACTGCTGTCATTGTGGAAAAGGAAGTAAAAGCCCCGTCTCATGTGACGGTCATTCGCGTGGAAAATACCCGGAGTGCTCTGGCCTATATGTCAGCCGCTTACTTCGGATACCCGGCCGAACAATTAAAAACCATTGGTATTACCGGCACTAAAGGAAAAACGACCACAACTTACATGGTACGTTCCATTCTTGAAAATTCCGGATTTAAGACCGGCCTCATCGGCACGATTGAAACCATTATCGGTAAAAAAGTCATCAAGGCCAATAATACAACGCCGGAATCCTATCTTGTTCAGCAATATTTCCGCGACATGGTGAATGCAGGCTGCGAATGTGTTGTTATGGAAGTCTCCTCTCAGGGCCTCATGCTTCACCGGGTAGATGGTTTTACCTTTGACTATGGTATTTTTACCAACCTTGGCCCGGATCATATCGGCCCAAATGAGCATAAAGATCTGGACGACTATATCCACTGTAAATCTCTGTTATTTAAACAGTGCCGCCACGGCATCGTCAACATGGACGACAACTATGTGGAACGGATTACCGACGGCCATACCTGCGATCTGGAAACCTTCGGTATGTCAGAAAATGCCGACTTCCGCGCTTCCGATATGAAATTACTTCAGAAACCGGGACTCCTCGGCGTAACTTATCGCCTGTCCGGCCGTATGGATATGGATGTGGAAATTGATATTCCAGGACGTTTCAGCGTGTATAACTCCCTGACGGCTATTGCCATTTGTCATCATTTTAATGTTCCTAAAGAAAACATTATAAAAGCGCTGACCAATGTTCATGTTAAGGGCCGTCTGGAAACCGTACCGATTTCCCCAAGATTCACTCTGATGATCGACTATGCCCACAATGCGATGGCTCTTGAAAGCCTGCTGCAATCCCTGAAGGAATACCATCCAAAACGACTGGTCACTCTGTTTGGCTGCGGCGGCAACCGGGACCCGCACCGCCGTTACGAAATGGGCGAAGTCTCCTCGAATCTGTCCGATCTGACCGTTGTCACCTCGGATAACCCAAGATTTGAAGAACCGATGGCCATTATTAACGATATTTTGATTGGTGTTCACAAGGGCCCGGGGAAATATGTAACTATTCCGGACCGTAAAGAGGCCATTAAATATTGTATTGATAATGCCGAAGACGGCGACGTTATTATTCTCGCCGGAAAAGGCCACGAAGATTACCAGGAAATCAAAGGTATCAAATACCCGATGGATGAACGGGATTTGATTGCTGATATTCTGGCCGGAAGATAGAAATTTTTGAAAAGCGAAAACGGTTGGATGACATAACATCACCTAACCGTTTTCCACTTAAATTAAAAGATGGCCGAATTTTTAGAAACCTTCCTGACGCCGCAGGAGTCTCAATTCGCGACGTTTCACCGCCGTTTCCCATTCCATCCGTTCACCGTCGTTTTCAAGGATCAATCCCGGCACCTTCATCGGTTTATCATCCTTGCCCATACATACCATCACAAAATATGCCCGGTTGATCGGGTAACGCTTGCCTTCCGAATCTTCTCTGTATGTATCAATACGTACTTCCATAGAAGTTGTTCCCACATGGGTAACCTTTCCGATTAAAACAACGATATCATTTAAATAAACACCGGATTTAAAATAGGTATTATCAATTGCTACAGTTGTGGCATCCCGCCCGCAATGCCGTCTCGCCGTAGCACCGGCAACCTCATCTATCCATGACAAAAGCCGGCCTCCAAATAAGCGGCCGAATCCATTAATATCCGGCGGCATAACGATACGATGCTGTACGGTCTTCGAGTCTGATACTTTTTTTGCTTCCATATAACCTCAGTCCTTTCTATATTGAGTCTAACATTAGGTTAATGTTTTTATTATTCTAATATACGCAGTATAAAAATACAAGTTAAGTATTTCATAAATTTTTGTAATCTGTAGATAAATATTTATAAACATTGTATAATAACTTTATATTGTATTGGGAGGCTCTACTTATGGAAAAGGAAATTGCAAAAAACAAAACTGTAGAAGAAAAGATGGCGTTGGCCGATGAAATCAGCCGTGGATATTTTCGTCAGGGATTAAATTGTACCGAATGCGTTCTGAGAACCTTTATGGATATGTACGATGTTGAGCTGCCGGAAGACATTCTCTGTATGGCTACCGGTTTTGGCGGCGGCATCGGTCATACAAAAAATATATGTGGCGCCATCACCGGAGCTGTCATGGCTCTTGGAACTGTTAAAGGACGCCGCAATCCCTTTGGTCCAAAAGAAGAAATGGGAGCACGAATCCAACACCTTCAGGGCGATATTTACCCTGTATTCGGAAAAATGGTCAATGAAATTGAAGACAAATATGGTACTTTAATCTGCCGTGAAATGTCTCAGCCATTTGGTGATTTTGATTCAAAACCACGCAAAAAGAACTGTATGGAAATCATCGCCTACTGCGCTCAGCTTACTGTAAAATACGCTGAAAGTTAAATTTAAAAATAAGAGTACCATTTTCCTGATTATAAAAATCCGGAAATGGTACTCTTTTTAATTTTAATCTGCTACAATCACACCATTTTCACAGTCAAGATTTACAAATACACCATTCTTTAAAATATCCGTTGCATTCTTTACATTGATCAGCACCGGAATATCCAGGCTTAATCCAACCGTCACCGCATGTGCATCCAGACTGGATTTTTCAATAACAATACCTGAAGCCGTCCTCAGCTGTTTCAGCATATAATTATTGGTATCTTTCGTAACGACGATATCTCCCGGCTGATAATTCTGAATCAATTCTTTGTCTGAGTGACATACGCATAAACGCCCGTGAACTTTTTGCTTGTTAATGCCTTCGCCATTGGCCAAAATGTGTCCGACTACCTGAACTTTTAACATATTTGTCGTGCCGGAAACACCCAGTGGAACGCCTGCCGTGATAACCGTCACATCCCCCTGCTTTACATATCCTTTTTTCTGGGCTTCCTCAACGGCCGTCTCAAATAAATCATCCGTTGTCCCCTTTTCTTCGATAATCAGCGGCTGGACTCCCCAGGACAGATTTAACTGGCGCCATACACTTGGCGACATGGTACAGGCAATAATCGGACAAGTTGGACGGAATTTTGAAATCATCCGGGCTGTTCTTCCCGATTTACTTACTGTAATAATTGCCGCCGCATTCAAATCCATGCCCGTCGTACATGTGGCATGAGATATGGCATTCGTCACATCTGTGATTGCTTCCGTTCCCAGTTCGGAAAATCTGCGTCGATAATTAATATCAATTTCTGTCCGCTCTGCAATTTTAACCATCGTCTGCACCGCTTCCACCGGATAAGCTCCGGCCGCCGTTTCTCCGGAAAGCATGATCGCGCTGGTGCCATCATAAATCGCATTTGCAACGTCTGTCGCTTCGGCACGAGTTGGCCGCGGATTTTTCATCATCGAATCCAACATCTGGGTTGCCGTAATAACCTGCTTACCGGCCTGATATACTTTACGGATAATCTTTTTCTGAAGGACTGGAACCTCTTCCATCGGAATCTCCACACCCATATCGCCGCGGGCAACCATAATACCATCAGAAACACGAATAATTTCCTTAATATTCTGTACGCCCTGCATGTTTTCAATCTTTGCAATAATATTAATGGTATTGCAATTCTTTTCTTCCAGAATCTTACGGATTTCCAGAATATCTTCCGCGGTTCTTGTAAAAGATGCGGCAATAAAATCAAATCCATTTTCAATACCAAAACAAATATCGTCATAATCTCTCTGACTGATAAATGGCATAGAAAGTACCGTATCCGGTACATTCACACCCTTCTGGTTCGAAATCACGCCGGCATTAACGACCGTACAATGGATTTCCGTATCCTCTACATCATCAATATAAAGCTCGATCAGACCATCGTCCAGCAAAATCCGTCCGCCGACCTTTACATCCTTCGGCAAATCCACATAGGTAATAGAAGCAATTTCAGAATTTCCAACGACTTCCCGGGTTGTCAAAGTAAATTTACTGCCTCTCTTTAATTCGGCTTTTCCATTTTCAAAGGTTTTCAGTCGAATTTCCGGGCCCTTTGTATCAAGCAATGCCGCCACAGGAAGGTTCAGCTCTTCTCTGAGCCGCTTTACCCGATTTAGTTTTTCCAGTTGTTCCTCATGGGTTCCATGGGAAAAATTAAAACGTGCAACATCCATTCCTTCAATCATTAATTTCCTTAACACATCTTCACTTTCAGATGCCGGTCCGAGTGTACAAATAATTTTTGTCTTTCTCATAATCTACTCCTCTGTTTTCTTGCTATCTATTGATATATCTTCATGTCGGGTCCGTTCCTGAACATCCAGACATATTAAACGATAAATTGTAGCTGTTAAGGGAACCCCTATCAACATTCCTGGAATTCCCCCAAGACCACCACCGATGGTCACTGCGGCCAATACCCATATTCCTGGCAGGCCGATAGATGCCCCAACAACCTTTGGATAAATTAAATTTCCTTCAAGCTGCTGAAGGATGATAATAAATATGATAAATCCTACAGCCTGGATCGGTGACACAGTAAAAATCATAAATGCCCCGACAAAAGCTCCAATATACGCACCTACCATCGGTATTAATGCTGTGGCTCCGATAAAGGTTCCTACCATTGGCGCATAGGGAAAACGCAAAATCAACATTCCCACAGTACATAAAATACCCAAAATCACAGCTTCCACACATTGACCTGTAATAAAACTTGTAAAACTTTCATTTGCCGTATAAATGACATGATTCATACGTTTCACATAAGACTTTTTCATATATACACTTTGGAAAGTTTTTGCCTGTGATTGAAGCTTTTCTTTATTCAATAAAATATATACGGCAAAAATAGTTGCTATCGTTACATTTACAAGAGAACTCATAATCTGAAAAACAAATGTAAATGCCGAGTTTAACATTGAACTGAAACCGCTTGTCACATAAGTAAAGACCTTATTAAACATTTCCTGCCAATTAATTTCCATGCCCCCAATCTTTTCCGCTAAAGATGGAAACATATCACCATTGACTACGATCCAATCCTGAACCTTTTCAAAATAGACCGGTATTTCATTGGCTATTACAGAAAAAGCTTCTACCAATTCAGGAAGTACAATCCGTATGATAAGAAAGATAGCTCCAAAAACAAGAAATATAGACAAGAAAACGCACACACCTCTGCGCACCCGTATCACTGCCATATTATTTGTCATCGGAAACCAATGTTTTTCCAATGCCCTCATAATAATATTTAAAACATAGGCAAACAGGCAACCCAAAATCAAAGGAAATGCAGCAGTCCAAATATGACTTACCAAGATAAATATCTTATCAAAACGGATAACCATCAAAAGCAGAATGGCAATACATAATCCATACTTAATAAAGGTCTTAAAATTCTTATTAATATAAATCACCCCTTGCTGTCATTTTCTCATTCTAACATATTCTTATGAAATGAAAAAGTCCAATCACAAAAAATGTGATTGGACTTTTTCATTTGAATGAGGCATCGGGGATTCGAACCCCGGACAACTTGATTAAAAGTCAAGTGCTCTACCGACTGAGCTAATACCCCATATCAGAATCTTCCGATAAATGCCCAGAACCGGAATCGAACCAGTGACACGAGGATTTTCAGTCCTCTGCTCTACCGACTGAGCTATCTGGGCGAATAAATTTGAAAGCACAAGACAAAGTAGAAGATGAAGCAAAAACATTGAGAATTCATTCTCATATGTTTTTGAATCAGATTCGTAGTTGATTTGTATTTACAAATCAACGGTCATCTCGAGAATCTCCGATTCTCGAGATGGGCTTTGCCACATTCGTGCTATCATACTTACAAATTGCGGGGGCAGGATTTGAACCTACGACCTTCGGGTTATGAGCCCGACGAGCTACCGAACTGCTCCACCCCGCGATATTAAATTAAAACTGAAAGTTCCATACATCTCGGATACTTTCAGTAAATGGATGGAGAAGGATTCGAACCTTCGAAGTCGTCGACAACAGATTTACAGTCTGCCCCCTTTGGCCACTCGGGAATCCATCCATAATAGCCGATGATCGGACTCGAACCGATAACCTGCTGATTACAAATCAGCTGCTCTGCCAATTGAGCCACATCGGCGAAAATGGGGCCTACAGGGCTCGAACCTGTGACCCTCTGCTTGTAAGGCAGATGCTCTCCCAGCTGAGCTAAGATCCCAGATAAAACAACTTGCTACGACAGATTATCGCAGTTACGACCCAGAAGGGACTCGAACCCTCGACCTCCGCCGTGACAGGGCGGCGCTCTAACCAACTGAGCCACTAGGCCATAAAGACACATGTGCCTTCAAAACTACATACTGAAAATGTCTTCCATCGTCTCTTTCTCTCTCCTGACCCGCCATCTGGTCATGCCCTCGACCG
>ERZ1673746.1483-NODE-1483-length-16241-cov-4.190968_pt1 | contig 16241 bp, 9 predicted proteins | sample MGYA00580205_ERZ1673746 | MGnify/ENA primary metagenome ERZ1673746 (study PRJEB41218, sample SAMN15661771) | gut metagenome | host: Homo sapiens | place: Canada: London | collected 2015-08-20/2019-03-30 | study: EMG produced TPA metagenomics assembly of...
GGGGCGGCACGGGAACGCGCGGCGGTGCCGGCGAGCGCGAGATCGAGACCGACCGCCGCGTAATCCGCAACCGCATCAGCCGTCTCAAGGAGCAGTTGTCGAAGATCGACCGCCAGATGGCCGTTCAGCGCGGCAACCGCGGCTCGCTCGTGCGCGTCGCGCTGGTAGGCTATACGAATGTCGGCAAGTCGACGCTGATGAATCTCATAGCGAAAAGCGAGGTTTTCGCCGAGAACAAGCTCTTCGCGACGCTCGACACGACGGTCCGCAAGGTCGTTTTGGAGAATCTGCCCTTTCTGCTGTCGGACACCGTCGGCTTCATCCGCAAGCTGCCCCATCAGCTCGTCGAGTCGTTCAAGTCGACGCTCGACGAGGTGCGCGAGGCCGACTTGCTGCTGCATGTGGTCGACATTTCGCATCCGAGCTTCGAGGAGCAGATCGCCGTCGTGAAACAGACGCTGCAGGAGATAGGCGCCGGCGACAAGCCCGTATTTCTGATATTCAACAAGATCGACGCCTATACCTACGTCCGTAAGGACGAGGACGACCTGACGCCGTCCACGCGCGAGAACCTTTCGCTCGACGATCTGAAGAAAAGCTGGATCGCCCGGGCCAACACGCCCTGCATTTTCCTGTCGGCCCGCAAGCGGACGAATATCGACAAGTTCCGGCGCGATTTGTACGGCATGGTGCGCGAGATACACGCCGGGCGCTATCCGTTCAACAATTTCTTGTATTGACCGAACCGAAACTTACAGAAGCAGACTATGATGATAAGAATACTGGACCGGGAAAATGATACCCTGCTGAACAAGTTTATCGCCCAAATGCGCGATGTCGGCGTGCAGGGCGACAGCATGCGGTTCCGCCGCAATCTGGAACGCACGGGCGAGGTAATGGCCTACGAGATCAGCAAGACGTTGCACTATTCGATGCGTACGGTCGAGACGCCGCTGGGCGAGGCGGAAGTCGCGCTGCCGGACGATCAGATCGTCATCGCGACGATCCTGCGCGCCGGTCTGCCCTTTCATCAGGGCTTCCTGAACTATTTCGACGACGCGCAGAACGCGTTCGTTTCGGCCTATCGAAAGTACAGCAAAGACGGCAGCTTCCGTATTCATGTCGAGTATATCTCGACGTGCGAGCTGTCGGGCAAGACGCTGCTGCTGGTCGATCCGATGCTGGCCACCGGCGCGTCGCTGGCGCTGACCTTTCAGGCGCTCGTCGAGAAGGCGGGCCGTCCGCGCCGGACGATTCTCGCCGCCGCGATCGCCAGCGAGGAAGGTCTCGAGTATGCGAAAAAGCACTTTTCGGCTCAGGATACGTCGATCTGGTGCGGCACGGTCGACTCGGAGCTGACGGTCAAGTCGTACATCGTACCCGGGCTGGGCGACGCGGGCGATCTGGCCTACGGCGACAAAATGTAAGCGTTCGGCGCGGTTCGCCGCTTTGGCCGCCCGGGCGCATTCCGTCCGGACGTCGGTCGCCCGCATAATCCCGAAAGGAAAATGGAGAATCCCGAACTGGAACTGGCCCGCCGCTTCGTCGAACGGACGGCAACCAGCGTATTTCTGACCGGCAAGGCCGGCACGGGCAAGACGACTTTCCTGCGCGAGCTGCGCGCGCGCAGTCCGAAGCGGATGATCGTTCTGGCGCCGACCGGCGTAGCCGCGATCAATGCCGGCGGCGTGACGATCCATTCGTTCTTCCAGCTCGCGTTCGCCCCCTACGTTCCGGAGTCGGAGCGGGGGATCGCGCCGGACCGGCCGCGGGAAGCGGTGCGCTTCAGCCGGCAGAAGATCGCTATTATCAAGAGCATCGACCTGCTTGTGATCGACGAGATCAGCATGGTGCGCGCCGACGTGCTCGACGCCGTGAGCGACGTGCTGCGCCGCTTCCGCGACCGCCGCAAACCGTTCGGCGGAGTGCAGCTGCTGCTGATCGGCGACGTGCGGCAGCTGGCTCCGGTCGTGCGCGACGAGGAGTGGGCGCTGCTGCGGACATTTTACGACTCTCCTTTTTTCTTCGACTCGAAGGCGCTGAAGCAAACCGATTACGTCGGTATCGAGCTGCAGCGCGTCTACCGCCAGAGCGACGGCCGCTTCGTCGAGCTGCTGAACCGCGTGCGCGACGGCCGGGTCGACCGCAACGTGCTCGACGAGCTGAACCGCCGCTATGTCCCCGGCTTCCGTCCCGGGGACGACGAGGGCTACATCACGCTCACGTCGCACAACCATACGGCCGACGCGATCAACGAGCGGCGGCTTGCCGAACTCGACGCTCCTTCGCACACGTTCGAGGCCGAAATCGAGGGGGCCTTTCCCGAATATCTTTATCCGACGCATCCGTCCCTCACGCTGAAGAAAGGGGCTCAGGTCATGTTCGTCAAGAACGATCCGTCGCCCGAGAAGCGCTATTACAACGGGCGGATCGGCACGGTCACGGCTTTGGACGAAAATCGGGTCGAGGTGCTTCCCCGGGGCGAGAGCGTCCCGATCGCCGTCGAACCGGCCGAGTGGACGAATGCGAAATACGTGATCGACCCCGACTCGAAAGAGATTTCCGAACGGATCGAAGGACGGTTCGTGCAGTATCCGCTGCGGACGGCCTGGGCGATTACGATCCACAAGAGTCAGGGTCTTACTTTCGACCGGGCCGTGATCGATGCCGCCGCGTCGTTTTCGCACGGGCAGGTCTATGTCGCGCTGAGCCGGTGTCGCAGTCTGGACGGGCTCGTGCTCAGTTCGCCGCTCGACGAGCGCTGCATCGTCGGCGATCCGACCGTGCAAGGGTTCTGCGAGCGGGTGTCGTCCGAACGACCCGACGGGACGGAACTTGAGCGGCGGAGCAGGGCTTATTACCGCGACTTGCTGCTCGAACTGTTCGACTTCGACTCGCTCGGCGCGTCGCTCCGCCGGCTCGGGGATTTCGTCGCCGAGCATTTCGGCAAGCTCTATCCGAAGCTGGCCCTCCAGTGGCAGCAGGGGACCGCCGAGTTCGGCGCGTCCGTGACGGATGTCGCCCGGCGATTCCGTTTGCAGCTCGAGAGCCTGCTTCGCAGCGACGAAAGCGAACGGCTGCGCGAGCGCGTCGTGAAGGGCGCGGCCTATTTCGCCGAACAATGCGGGCGAGTCGTCGCCCCGCTGATCGAGGCCAGCTATGTCGAAACCGACAGCAAGGAAACACGCAAGGCGCTCGCCGGCCTGCTCGATCTTTCCGGCGAGCGGTTGCGTGTCAAGACGGCCACGTTGGAGGCGGCCTCCGGCGGTTTCGACGTGTTCCGGCATTTGGAAGCGCGGGCTCGGGTGGCGGCCGAAGGCGCGGCGGCACGGACGAAGAAAGAGACGAAGGCTACGGCCGGAGAAGACGTGCTGCATCCCGAGCTGTTCGAGCGGCTGAGGCTGTGGAGACGCGAACAAGCCGCCGAGGCGGGCGTGCCGGCCTATGTGGTGATGAGCCAGCAGGCGCTGCTCGGCATTGCGAATCTGTTGCCCGGGTCGAGTGCCGAGCTCGGACGTATCAAGGGCGTGGGTCCCAAATTGGTCGAACGCTACGGGGAACAGGTTCTTTCGATCGTCGCTCTTTATCGGGCCGAGCGTGGCGACGACCTCGATTTCGAGGCCCGGCGCCAGGCCTCTGAGGCCTCCGACCGGGAGAGCCCGCGTACTGAGAGCGGAGCCGAGAAAGAGCGTCGGACTGGCGGGCGGACTTCCAAAACGCGAGAGGATACCCGGCTCGCTACCCTGAGGCTGCTGGAGGAGGGTTTGGACGTGCCGGCAATCGCCCGCGAGCGCGGGCTCCGGCCGATGACCGTTACCCGGCATATCGCCGATCTGATCGGGCAAGGCGTGCTCCGCGCGGAGCGCTTCTTGCCCTCCGACAAAATCGAGACGATCGCACGATACCTCGGCGACCACCCCGGCGAAACGCTGACCCGGGTTTGCGAGGCGCTCGGCGGCGACGTTTCGTTCCGCGATGTCCTTTACGTACGCAGCTCGCTGTCGTGCGACAGCGATACGGCGGACGGATAAAGCCGACCGGACCCTGCGAGGCGATTTCCCGTACTCTCTCCGCTCTTGTCCGGCCGATAGCCGTACCTGCTGTGGCCTGTTCTTGGTTCTGAATCTCAGAAATAGCCGTGTCGGGACATGCTTCGGAAATCGTCTCCGGCACAACCGTTTTGACATGCGGCCGCTCGGCGAAGAAATCCGGCCGGCCGACACGGTTCCGGCCGTCGCACGGTCCCGCGCTTCCAAATGCCGGAACACGTCGAAACCGCCGGAAGTCCTTTCCGACGGCCGTTTTGATATGTGCCCTTCCTACGTTGCCTGCCTCGAACTGCAAAACGAAAATCTGCCCGCGCTGTCCGGACGGGACAGATAACTCTTTCGGGTAAAACGAAGCATCGGCTCGTTGCCGGTGCAATCGGCCGGCGTTCCTTATTGTTTTCGTCCCGATCCTTACGTTTCTGTCCCAAATGAGGAAGTCGCTGGGGACTTTTGTCTGAATCGTCGCTCGACGCGTTCAGGTCGTTGGGGGGACGGAGTTTCGGCAGATAACGGAAAGCGGATTACCCGGAAGGTTCCGGATTCTCTCGCGGGGATGAAATCCGCCTCTTTTCTGGCCGCGGCGGTTTCTTCGCCCGTCGGCCTTGTGCCTGCCCGTCGCCGTCGGGCTATTTCTGCCGTGAAGAACGGCGCTGTCCGGAGGAGCGGCGCGACCGGTAACCGTCCGGTCCCGAACGGAGACGGAAGCGAGGGGCAGGTTTCCCCTTCCGTGTTTTTTTTCTGCTCCGATCGTATTACCTTTGCCCGGTAAAACCGTCACGATGAACTGCAACTACGATAAAGAGGAGCGTTTCGACTCGGACACTCTCCGGGCGCTCGGCGAGCACTATGAGGCTATTCTGAAACTGCTCGGGGAGGATCCCGCGCGCGAGGGACTGCTCAAGACGCCCGAGCGGGTCGCCAAGGCCATGTGCTTTCTGACCAAGGGTTACGACGAGGATCCGCGCGAAATCCTGCTCTCGGCCAAGTTCAAGGAAGAGTACCGCCAGATGGTGATCGTCAAGGACATCGAGCTTTACTCGCTTTGCGAGCACCACATGCTGCCTTTTTACGGCAAGGCTCATGTGGCCTATATCCCGAACGGTTATATCACCGGGCTGTCGAAGATCGCGCGCGTCGTCGAGGCCTATGCCCGCCGGTTGCAGGTGCAGGAGCGGCTGACCGTGCAGATCCGCGATTGCATTCAGAAGGCGCTCAACCCGCTCGGCGTGGCCGTCGTCATCGAGGCGAGCCATATGTGCATGCAGATGCGCGGTGTCGAGAAGCAGAGTTCGAGTACGACGACCTCGGCTTTTACCGGTGCCTTTCTCACTCAGATGCAGACCCGGGAAGAATTCATCCATCTGATCAAGTCCTGATTTCCCGTTCCGCCGTTTCACGATGATCGTTTCCCCGGCATGTCCTGCGGAGGCCGGAGAGAACGTGCCCATACGATAAAAATTTCATCGGTATCCGTCCTGCCCTGTCGGAATCTTGATTCGGCCGGGGACGGTCGCGATGGGCGTGGAATGAGGGGAATACCGGTTGCAGGCTCGACGCAAAACCCGCCCGGACGGGCAGAACCGGACGCATTTCGCGTGTCCGGGGCGAATGCCTTGTCGATCGTATGTTCGGTGGCTCGACAGGGCGATGAGAAAACGCCGGGATTCCGCCGTGTGTGCGGGCTTCGGGATGTGAACAGGTTAAAGGTTTGATAATTAATTATATTTTTTATAAAAATAGAAGAATATATTTTTATAAAATAAATTCGTGCGGCACGGACGATTGTTTCGTTAGTTCGTTGTTGCGTAGCGATTGTATTGTATGGAGAGCTCGGAATGTCGCATCGGGTTCGAACCGGTTCGTTTTGCCGATGACCGGTCCGGGAACCGACCGGCATGGTCGTCCGCTTCCCGACTCGCATCGTAAGGGGGGCTGTTCGGATTCGGATCGGAGAAAATAAAGGACGGACGACATCCTGCCGATGCCGTCCGTCGTCGGACGATTCATTCTAAAAAGGGCCCGGACGAGGGATCGCAGGGTCCCGGTGAGGTCGCCTGCCATCCACCAGTGAATAAGAAAAACATAACAAAATCATATGCACGAAACATACCAAGATAGAATGATAGCTATCTTACCCTCGTCCGGGCGCCTGCTTGTAAACGATCCAAGTTTCGTGCCGTAACGCCCTCCCGGCTTCTTTGCGGAACGGGGTATCCGTTCGCCGCGACGGAACGGCTTGCCGCCCAAGCCGATTTTTGTTCTGCCATTTTTGTTCGTTGCGATCCGACGGTTGTCCGACGGCTCTGTTTTTGCCGGTCGGTTGAGAATCTCTGTTCGTGCCGGTACGCAGGCGGGTACGATCTGGCAGTTTTCCGTTCTCCGGTTTTCGGAGTAAGGGGCGTTTGCGAGGGGAAGAACCGGAAGCGTGAGTCGGTTGCTTCGGAAACTCGAGTACGGAGCCGTCCTTTTCAAGGACTATCCGCGAGCCTGACACGCCGACGAAACGGATGCCCGCCGGGCAGCAGGCGGTCCTTCCGCGTGGACGACGAGGATCGTTCCCCCGAGCTTTCGTACCCTGCGGATTTCGGCCTTCGAATTTCTGTGCCGGCGTTCCGGAGCCGGGACCGGAAGCTGCGATGCGACGGAACTCGCGGATTCCCGAAAACTCCAGTTCCCTGAACTCCGGGGCCGTACGAGGGCCTGGCTTGTCCGTGCGTCCGCTTCGCCTCCGGCATTCCGCACGATTTCGTGGCGCTTGCCGGTGCGTGTTCGTTTTCCCGACGAAAAAAGCCGCCAGAGAAAAATCTGACGGCTTTTCGGTAAAGCGGAGCTTTGGCCCGCTGCCTATTGCATGCGACCGGATTACACGGTCATGATCTCTTTCTCCTTGCCGGCGAGCAGCTCGTCCACTTTTTTCGAGTACTTGTCGGTCAGTTTCTGTACGGACTCTTCTCCGTCCTTGGCCATATCCTCGGGCATACCGTCTTTCTGGGCCTTTTTGAACGACTCGACCGCGTCGCGTCGCACGGCGCGCATGCCGACCCGAGCCGTCTCGGCGTCGGCGCGGATCTGCTTGACCAGTTCCTTACGCCTCTCCTCGGTCAGAGGAGGAATGTTCAGCCGGATATGCTCGCCGTTGTTGGATGGCGTCAGGCCGATGTTGGCAACCAGAATGGCTTTCTCGATCGGCGCGATCATATTCTTCTCCCACGGCTGTACGAGCACGGTCCGGGCGTCGGGCACCGTCACGCTCGCTACCTGAGAGACCGGAGTAGGCGTTCCGTAATAGTCCACCGTGATTCCGTTGAGCAGGTTCGTGCTTGCGCGGCCGGCCCGTACGGAAGCCAAATCGTCGATCAGATGGGCCACGATCTTGTCCATTTTGACTTGCGCGGCGTCCAGAATTTCTTTAGGCTCTGTCATATCGTTTGTCGTTTTGTTTTGCATCAGTTCCGCACGACGGTGCCGATCTGCTCGCCGTCGATTACCTTGCGCAGGTTGCCCGGCGTATCCATGTCGAAGACGACGATCGGCAGATCGTTCTGTTTGCACATCGTGAAGGCCGTCAGGTCCATCACTTTCAACTGGCGGCGGTAAACCTCGTCGAAAGTGATCTGCGAAAATTTCTCCGCCGTCGGGTCCTTCTCCGGATCGGCCGTGTAGATTCCGTCCACGCGCGTTCCCTTGAGCAGCACCTCGGCCTCGATTTCGACGCCGCGCAGCGCCGATGCCGTATCGGTCGTGAAATAGGGATTGCCGGTCCCTCCGGCGACGATCACGATCCGCCCTTCTTCCATCAGTTCCAGCGCTTTGGCCTTTGAATAAAGCTCGCCGACGGGCTCCATCCGGATCGACGTGAGCACTTGGGCCTTGGCTCCGGCGCTCTCCAAAGCGCCCTGCAAGGCCAGCGAGTTGATGACCGTGGCCAACATGCCCATCTGGTCGCCCTTCACTCGGTCGAATCCCCGGCCGACTCCGGTCAGACCCCGGAAAATGTTGCCGCCGCCGATCACGATTCCGATCTGCACGCCCTCGGCCGCGATCGCGGCGATCTGTTCGGCGTAGCTGCCGAGCACTTCCGTGGAAAGTCCGTACTTCTGGGTTCCCATCAGCGATTCGCCGCTGAGTTTCAGTAATATTCTTTTATATATCGGCATGGCCTGCTTTGTCATTCGTATGATGTTTCGTCCGTCGGGGGCACGGCATGCGGTATCCGTTTTCGCTACGGCTCCGTCGCGCCGGCTTGCATCCGGCCGGGCTACTCTTCGTTTTTCATCAGTTGCATCAGCTCGTCGAGCTTCGGCGTCAGAATAATTTCGGTACGTCGGTTCTTCGCGCGGGCCTCGGACGTCTTGGCCGGATCGACCGGAAGCGATTCGCCCCGCCCGGCGGCTATGATGCGGCTCGGCGCGATCTGCTTGTTCTCCAGCAGCAGGCGTACGACGGTCGTCGCCCGTTTGGCGCTCAGGTCGAGGTTGTCCTTCAGCTGCCCGTTCGAGCGGTAAGGCACGTCGTCGGTATGGCCTTCGACCATGACGTTGATATCGGGATTCTGCGCCAGAACTTCCGACAGATCGCGCACCGCGCGGGCGCCGTTCGGGTCGATCTCGAAGCTGCCCGAGCGGAACAGCAGCTTGTCATCCATCGACACGTACACGTTTCCGTTCCGGATCGAAATGGAAAGTCCCTTGCCCTCGAAGCCGGTCAGCGCGTCGGTCACCTTGCGGCGGATCGCGTCGATCGCCTCCTCGCGGCTGCGGAGCATGCCTTCCAACTCGGCTACGCGGCGCGAGCGATCGCTGAGCGCCATTTCCTTGTCCTCCAGCTCGCGCAGCATGCGGGCCGACTCGGCCGATCCGTCGTCGAGCAGCTGCTTGTAGCGTCGGCGGTAGTCGTTCAACTCGCCCGACAGACGGACCGTGTCGGCTACCAGACGCGCCTTTTCGGCGGCCAGTTTCTCGTTCTGTCCGATCATGTCGTCCAACCGGTTTCTGGAAGCGGCGAGCTCACCCTCGAGGCGGAGCGCCTCGGCCTTCATCGAATTGAACTTCTTGTTCGACACGCACGACGATGCGAGCAGAACAACCAGCACGGCAACAATCAGCTTTTTCATATTCATGCGTCGTTTTAGCGCGGCGGCTCCCGATTTTCAGACGAGAGCGGCCCTGCAGGCCTATTTTGCCACGAAGATACAAAACTATTTACAATGTGCAAGGCGGCTCTTTCGATAAATCGCCTGCCCGCCGGTACTGAAACGCTCGCAGGGAGAGACTCCGGAGAGTCGATTGTGCGACTAAATTACTATCTTTGTCAGTCAATTCGGATCTCGCCATGACAGCTTCGCCGTACAAATATCTTTATCAGGTCGATTCGCCCCGGGACCTTCGACGGCTCTCGCCGGACGAGTTGCGGGCCTACTGCGGCGAGCTGCGGCATTTCATCATCGAGCAGCTTTCGGCCAATCCGGGGCATTTGGGGTCGAGTCTGGGAGTCGTCGAGCTGGCCGCCGCGCTGCACTACGTCTTCGACACGCCGAACGACAAGCTGATCTGGGACGTGGGCCATCAGGCTTATGCCCACAAGATCATCACGGGTCGGCGCGACCGGTTCCTGACGAATCGCAAGCTGAACGGGTTGAGCGGTTTCCCGAGCATGAGCGAAAGCGAGTACGACGCGTTCGGCACGGGACACGCCTCGACTTCGATCTCCGCCGCGCTGGGCATGGCCGCCGCGTCGGCTCTGAGGGGCGAGAAGCGCGAGGTGATCGCCGTGATCGGCGACGGCGCGCTGACCGGAGGACTGGCTTTCGAGGGACTCAACAACGCCGGAGCCGCGAACACCGACCTGCTCGTGATCCTGAACGACAACCGCATGGCGATCGATCCGAACGTCGGGGCGCTGAAGGAGTATCTGCTCAGCATCTCGACGTCGAAGCGTTATAATAAAGTTAAGAACCGCACGTGGACCCATTTGGAGCGGATGCCCCGACTTCGGGGGCTGATCCAGAAGGTGGGCGGAGCGCTGAAGCAGGGTTTCTTACAGCAAAGCAACCTGTTCGAGAGCCTGCACTTCCGCTATTTCGGGCCCGTCGACGGGCACGACGTAGTCCAGCTGACCCGCGTGCTGGGCGATTTGAAGGAGATACCCGGGCCGAAGCTGTTGCATGTGCTGACGGTCAAGGGCAAGGGCTACCGGCCGGCCGAAGAGCACCAGCGGATATGGCATGCGCCGGGCATGTTCAATCCCGAGACCGGGGAGCGGATGCAGCATGCCGAGAGCGGCCGTCCCCCGCTCTATCAGGATGTTTTCGGCGAGACGATTCTGGAGCTCGCGCGGGTCGACGACCGTATCGTCGGCATTACGCCCGCGATGCCTACCGGATGCTCGCTGAATCGGATGATGGCCGAGATGCCGGAGCGTTGCTTCGACGTCGGCATAGCCGAGGGACATGCCGTCACGTTCTCGGCCGGGCTGGCTGCGGCCGGCATGATCCCGTTCTGCAATATCTATTCGTCGTTCATGCAGCGGGCCTACGATAACGTAATCCACGACGTGGCGCTCCAGCATCTGAACGTCGTGATGTGCCTCGACCGGGCAGGGCTGGTCGGCGAAGACGGACCGACGCATCACGGAGTGTTCGACATTGCCTGCATGCGCTCGATTCCGAACCTGACGATCGCCTCGCCGATGAACGAGATCGAGTTGCGGAACCTGATGTACACGGCCTCGCTGGGACGAGGACCGTTCGTGATCCGCTATCCGAAGGGCGAGGGCGTCACGCCGCAATGGCGGCAGCCGTTCGAGGAGGTACCGCTCGGGCGCAGCCGGTTGCTATGCGACGGCTCGGACGTGGCCGTGCTGACGTTCGGTCCGGTCGGAAACGCGGCGGCGGCGGCCATACGCCGCGCCGCGGCCGAAGGCGTGTCGGCCGCCCACATCGACCTGCGTTTCGCCAAGCCGTTGGACACGGACCGTCTGCATGCGACGGGACGGAAATTCCGTCGCATCGTCACGGTCGAGGACGGCGCGATAGCCGGGGGCGTCGGATCGGCCGTGCTCGAGTTCATGAACCGCAACGGCTATGCGCCCGAGATCGACATGCTCGGCGTGTCCGATCGTTTCGTCCGTCAGGGAACCCAGTCGCAGCTCCGCGCAATTTGCGGCATCGACGAGCGAAGCATCTACGAGGCGATTATGAAAAGCAAACAGCAATAAACGAGAGACCTATGGAATACGACTTCAGGGAAATTGAGAAGAAATGGCAGAAACGCTGGGCCGAGCGCGGAACCTACCGGGTGAAGGAAGACCCCTCGCGCCCGAAATACTACGTGCTGGACATGTTCCCCTATCCGTCGGGGGCGGGTCTGCACGTCGGACATCCGCTCGGCTACATCGCTTCGGACATCTATACGCGCTACAAGCGGCTGAAGGGTTTCAACGTGCTGCACCCGATGGGATACGATGCCTTCGGGCTGCCGGCCGAGCAGTACGCGATCCAGACGGGCCAGCATCCGGCCGTCACGACCGAGCGCAACATCGCGCGTTACCGCGAACAGCTCGACAAGATCGGTTTCAGTTTCGACTGGGATCGCGAGGTGCGTACTTGCGACCCGAAATATTACCATTGGACGCAATGGGCCTTTCTGAAAATGTTCGGCAGCTACTATAGCTACGACGAGAACCGGGCCATGCCGATCGAGCGGCTCGTCGAGGCGTTCGACCGATCGGGAACCGAGGGACTGAACGTGGCGTGCACCAAGGAGCTTTCGTTCACGGCTGCCCGGTGGAAAGCGATGGACGAGGCCGAGCGCGAGGGCGTGTTGCAGAACTACCGTCTCGCATTCCGCGCCGACACGCTCGTGAACTGGTGTCCCGAACTGGGAACCGTGCTCGCGAACGACGAGGTGAAGGACGGCCTGTCGGTGCGGGGCGGCTATCCGGTCGTGCAGAAGCGGATGAAGCAGTGGCTGCTGCGCGTGACGGCTTATGCCCAGCGGATGCTCGACGGGCTCGACACCCTCGAATGGAGCGACTCGCTGAAGGAGATCCAGCGCAACTGGATCGGGCGCAGCGAGGGCGCGCAGATATTCTTCGGACTGAAGGGCTTCGACGAGAAGCTCGAGGTGTTCACGACGCGGGCCGATACGATTTTCGGGGCCACTTTCATGGTGCTCGCCCCGGAGCACGCGCTGGTCGGTAAGATCGCCGCGCCGGAGCAGCGCGAGGCGGTCGAGCGCTATATCGAGGAGACGAAAAAACGCTCCGAGCGCGAGCGCATGGCCGACACGAAGCGCGTGAGCGGACAGTTCACCGGAGCCTATGCGATCAATCCGTTCAACGGGACGGAGATACCGATCTATATCAGCGACTACGTGCTGGCGGGCTATGGCACGGGGGCTATCATGGCCGTTCCGGCGCACGACAGCCGCGACTACGCTTTCGCAAAGCATTTCGACCTGCCGATCATTCCGGTCGTCGAGGGGGGCGACCTTTCGGTCGCGTCGTACGATGCCAAAGCGGGCCGGATGATCAACTCCGATTTCCTGACCGGTATGGACGTGAAGGAGGCCATACCGGCGATGATCGCCGAGGTCGAGCGCCGGGGCTTCGGCAGCCGCCGGGTCAACTATCGCCTTCGTGACGCGATTTTCAGCCGCCAGCGGTACTGGGGCGAACCGTTCCCTATTTACTACAAGGACGACATCGCCCGCCCGCTCGCCGAGGACTGCTTGCCGCTCGAGCTTCCCCCGATCGAGAACTTCGGCCCGACGGCCGAGGGCGAGCCGCCGTTGGCGCGCGTCGAAGGGTGGCAGATGCCCGAAGGGTATCCGTACGAGCTGAGCACGATGCCCGGTTTCGCCGGATCGTCGGCCTATTACCTGCGCTACATGGACCCGCATAACGACAGCGAACTCGTCTCGAAGCGGGCAAACGAATACTGGCGCAGCGTCGACCTGTACGTCGGGGGCATCGAGCATGCGACGGGACACCTGATGTACTCGCGCTTCTGGAACATGTTCCTGTACGATCTGGGCTATGTCTGCGAGCCGGAGCCGTTCCGCAAGCTCGTCAATCAGGGCATGATCCAAGGCCGGTCGAACTTCGTCTACCGTGTCAAAGGAACGAATCGTTTCGTCTCGCTGGGCCTCAAGGACCGCTACGACACGCAGGAGATTCACGTCGACGTCAACATGGTTCGGGGCGACGTGCTCGATCTGGAGGCGTTCCGCCGCTGGAGGCCCGAGTACGCCGACGCCGAGTTCGAGCTCGAGGACGGCAAGTACGTTTGCGGTTGGGCTATCGAGAAGATGTCGAAGTCGATGTACAACGTCGTGAATCCCGACCAGATCGTCCGCGACTTCGGAGCCGACACGCTGCGCATGTACGAAATGTTCCTCGGACCGCTCGAGCAGAGCAAGCCGTGGGACACGAACGGCATCGACGGCGTGCACAAGTTCCTGCGCCGCTTTTGGCGGATGTTTTTCGACCGCGACGGCCGTCCGGTCGTGACCGACGGCGAGCCGACGGCCGACGAGCTGAAAGTGCTGCACAAAACGATCAAGAAAGTGACCGAGGATATCGAGAACTTTTCGTTCAATACTTCGGTCAGCGCTTTTATGATCTGTCAGAACGAACTCGGCGCGCTGAAGTGCACGAAGCGGGCCGTACTGGAGCCGCTGGCGGTGCTGATCGCTCCGTTCGCTCCGCACATCGCCGAGGAGATATGGGAGAAGCTCGGACACGAAGATTCCGTTTTCGACGCGCGTTTCCCGGAGTACGACGAGCGCTGCCTGATTGAGCAGAGCGTCGAATACCCCGTGTCGTTCAACGGTAAGGTCCGCTTCAAGAAAAGCCTGCCCGCCGCGTTGTCGCCGGCCGAGGTCGAGGCGGCCGTGCTGGCCGACCCGGCCGTCGGCAAATATACCGAAGGCCGGACTCCGAAGAAAGTGATCGTCGTTCCGGGCAAGATCGTCAACATCGTGCTCTGACGGAGACGCTTGTCTGTCGCGCTTGCAGATATGTTTTGACAAGGTTCTCCGGAACGTTTGTCCTCCCTTGCGATTTCACCCCGACCAAAGGCAAACTGGCCGGGGCGATTTCTGTTTTCGGTCGATTGTCCTGCATTTCTCAGAACGATCGGTTTTCTGATTTCCGAGTCTAAGCCGGACAGCGGCGGTCCCGTGTGAGACGGCGAAACGGTCTTGTCGTGCCGGCGTATATCCGTGTCAGCGCGATACGGACGTCGGGACCCGTTGGCTGTCAGGGATACGCCGGTTTTTGCGGTGAGTCCGATCGGGTGCCGATGCCAAGGACCGGATCGACGATGACCGTTTTCATCTCATAAGCTTTTCTGCACGGATCTTCCGATAGGATCGGTATATCCAAAGTAAGAAACGTTCGTCGATTTTTCGGTTATGTCGGGCTGTCATGCGTTTTTTCAATGGTTTGCCGTTTGAGATCCGTCCATACTCCCGGTTGCCGGTCGGGCTTTTCGTCCCGTTTTTATCGTTCGGCACTTTCGGTTTCTCCCGGTTACGGGCCGGTCGGGGACGAAGCGCGTTACGTTCTTTCGGGCGGGCGGGGGCTCGCGGGATACCCGTCTGTGTATCGGTTCTCTGTTGTATTCATAAAAAAGATACCTGCGGAAAACTCCGCAGGTATCTTTTAACCTCGCGCGTGCTTGCGCAGGAATCGGTCTCGGTTCTATTTCACCTCTTTTCTTATTTCGTCGAATGCGGCGAAAGGCACTTCCATCAGCTTCATTTGAGGTTGCTCGTAGCTTTCGTAGCTGTGGGCTTCTGCGGCCGGCGTCACGTCGAAATGAACCTTTTCGCAGGAAATCCGTTCGAGCAGGCTGCCCGGTTTCTTAAGCGTGAATTCGGAATGGCGGCCGGGCATGCGGAGCCCCTGGTTCAGTACCGTATTGCCGTCGGCCTTACGGGTCAGCGTCATTTCCGACGTGCCTATGAAGGCAAGACTGACTCTGCTGGAAGAGACCAGATAGCCGGCTCCCATGAAGTAATCAGCCCCTTCGTAAACGGCGGTCTTTACCTTGATCGTGTTGAAATCGTCGCTTACCTCGACGGGGAACGGCTCGAAGACGACCTGCTCGTTGATGCCCATCAGATAGAACGTACCTTGCTGCGCCCAGTCGAACAGGTTGCGTTCGGTATCGCACAGCACGGTCACCTCGTCGCCTTCGGCGATCTGGAGGAACCATTTGGGACCGTAGGCCTCATTGGCGACGGATTGCGGGAAGTTGTTGGCTACCAATTCTTCCGGTCCGTAATAGTTGAAGTCGGCGAGTCCCAGACAAACGAGCAGATTGTGCTTGCGATATTCTTCGGCTGTCGCCTCGTTGACACCGGCGGCGATCGTCACGTCGAACGTGTAGGTCGAATCCTGATTCTGGCTGCCCAGTCCGTTTATCGTTGCCGACCATTCGCCCGGGAGCTTGTCGAACAGTTGCGATTCTACGCGCGGAATCTCTTGAGTCGAAGCGCTCAGGACCTCCACCTTCGAGTATTCGCCGTTGAGCGCCTGAACGATCAGCGTATAGGAGGTGCCGGAAGAGAGTCCGCTATAACTGAACGGCAACCCGTTCTCGCCGTTGGCCAAATCGGTATAGTTGTCGGGCAGCGTATCGCCGGCGAGCGTTACGATTTCTTCGTCCGATAATCCCAGTTCGTTGCGGATTTCGGTTATTTCGGCGGTCGAGGCGGTTACGTATTTGATCATGTCCGCATCGGTCGTCTTGATATTGAAGAAAATCGTGTTGTACGGATTGCGTCCCTGTCCGTCGTCCTTAAGCTCGTAATCGAGCGCGACGGTAGGCATCGCCGACTGCTTCGTCGTGAAATTTTTCTGGAACAGGTCCGTGAAGTTCCGGTCGTCGTCGATTCCGACGGCATACACGGTGTAGTTGACGGTCGGTTTCTTGCCGCTGACGGAGGTGCTGATGGTGTGTTCGAACGGTTGGCTGCCGGCCATCAGGACGCGCTTCCATGCTTCCTTTCCGTACTTCTCGATGTACTGATTGACTACGGCCGTTTCTTCGATACCGATATAATAGCGGTTCAGAATGGCGCCCGGCACGCAGCGGATCGTTACGCCGGACGAAGTGATCCGGGAGAGCTCGACGGTTATTTCGGCGGCCGAAACGGAATTTTCTGCTGTCTCGAACGTCAGGGT